>Ga0105047_10012355_pt1 | contig 13755 bp, 13 predicted proteins | sample MAT04_FD_78384 | JGI IMG/M metagenome (GOLD analysis project Ga0105047, IMG submission 78384) | Freshwater microbial communities from Lake Fryxell liftoff mats and glacier meltwater in Antarctica - MAT-04 (megahit assembly) | ecosystem: Environmental > Aquatic > Freshwater > Ice > Liftoff...
GAAATGTTTGTGGCATTTACGACATCGCCAAAGTCGGCAATGTCGCCTACATCGCGATGGAGTTTTTGGACGGCGGCACCTTAGTAGACCGCCAACGCGATGGCATCGCCGTCGGTGAATCGATTGCGATCGTGGTGCAGGTAGCAAGCGCGCTGCAAGAAGCACATAACCAAGGCATCGTGCACCGGGATTTGAAACCCGCGAACGTGATGATGCGCGGCGGCAAAGTGCCGGTGCTGACCGATTTTGGTATTGCGCGCGAACTGGCAAGCCACCAAACGCGCATCACGACTGAAAACATGATCGTCGGTACGCCGGTTTATATGAGCCCCGAGCAAGTAACCGGGGGCGAGATTGATGTGCGCAGCGATATTTATTCGCTTGGAATTATGTTTTATGAGTTATTAGTCGGTAAAGCGCCATATTTGGGCGATAACCCGATTCAAGTCTGTATGCAGCATTTGACGTCCCCGGTGCCGGTATTACCGCCCGAGTTGGACGAGATCAACCCCGTACTAGCGCGCATGCTGGCGAAAAAGGCCGAGGATCGTTTTGCCACGATGGCTGAGTTCACCCACGCGCTGCGCGATGTGTTCGTGCATTCCATGCAGCTGCGTGCCAAGGCTGAGTTGGCACCGAACCAACCCTGGACGGAACAGCTGCGGCAAATGGGGTTTTCGTTTGACACCATGCGTGATGGCGAGCTCAACGCCAAACTGCGTCAGCAGCAGGCAGCGCTAAATGCAAATCGTGCGGCTGATCGCCCGATTGCGCTGTTAAGCACCGCAGCTAACAGCGCGGACGTTGAAACCTCGTCCAGTCAATCCACGGCACCCTATTCGTACCGCAAAACACAGCCTAGCAAAGCTAAATGGCTAGCAATTGCGGCCGCGGCATTAATCGCAGTAAGCGTGGGTGGCTATTTTGCAATGCGTGATAGCAGCGGCGGCAAGGCCGGGCGCTACCAATTGCAGGGCATGGCGGCAACCTTCGATGAACAAATTGCACGCGATGCGCTGTTTGAACCGATCGATGATAATGCTGCGCAGACAATTACCGATATGCGCGATGTCAGCATCAAAAGTGCAATTACTAAAGCGCGGATCGAAAAGTTACTCGATGTGGTCAATAAAAAGCTTGAGACCTTAATCACATCGGAAAAGTTTGATGACGCGCAAGCGCTTTATACGCTGGCGCTAAATGCTGAATTATTTACGCAAAAGCAAGCTGAAGAGCTGCAATTACGCATCAGCAACAGTCGCAGTTTGATTGCGAACAAAGCACTGATCGATGCACAGCTAGCTGCGGTTACAGCGGCACTGAAGCAAAACTCAACGCTGACAGAATTATTTTCAGAACTAGAAGCGCTGCGCAAACTGGTGGCACAAGACGATACGCGCCTAGTGAAAATGGAGCGCGAGGTCGGCGTAAAGATCCTGGGGCAGTATGCAATCGCATTGCAAAACGACGATTTGGACGGCGCGCAAGTAATTTTGGCGGCGATGTTGGAAAAGTTACCGCGCTTTCCCGAATTAGCGCGCTACCAAACTGAGCTGCGTGAACGTCAAGCCAAAGTAGGCGTGGCAGTTCGAATGACGCGGATAAAAGCCTTGCTAGCCGCCACACCGCTGACGCTTGATGCAATCACACTTGCCGCAACCGGAATTAGCGCCTTGGCGCAAAGTAATCCATCGGATGAACTTGCGGCGCTGAAAGTGAAGTTGTTGAACAGCACCAATGCCGCCGCGCTACAAAGTCTGGAGCAAAAAAATGATGTCAAATCGGCTCAGGCAATTATTAGTGCACTGGGTGAATTGGCTCGGGATGACGCGGTACGCCCAGCGCGCATGGGCATTTTAGCCGCTGTCGATGCGGCGCAGTTTAACGAGCGCAGTGGCACAGTCGTCATCGATACCGCACCGTACAGCAAAGTAATTTCGATTACGGACGCGACTGGGAAGTCGATCCCGATACCCGCACCCGGGGTAACACCGCTTAGCGTCGTTCTGTTGGAAGGGCAGTACCGGGTCGAATTGAGCAATGCGCTAGGGGAAAGCAAAAATGTGCAGGTATCGGTGGCGCGCAAAGTCACGACGGAGTCGCCGCACATTTTGTATAGCTCAAAAAGTGATGACTACCTGCGCGAGGCTGGTTACTAATGCGCGCGCCGCTTTTGTCAAATAAACTGATTTTGCTGCTAATCACGCTTGTGATCTCGGCCGTGAGCCACGCCGACTTCAAGGACGCTTATAAAGACGGCGTGCGTGCGGCAGAGGATCAAAACTGGACGCTGGTGGAAACTAAAATGCGCGAAGCCCTGAGCGCTGAGCCCACGCCGCAGGCCAAGGTTCGCCTTTACGGAATGCGCTTTGAGCCCTACATTCCGCACCACTATTTAGCGCTTGCAGCAAGCGCACGTAATAACTGCGCGGCGGCACTTGCAGCGCTGAATAATAGTGCGCATCAATCCGCATTGTCGGGCGCACGGGACGCCGTTGCGCTGTTAGCGCTAGAGCAGCAGATCAAAAACCGCTGTCAAAGTGCCGCACTCAGCACCCCGCCGAAACTGCCGGTAATGCCGGACACAACAACTCCGCCTACGATTCCACCACCTGTCGTAAAACCACCGGTTGACGCACAAACTCTGCCCAGCCCCACGCCTACGGCCGCGCCCGCGTCCACCACCACGCCAGTACTTGCCAGCGCTGATGTCGCCCGCGTGCGCAGCGCCGTGCAGGCGCTAAAACGCGAACTAAGCGCGGCGCGTTCTACCTTCGCAAAGCCAGAAATTGCCGCAGCAGCCCGCGCGAAATCAGTGGAACTTAATGCACTTGAGTCGGACGCAGCGCGCTTGGGCCTAGATCTAGATCGCGCAATCGCCACTGTTGATGCCGCCCTGCTATCGCGCACCGGCAGCGCCGCAAGTGCAGCCAGCGAGCGCGCGACTGCGCTAAAGCTTGCCGCGACTTCCGCACTTGCAGACGCCGCGCCGCTTGCGCGCCAAGCAGCACCTGCGGTGTTGGCGCAAATAGCCAAATCTTACTTTGGCGGCGACTTCAAAGCAGCCGCGCAAACCGACGTGGAAAGCCTGCAGGGCAAAGCGCTTGCGCACGCGCTGTTGCTACGTGCCGCAGCGCGGTATTCACTGTATGTGGCCCAAGGCGAAAACAAAACTAAACAATTAGACTTGGTTAAAGCAGATTTAACACGCGCCAAAACCGTAGACGCATCCGTGCGGCCAAGCACGAAGTATTTTTCGCCGCGCTTGATTCCGCTGTATTAACCCAAAAAATGGATTTTAAAATAAGAATCGGGCGTGGGTCAGTACGCGCTAGCCGTGCTTGCTAAGCCGCACGGCCCCAAATAAAGACGCGCTACTCTTTACCGAACAAGCTGTCCAGTTTCCGCTCGTATTCCATATAACCCAAGACGTCGTAAAGCTCCATCCGGGTTTGCATCGCACCGACGACGCTTTTCTGGGTACGCTCATTTCGAATTGCGGCATAGACGTTTTCGGCCGCACGCGCCATCGCTCGGAAGGCTCCAAGTGGATAAATAATCATCCGCACACCGACTGAGGCAAGCTCGTCTACGGTAAAAAGGGGTGTCTGGCCGAATTCAGTTAAGTTCGCCAAGATTGGGACATTGACCTCTTTAACGAAGCGCTCAAACTGCACAAGCGTGGTGCATGCTTCCGCGAAAATTACGTCCGCCCCCGCTTCGCTACAGGCTTGGGCGCGCTCGATCGCGGCATCGATACCTTCAACGGCCAATGCATCCGTACGCGCGATCAGCACGAAATTGGCGTCGGTGCGGCCATCGACCGCTGCCTTTACCCGATCAACCATATCTGCTTTAGGCACAATCGCCTTACCCGGCCGATGTCCGCAGCGTTTTGCTTGTACCTGATCCTCAATATGACAGCTTGCCGCACCCGCGCGAATTAATTCTTTCACGGTACGCGACATATTAAACGCGCCGCCCCAACCGGTATCGGCATCGACCAAAATCGGCAGCTGCGTGGCGCCACTAATGCGGCGGATGTCTTCACAAACATCATTCAAGCTAGTCATGCCTAAATCTGGCAAACCGAAGCTGGCGTTGGCAATGCCAGCACCGGAAACATAAAGCGCCTGAAAGCCCGCGCGCTCGGCTTGCAATGCCGCATATGCATTAATTACGCCGGGCAATTGCAGCGGTGATTCATTTGCCATCGCCGCACGCAAGCGCGCACCGGCGCTTCGTGCTGACTGGGAAACTTGAGTGATGGGCGACATTTATTCGTCTACCTCAAAGCGAAACTTGACGCCTGCCTGCAGCGCCACTTCCAAAGCCGTTTCTAGGGCGCGTAATTCTTCCATCGTCGCCTTTGGGCGCTTGAGTGATTCTGGGTCAGATTCGATATAGCCCATCAATGCGCGCACGGTATCAAGGCCGTCGCTCGCGTCAAACCAGCCATCGACGCCCCCTGCACCCTGATAGTCGACGCTACTCCATCCTTCGTTTTCGGCAATATCTTGAAAATCTTCACTGACACGATCTGCGCCCCCAACAAACTCGCGCAGGCTGGTAACGCCGATTTCTTGCGCAATTTCTGCCAATTTTTCATGCGCTTTCGCAACGGTTTTGAACGCCTCGAAAGCATCAACGTCATCTAATTCTTCTTGAAAAACAATGTAATAGCTCATGTGTACCAAATCTTTAAAAGTTACGAATAGAAAAAAAACTTTAAAACAGATCTTTGCTCAAGCAGCGCAACCTACTAGCCGTGCATCCAATTGGCTTTGGCATCTTTCACTAAAAATGCTTCAGGACTAAACCCGGCAAGCTTGACCAAGTAGAGTGCCGCATCAATGAAATACATATCTTTCGGTGCTTTACGCGTCAGCCAACGATAGTTGCCTTGACGCGCACCTTCCAACGTCCAAACGTTGCCAGAATCACCTTGCAGATCATCATCGGTCGGCATACGCCAAAAATCCGCCACGCGCATGTAGGCACGAAATAAAGATACTTGATCGACACTCAATGTCTTCACCATCGGCTTACCCGTGCGCAGTGCATCAGCGCCTAACTCGCCCTTGCCGCCGGTGCTAAATTGCTGATTTAGTAGCGTCGCTGTACCGTCTGGGCGAACAGTTAGACGCAACAACACACCATCGCCCTTCGCCGGCTGCCAAACAAATCGGTACGCCTCAAAGCCGCGAACTCTGGCTTGCGCATGCAACGATGGCTCCCCCAAACCACCTAATTTCAACGGCAATGCTTGCTCATCTGCGCGCATTGCGACACTAAAACTTGAAGCAAAAAGCAGCGCCACAGCAAACAAGAACGGCGCGGGCAAAGGTGCTCGCATTTTCTAGGCCTTAGGCTTTAGGAAATAAATGCTCTACCGCAGCACGCTCTTCACGCAATTCTTTTTCAGTGGCACTCATACGTTCACGGCTGAATTCACCGATTTCTAGGCCTTGCACGATTTCATATTTGCCATCTTTGCAAACGCACGGATAGCTATAAATCACGCCAGCCTCAATGCCGTAGCTGCCGTCTGATGGAATACCCATCGAAACGAAATCGCCGTCAGCCGTGCCTAAAGCCCAAGTGCGCATATGATCTATTGCAGCGCTGGCAGCACTGGCGGCAGAGGACAAACCGCGCGCCTCGATAATTGCAGCGCCGCGCTTTTGCACGATTGGGATAAAGCTAGATTTGACCCAGTCCGCGTCAACTAAGCTGGTTGCCGGTTTACCGTCCACCAAGCAGGAATGAATATCAGGGTATTGGGTCGCGCTGTGATTGCCCCAAATAATCATCTTCTTAATTTGTGTCGTGTGCGTTCCGGTCTTTTCCGCCAATTGACTCAGCGCACGGTTGTGATCCAAGCGTGTCATCGCCGTAAACTGCGCGGGGTTGATCGAAGGCGCATTTTTTTGTGCGATCAACGAATTGGTATTAGCAGGGTTACCGACAACTAGGACTTTAATGTTGCGGTTAGCATGTTGATCTATGGCCCGCCCTTGCACCGAAAAAATTGCGGAGTTGGCCTCCAGCAAGTCCTTACGCTCCATGCCTGGACCGCGTGGGCGTGCACCAACTAACAGTGCGTAGTCCGCATCTTTGAAGGCAACATTCGGATCATCGGTTGCAACAATTCCGGCGAGCGTTGGAAATGCGCAGTCGTTAAGTTCCATCACCACGCCCGCTAAATTCTTCAATGCAGGCGTAATTTCGAGTAATTGCAAAATAATTGGCTGATCACTTCCCAGCATATCGCCAGCGGCAATTCGAAAAATTAACGAGTAGCCAATTTGACCAGCGGCACCAGTAACGACAACGCGAACAGGTTGTTTCATGGGAATTGCTCCAGATATGTTAAATAGAAAGGCTGTAATCAGAAAAATGTGGTTCAGAAAGCCTAGGTTAACTCAGCAAAAAACTCTTTGAATCGGCGCAATCCTTCCGTCAACTCTGAGGCCTTGCAAGTGTACGAAATACGCAATCCTTTCGCTTCGCCAAATGCGCTTCCAGGCACACAAGCCACGCCTTTGGTTTCCAAAAGTTGGTTGCAAAAATCAACATCCGTATTGATCACGACACCGTTGTGGCTTTTACCAAAAGCACAGCTAATATTCGGGAACGCATAGAAGGCACCTTGCGGCAGCGGGCAAACTAGGCCCGGAATCTGCGCGAAACAGGCCATTACCTCATCGCGTTTCAACTGGAACTCTTTCGCCTTTTGCGCTGGGATATCCTGCGGCCCGGTCAATGCCGCAATCGCCGCTGCGATGGTTACTTCAGGCACGTTGGTCAAATGATTTGAATTTAATGCGACCAATGCGCTGGCAAGCTCTTCAGGCCCGGCCATAAAGCCAACGCGCCAACCCGGCATGCCGTAGGTTTTTGACAGTGAATCTAAAATAAGCGTGCGATCTCGCAAGCTAGGCTGACATTGAACCAAATGCTTCCAGACTAGCCCGTCAAAAACCATCTGGTTGTATATGTCATCACTCAAGATCCAGCAATTTTTCCGCGCCAAAACTTCAGCAATCGCGGCAACTTCATCAGCGGTATAAACCATGCCGGTTGGATTAGACGGATTGTTGAACATAAACACTTTCGTGTCCGAACCGACTGCGGCATCAATTTGCGCCGGCGTTACTTTGTAGTCTTGTTCTGGCCCGCAGTTGAGCAAGGTGATCTTGGCACCCAAAATATGGGCGATATCCACATAGCTAGTCCAGTAAGGCGTAGGAAACACAATTTCATCGCCTTCATCCAACATTGCGTAAAGCGCATTGAAAAGCACGAATTTTGCGCCCATGCCAATGACGATGTTTTTGCGCTCATAGCCCTCGATACCGTTGCGTTTTAAATGCAGCAAAAATGCGTCTAATAGCGCGTCCGGGCCACGATTGCTGCCGTATTGCCCAGAGTCTTTGTTGAGCATTTCGCGTGCGGCGGCATAAACGTGCTCGCCGGGTAAAAAATTCGGCACGCCGATAGAAAAACTGATGATGTCGCGGCCTTGAGCTTTTAAGGCTTTGGCTTTTTCAGCCACCGCCATAATTGCGCTCGGCACGGCGCGCTTGGTACGTTCGGCAAGCTTGGGCATTCGAATTCCGGTCTATTGAATTAGATGAGCCATGCCAACAAATGACTATGACTCAGATTGAATTGGGGGGCTTCGACTAAATTTCTAGCGCTTTACCAATGCAGCATTCCAGGCGGCCAAACGTGCTTGAACGTTAGCATTTGCAAACAGCGCAGTGGTATCGCCTTCAATGCTGACTTTAGTCATTTTATCGCCTTGACGCACGGCATCAACAACTGACTGGCCTTCGATCACTTCACCAAAAACCGAATGCTTGCCATCTAAATGCGGCGTCGGCACATGAGTGATAAAAAACTGGCTGCCATTGGTGCCTGAGCCATCAAAACTTTTACCTGCATTTGCCATTGAAAGCATGCCGGGTTTGTTGTGCTTTAGCGTTACAACGATTTCGTCGTCAAATTTATAACCCGGGCCGCCCATGCCTGAGCCCTGAGGGCAGCCGGCCTGAACCATAAAATCAGCAATTACGCGATGAAAATTTAAGCCGTCGTAGTAGCCCTTTTGCGCCAAATTTACGAAGTTGGCCACAGTAACCGGAACTTGCTCGTCAAAAAGTCGAATTTTAATGTTGCCACGGGCGGTAAGGATGTTGGCGATAAGGCTCATAGTGTTTGCTTTGGTCAATTACAAAAAAGGAGCCGCATCATATGACTTCGACAAATAAATTTCAGCGAAAAAACGCAGCAACGTGGTTTATGCGTTTTGCCATGAGTAACTTCAGGCAAAAAAAAGACTCGTTTCCGAGTCTTTTTCATCAACTATTAACAGCAAGACTTACTGCTTTGGTGGCTCGGTTGCTGCAGGTGCAGCAGCGGCGGCATCTGTTGCCACTGCAGCAGCGTCGGTTGCCACTTTGGCAGCGTCGGTCGCCATTGCACCAGCATCCGTTGCCATTGCGCCAGCGTCGGTTGCAGCAGCAGCAGCGTCAGTAGCCATAGCGCCAGCATCAGCAGCGGCAGTACCTGCGGCGGCGGCAGCGTCGGTCGCCATCGTTGATGTTGCAGCAGCATCCGTTGCGACAGCGGCGGCAGCCATAGCGTCAGCTGCTGCTGGTGCAGCAACTTCGGTTGCAGCAGCAGGCGTTGTTGGAGCTTCGGTAGCGTCACCACAAGCGGCGAGAGTAGCGATGACAGCGGCAGCAAGAGCAATTTTTGAAAAGTTCATTGAGAATCTCCAGATTAAAAAGAAGCGCCAAAAAAATTTGGCGCATTTAAGGGGCGACGGAGTCTAAACGATTTCTATCGCAATTGCGGTAGCTTCACCGCCACCAATGCAAAGGCTAGCGATCCCACGTTTAAGTCCACGCGCCTTCAACGCGTGAATCAAGGTGACGATCACACGCGCACCACTGGCGCCGATTGGGTGCCCAAGTGCGCAAGCGCCGCCATTGACGTTTAATTTGTCGTGCGGGATTTTTAAGTCCTGCATAGCAGCCATCGCAACAACCGCAAAGGCCTCGTTAACTTCAAATAAATCAACGTCTTGCACTGACCATCCGCACTTTTCCATTAGCTTGGAAACAGCTAGCACCGGTGCGGTGGTGAACCATTCAGGCGCTTGCCCGTGGGTGGCGTGCGCCACTATTTTCGCAATCGCAACCGCGCCCATCGCCTGCGCATCAGCGGCGTTCGCGAGCACCAAAGCCGCAGCACCGTCGGAGATTTTGCTGGAACTCGCCGCCGTCAACGTGCCGTCTTTCTTAAATGCAGGCTTAAGGGACGAAATTTTTGAGGTATCACAATTGCCTGGTTCTTCATCGACGCTGACGACAACGTCACCTTTCCGCCCTGAAACGGTCACTGGCGTAATTTCAGCCTCAAAACTACCGGCTTGGATCGCCGCGAGCGCGCGCTCAACGCTAGTTTTTGAAAACGCATCCTGATCGGCGCGGCTAAAGCTGTATTTGTCGGCGCACACTTCGCCAAATTCACCCATTGCCTTGCGGTCACCGGCATTTTGCAAGCCATCAAGCGCCATGTGGTCAAGGATTTCACCGTGCCCAAAGCGGTAGCCACTGCGTGCTTTCGTCAACATATAAGGTGCATTCGTCATCGACTCCATACCGCCCGCGACCACTATCGACGCACTACCGGCTCGAATGGCGTCAAAACCCTGCATCACCGCTTTCATGCCCGATCCGCATACCTTGCTTATAGTGCTGCAGCCAACCGAGTCCGGCACACCAGCGCCCAATGACGCTTGACGCGCTGGCGCTTGCCCGAGGGCTGCGGATAGCACACACCCCATCAACACCTCTGAAATCAATTCCGGCTTCACGTTTGCAGCCGCAACTGCCGCGCGAATCGCGCTCGCCCCGAGCACTGGCGATGCGACACCGGCGAAAACGCCATTAAATGAGCCAATAGGAGTGCGCTTTGCGCTGAGTACAACGACATCGTTCATTGCAGATATCCTTCTAATAGTGTGTGAGTAACGCGAAAAACTTGTTTGCCGTGCGACTTGCTCGGCGTGACATTACGAATGCCGCGACTGATTAAAACATCGAGTGCGACCGGCTCTGACGCTGCGCAGCATAAACGAAACTTGACGCGCACATTTGGCCGCTTATTTGATGCTGGCGCTTTGCCTCAACACCGTTTATAGTCGGCGGCTAAGATTTTAGTCCATGGAAAGGGCAAACAGCTATGAACATTATTCAGACACTCGAAAAAGAAATGATGACGCGGCAGTTGCCGAATTTTCGTCCAGGCGACACGGTCGTTGTCAATGTCAAGGTCAAAGAAGGCACGCGCGAACGCGTGCAGGCTTTCGAAGGCATTGTAATCGGTCGTAAAGACCGTGGCTTCAATTCTGCGTTTACCGTCCTTAAAAACAGTCACGGCGTGAAAGTGGAGCGCGTTTTTCAAAGCTTCAGCCCAGTAATTGACTCGGTTCAAATTAAGCGTCGTGGCAAGGTTCGCTCAGCGAAACTGTACTACTTACGCGAATTGACCGGCAAAGCTGCACGTATTAAAGAAGATTTGGGCGCATCGCTCTAAGCGTCGCGTTTCAAGTTTTCAAAAAATCCCCGCCGTGTGTGGGGTTTTTTTTGCCTGATCGTTTTGATTGATCGCTTTTGGAAATATTAGGAAGTAACGCCATGCAATTGAAACTATGCACGCTCGTGTGCTTGACGATGCTCAGCTTCCAATCGCTGTTGGCTGCCGATTCAAAGGCAGCCGCGCCGAATTTGCTGATCGCAAGACCCTCAGCAAAAGTTGAGCGTATTGGGCTGGTGCTAGGCGGCGGCGGCGCCCGTGGTGCGGCGCATGTCGGCGTATTAAAAGTGCTGGAGCGCGAAAACGTCAAAATCGACTTTATCGCCGGCAATTCCATGGGCGCAATTGTTGGTGGCCTTTATGCCGCTGGCTACAAAGCGAAAGATGTAGAACGCATATTAAGCACAACAAACTGGGAAGACATTCTGAATGATTCGCCCAACAGACTCGTGCAGCCGATGGAACGGAAAATCGATAGCTTCGGGCTGCTCGACGGCGTGCAGCTTGGCATCGACACAAATGGCATCAAATTGCCGCGCGGCTTGATTCAAGGGCAAAAGCTGCTGATGACGTTTCGTCGCCATTTAATGCCCGTGGCTGACGTGGACGACTTTGACAAGCTCGCCATTCCGTTTCGATGCGTTGCCAGTGATCTTTCCAACGGGCAAGCAGTTGTCTTTAGAAAAGGTGATTTACCATTTGCCATTCGCGCCAGCATGAGCGTGCCTGCCGTATTTCAACCCGTTAAAGATGACCAAGGGCGCATGCTGGTTGACGGCATGATCGCGGCCAATGTGCCGATTGAAATTGCGCGCGAAATGGGTGCAACACGGCTGATCGTGGTTGATGTCGGCGAGTCATTACTAGAAACAAAGGATATAAACTCCCCGATTAGCGTCAGCAATCAGGTGCTTTCAATTTTACTCAACCGTAAAACTCAAGCAGATTTAGAGACACTGACCGAGCAAGATCTTCTAATTCGCCCCGAACTGGGCACAACGACTGCCGCAGACTTTCCGCTAACACCGCAAATTATTGCGATGGGCGAGCGCGCGGCCGAACAAGCATTGGCAAAAATTCGCTTGTTTTCTAGCGATACCGCGACCTATGCCGAGTTCACCGCTTCGCACAAACTACCCGCCGTGAAAACAGAACGAATTGCGTTTTTGCGCGTACAAACCGGTCGTAGCCGCACCGTGGGCAACGTTGAAGCACAGCTTTCACCGCTACTGGGTAAGAAGCTGAACCCCGCAAAAGTCGAACGCGCAATTCAAGCAGTGTACGGCGATGGCCGCTACGAACGCATTAGCTATAAAACCGAGCGCGACTCCAGCGGCAGGCTCGGCATCGAAATATTGCCCGTAGACAAAGGCTGGGGCCCAAATTACCTACGCTTTGGTTTGGCGCTTGACGATGACTTTCAGGGTAACAACAACTACCGACTCAGCGCCGAACTGCGGCTGACCGGCCGCAATAAATTTGGCGGCGAGTGGCGTAGCCGCGTTGATTTTGGCAAAGAAAGCGGACTACGCACCGAATTTTGGCAGCCTTACGGCTCACGTAGCCAATTCTATATACGCCCGTCGCTTGATGCGCGTGCCACGCTCAGGCGTATTGGCCTAACACAAGCCGAGCAAGGGGATGAGGTTTCAGATCCAACTCTGGGGGAGTTTCGCCAGCGCAGCTACGCCGCAGGCTTAGAGACAGGCTTTGATTTTACCGTCAACCAGCGCTTACGCGCGGATCTAACCTGGGAAAGAGATGATATTCGGTTGCAAATTGGCACCGTTTCCTCAAATTTGCCGGTGCTGAGCGAGAGTCTACGATTCGGACTCGGCTATTTGTATGACTCGCTCGATGACGCTGCTTTTCCGAGTGAAGGGCTGCGCGCTGAAGCGGGTTATCGGCGTTACTTTGATGCGTTCGGCGGTACCGCGTCCGCGCAGGGCATACGCGCCAGCGTCGATTACGCTTATAGTTTTGGCCCGCACACGCTGCTCGCTGGCGCGCGTTTAAATCGCCCATTGGGCAATGCAAACGGCGTGCTACAACTTTACGACAGCATTGGCGGCTTTGCGAAGCTATCGGGCTTTAGTGAAGACATCCGTTATGGTCAAGCCAATGCCTTGGGCCGACTTATTTATTACCGCCGCTTTGCCAGCGCCGACAAATTGTTTGATTCGCCAGTCTATATCGGCGCAACACTTGAGCGCGGCAACGCATGGCTAGCAGCCTCCGATGCCTGCGTCTGTGATTTGCTTACCGCCGGCAGCGTGTTTTTCGGTGCCGACACGTTTTTTGGGCCTATGTATTTGGGCTATGGCCGAGCAAGTTCAGGGGATGACGCGGTTTATTTGAGTTTTGGCAGTTTGGCGTTTGGCAGACAGCGGTAGGGCAGTAGGTTTAATCCGCTCGGCTGCAACTAGCGTCGCCTGGATGATTGACCAGACTACGCTGTCGGCGTTGTCTGAAGCAATGTATACAATCATTGAAACCGATGATTTCCGGCGAGACGCGAATACATTGCTGACTCAAATTGAGCGATTGGAGCTCATCAGCTTTTTGTCGGAAAATCCGACCGCAGGTGACGTCGTGCCGGGCACGGGCGGCTGTCGCAAACTACGGTGGGCATTCAGTGGAATTGGGAAGCGTGGCGGTGCACGCGTGATCTATTTCAACCAGCTGCCGCAGGGCTAGATATTTCTGATTGCCATTTACACGATATCTGTAAATAGCAATATTCCTGCGCATCTGCTGCGCGATATCAAAAAGGCAAGCGATGAAATCTAATCATTCAATGAACGGCGAAGATCTAGGGCAAATGATCCTCAAAGGCCTAAAACAGGTGAAGGAGGGACAATTTAGCGTGGTGTATTCACCCGTCACGGCAGCGCGAACTAAGTTGGGAATGACCCAAGAGGAATTTGCGAAGCTACTGAGCGTTTCCGTGCGGACTTTGCAAGGATGGGAACAAGGCCTGAAGCAACCGGCGGGGGCGGCCCGTTCGCTGATACGTGTTGCAGTGGCGCGCCCTGATGTGGTTCGCGAGGTGCTGGCCGCATGAGCGCATTTGTGCAAACGCCGACTCACAAAACGCGACAGTCATAAATATGCTGCGTGTCAACAACGATCTAACAGCGGTTC
>Ga0105047_10012356_pt1 | contig 13755 bp, 14 predicted proteins | sample MAT04_FD_78384 | JGI IMG/M metagenome (GOLD analysis project Ga0105047, IMG submission 78384) | Freshwater microbial communities from Lake Fryxell liftoff mats and glacier meltwater in Antarctica - MAT-04 (megahit assembly) | ecosystem: Environmental > Aquatic > Freshwater > Ice > Liftoff...
AGGCAGCGCGCTGGCGCGGTGTAGGAAGTGTCTTGCACTGCCGTTGCGCGTACCCGGCCATGCACGGTTGCAAGGAGCCGTCAATGGCGCGGATCGCGAGGACGACTTTGGTTGGGGGACGAATTTGGTTGGAGGGTGACTATCCAGCCACCGACACCTGTGCCAGCCCCGCGTCCACGATCAGGTTCTGCCCGGTGATGCCGTCGCTGTCGTCGCTGGCCAGAAACAGCGTCGAGCGCGCCACATGGCTGGAGTCGAGCCGGAACTTCAGGCACTGCAGATCGATGAATTTCTGGTCTTCTTGCGCGTTGCGCCAGAGTTGGGTCTGGCGTTCGGTGACGATGGCACCGGGCACCAGCGCGTTGACGCGGATGCCTTCAGCGCCGAGTTCGCGCGCCAAGGTGCGGGTCATGCCCGAGATGGCGGCTTTGCTGGTGGTGTAACCGATGAGGTTGGGCCGGCCGCGCATCCAGCTGATGGAACCCATGTTGACAATGCTACCGGCCAGTTTGGCGGCCCTCAGCTGCCGCGCCACGGTCTGGGTCGCGAACACCTGGTGGCGCAGGTTGACGGCCAGGCAGTTGTCCCAGTATTCGGGCGTAAGGTCATCCAGGGCGTGGCGGTCGTCCCGTCCGGCATTGTTGACGAGCACCTGGATCGCGCCCCATCGGTCGGCGACGCGCCCGAGCATGGCCTGCAGCGCGGTGATGTCGCGGACGTCGCAGGCCTCGTACAACAGTTCGGGCGCGCCAGTGGCCCGCAACTCGGCGATCAGCGCGTCCCCGCCATCAGGACGGGTGCCGCAGAACGCGACCTGGCTGCCCTGGATGGCAAAAGCGCGTACCAGTTCGGCGCCGATGCCCGATGAGCCGCCCGAGATGAAAACGGTGCGGCGTCGCAAGGAGGGATAGATGGTGTAGGTCATGGGTTTGCTGGCACTGGCGCGAAATGGGACGCAGCGATTCTCGAGCGCGAATGCCTCACCAACCGGCCGGCAGGACTTCCGCCATCGCCACCAACCGCTTTTCGTCGATGCTGCGATGCGCTGCGAGGCCGGTGGCCACTGCCCGCAGGCCTTCTTCGAGCGGTATCTCCGGCGCCAGCCCCTGGCGGATCGCCTGCGCGAATTTCACGTGCTCGACATACGAGGCGCCGAAGTGGTTACCCATGTATTTGATACTCGTGTCCCAGATGCGCCGTACCGATACGCCTTTTCCGCTGCTGGCGGTCTGGCCCCAGACCTCGCGTTTGCCCCAGTCGTCGCGCCGGCCATGACGCAGCGTCATCGACGGCAGCAGAGACTCGATCTTGCCTTCGTCGCCGACGACGGTGATGATCTCGTTGTCGACCGAGTTCTCGGCGAACATGCACAGGTCAAGCATGGCGCGCGCGCCGCTGGGATATTCGACGATCACATAGGCACTGTCGAGGATGTCTGGCGTGCGTCCGCCAACCGACTCGTCCAGATGGTTGACGCGTTGGGCGCCCGATGCGAACACCGCCACCGGTCGCTCCTGCAGGATCAGGTCCATCAGGTTGAAATAGTGGCAGGTCTTCTCGACCAGCGTGCCGCCGGTGTTGGCGTTGAAGCGGTTCCAGTCGCCGACCTTGGGGTAGAACGGCTCACGGTGTTCGCGGATTGCGACCTGGTGCACGGTGCCGACCGCGCCGGCGTGCGCCATGCGGATGGTTTCGGCCACCGGAGGCATGTAGCGGTATTCATGCGCGACCCAGACCATCTTGGCACGGCCCCTGGCGGCCTGAACCAATTCCAGGCAGTCGTCGATGCGGGTGCACAGGGGTTTCTCGACCAGAATATGGGCTTCAGCGGCCAGGGCGTCCATCAGCACCGTGCGGTGCGTGTGATTGGGTGTCGCGATGACCAGCGCGTCGCAGACGCCAGCGGCGAGCAGGTCCTGGTGATTGTCGAACAGTTGCGCGGGCGAGGGCAGCAGCACCTGTCCCGCCTCGCGGCTGGCGGCGTTGTCATCGGCGATCGCGGTGACCGTGCAACCGTCGATCATCTTGATGTTCTCGATATGTTCGCGGCCCATGCTGCCGCAGCCGATGATGCCGTAGCGGATTGGTTGTGCCATTGCGGTGTCCAGAAAGGTTCACGCCCGCCGCGGTACGGTCGTGCCGGGCCAGGCGTGAGCATAGTGCCGCACCGCGCTCAGTCCAAGGTGGCGCCGGAAGCCTTGATCACCGGTACCCAGCGATTGATCTCGGCGGTGTGGAAGGCGGTGAATTCCTCTGGCCCTTTTTCCATGATGGCGCTGCCGTTGGCGGCGAACTTTTGGCGCACCTCGGGCTTGGCGAGCGTCTCGCCGATGGCTTTCGAGATGCGCGCGACCACGTCCTTGGGCATGCCGGCCGGTCCGACGATGCCTTGCCAGCCCGAAGTCTCCAGGCCGGGATACCCCGCCTCCTTGGCGGTTGGCACGTTGGGCAAGGCGGCGACGCGCTGCGCATCCGTCACGTACAGCGCCTTGAGTCGGCCGCTCTGGATATGCTGCAGCAACACGGTGGAGACATCGACCAGCAGGTTGGTCTGGCCACCGATCAGGTCCTGCACCGCCGGCGCCGAACCCTTGTACGGCACGTGGACCAGTTTGGTGCCGGCGATCTGGTTCAGCATCTCGCCATTGAGGTGGGTGATGGAGCCGGCGCCGCCGGAGGCGTAGTTGGCCTTGGCCGGGTTGGCCTTGGACCAGGCGACGAACTCCGCCAGTGTGTTGGCCGGGTGGTTCGCAGGCACGGCCGCGATGAAGCCCGAACCCGAGGTCTGGTGGATGTAGGTGAAGTCTTTCTGCGGGTCGAACGGCTTCTTCGACACCATGTTGGGCGCCAGCACGAAGGGCCCGATATTGGCCACCAAAATGGTATAGCCGTCGGGCGCGGCGCGGCTCAGTTCACCTGCCGCCAGCACACCACCGGCTCCCGGCTTGTATTCGACGATCACCTGTTGCCCCAGCGCTTCCTGCAGCCCGGGTTGCAGGTTGCGCGCCACCGCGTCGATGCCGCCTCCGGGTGGGAACCCGACCACCAGCTTGATGGGTTTGCTGGGCCAGGCCTGTGCCCGGGCCTGCCCGGCCAGGCCCGTGAGTGCCAGTGCGGCGACCGATACGATCAAAGCCGTACGGCGGCGTACGGCAGCGCAAGTCTGTGTCGGATGCATGGTGTTCCTTTCAGTATCCGGTGGTGTTGACATGAACCTTCTGCGAACGGATGGTGGACAGCGCGGCGGCACATTGGCGCATCATCAAGCCGAGGTCGGAAGCGCAGCCGATGTAGTCGATGCCGATGCCACGGTAGATCGCCACGGCCTCGGGCGTACCCGCGACGCTGCCCACCGGCTTGCCGGCGGCGTGGCACCGCTCAACGCCCCGGGCCATCGCCGCGACAACATCGGCGTGCATCGGATTGCCGACATGGCCCATCGCGCCACTGAGGTCGCCCGGGCCGAGAAAGATCGAGTCGACGCCGTCGACCCCGGCGATCGCGTCCACCTCGGCCAGGGCCTGGGGCGTCTCGATCTGCACGACGACGCTGATCGCGGCGTTGGCGACCTTGAAGTAATCGGGCAGGGTGCCGAAGCGCGAGCCGCGGCTCATTGCCGCCATGCCGCGCACGCCTTGCGGGGAATATCTGCACGCCGCCACCGCCTTGCACGCCTCGTCGGCATCTTGAATGAATGGAAACATCACGGTCTGCGCTCCGGCATCGAGTACGCGCTTGACCATGACCGTGTCATTCCAGGGCACCCGGGTGATCGGCAGCATCGGCGTGCCGGCCACCGCCTGGAGCATGCGCACCAGGCTGTCCAGGTCCAGCGGTGTGTGCTCCATGTCGACAACGGCCCAGTCGAAGCCGACGCAGCCCAGCGCCTCCGCCACCAGTGGCGAGGCCGCCATCGCGAAGGTACCCACCGGATAACCTGCGGGCAGATCGGTGCGGGCGAGCAGTGTCTTGAAGGGATTGTTCATGGGGGCGCCGTGGGTCAGAAAATCACCGGCTCCGGCGTGGGCTGGGTGCCTTGCAGGAAATCGAAGTCGCAGCCCTCGTGGGCCTGCGTCACATGTTGCTGGTACAGCCAGGTGAAACCGCGCTGGAACGGTTGCACCGGCGCGCTCCAGGCGGCGCGGCGGCGCGCGAGTTCGTCCTCTGTCACTTCCAGTTGCAGGCTGCGAGCCGGCACGTCAAGCGTGATCGTGTCGCCGGTCTGCACCAGCGCCAGGGGGCCACCGACCGCGCTTTCTGGCGCGATATGCAGCACACAGGTGCCATAGTGGGTGCCGCTCATGCGCGCATCGGACAGACGCAGCATGTCGCGAACGCCGGTCTTGAGCAGCTTCTTCGGAATCGGCAGGTTGCCCCATTCCGGCATGCCGGGCGCGCCGACCGGGCCGGCATTGCGCAACACCAGCACGGTGTTCTCGTCGCAGTCAAGATCGGGGTCGGCCATCGCGGCCAGCATCTGCGGCTGGTTGTCGAATACCAGCGCCCGGCCGCTGTGGCGCAGCAGGTGTTTCGATGCCGCGCTCGGTTTGATGACCGCGCCCGCGGGCGCCAGATTGCCGCGCAACACCGCCAGTGCGCCGGCGTCGGTCACCGGGTTGTCGAGCGGCCGGATCACCTGCGGGTCGAGCACCTCGGCATCGGCAATGTTATCGCCGATGGTGCGGCCGTTCACCGTCATCGCGTCGAGCGCCAGGTGGGTCCGGATCTGCCGCATCAGCGCTGGCAAGCCGCCGGCGTAATAGAAGTCCTCCATCAGGCGGTCGCCGCTGGGAAACAGGTTGGCCAGCACCGGTATCTTGCGCCCGATGGCATCCAGGTCGTCGAGCGTCAACGGTACGCCGGCACGCCGGGCCATTGCGATGATGTGCACCGCGGCATTGGTGGAGCCGCCCAGGGCCATCTGCACTGCGGTTGCGTTGTGGAAACTGCTGGCGCCCAGCAAGTTGGAGGGCTTGAGGTCTTCCCAGATCATGGCCACGATGCGCTCGCCGCAATCGGTCGCCATGCGAGTGTGGGCCGAGTCCATCGCCGGGATCGAACTGGCGCCAGGCAAGGTCAGCCCCAGCGCCTCGGCGATGCCGGTCATCGTCGAGGCCGTGCCCATGGTGTTGCAGGTGCCGGGCGAACGCGTCATGCGCGACTCCAGGTGTTGCCATTCCTGGGCGTCGATGTTGCCGGCCTGGTATTCGTCCCAGAATATGCGGGTGTGGGTGCCGGCGCCGACGGTTCGTGACACGCCGCCCTTGACATGGCGGTCGTTGAGCATTGGGCCGGCGGGGCAAAAGATGCTCGGGATATCCATGCTGATCGCACCCATCAGCGTGCCGGGGGTGGTCTTGTCGCAGCCGCCCATCAGGACGGCACCGTCGCAGGGCAGGCTGCGCAGCAGCTCCTCGACCTCCATCGCCAGGAAGTTGCGGTACAGCATGGTGGTGGGCTTGACCATGACCTCGCCCAGGCTCATGGCCGGCAACTCGACCGGGAAACCGCCTGCGAGCAGCACGCCGCGCTTGACCGCCTCGGCCCGTTCGCGCAGGTGGGCGTGGCAGGGCGAGAGATCGCTCCAGGTGTTGATGATGGCCACCATCGGGCGCTCCATCAGGTCTTCGCGCCGGATGCCTTGCTGCTGCATGCGCTGGCGATGCGCGAAGCCGCGTATGCCGGTATCGGCAAACCAGCGCCGGCTGCGCAGCTGGTTCAGGGTTTTGGAGGCGGGGATATTCACGGAACTACCGACTCAATGTTTGCGCTAACATTAACAAGGACGCAACTACTTGTCATCATGGCAAACCCTATGAAGTCATCTATATCACCCGCAAGCCCCGCAAGCCCCGCAAGCCCCGCCGCGCCGCCGGCGAGCCGCTTGCCAGGTACGCACGGCCGAAGCCTCGGTCGCGCGACGCAGGCGACCGTGGCTGAGCACGCTGGCGTGACATCCATGACCGTGTCGCGTTTTCTGCGCTCGCCGGAACGAGTGGCCCGCGAGACGGCCGACAAGATCCGAGCCGCACTGGAGCGTACCGGCTACACGCCGAACAAACACGCTGGCATGCTGGCCGGGCGACGTTCCAGCGTGGTTGCCGTGATCGTTCCCAGCATTGCCAGCGCAACCTTCTCCGGCACGGTGCAGGCGCTCAGTGACGGGCTGCAGTCGCATGAATTGGAGTTGCTGCTGTCAGCGACCAACTACGAGCCGCAGCGCGAGGAGCAGCAGATCCGCGCGGTGCTGGCCTGGTCGCCGTCGGCGCTGGTGGTGACCGGCCGTACCCGAACGCCGGCTGCGATCGGGTTATTGCGCCAGGCCCGGGCGTCGGGCATGCCGGTAGTGCAGATCTGGGATTTCGACGCGCGCGCATCCGATTTCGTACAGATTGGTTTCAACCATACCCGGGTCGGAGAATTGATGGCGCGGCATCTGCTAGCGCGCGGTCATGGCGACATGGTCTACGTCGACAACAGCGACCCGCATGACTTGCGCGCGCATGAGCGCGGCAAGGCCTTTGCGCGTGTCGCACGCAAGGCCCAGGCCAGGGTGCGGGTGGTGAACATGCCGCGTCTGGAACCGATGGAGGCCGGGCGCGTGGTCTTTCAGCAGTTGCTGGCCGAAGGCCTGCCCCGCGCAATGGCCTTCGCAAGTGACTTTCCCGCCGCCGGCGCCTGGCTGGCAGCCCGGGACGCCAGCATCGCGGTACCGGGTCAATTGGCGATGCTGGGCTTCGGTGATTACCCGATCGCGTCCCAACTCGGCGCCGGGTTGACCACGGTCAGCGTGGATCGGCAGTCGCTGGGCACGATTTGCGCGCAGCAGGTGCTGGCCATGGTGTATCCCGGTGCGTCCAGGCCGGTGGCGCCGGAGCAGCGCGAGATCCGACCGCGGATCGTGCACCGGGGGAGTAGTTGATCTTGTCCGCGCGCAGCGACCAGGCTGGCTTGCCTGCGGTTGTAACGTACCGATCAATGTTGGCGTCAGTCATCGCACGCAGGCACCGTCTGGCGACAACGAACGTGTATGCGATGTCATGCAGGCGTTCGTGGCGTCCTCGACGGGTCACCGCCAAATCGCCTGGCAAGGGACCTTTCGGTGTAGAGCCGTTAACCGGCCAGCCGGGCTAGTTGCACCAGCTGCGCGACCACCGCATCCGCCACCAGCAGCCCATCCTTCGCCGCCTTGCGCTCCAGCGCCAGCCGCCGAGCCCCCGCCAGCCGCACCCCGTCGTCCCTGAGCATCTCGGTGATCACGGTTTCCATCCGGTCGTAATACGCATCGCTGCCGACCAGCGCGCCCGGGTCGATCACGATGAAGGCCTGCCCGATACGCGGCTGATTGCCTTCATCGACGAAAAAGGAACTGGCCTCGAAACCGAACTGCGCGCCGATGACGGCGGTGACCAGCAACTCGACCATCAGCGCCAGCATCGCGCCCTTCGGGCTGGTTGCGGCACCCATCGGCAACATCGAGCCCATCATGCCTTTATGCGGGTCGGTGGTAGGTTCGCCGTCGGCGTCGACGGCCCAGCCGAGCGGGATCGATCGGCCTTCCTTGGCTGCCACCATCAGCTTGCCGCGCGCGACTTCGCTCAGGGACAGGTCGATCATCAACGGATCGCTACTGCGGCGCGGAAAGATCGCGGCCACCGGGTTGGTGCCGAACACCGGATGGCGTCCGCCGGCCGCTGGCATGGCGGCCGGTGAATTGGCGAATGCGAGTGCGACCATGCCAGCCTGTGCGACCGGCCGCAGATGATCGACCATCACGCCGGCGTGGTGGCTGTTGGTGACACCGGCGAAACACACGCCGAGTTCACGGGCGGTCGCGATGGCGTTCCTGATCGCCAGGTCGCAGGCCGGAAACGCCAGGCCAGTGCCGGCGTCCACCAGCAAGACCGCGCCTTTCTGGCGCACCACCCTCGCGATGGCCATGCCGTCGGCGCGCCCGTTGCGCAGATGCGTGCTGTATTGACCGACACGGCTCAAGCCGTGGCCGGACAGGCCCTGCGATTCGGCCTGCACCAGGGCCCGCGCAGCCGAGCGGGCCATGGTGTCGTTGGCACCAGCCGCAGCCAGCGCCTTAGCCACGAGATCGGTGGCTTGCTGGATCGAGATCTGTGCCATTACTGCAATGCCTCCAGCACCTTCTCGGCGATCAGGAACGACACCCGCTCGTTGGACTCGGTGCTCACGCCCGAGATGTGGGGTGTCAGCAGCAGGTTCGGACAGTCCTGCAGCTCAGTGCTGGCGGCCAGCGGTTCACTGTCGAATACGTCGATGGCCGCACCGCCCAGATGTTGGCTGCGCAGCGACGCGGCGACGGCGGGCAGGTCGACGATATGGCCGCGCGAGGTGTTGATCAGCACGGCACCGGGCTTCATCGACGCGATGCATCTGGCATCGAACAGGCCCCGCGTGGCGTCGACCAGCGGCACATGCAGCGTGATCACGTCCGACTGCGCAATCAGTTCCTGCAGCGCGACACACTGGACGCCCGTTTGCTGAAATACCGGTGCGTCGGCGTCGAGCATCGCGTCGAAGGCGATCACGTCCATGCCCAGGCCCTGCGCCAGTTGGGCCGTCGTGCGCCCGATCGAGCCAAAGCCGATGATGCCCATGGTCTTGCCGGCAGTTTCCCGGCCGTGGCTCAGTGCGTTGCGCGGCCATTGGCCAGCTGCCACGTCGGCGCTGGATGCGAATGCGCCGCGCAGCAGCATCATGGACGCGGTGATGACATATTCGGCCACGCTCAGCGCGTTCGCGCCGGTGGCGGGAATCACCGCCATGCCCTTGCCTTCGCATCCAGCGACGTCGATGTTGTCCAGCCCGACGCCCAGGCGACCGATCACCTTGCAGCGCGTCAACGCAGCCAACAGCCCGCCACGGACCTGGGTCCGGTTGCGCACGATCAGCGCGTTGGCGGTTTGCGCGAGCTGCAGCAGACGCGGCATGTCGTCGACCAGGGCTGGCTCGTACACAACGTCATGGCGAGCTTGCAGCTGTGCGACTGCGCGCTCGTCCATGAATTCGGAGATCACTATCTGCATGGTTGTCGTTCCTGATGACGGACTCGTGGTGGGCGCGACGGAGTGGATCAGGGCAAGGCGATCCAGCAACTGGGTTTGAAACATAAGGCAGCAGTGCCTGGGCCAGTGCAGCGATTGCCGCCACACCAGCAGGCAAGCCAAATTCCGGTCATGCGCTTTCGTACAGGCGTGTCAGCACGAATTCGCGGTGTCCCAGTGCTTCGGCGGCGGTCAGGCGGCCGTTGGCGGTGCGCAGCATGCATTCGAGCAACTTGTCGCCCGCCTGGTCGAGCGTGATCTCGCGCTGCAGCAGCCCGGTCGTGTCGACGTCGATGTGTTCGCTCATCGTGCGCACGGTACGCGGATTGGCACAGATCTTGATGACCGGCAGGATCGGGTTGCCGATCACGTTACCCTGGCCGGTGGGGAATAAGTGCGCGACATAACCCGAGGCGGCGCACAGTGTGACCATCTCGGCCGCAGCGCTGCTCGAATCCATGAACCACAGGCCCGGATGGGTGGGCATCTCCGCTTTGTCGATCACGCCATCCACGGTGCATTTCTTGCCGATCTTCTGGATGTTGCCCAGTGCCTTCTCTTCGATGGTGGTCAGGCCGCCGGCGATGTTGCCCTTGGTCGGCTGGCTGTCGGACAGGTCGCTGGTCTTGTGCCGGTTGATGACATCCTGGTAGCGGTCGAACATGAACTGGAACTTCTTGCGCACGTCGTCGTTGGCGCAACGCTCCAGCACAATGTGTTCGCCACCGGTGAGTTCGGTCGTCTCGCCGAAACACAGATAGGTGCCCAGCGCGTGCAGCTTGTCGAACGCATTGCCCACGGTGGGGTTGGAACCGCAACCGCTGGTGGTGTCGGACTCGCCGCACTTGGTGCTGACCCACAACTCGGAGATCGGGCACTCCTCGCGCTGCTTCTCGCTGGCCCACTGCACGTATTGCTTGGCCGACTTGCTGGCACGCAGGATGGTGTCGTGGTCGCCGTGCAGCTCGATGCCGTAGCCGACCACCGGTTTGCCGGTGGACTTGATGCCGTCGACGACTTTCTGCGTCCAGCCGTCCTCGATACCGATGACGACCACCGCAGCCACGTTGGGGTTGCAGCCGGCACCGATCAGGGTGCGGAAATGCAGTTCCAGGTCGGCGCCGAATTGCAGACGGCCGTAGGGATGGGGGATGGCCATCGCGCCCTTGATGTTGTGTGCGACCGCCTCGGCAGCTGCGTTGGACAGGTCGTCCAGCGGCAGGATGATGACGTGGTTGCGGATGCCGACGCGGCCGTTCTCGCGCCGATAGCCGAGGAAGGTGGTGTTCTTGTCGATGACGGACATGGTGTGGTTCTCTGGTCTGGGATGGAATGGGGTGGTGCGACGCTCGAGGTCTGCTTACCAGCGCTTGGTCTTGATGTTGTGCACGTGGGCGTGTTGTCCGACGGTGATGCCCGCCACGACCTTGCCCATGTCGATGCCGTACTTGATGACGGTGTCACCGACAGCCATGTCCTTGAGCGCGACCTTGTGGCCGATCGGGATGTCCTGCTTGGCCTGCACGTTGATGGTCTTGTCCTCGTCCATGATCCAGCCGGTCATGTCCGTACCGGCGGTCACACCTTCCACCACCACGACCGCCACGGTGTCCTTGGCGTCGTGCAAAACGAAATGAATCATGGGGTCTCCAGTTGAAAAAAAGAGGGCCGTCAGCGAGGACGTGAAAATTGCGAGTGTAGGGTTCGATATCCGACTGTCAATCAAGTCATTCATATGACTTGATTGAATGGCGGGCAGCCAGATACACTGTGGCGCATCATGCCCATGGACGCCCTCGAATTCTGCCCGCTCACCGACACCGCGTCGATGCCGCTGTACCGCCAGGTCAAGCGTGAATTGCAGCGGGTGATCGAGTCGGGGCGCTGCGGGCCGGGCAAGTCTCTGCCCAACGAGACTTTGATCGCGCGGGCTTTGCACGTCAGCATCGGCACATTGCGCCGTGCGGTTGACGAACTGGTCCATGAGCACGTGCTGGTGCGCCGGCAGGGCAAGGGAACCTTTGTCGCGCTGCATGGCAACGACCGATTCCTGTTCCAGTTCTTTCATATCGAGCCCAGGTCCGATCCGCGGTTTGGCGACCTGCCGCAGCCGCCCGAATACCCGATGGTGGAGGGTCTGAGTTTCGAGCGCGAGCGCGCGGGCGAGATCGACGCCGGCATGCTGCGCATCAAGCCGGCCGACCCGGTGATCCGTTTCGACAACCGGCTGTCGCTGTCGGGCCGCGCGGTGGTGCACGACCGCATCACGATTCCCGCGTCGATGTTCAAGGGCCTGACCGAAAAGCGCCTGCGTGACCGCCAAAGCACCGTCTACAGCCTGTACCAGACCGAGTTCGGCATCACCGTGCTGCGCGCGCAGGAGCGCACCCGCGCGGCCGCGGCCGACCGCACCACGGCCCGGCTGCTGGGCGTTCCACTGGGGCAACCCGTGCTGCAGGTGCACCGCACCGCATTGACCTTTGGCGACAAGCCGGTCGAGTACCGCATCTCGACCATCAACACCGAACTGCACGACTACGTCAGCATGTTGTCCAAGCGGCAATGATGTGCGCGGTCGTTCCCGCTGCGACCCGGCGGCTGTGGCGCGGTTACGCTGGGTCCTGCGAGAATGCGCGCCATCCCCACCAGATGCGGGTGAAGGTGGTCACCGCGCACATCGCTGCGAATACGCTGGCCAGCAGTGCGAAATGTTGTGGCCAGATGCACATCGCGACGAAGCAGGCCAAGGTTTCCGTTGCCTCGGTGAGCCCGCCCAGGAAATAAAACGACTTGTCGGGCCACGCCAGGTTGTCCATGCGGCGTTTGGCGGCGATGACCGCGAATGCCAGGAAACTCGACATGGTGCCGCAGAACGCGGCCAGCAAAAGTGCCGCCGCCAGCGCATTGCTCTGCGGGTCCGCGATGGCGAAACCCAGCGGTATTGCGGCATAGAAAACGAAATCGAGCGCGATATCCAGGAAGCCGCCGGCATCGGTCGTGCTGCTGCGTCGGGCGATCGCGCCGTCGAGACCGTCACACAGTCGCGACAGCAGGATGGCCATCGCCCCCAAAAGGAAATTGCCGGTGGCGATCAGTACCGCCGCCGCCATGCCGATGGCAAACCCCAGCAGCGTCATCTGGTTCGCGCCAATCCCCCGATCCGCCAGTACGCGGGCGAGCCGGTCGATGGCGGGTCGGATCAGTGTGACGGCGGCGCGGTCCAGCACGGGAACAAGCGATGGATGGATTCAGGTCAGTCGGGTCAGATGCGTGGCATCGGCGATGTCAGCATCGTCATGGGTGACCATCAGTGCCGGAATTTGCCTTTTTCTTACAAGGTCAAACACGAAATGGCGTACCCGTTCGCGCAAGGCCGCATCCAGCCGCGAGAACGGTTCGTCCAGCAGCAACGCCTGCGGCTCGGCCAGCAAGGCGCGCATCAACGCGACCCGCGCGCGCTGTCCTCCCGACAGCGTGGCCGGATTCGCATCGGCGAAGTCGGCCAGTTCCAGGTCTGCCAGTCCTGCCGCCACCCGCAAGCGGCGTGCGGCTGCGGGGCCGGCCGGTACCGCGAACAGCAGGTTCTCCGCCACCGTCATGTGGGCGAACAGAAGGTCATCCTGGAACAGGATTCCGACGCGCCGCCGTTCCGTCGGCAGTGTGTCGATGCGCCGGCCCTGCAACGACACACTGCCGCGAAAATGCAGGCCGGGGGGCAGCGTTCCGCAGATCGCCGCCAGCAGGCTGGACTTGCCGGAGCCACTGGCACCCATCACCGTATGGATGTCCCCGGGAGCCACCTGCAGGCTCACGCCCTGCAACAGTTGGGCCTGGTCGGTGCAGAGGCTTTCGACGTGAACCTGCAGTGTCATGGGTCGGTGGTGCGGGGGAAATGGGTTACCGCCGGCGGGCCTGGCGGATCCTGTCATGCCGGTGCAGGATGGCGGAGTCATAATAAACCGGTGAGTTTCCGGGTGCAGCTTGCGCGCGGAATGTCCCAACCATTTTCGAGGAACCCGCATGAAGAATGCCTTTGTCGTCGTGTTGTTGTTGATGGCAGCCGGCGCCGTCCACGCGCAGTCGTCAACCACCAAGAAGGAGCTGGTCGCCAAGGTGTTGCAGCTGCAGCAACCGGCGATCGAACTCGTGGCGCGTGCCATGGCCGAGCAACCGGCGCAGATCCTGATGCAGCGGGCCGGCCCGATCCTGCAGCAGCGTATTCCACCGGACAAGCGTCAGGCGGTGGCGCAGGATATCCAGGCCGATGTGAAGAAATACGTCGACGAAACCGTTCCGATGGTGCGCGAGCGTGCGGTGGCGCTGGCACCATCGACGATCGGCGTCTTGCTCGACGAACGTTTCACCGAGGACGAACTCAAGCAACTGATTGCGATCATCGAGTCCCCGGTCAACCGCAAGTTTCAGCAACTCGGCAACGAGATGCAGAAGAACCTGAGCACGAAGCTGGTCGAAGAGACCAAAGCACTGATTGAGCCCAAGATCCGCGCGCTCGATCGCTCGGTCGGGCAGCGCCTGGGTCTGCCGGCCCCGACTGTCGGCGCACCCGCGGGGGCCGCCAGCCGGTAGGTGTGACGCGGTCGGTTCCGCCCGAGGCGCGGAGATGCGCAGTTGACGCTGGCGCGCGCATTCGACCGCCCCGGCGCCGGATCGGTCAGCGCCG
>Ga0105047_10012358_pt1 | contig 13753 bp, 10 predicted proteins | sample MAT04_FD_78384 | JGI IMG/M metagenome (GOLD analysis project Ga0105047, IMG submission 78384) | Freshwater microbial communities from Lake Fryxell liftoff mats and glacier meltwater in Antarctica - MAT-04 (megahit assembly) | ecosystem: Environmental > Aquatic > Freshwater > Ice > Liftoff...
CACCACAGCCCCAAGATCAATCACACCAGCGCTCGCCACGCGCCAATGTGGCCATGTTATGTCACGCCCGTAGCGCAGGCTTCCAGCCTGCGAGTACGCAACGCGTTCAGCGGAAATTCTTCCGCGCTAAGTTTTGTTCGTTAAAAGTATCCCGAGAAGAAATCCAGCCCGGTCCCCCCGCGCGCCTCAAGCCTGAGCCGCCACGGAGTGTATATGTGTCGAGATGAATTCTGATACGATATTAGTGGGGAGCATCCGTCTGTCAAGCAACTCCGTCTGGACAAGAGGGCGACGAGTGCGTTTTTACCTTCGAAACTCCGAGTAACAGTCTGTCGGGCCGCCCCGCGCGAAACACTTTTTTTGAACATCACCCTGCGTCAAGCAAAAAGGGGTTGAATCACATTGCCGGAGACATCGGTCAATCTGAAGCGCCGGCCGTTATGCAAGTAGGTCAGGCGGTTGTGATCGAGTCCCAGCGCGTGGAGAATTGTTGCGTGAACGTCCGACAATGAGACCGGATTTTCCACGGCCTTGTGCCCGAACTCGTCGGTCGCGCCGTACTGCGAGCCGCCTTTGGTTCCGCCGCCAGCCATCCACATCCAAAAGCCATAAGGGTTGTGATCGCGGCCCTTGTCTTTTTCAGAGATCGGCAGTCGTCCGAATTCGCCTCCCCAGATAACCAGCGTGGATGCCAGCAGCCCACGGCGCTTCAAGTCTTTCAGTAGCGCGGCGATGGGCTGGTCAGTCATCTTGCAAAGTTTGTCATGGTTGTCTGCTGCAGCAACCCCAGTTTTATTCCGACGCCCGCTTCTGATTCGAAGCCCGCGCTGGCCTCTACGGTTTCACGCGAAGCCAGATCCGTGAAACGAACCATGCCTTCGTTGACGCGCAGATGCGACTTTCTCTCGTCAGCCGACAGGACAAACTGCGTTCCAAGCACCACCGCTTCGGCATGCGGAGTATGCAGCGTCAGCGGCTTACCTTGCTCCTGCTTGGCAACGTCGCAGACCAAACCGCCGTGGACCAGCCGGATGTTCTTGGCGCTCTCAATCCGGTCGAATACCACACGCGAACCGGAGAAGATGCCTACGATTGTTTCTTCACTCCCGTACCGGATCACCACACTGCTAAGGGAATCGTTTACTACGGATGCCAGAGCGGTCGGGGGAGGGGTATCAAGCTTTCCTGCAATCACTCATGTCTTATCCGCGCTGATGTTGTGGCAGACACTGTCGTAAATGATCTCACGGAGCGCCTCTTTTCTGAGGTTGAAGTTAATCAACTACTCCAAGCGATGCGCGATGAGTACAAGCGAGTTCGTGGTTCTGCTGGCGAGCATCTTCATCATCTTCAGCGGAAACGTGAGCAGAAGGATCGAGAGATCGAGACGGCACAGCGTCGTCTGGCTCGTGTTTCCGACAAAACTTTTGAGATTATGCTCGAAGGAATCAAAAAGCTGAAGGTAGAGCTTACGGAGATTGACAGAATCCTCGTGGAACAGAAAACGCCAGGTTCCGAGAGATTCAACTTTGATGATATGGAGCGAACGTTTCGGGAGAACCTAAAGCAGATCCCCGAAGCATTCAATCAGGCCAACGTTTCAAAAGCGAGGGAGGCTCTGGCTACGCAAATCGAAAAGATCGATGTGTGGCCTGACGAGAGAGCTCGGCTTTATCCGGCACCGAACTCCCTTGTGGCTCTTGGTCTTGAGTCTGACTATATCCCCACCCGGATTTGAACCGGGGTCTTCAGGCTGAGAACCTGACGTCCTGGGCCGGGCTAGACGATGGGGACCCTTACTGCTCAGACGACCATCTTACGCTTAAGGTACTGGCGGCGCAAGATCTGCGTGCATTTTTTCGGTCTTTAACAGAATTTATTTCTACGACGCGCGGAGCGCAAATTGTTCGTAATTTACTCCGGGCTTGTTTAAATATCCCCGACCAATTCATAGATGCCGTGGCCTTCGTACTTCAGGCGGCCTTCCTTCACCAGGGCATCCCAGATATCGCGGTGAAATTGGTGGGGCGGGGTGATCGCCATAATGCTGGAGGTTCGTCCGCTGCTCAGCGGGCCTGTAATTTTTCCAGATTCGCTGTCCAGGCGCATCACTTTCAATCGCTTTTTAAAAGCCTTGAGCGCGCCCTTCATTTCCTGCGCGGTGAATGAGGGTGGCGTAGTAGGCGCCGGTGTGGACGTGTTTTCAGTCATGGCTTATTCTCCTGAGCGGATAATACGTTTCGCATGATTTGCACTTCGCTAAGAATCGAGATGAAACTGGCGATTCATAGCGTGCATTCAAGTCTATCCGACATCGCAACGTTGAACCTGTCAAAATGGATTGCACCTTTCGTTTTCTGCCGCTGCGAAACGCAGCCGGTGAGATCATCGGCGTGCTGATGATCATAGTCGATGTCACGGAGCGCAAACGGGCCGAGGAGCAACTTCAGGCGGCGGAGACCCGTTTCCGAAGCATTGTTGAGCACAGCCATGAAGCCATCATGCTTATAAATGCTCAGGGAAGGATGATCTACGCCAGCCCGGCGATCACTCGAATCTCCGGTTAAGGGCGCCATCAGCGAACTGCGGCGTATGAATCCCGTCGGTCGCGTGCTACTGACCAGTGGCTACAACGAGCAGGATTCGACCAACCGCTTTGCCGGGAAAGGTCCGGCGGGCTTTATTCAAAAGCCTATTTCTCAACATTTTCCGGGGCCTTGATATACCGGACCAATGTTGCCTTCTGTTCAGCCGCCGGCTTATTCAGGTCGCCTAAGTCACCACGTCCGGACATGTTGGACTGTCCGGAGAGGAGAAAGATCAGGACCGGTTTCTTACCTGGAGCGCCTTTCTCAGCGGCTGGCAGGCTGGCAGGAAACATCGACATCGCTGCAATGAGTGCCAGACATGTCGCAAGTCCTCCGGCAGGTCTTTGGAGGAACCTGCTGGAGGGCTGATGTTCGGTTTTTGATGTTAGGATAGTCATGTGATTGAGAACTCCATCGAACGGGGGCGGTCTGCGGCCTGAGTAGTTACGGGATTTATTATAACTTGGGCTGTCCCCGAAAAGACTCGCTCTGACAGATGGCGATGATCATGTCCTGAAAGCGATAGTCGTTTTTCTTGGTCTGACTGCACAGTTGTTCGACGATGAGGTGATCCCTATATGTAAGACCCCGGCCGATGCTGTAGCTGAGCAACCGGCGGATCACGTTTTCGGCAATGTCGTCCTTGCGCTCCTTTAGCAGAAACGCTTTGAGCTGTTCCATCCCATCAATCGTCGGACCGCGCGGAACACGAGCGTCGGCGTGGATTTCCACAGTATTGAGGGTATTCAGATAAGCTAAGTATGCTTCTATATCTTTGTCGGTCTTTGGATCGAAGCCCCTGAGTCTGGTGCCCGGTTTCGGAACCATCGGCTGATATTTTCCGGTCGCATTGTATTTCTCGAAAGGGATTCCCCACGGGTCGAGGCTCGCATGGCATACGTTGCAGGTCTCCTGTTTCCGGTGCTGGCGCAGCAGATCCTTGATGGTCACAGCTTTGGCCACCGCCTGTTCCCCGACTGAGTCCGACAGCGCCGGCACCTCGGCTGGCGGCGGCTTCACGTCTTCGCCGAGGAGTGCCTCGCGCAACCACACCGCGCGATAAATCGGATGCGGCGCCGAGCCGTTTGAGTTTGCGACCAGAACCGAACCCTGAGTGAGCAACCCGCCGAGATGATGCTCGGGCTTGATCGACACTGGGCGGAGTTCGATCCCTTGCACGCCGGCAACCCCGTAATGCGCCGCGAGGGGTTGATTGATAAATGCGAACTTAGAATCCACCAGATTGGTGACGCTGGAATTTGTTTTAATCAATTCGGCGATGAAACCAACCGTCTCACCCTCCATGTAATCGCGAATGGTTGGGCGATTGGCCACTTCCCTGCCTTTACCCTCACCGCCACCTTGAAGGTAAAGAAACCGGGGAAAAAGCTCTTTGTTGATGTTCAGCGTTTTCATCTTCTCAATACTCAGCCATTGTATCGTGAAGTTTTTCACAAAATCGCCGGAACGTTTGTCTGCGAGCAGCCTGCGCACTTGCGCATCAATCGTTGCCGGATCGTCCAGTTTGCCCTGCGCAGCGAGCGCCAGCAGCGGGGCATCCGGCATGCTGCCCCAGAGGAAATAAGACAGTTTCGAAGCCACTTCGTATTGCCGCGTCGCCGCTCCGTTTTGGGCAACTGTATGATAGAGGAATTGCGGTGAAGTTAGAACCAGCGCCAAGGTTTCGCGGATGGCATCTTCCAACGTGGGGGAATCACCGGCCAAGAGATTGTAAACCTTCACGAACCGATCGACTTCGTCCGGCATCACCGGCCGGCGATACGCACGCGTCATGAAGCGACTGATTACTTCTCTCACATAAGCCGGCTTATCTGTTTCACGCAGCGGCGAGGGAAAAAGAATCCGGGTGTGATGTTCAGGTGGCCAGACATCAGCAATCGGCGCCTCAAAATCAATCGACTCAACGACCACCCGCGGCCCGGACAAGTCCCAGGATGCATTACTGGTTGCATGGTCGTTAAGTTCGCCGTTGTCGTATAAATTCAGAGGCGTCACGTTCAAGGCGGGAGGTGACATCGATGTCTTCAGCGAAATAGGGGGGCGAACCGGATAGTTTTCAATGCGCCCGCGCATCTCAAACATTTGCGGGTTGTCAGTATTGTTGGTCAGCCGCAGCGTGCCGACAGGCTCAAGCAGAAAGACTGCTTGAAAACCAAACGGGTAACCCATCACCATTTGCAGAGGAACACTGTCGACTCCACGCGGTAGGATCGCAGATGCCTTGATTCGGATGCGAAATTCGCCGTTCTTCGGCCAACTTTTCAGGCTCAGACCTTGACTCGCACTGTTTCGACCGGCCCCTCGATAAACGCCGATTTCGTCCGCGTTCTTGTCGGCAGCAGATGGGATTTTAGTCACCCACTTTGCCTCGGAGCGATGGATCTCCGGCTTGCCTGGATCGACAATGGCAGCAGCCATCGCCCGCCGGGCGCACTCAAGGTAACGATCCATCTGCTCGGGGCCTATGAGCATGAATTCTGCTGTATTGTTAAAGCGGTAGGGTTTCACCGGGTCCTCAGGCAGGCCGCTCGCGAGTTTCAAATCGAACCCGAGCAGATCGCGCATGGTGTTCTGGTATTCGAAGTTAGTTAGACGACGGGTCGTCGGAACCGTAGCCGCCGAATCAGGACTGCTCGCGAATTTGCGGATCCCCGCTTCAATCCAAGCGATGACCGCCTTGCGGTCAGCGTCCACTGGCTGTTTCTCATCCTCTGGCGGCATCTCACCGCTTCGGAGTTCCTTGAGGACTTTTTCCCAACTCGCCAGGTCGCGTCCTGCAGCCAGGCCGCCATCGATATTGTGAAGGGTGATCTTGCCCTTGCTCTTCTTCGGCCCGTGGCAGGAAATACAGTGGGCCTCAAAAACCTTCCCGATGTTTGCGGGAACTGCTGTCACATTGGCCGGGGCGCCTAACGTTACAGGCTTTGCCTCCTGGGCGTAAGCACTGGGCAGGCTCGTGAGGCAAAGCACGGCAAGGCTTGCCAACCACATGATGGAACGGATCGATCTGGATACGGACGGTTTCATTATTTTTTCCCCGGTTCGAGCGCCGACAAAATTGCTTTGAGGAATGGCTCCTGAAATGGGGGTTTCTTCTTTTCCTTGGCGCAGGCTAGTGCGAACGCATGCATGTCATTCTCTGACACCTTCTGTGCAGACATGACCTTGGAGGCGATGGTGTTGTATTCAATTTCGGAGGCCGGATCATAGTTGACGCCGGTGGCCGGGACCGCGCTGGCCCAGATTAATTTTGCACCAGTCGCCTTCAATTGCTTGACTAACTCGACCAAGTTCTTCTCAAATAGTTCAGGCGAGGTCACGCGCACGCCGCCAACAGACTTGCTCATTGCACGGATGCCCTTGATGCTCGGATCCTTGTAATACAAGTCGGCCAAACCGAGGTTGAAGTGGATGACATCCCACTTGTCCTTGCCGATCAATGCGTCGAGATGGGCCAGCGCGTATGAGGAGTCGCCTGGATCGGCCCACACGACTTGTGCACGCCCCTTGAGTTCCTTTCCCGCCGATCCACTCAGCCCTTGGTAGGTGTTGTCGCCAAGGACCAGCACGCGTGGCAATGGATCTGCAGCGAGGGCATTCGATCCAAGCAGCAGCAACACAATCAAGATATTCAGCATCATTCGAATCATGCTCAGTTCCTCACTTCTGTCATTTCCCCGGTGCTGTCGGCGAACTTAGCGGTCGGCGCATCGACAGCGTTGAGCATCGTGACGAAGAGATTCGCCAACGGCTTCTTCTTCGCGCCCTCGAACGCATGGAGTTTGCCGTGCTTAAACCCGAGCGCATTGCCGCCAGCGAAATGGATCGGGTAGTTTTTGGTGTTGTGCCCAGAGTGCGGGTGGGAGGATCCCCAAAGGACAAGGGTGCGGTCGAGCATGTTACCATCCCCTTCCTTGGTATCGCGCAGGCGCTGGAGGAAGTAGGCGTGCTGCTGGGCGCGCCAGTTGTCCCAGGGGCCGGATTCTATGGGGCGGCCGTGGGAGAAGTCGTGTGAGGACTTTGTGCAACCGGGGAGGACGTAGGTGGGGTAGCTCATCGTGGGGCTGGATTGTGATTGTTCGCTCTCGAGCATGAGCGTGGCGTAGCGCGTGGAATCGGTCTGGAAAGCCAGATAGATAAGATCATACATGCAGCGGGTATATTCCTGCGCTTCCTTGTATGCGACTTCAAGGTTTAGCCCTTTGGTATCCACGGTGGGCAGCGGCTCATGGGTCCACTGGCTGGAACGCTCGACCCGTTGCTCGAGGGCGCGGACCGTATCCAGATACTCGCCCATCTTTTGCTGATCGGCTTTGCCCAGACGGTTGTTGAAGCTTTTGGAATGATCGAGCATCACATCCAGCACGCTGGCGTCCCGTTTGAGCCGAGTCCGGACTTGTTCCACACTTGACCCCGCATACGGCTGAAACAGCCGATTGAAGATTTCCTGGGGTTTCTGCATCGAGGGAATCGGTCGGCCCGGGCCGTAGTGGGAGAGCGTCTTGGCGCTTCCGTAAGCACCGGTGCCGCCCTCGGTGCCAAGCACCAGCGAAGGGAAGCGGGTCTTATTGCCGTTGATCAGTGCTGCGAATTGATCAATGGAGATGTTGTTGCTCTGCTCAGTGCTAGCCATTTGCGCGCCGGTGGCGAAGACATCGCCGCTGCTGTGGCCGCCCATCCCGAAGCCGCCCGCGTGGTCGAGCCCGCGCAGATAGCTGACGTAGTCCTTGAGCGGCGCGAACGGAGCCGCAGATTTGTTGAAGGTCAGCGGTCCGGCTTCTTTGCAAGGCCACCAGTTCCAATCGTGGTGCGGCTTGCCGGCTATCGGAATGCCTTCCAACGTATCGGGCATGTAGGCACCGTAGGCGAAATAACTGACCATCATGCGCTTGGGCAGTTCCTTGCCTTCGGCTGCGGCAATGTTCCAGTTCATACAATTGAGCAATGGCAACGCCAGAGCTATGCCGCTGCCCCGGAGAAATTCGCGCCGGTCTAAATGCCAGGATTTTTGTTTCATTGTGCTTCCTTTGCTTTGGGCCGTCCTCGAAAAGTCTCGCTTTGACAGATCGCCACGATCATGTCCTGAAACCTTTAGTCATACTTCTTTGCCTGCTTACATAATTCTGCCACAGCGCTGGTAGCAAGTTGAGGAATGCCATCGCAACTACCGTAAGGCGCTATGCAGTTCTGTTAGTTTTGGGGGCCATGACCGACTCCTGATTGCGAGACATTTTTCTGTTGTCACATTTGTAGAATACAATTAAAATCTAATGTTTAATGGACAATCTTCATTGAATATTGGACAAAACTGATCATGCCTGAAACGCGACGCGTGGCAATTATGCTGGACTTGGAGTGGTCGTACAAACGGCACTCGGGCATATTTGCCGGAACACAGCAGTATGCTCAAGAGCGTGGCTGGGAGTCGCTCATCGACGAGTATGCCGACGATACGTTGCTCAAGTCTTCTTCGAAATCGATTCCATACGATGGCATCATCGCCAGGTCCACAAGGAAGCTCGCTAAGCACGCCATGCGCTTGAAGGTTCCCTTGGTGAACGTCTGGTTCAGCTCGCCTGCGTGGAAACAGTTGCCTGGTGTGTTCGCAGATTATAACGCCGTTGGGCGTTTGCGGGCAGAGCATCTTTTAGCAAGAGGCTTTCGCCGCTTTGCCGGGTTGACATTGGAAGATAATCGCGCACAGAACCATGAAATCGAAGCGTTTACTGGCATGGTGGAAGAAGCGGGGTATCCGTGTTCTATCGCGACCTCACCTCTGGAATCCAAATCCTCGTTGAAGCACTGGCGGACGACCGAGCGAGTCATTAACTCCTGGATGGCAGACTGGAAACCGCCGATTGGAGTGTACGTTGGTACCGAATCGCATAGTCGAATGGTGGTTCAGATTTGCCGTAGCCGTGGCTGGCGCGTGCCGGAGGATGTGGCGATCATCGCGGGTTATAATGAGGTGACGCTCTGTGAGAACCCAAGGCCATCGCTCAGCAGTGTAGAGGTGGGCTGGGAAAGGATCGGCTACGAGGCCGCGCAGATGCTGGACCGGTTAATGGCTGGCAACGCGCCACCGGTGAAACATATCCTGCTTCCTCCAGTAGGTCTTGTTGTTCGAGAGTCGACCGACTTTATTGCTGTTGATGACAAGTTAATTGCCGCGGCACTGACCTTTATTGCGACAAAAAGCCATTTGGATATAGGGCCAAACGATGTGGCCCGTGCCGTTGCGACGGGAACACGGACGCTTCAACGACGCTTTCTCAAATATCTGAATCGAACGATCGCCGCCGAGATTCGTCGTGTACGGATCGAACGAGCTAAACGCGAACTCACGCAGAGCAATCGACGCCTGTCCGAGATTTCCCGAAATGTGGGCTTTGGCGAAGCGATGCGGATGTACGAAATTTTCAGAAGAGAACTTGGCATGACACCGAGTCAATACCGACAACAACGCCATTGGGTAAAGTGACCTATTTAAGAGCCTGTCGCGAAAACCACTGCTGTCGCATGTATAAAGACTCTGGTGGATGTCCCATTTTCTAGCGGAAATCTTCGCATTAATCGTGTTTGATTGGTAGCCCGCGGAATCGCTTTAAGTGCAACCGATTGTTTCATCGTTGATATTGTTAAGCTTCGCGCGATAGACCGGAGAGCTGATTATGCCACGCCGCCGCAAAGAAGTCAGCCGCAACGACAGGATGATCCAGGCCGCACAGCGTGGCGACGTCGACGGTATTCTTGCCATCTTGAAGGACAACCCGACGTTTGCCAACTCTGACTATGGAGCAACTGAAAGCGGCCACCTGCAATATTAAATGACTTCGCATTGCCTGCATTGAATTAGTAAATCGCTCGGTCAAAAATCCATTATTACAGGATGCGCGCTTCAACGAAATGCTCGATCCTGTCGTTGACCAGTTTGACGTGGCCTTCGGACTGCTCCGCTCCGTCGAGCAAAACCAATCTATTTCCGTTACTCTTTGTGATTCGGATTCGATAGGTCGTATCGCCAAAGCGGTAGCGCATTGAGAACTCCGTCCATTCCGCCGGAACACAGGGTTGGAAGCTGAGTTTGTCGCGCTCAATGTTTAACCCCAGCAGTGATTCCGTGGCCAGCCGGTACATCCATCCCGCCGAGCCCGTGTACCACGTCCAGCCGCCTCGCCCTACGTGCGGCGCCAGAGCATACACATCGGCGGCCACGACATAGGGTTCAACTTTGTAAATACTAATTTCATCAGGTGTGCGGCCGTGATTGATTGGATTGATCAGCGAGAACAACTCCCAGGCGCGTGGGTCATGGAGCTTCGCAAAGGCCATAGTCGTCCAGATAGCGGCATGTGTGTATTGGCCGCCATTTTCGCGAACGCCCGGCGCATAGCCCTGGATGTATCCGGGGTCCTGTTCTTTGCTCGTCAGTTTGTTAAAGGGCGGGTCAAACAGTTGGACCAGCCGTTCGGTGCGCTTGACGAGTCGCCGATCGACGGCGTCCAATGCGCTCTTCGAGCGCTCGGCACGTAGGTTGTTGCCATCACCCGAGAGAACCGACCAGCTCTGCGGCAGAGCATCGATCTGGCATTCAATACCCGTGGCCGAACCCAGCGCATCGCCGCTGTCGAAGTAAGCGCGTTTGTACCAGTTCCCATCCCAGGCATGCGCTTCGATGTTGAGATTCAGTTCCGCCGCGAATGTGGTGCAGCGCTGTGCAAAAACAGTATCTCCGCGCTTCACGGCTAATGCCGTGAACTGCGTGAGCACGTCCAGAAGAAAGAAGGCCAGCCAGACACTCTCGCCTTTGCCGTGGATTCCGACATGGTTCATGCCGTCGTTCCAGTCGCCGCATCCCATCAACGGCAGACCGTGTGCTCCGAACTTCAATCCATTCTCGATCGCCCGCACGCAATGCTCGTATAAGCTTGCTTTCACTTCCGAAGTGAGCGGAAGGTCATAGTACGCTTCTTCACCCGCATTGACCGGCCTGCCCTCGATAAACCCAGCGCTTTCGTCGAGCACGCCAAAATCGCCGGTCTTGTGTACGTAATGACAGACTGCGTAGGGAAGCCAGAGAAAGTCGTCGGAGAAATGCGTGCGCACGCCGCGTCCGGCCGGCGGATGCCACCAGTGTTGAACATCGCCTTCTCGAAACTGATGTTTCGCAGCGCGCAGCAAATGTTCGCGCGTCAGTCCGGGCTGAGCGTGGACCAGCGCCAGACTATCCTGCAACTGGTCGCGGAAACCAAATGCGCCGCCCGATTGGTAAAAGCCCGAGCGTGCCCACATTCGGCAGCACAATGTCTGATACATCAGCCAGCCATTGACCAGCAGGTCGACCGCGGGATCCGGCGTCTTGACCTGCACGACACTCAGGGTATCACGCCAATATTTTTGCACAGACTCAAGAGCTGTTCGTGCGCCGGAAAGGCTGCAAAAGCGGTTGAGCAATTCGGCAACATCATCCGAATCGCGCCCGACGCCCAGCACGAATACGACTTCGTGACTCTGGCCGTCCGCCAGCACCAGCGTAGTCTGAACGGCTCCGCACGGATCCATACCGGGGCCGACTCTTCCGGAAAGCTTTGCATGCGCCATGGCCGCCGGACGGGCCAGCGTGCCGTTGCGGCCCAGGAATTCGCCCCGGTCGCCGCTGATGGTATGGATTGGTTCACTGACCGAAACAAAGGCGATGCGGCCCGGAAACTCGCTGCTGTATGGGTTTCGTGCCAGCAGCGCACCCGTCTTTTTGTCGTACTCCGTGATCACATACATCTGGTTGCGCGAACGCAATTCGCCCAGGACCCATTCGAAATAGCCAGTCACCGAAAGACGCCGTGTGCGGCCTGATACATTACGGATTTTTACGGAGATGAACTTTACCGGAGCATCCAGAGCCACGTAGGTGCTCATTTCGGATGCGATGCCGTTTTCGCATGCGTGAAAGACGCTGTAGCCGAAACCGTGGCGCACGGTGTAATCGCCCTGGCCTCGCGCCGGAAGCGGAGTGGGCGACCAGAAGAGCTTGCTCTCTTCGTCGCGCAAATACATCGCCTCGCCGCTGGGATCACAGACAGGGTCGTTGTTCCACGGTGTAAGCCGGTATTCATGGCAGTTCTCAAGCCATGTATAGGAGCTGCCGCTTTCGGAAACCACGGTTCCAAAATTGGGATTTGCAAGCACGTTGATCCAGGGCGCGGGCGTGGTCTGATGATCGCGCAAATGAATGACGTATTCCCTGCCGTCCTTGGAAAATCCGCCAAGCCCATTGAAGTATTGCAGGTCCTCGGACCGCAGCGCGTGCACATCCCGGTTGACGAGAACGCATGCGGGATTTGGGTCGATCAAACTATTCTTACGGGGCGCGGCTGACATTTTCAGCGGTGGCACGGCGAGCTCAATTCGAAGCTTGCGTTCGACCTGCTCCTTCAAGGTGCCTTCAGCGTCATTGAGCACCACGCGGGCAGCGGTTTGCAGCAGAATCCGATCCTCGTCGCTGATCTGCTCTGCACGCCGCACGAAAATGCCGCCCGGCTTATCCAGCATCTGCGCCTGGCTTCCAGCCGCGATGGTTCCCATGATCTGATCGTAAAGCGCCTGGCGGTACACCGACGGATCGTCATTGGTGATCACCAGGTCGACTTGCAAGCCTTTCATTCTCCAGTACGCATGAGCCTGAACGACTTCGCGAACGAGGCCGATACGCGCGGGATCGCTGACGCGCAGCATAAGTATGGGCAGATCGCCGGAGATTCCATAGCCCCAGAGGGCCTCTTGCGCCCGGCGATTCTTTCGAAGTATGACCGCGTTTGCCCTGCGGTAGGGCGATGCATACACAATCGATCCGACGAGCCGCTCGTAAAGCTGAACATCCGCTTCCGTCGCATTGAGCTGGCGCAAGCTGACCTGACTATGGGTCCAGCCGGTTTCAAAGACACGGTCCGCCAGCCGTGATTCGCGATATTTTTCGACCAGGGATACGGCTTGTTCGCGACTTGCCGCCACACCACAAATGAGATCGATGCGTGCCACTTCATGCGGATTGAGCCGCACGGTTCTGCGAATACTGGTGATGGGATCCAGTACCGATCCCTGTGCGCCACTGAGCGGAGTTCGCAACGCTTGAGGTGCAGCAATTGTATTGCAGCGACCGATAAAGGCCGACCGGTCGGTTTCAAAAGATGGACGGCCGATTTCATGTTTGCGGACCCACATGGAGTGCAACATCACCGGCATCTGCTCGCCCGCCGAACGGGGACGGCGGACACAAAAAATGGAGTGGCTGGCGGGATCAATCTCGGTTTGAACAAACAGATTACTGAACGCAGGATGCGCCACATCCGCGCCCTGCGGAGCAATGACCACCTCCGCATAACTGCTCAGCTCGATTGTGCGGACCACGCGGGAGTGATTGGTGATCAACATGCGCCGGACTTCAATGTCATCCTCGGCGGAGACGCTGATCTCTGTATGCACTTCGATCTGCCGGTCAGTGCGCCGGAACTCAGCGCGTCCCTGCGAGAATATGGCCTCGTAATGCTCCGCTGCGCGCAGCGTGGGCTGGTGTGTGTTGGACCAGATCTCGCCCGTGGTGAGATCGCGCAGGAAACAGAATATGCCATAGGAATCACGCATGGCGTCTTCGCGCCAGCGCGTCACGGCATGATCCCTGCATCGGCTGTAACCGCTGCCCGCCGCATTGATCATGACGTGATAACGGCCATTGGAAAGAAGGTGCACTTCCGGAATTGGAGTGCTGGGATCATTGACGATGCGCAGCAATCCGGTGCTATCAGGCTCCGCCAATGCGCTGGCGGCGCTCTCCGCGACGTGCGGGAAGATAGGGAGCACATTCTTCGGCACGCGTTCATGCAGGAGCAGTTCGGCCATCTTGCAGAGCGGGTCGGAGATGAAGCGCCGTTGCATGGGGCGCCCCATCAGAAAATAATTAAGCGCCAGAAGAGTCATGCCTTGATGGTGCGCCATGTACGAGAGCACCGTGACACTTTCCTTGCCCCGCGGCAATCGGGATGGCGTGTAGTCAATGGACTCGTAGAATCCGCACGCGCCGCTATAGCCTTCGTTCTCCAAGCGCTTCAGGTTCCGGCACGACTCCTCCGGGAACATCATCACCGCCAGCG
>Ga0105047_10012359_pt1 | contig 13752 bp, 9 predicted proteins | sample MAT04_FD_78384 | JGI IMG/M metagenome (GOLD analysis project Ga0105047, IMG submission 78384) | Freshwater microbial communities from Lake Fryxell liftoff mats and glacier meltwater in Antarctica - MAT-04 (megahit assembly) | ecosystem: Environmental > Aquatic > Freshwater > Ice > Liftoff...
GTCGTATCGAACCGGGGAAAGCTCGGTTCGCGTAACTGTCGTCGGGCGCGGCGAGTGTCGGCGGCAGCGGCAAGGCTCACAGCCCCAGATACCGCTTCGGCAACTCCGCCCCCGCGACGTAATTCAGCCTGGCAATTCGGCACATCTGGTACACGTGGATTCGGAAGTCCGGGCAGGTGCTCACCAGGCAATAAGCGTCCACCGCCGTGAAACCGTAGTCCGCGACCAGCCAGTCGATCAGCGAGGTGATCGCGGTCTCCACCGCCACCTCCAGCGGGCGGTAAGCGTACAGCGAAATCAGGCTCGACGGGGTTTCGATCCGCATCCACGGGACGCGCACCCCCGGGATCACCGACAGCTTCAACGTCACTGTCGAGTTGGTTTCGGCGGCGGTCCCGGCGAACTCGGTGTCCCCCTGCGATGCGTGGACATCGCCCAATGAGAACAATGCCCCGTCGTGGAACACCGGCAGGTAGATGCGGTTGCCGGGGGCGCAGTCGCGGATGTCCAGGTTGCCGCCCCATTCCCCCTGCCCGTCGAGACTCGTCGAGACCTCGCGGTCCGGGGCCGTGCCCAGCGTGCCCACGAACGGCGTAATCGGCCACGAAATGCGATCCGAAAAGTGAACCGTGCCGTCGGTCGTCGTACCGCTCGGGCCGGGGGTGTGGCGGAAGATCTTCGTTGTGTATTGGCCGCTGATGTCCGGGTGGCGGGCGGAGTTACCCAGGGGGCCTCGGTTCGGGCCGACCGCGATCCACGAAAATTCGCCGACGCGGATGCTCTCGATCTCCACGACCAGCGTGTCGCCGGGCTTCGCGCCTTCGACGTACACCGGACCCGCGATCGGGTTCACCAGCGGTGGGGTGCGGTCGAATCCCGGTCTCCGGCCCGGAACGGCGAGGTCTTCAGGGGTTCGGAAATAGCCCCCGGAGGCATCCCAGGTTTCGATGGCGAAGACCTCGCCCGGGCGCACCCGCAGGCGGGGCGGTTCGCGGAAGTCGAAGGCGTATTGGAGAGCGTTTTCGCGTGTCAGGGTCTGCATTTCAGCCGCCTTCCGTCCATCGTTTGGCCAACTCGACCAGCATTCGTACCGCCTGCTGCATCTCTTCCAGACAGGTCCATTCCAACGGGGAATGCAGGTTGTGTTCGGCCGTAAACAGGTTCGGGGTCGGCAGGCCCTTCGCGGTCAGTTGCGACCCGTCGGTTCCGCCCCGGATCGAAAGCTGTTTCGGTTCCATCCCGGCCCGGCGGATCGCGTCGAGCGCGTAGCTCACCGCACGCGGGTCTTTGGCGATCCCCTCGGCCATATTGCGGTATTGCGGCTGGATATCCACTTCGATCGAAGCGAGCGGGTATTCGAGGGTCAGCAGATGCGACACCGAGCGAATCAGGTCGGCTTGTCGCGCGAGTTCGGCGGTATCGAAGTCGCGCAGCAGGATACCGATGGTGACTTTGGCGATGCCGCCTTCGATCTGATACGGGTGGAGGAAGCCTTCGCGGCCCTCGGTGGTTTCGGGGGTCAGTCGGTGGCGCGGCAGGCGTTCGAGGAACATCCCCGCGAGGCGGACCGCCGAGAGCATTTTGCCCTTGCCCATCGACGGGTGAGTGTTGATCCCGCGAATGACGACCGTCGCTTTGTCCGCCGAGAAGGTCTCGGCTTCGATCTCCCCCGCCCGCCCGCCGTCGAGGGTGTAGCCGACCACCGCCCCGAGTTGGGCGAGGTCGATGTGGTCGGTGCCGCGGCCGATCTCCTCGTCGCAGGTAAAGCAGATGCGGATCGGCCCGTGTTTCACGTCCGGGTGAGATCGTAGCCACGCGGCGGTTTCGACGATCACCGCGACACCCGCTTTATTGTCCGCCCCCAACAGCGTGCGGCCGTCGCTGCTGATGATGGTTTTGCCGAGGTAGTCGTTCAACTCCGGCGAGGTCGATGGGCCGAGGATCTGGCTCGGGTCGCCGGGCAGAACGAGATCGCGCCCGTCGTAATTGTGGTGGACGAGCGGCGTGACCCCGTGCCCGCTGGTTTCCGGCGAGGTATCGACGTGGGCGATCCAGGCGATCGTCGGCACGTCCCGGTCGAGGTTCGACGGGATCGTCGCGGTGACGATCCCGTATTTGCTGCGGACGGCATCGGTCAGCCCCATGTCGAGGAGTTCGGCCGCGAGCATTTTGCCGAGTTCGAGTTGGCCTGGGGTACTGGGGTAGGTCGGCGAGCCTTCGCGGGCTTCGGTATCGACGCGAACGTACCGGCAAAAGCGTTCGAGCAGGTGGGGAGTTTCGGACGGCATGACGGAATACTCGCGTGAATCAGACGGCTGCGGGGTATTGTAGGACGCGAGCGGGCGACGACGAACGGACTCGGGCGCGAGGGCGCGAAATTTCGGTGAGGGACGCTCGTTCGGGTTGATTCGCCCCGCAGCAACTCGTAAGAAGGGAGTTCAATTTCTCTCCGGAGGCTCAGTCTATGGCCGGTTCGTTCGGGTCGGATATCGATATGATCGAAGAACTCAAACTGCGCCGCGACGCGCGCCAGAATTACGTCGCCGCCTCCGAACGCTCGAAGGACTGGCATCCGGTCGTCCTGGACGAGATGAAACGCCGCGAGATCGAACTCGCCGAACGCGGGACCAGCCACAAAGGCCAGTGAACCGGAGAATCGGGGCCATACGGGGTCGAAGTGAGACGGGCGACCGGGAATGTGCTATACTCCCTGCGTTCCGATTCCGTCCGTTCTCCGATGTCCCCCCGCGACTCACTCATGCAACTCCCGGACGAATTCGTCGAGTTCCAGACCGCCGGTCTGCTGGCTATGCCGCTCGCCGAGGGCTGGTCGCCGCTCGCCGAACTCCGGGCTGCCCACCTGCTCTCCCCCGACCGCGTCGAAGCCCTCCGCCCCCAACTCACCAACGTTCGGATGCAACTCGCCTCCGAACGCGAGATGGCCGACCCACCCGCCCGCCTGCGCCCCATCGAAGTCGGCTTTATCGACTATCCCGGTAAGCTCCTCGACGGGTTCCGCCGCAAAGCCGAAGCCAGCGATCTGGGCAAAATGCTCGCCGCCGCTACCCGCCTCCGGAGCGACACCGAGCGAGTCGCAGTCGTCGCCTCCGGGATGCCGTCGCACACCGCCCGCGCCCTGTTCGGAGCCCTGTGCCACCCGTCGCACAACGAACTCCCCGCCCGCCTCCGCATGGGCACGCCGTGCATCCACTTCGCCGGCGATACCCACGATAACGACAGTCTCCAGGACCTCCTCGATCTGCTCGAACACACCTGCGTCGATCCGCTGATCGAAAGCGAACGCTGGGGCGAACTCCTGCTGGGGCGAGCGGGCGATCCCCTCGAAACGCTCGCCGCCCATCGCATCCTGCGCGGCGAACTGGTCCGCTATTACGTTGCCGAACCCTTCAGGTTCAAACGCTTCGTCCTGCCGATCCTGCCCCCGTCGGGCCGACTGCGCGACCTGTGCCGCGCCGACGGCCTCACCGACGAAGAGATCCACACCACCCCCGACAACGTCGGCACGCGTTTCGGCGCGTTCTCCGCCGCCGGGCTGATCCCCGCCGCGGTGATGGGTCTGGATGTCCGCGCTCTGCTCCTGGGGGCGGCATCGATGACCCGCCGCTTTTTCGAGGATCCCCTCGAAAAGAACCCCGTACTCCAGTTCGCGGCAGCCAACTTTCTGATGTCGGGCGAGATGGGCCGCGCGGGGCGAACGCTGGCGGTCTGGTCTGCGAAACTCGCGGGACTCGGTCGCTGGTACGAAGCCCTCGTCTCCGAATCGCTCTGTCGCAACGGCCGAGGCCCGGTGGCCTCGACCCAGGTGCTGTCGCGCGACCTGTTCGGCCAGTCGCAGGCCCTGCTCGAAGGCCCGCGCACCCAGGTCGTGTACCACCTGCGTCCCAAAGCCTCCAGGCACGCGCCGATCCTCATGGGCATGGAAGACCGCAACGAAGACGAACTCAACGGCATGTCCCGCCGGTCGATCCCGGACATGACGCAAGCGACCGTACAGGCGTTCCAGCGGATGCAGACCGAAGCCGCGAGGCCGTTCGGCGAACTCTCGCTCCCGGCGATCGACGCGCACGGGATCGGCCAGTTGATGCAGATGCTGATGCTCGCCACTGCGGTCGAAGCCAAGCTGATCGGGGTCAATCCCTTTTTACCCTCCTCCGCCGACGGCATGCAAAAGGCGGTTCAAAAGACCTTGCGCATCAAGCCCGAGTCCGCGTGAGTTGAGAATCCTCGTCGTCGAGTCCCTGACCGCCCGCGCCCACTTCTCGCCCGCCGGGACGCTGCCGCCGTCGCTGCTCGCCGAGGGCCGCGCGATGTTCGACGCGGTATCGGCCGACTTCGCCCTCATCCCCGGTGTCGAACTCCTCACCCATCTGGACCTCGCCGCATACTCCCCCGCAGCGGTCGCCGACCTCGCGCGCACCGCCAACCGCACCCTGATCGTCGCCCCGGAAACCGATCTGGAACTCCTCCGACTGGTCGAAGCCCTGGAAGCCGCAGGCGCGAAGCACCTGAACGCGACCCCCGAGGGGGTGCGGATCGCCGGGGACAAACTCGCGCTCGCCGAACTCCTGCGGACGCACGCGATCCCGACCCCGGCGACCGCCGCGTGGGACGGCACGATGCCGCGCTCGTTCCCGTGCGTACTCAAGCCGCGATTCGGCGCTGGCTCGCAGGATACGTTCCGGATCGACTCCCCCGAAGAGTACGTCGCCCGCCTCGCCGCCGCCGGGGGCGGGTTCGCGGGTCCGATGATCGTGCAGGAGTTCGTTCCCGGTATCGCGGCGAGTATGTCGATCGTCGCGCGCGCCAGCGGGTACGAATTCCAGCCGGGGACGCGACAGATCCTGTCGGACGACGGCGAGTTCCACTACCTCGGGTGCGAACTGCTGGTGTCGGACGAGGTCGAAACCGGGATGCAAAAATCGATCGCCGAAATGATGGCGATTCTGGGGGTTCATCTGCGGGGCTGGATCGGCTTCGACATGGTATTGAGCGAGTGCGGGCCGATCGTGATCGAGATCAACCCGCGATTGACGACGAGTTACATCGCGCTGCGCAACCTTCGCCCGACGAACCCGATGGCGGCGATGTTGACGGCGGACGACGAATCGCCTTCGAGGTCGTCGAACGAGGCGATCCGTTCGAGCGGATATCGGTATGGGTGTGACGGTTGAGGTGGCCCGTTCGCCCGCAGGGAGTTACACCCCCTTGCACCCGTACCTGGGAACCGGCCTTTCGGCTCACCCCCTTGCACCCGTACCTGGGGACCGGCCTTTCGGCTCACCCCAGGTACGGGTGCTGTCTTCGTCGAATTTTGGGCACTTTTTCATTTACTCTTCACGAGTGATGGTGTAAGATGCCTGAAGGGATCATCGAACCTTCATATTTGGGTTCGACGACCCGCACTCATACTCTCGTGAGGCTCTCCATGTTCTCTCGCTTTTCCGCCACCACCCGGCGTCGAGCGTTCACGCTCATCGAACTACTCGTAGTCATCGCGATCATCGCGATCCTGATCGGTCTTCTCCTTCCGGCGGTTCAAAAGGTGCGCGAAGCCGCCGCCCGTATGAGCTGCTCGAACAACCTCAAACAACTCGGCCTGGCGATGCACAACTACGCCGACAGCGAGGGCGGCGGCAAGCTTCCTCCTGCCGTTCAGACGCTGACCATCACCGATTTTGGCAGCCTGGGCAATTCCGGAAACAATATGGGTCCGAATTGGGCTGTGTTTCTCCTGCCGTACATCGAACAGGGTACTGCGATTTCCGGGTCGAACGCGAATCCGGGCAACTGGAAGGTCTCGAACGGGACCGACACCTCGTGGCTCAACGTCCGCAGCATCAGGATGAAGACGATGCTATGCCCCTCGGACACCGGCGGGGACGTTCTGTTCAACGGCTTCAGCACCTTCACCAACAACTGGGCGCGCGGTAACTATGCGATCAACGCAGGTCCCAGCTTCCTCGGCGGAAACGACTCGTACAATGGTAGGACTCGGGGCGGTAACTTCTCCGGGGTGAGCTGTTCCGGTGTCAGCTGGCCGACCGATCAAGCCTCGGGTGGCGGTATGACCCTGGCGAACATCCCGGACGGAACCTCCAACACCGTTATGATCCAAGAAATCCGCATCGGTGATGCCAGCGACCGTCGCGGTTCGTGGGCCCTGGGCCAACCGGGTGCGAGTATCGCCGGCGGTGCCGGCACGGGCGACTGTAGCGGCCCGAACGATGGGACCGGCTCCAAGTTCCGCCACTGCGACGACATCACCATGCCCTCGTCGTCCGAGACTTTCGCCACCGGTATGGGAGCCTGGTGGCAGTGCCCCAACACGCAGGCTCAGTCACGCAGCCGCCACACCGGAGGTGTGATGTCCTCGCTCGCCGACGGTTCGATCCGCTTTATCCGCGATTCGATCACTCGGGAGAACTGGGCGGTCATCACCGGGGCCAACGACGGCCTCGTCGCTACCGACTTCTAAAAATCGAACCCTGTTCTCCAGGAATGATTCGACGAAGCGACCGCATTGTGCGGTCGCTTTTTTCATCGGTATACGGTTAAGAGGTACACATGCAGATTCTCTCCCGAGCTATTCTTCCGACGCTCTGTCTCGGTTTGCTGGCCATCGTGGGTTGCGGCGGTGCCGCCAGTTCCCCGATCAGCGGCGAAGTGACCTTCGGTGGCAACCCCATCCCCGAAGGCGACCAGATTACGATCAGCCTGGACGCGAATGGTAAGGCCGCCAGTGCTACCCCGGACGCGACCGGAAAGTTTACGATCGCCAAAATCGAAAACGGGACGTATAAAATCAAGGTGACCCACTACGTTTCCGCTGCGAACGTCCCCAAAGGCAAAGCACCCACCCCACCCCAGACGAAGGATTACCCCGACACCTGGACCGTGCCCGGTGGCCCGTACAAGATCGATATGACTTCGGTCAAGTAACTATGATGGCCCGACCTGGCCGGATCGATCCTACCGACTCCGGGAATCGGGAATCGTCGACGCATCCGGGGACCGCCTGACGGCCTCACTCCAGGCGATTCGAGCTTCCGAGACGGACTCTCAGTGACCTACAACGAGGCTCGACGATCATGCGGAGATACTCCCGATTCCTCCTGCCAGCCTTCGGCCTGATGGCTCTGCTGCTCGTTGCCGGTTGCTGGTACTCGTTCGCCGACACCGGCGACGACCGCCTCGGCACGTTCGTCAAAAGCAAGCCGCCGGTCCCCATCGTCTTCACCTCCCGCTCCGAACCGACTTCGTTTCGCGCCGCCGCCGATGTCGGCGACTATACCACCGAAGGCATTGGGGCTCGCGGTGTCGGTCAGCCGCAATGGCAGGCCCGCGATGGTCGTTTGCGCATCCTCGCCACTTCCGGGCGCGTCCGCGAACTCACCTGGGGGCAGCCTCTGCCCGATGGTGGCACTCTCACCGATGTCATGAGTCCTTCGGTTTCTCCCGACGGTAAGTCGATCGTTTTCGCCGGTCGGCGCACGGGTATGCACGGCGCACGCTTCCGTTTGTACGTCGTCGGGATCGACGGCTCCGGACTCCAGGCACTCACCGGCGATGCCGACGACACCGGGTGCGTCCGCGTGCCGCCGTTGCGCTTCGACTCGATGGGCGACCGACTCGCCGACGACAAACGCCGAGCCCTGGATTACGACGATATCGACCCCACCACCCTGCCAGACCGCACGCTCATTTTCGCATCGAGTCGTCAACCCGACACCGGCGGCTGCGACCGCCGCTCGACGCAAATCTGGGTCCGCGAAGCCGGTCAGGCTCCGCGCCCGCTGACCGCCAGCCGCGCCAACGACCGCTGGCCGTTCGTGGCCGTGGACCGGTCGATCCTGTTCAGCCTCTGGAGTCGTCAGGACGAGGTGATCTCGACCGATGGCACGGGTCTGGTGCGCCACTCGCCGCCGCGGGCGGAAACCACCGCCCCGACCGACCGCTGGCTGGGGGCGACGATCACCCCGTCCGCCGAGTCGTTTTCGCAGCTCCTCAAGCCGCGTCAGCCCGTCTGGCGCCCGCGCCCGCTCACCAGCGGTAAGATCGTCTTTATGACCGTCCCGCCCGAGGCTCCCGCACCGTTTTCCTCGCTCAACGAGCACCCCGAAGCGGGTCGTCTGGCGGTGGCGCAGGCTCCGCAGGGGTACGTCACCTCCGCGCCGAGTTCGCTCGGGACCGGAGGCGAACTCCCCGAAGTCGCCGAGTCCGAATTGAAGTGGTTGCACGCCGATGACGGAGATGGGTCGCCGATGAGTCTGGCGACCCCGAGCGCATTACCGACCGGACAGGTGGTTGTTTCCGGGGCGAAAGTCGGGTCGGACGGCCGAACCCGCCCCGGCGATTACGGGCTCTACATCGCCCCGCAGGACGACTGGTCGAACACCCCGGATCGGGGCAACGTCCCCCTGACCGCGCTGTTCGACGATCCGGACCTCGTCGATGGGGAAGCGGTGGGTGTATACGCACGAGCGGTCGAACCCGGGCCGATCCGTACGCCGACTGCATGGCCGGCGGACCAGGTCAAAGAGGTGCGCCTCGCCGACGGGACGACCTACGTCGGCCCAGCCGGGAAAATGCATATCGAGCAACTCGGCACGCCGGCCACGGGCGGGTTCCCCGGACAGAATGCGAAGGACGGCAAAGGTCCGATCTACCCGCACTTCCCGGAGGGATCGATCCGCAAGCTCGCGTTTTACGCCTCCCACCGCGACCGATACGACGACCCCGACTCGGTGATCGTTCGCGGCACGCTGCAAAAACTCCTCGAAGCCCCGACCGACCCGACCGCGTCGCAGGGGGGCCGATTCGAGGCGACCATGCCCGTCGGGGCTCCGACGCTTTTGATCGGCCTCGGGGCCGACGGCAAAGTGGTGAACTCGTCGGTCCCGGGTCGCAACGCGACGTTCTACGCCTTCGCGGGGGACCACGTCAGCGGGACGCGACCCGGGGGCTACCACTTCTGCTCGGGATGCCACACCGGGCACACCTTCGCGGGCAGTGCGATCGCCGAACCGAAGCGATAACGCCGAACGACGCGAACGGGAAAGCGGAAATCGATCGTCCGCATCACTATCATATCCCGGACCGCCCCGCGCTCGCCCTCCGTGGACCCGCTGACTACCGCCGGAACCGTTGTCCCCATGATCGACACCCCCATCCCCGTTCTGGCACCCGATCTCTTCCTGCGTCAACTGCACCCCGCCGCCAGACTCGTGCCCGCGAGAATGCTCGCCCGCATCATCCGCCGCGAATTCGACCTCCCCGACGATGCCGTCGTCCGCGTCCCGCACACCTTTTGCTGGAACATCGCCCGCGACCGCGTGCTGTCGTGGTTCTCCGTCGAAGAACTCAATTTCACCGGCGACACCCCCGACTATCTTTATCTCGTCGCCGCACCCGCGATCCGGCCCGAACTCCTGGGTGAGACCATCCCGCCGGGACACCTCACCCGCTGCGTGTACCACGCGATGCTCGACCACCGCATCGACGGAGCATTCCGCGCCGACAAGGTCCGCCCCGAACAGATCCGCCGGTTCTTCCGCGAGCGAGGCCCGGCGGTCATGGACGAGGTCCGCGCGGTCCTCGACGACGAAGTGCGACTCAGCGAAGAGCCCTCCGATCGCGAACTGCTGCGCGAGTTCGCCTCGCTGTTCTGCGAAGTGTACTACTTCGATGCCGACCTGCTCGCCGCGTACCTGCCCGGGGTCGTCGATCCCGTCGGCCTCGAAAAGCAGTTCCAGACGTGGTTCGGGTCGGCGGACCTGTTCCACGAACTCCAGCCCGGGGGGCCGACCGAACTCCCGGCATCGCCTCAGGAGGTCAAACTCCCCGGTATCGTCGCCGAGTCGGAACTGCCGCCGGTGGTCTCGGGGTCCGAAGCCGACGTACTGCGTCAGAAGGCCGACGTACTGAGCCGCAGCGGGAACGATGTCCGGGCGATCCACCTCCTCCAGGCCGCCGGCGACCATTCGCAGGCCGACGAAACCCTGCACCGACTGAGTGCCCGCGTCGCCATCGCGGTCCGGGAACCGACCGCCGCCGGGGAGTGGTTCGACCTGCTGCGTCCGGCGATCATCCGCATCGAAGCCGACTACTGGGGCCGCGCGGATCGGCTGCTCTACGACCTGCAAAAAGCCTGCCTCGATACCGAGAAGACCATCTACGCGGTCGAACTGCCGACGTGGATCGTCACCCTGGGTCGCCAGAAGATCAAACGCCCCCTCGAACGCCCTCGCGAAGTGCGCGTGCTGCTGGCCCTGCGGAAAGCGACCGCCCGCATCCCCCGACTCGAACTCGGCCTGGACGACGAAAAGGCACTCACCGAGCGCATGGAAGCCGCCGCTCACGAATGCGAGACGCGCATCCGCGCGGAGTTCGGGCCGATCCTGCAACAGGTATTGTGCGAGGTCGGTCTCGAACCCGCCGGGCTGACCGAGGTGATCGCGCGCGGGCGCATCGTCGCGGAGTTACTCGACCAGATTATCGCCAACGGCTACCTGCGCATCGGCGACCTGCGCGATGCCCTCGCCCGCAACCGCCTCAAGCTCGAAGACCTGCGCAGCCCCGGCGAGTGGCTCGGCGGCGACGCTCTGCTACGCGCCAACCGCCTGCTCTCCGAACGCCTCGACGGGGTCTACCGCCGGGGCGAGATCTACCTGCGGGCGTTGCAGCGCGGCAGTTCGCTCGCGTTCGGCACGCGGGTCGGCCGCTTTTTGACGCTCAACCTCGCGCTGCCGTTCGGGGGCGCGTTTATGCTCCTCGAAGGCGTGGGGCACATGATCGAAGCCGGGGAAGGGCTTTACGAGTTCCTCGCGGGCGTGCCCTCGGTCCCCAAATCGACCGTGGCCGCGTCGGGGGCCGCAGGTCAGTTGATCGTCGGTCTGCCGCACACCCTGGCCAACACCTGGAACATCCTGCTGATGGGGATGTTTTTGCTGCTGATGATCCGCATCCGCCCGTTCCGCCGGGCGGTCGGGCACGTCGCCTGGCTGGCGTTCGTCGATCTGCCCCGCAGGGTCTTCCGCTCGCCGATCGTACGGGGCATCTTCAACAACCCCGCGACGCGGTTCTTCCGCCGCCACCTCCTGATGCCGACGCTGTTCGCGGCGTTGTTTTTCGTCAGCGCGCGGCTGTTCGGCGGGGACGACCGCGAGGCGTGGATCAGTGCGGCGGTCGGCTATCTGGTCCCGCTGGTGTTCTTCCGCACCCGCATCGGCCGCGGGATCGAGGACACCGTCAACGACGGGATCGAACTGGTCTGGCGGGTGGTGTCGCTCAACTTCCTGCTGGCGATCGGTCGGTTTCTGCTGGCGATCTTCCGGGGCCTGCTCGAAGGGGTCGAGCGCGCGATCTACACCGTGGACGAACTGCTGCGATTCCGCGAGGGCGACAGTTCGATCTCCTACGTTTTCAAGCTGGTGTCCGGGACGGTCTGGTGGCTGATCACGTATGTGGTACGATTCGCGCTGAACCTGCTGATCGAACCGCAGATCAACCCGATCAAGCACTTCCCGGTGGTGACGGTGTCGCACAAGCTGCTTTTGCCTTTGGCCCCGTCGCTGGCGAGGCAGGCGGGTGTGGAAACCGCGACGATGGGGATCATCGTCAGCGGGATCCCGGGGATCTTCGGGTTCCTCGCGTGGGAGCTCAAGGAGAACTGGAAGCTGTACCGGGCGAATCAGTCGCCGACGCTCAACCCGGTCGCGGTCGGCTCGCACGGCGAGAAGATGCGTTCGCTGCTGCATCCGGGGTTCCATTCGGGGGCGATCCCCCGCACCTACGGTCGGTTGCGCAAGGCGGTCCGCAGGATGCGGCGCTCGGGCGACCACAAGTCGCTGTACAAGCACGAGCACAATCTGGAGCACATCGGCGAAGCGATCCACCAGATGCTCGAGCGCGAGATGGTGACGTTGCTCCGCTCGTCGCGTCGGTGGAGTGCCCGTCGAATCGACGCGGGCGTGGTGCAGATGTCCACCAACCGCGTGCGGCTGAATCTCAAAATCGACGACGAAACGATCACGATCCTGATCGAGGACCGCGCGGGCTGGCTGATCGCATCGCTGGAAAACCGGGGTCGCTACGACACCTGGCCCGCGCCGCAGAAGACCGCGTTCGCCGACGCGCTGATGGGAGTCTACAAGTTGTGCGGGGTCGATCTGGTGCGGGAGCAGCTCGCCCGGATCATCTCGCCGGCAGCCGCGCACGCCGAACCGACCGACGAGGGGCTGCGCATCCCGATCGGCGAGATCGATTCGGTATTCTACCCCTGGAGCGACAGCGAGATGCTGCGTGCGGTGACCGCAGGCGGGGTCGAAGTGCCCGGGGAAAAGCCGATCGCGCGCAATCTGATTCTCCTCAGCGCGGTCGATCTGGAATGGAAGACGTGGACCGAGCGATGGGAGGCCGACCAGAACGGCCGCAACCCGGCGAACTCCCTGATGCAGGAATGGTCGATCGTCGGACGGTGAGGGAGCAGCGAGCCGGTCCCGAACGATGGACGATCCTTCGCTCCTCAGCCTCCGTGTGCCGCCCGCAGCCGATGCAATGCCCCCGATGCGAATGTCGCCGGGTACAATCGTTCGTAATACCAGAGTTTGGCGAAGTAAAAGCCGATCGGGGTCGGTTGCGTCCAGTCGCCGCTCTCGATCCGCGTCAGCAGCCAGTTCGCGCTCGATTCGAGTTCCGCGAGCGGCAGCAGACCGCACAGCGCATCCAGGGCGACCGAGGTTTCTTCCACGCTCGATGCACAACCGGCGGCCCCGCCCCAGCCGCCGTCCGCATTTCGCACCGACATCAGCCACGCGATCCCGCGACGGCACGCCCCGTCGTCGGTGCGGTCGGTGTCGCGATACGCCATCAGCACGCGCGACGTGCCGTATACCGGGTTGTCGTCGTCGGGGGCGTCCTGGTTGCCGAACCACAACGGCAGCCACGAACCGTCCGCGCGCTGCTGCTTCGCCAGGTAACCGAACCCGCGTCGGATGAGGCAGTCCCAGCGAGGGTCGTCGTCGGCCAGGAACCGTCGGCCCGCGTGGATCGCCCGGATCGCGTGCGCGGTCAGGTCGCTACCGCTGCGGTCGAACGGCAACTGACCCCAGCCGCGGCAAAACGTCGGCATCCCGCCGTCGCCGTTGGCGAGTCCCAAAAGCCACACCATGCCGTTGCGGATCGCCTCCGGCGGGACCGTCGCCCCCATACGGGCGAGATGGATCAGAGCCAGGATCGCGCCGGGGGTGTCGTCGGCATCGGGGACGCTCCCGGAAAGCGGCGTCCAGCCCCAACCGCCCGGAGCCGCCCCGGTATAGGGATGCACGGCCTTCATCTGCTGACCCAAAAGCCAGGCCGCCAGTTCGTCGCGCTGCGCGATCGGGGCGGGGTCGTTCCCGGCACACATCCCGTTGACCGCGAGCGTCGTCACCCAGGTCGAGAGGTTCGTATCGATCGGCCAGCTTCCGTCGGCCCGCACCGACTCGACCAGGAATCGCACTCCGTTTTTTACGACCGCGCTATCGCCACTGCCGCTGGAAACGAGGCTCATGACGACGAACGAAGTCAGAGGGGTGGCTTCGAGGTAACCCCCCGAAGTGGGTTGAATGCGCGACAGGACCCGGAGCGTCGGTCGGATCGACATCGAGCGGATCGCGGTCGTCAGCAGGTTCCAGGAGCGTTTGCGGGCGTGGATCACCTGGCCGATGGCGATCAGCGCGGGGAGCGCGTAAC
>Ga0105047_10012360_pt1 | contig 13752 bp, 2 predicted proteins | sample MAT04_FD_78384 | JGI IMG/M metagenome (GOLD analysis project Ga0105047, IMG submission 78384) | Freshwater microbial communities from Lake Fryxell liftoff mats and glacier meltwater in Antarctica - MAT-04 (megahit assembly) | ecosystem: Environmental > Aquatic > Freshwater > Ice > Liftoff...
CTGCCGCTGGCCAGGCCTTCGAAGACATAGGAGCCGTCGGCGGAGGTGAAGGAGGTGGCGTTGACCGTGGCACCGGCGGAGTCGGTGCCGTCGAGCGTGACGATGACCCCGCCGATAACGGTCTCGCAGGATCCCTTCGAGCCGTTGCCGTCGCCATCGACGTACACGGTGCCCGCCAGCACCGACAACGTGTCGCCGAAGTCGGGACCGAGGGTTCCCGTTCCGGCCGCCGGGGCGGTGGCCGCGACCGCGGTCGGGTTGAGCGATGAGCCGTAGCCCAACGGGTCGACCTCGGTGACGGTGAAGGTGTCACCGGGCGTGAGGCCGACGAAGACGTAACGGCCGTTGGTACCGGTCAACGTGGTGCCCACCAGTGTGCCGCCGTTGTTCCGCAGCTCGACGCGCACCCCGGCGAGGGGGGTCTCGCCGGCGTCGATGGTCGAATCGAGGTCACGGTCGTACCAGACCACGCCGCCGATCCAGCTGGTGCCCGCAGCGGTGACCACGGTGGCGGGCACCTCGCCGAAGAGGTACCCGGTGCCGTCGGCGCCGGCCACCAAACCGATGACGCTGTGGACATCGTTGCCGGCAGTGCCGGTGGGAGTGCCTCCGACCGCGCCGAGCGTGTCGAGACCGTCGGCATGGCCGGCCGGTTGGGTCTCGGTGACGGTGTACGTGCCGCCGACGAGGTCATCGAAGCGGTAGCCGCCGCCGACATCGGTGGTGGTGGAGCGGTTGACGACGTTGCCCTGGGCATCGGTGCCGGTCAACGTGATGACCGTGCCGCCGATTCCCGTCTCGCCGACGGCACGGACGCCGTTGTTATCGGCGTCGGCGTAGACCGAGCCGCTCAAGGAGGCGAACGTCTCACCGAAGTCCTGGCCCGACAGCCCGCTGAACGGGACGGTGACCGCGCCGAGGGTGTTGGGGGTGGAGCTGCCCAGCCCGAGGGGCTGGGTCTGCTCGAGGAGGTAATCGCCCGCCGCGATGGCGCCGAAGCGGTACGTTCCGCCCGGACCGGTAACGGTCGATCCAACGGTCACCCCGCCGGAGTTGCGCAGGGTGATGGTCACGCCCGCGATGCCGAGGTCGCCGCTATCGGCGGTGCCGTCACGGTCGTGGTCGGCGAAGACGAGGCCCGAGACCCAGGCCGCGCCGGTGCCGTTGCCGGGCAGGCGTTCGCCGAAGTCCTGGTTGGCCAGCCCGTTGCTGGGCACGACCACCGGGTCGAGATCATCGGGGGTCGTCGAGAGGTAGCCGTTGGGCTGGATTTCGCGCAGAGCGTAGGTGCCGGGCGTGATCCCGGTGAACGAGTAGGCGCCGTCTGGTGCCGTGGAGGTGGAGCCCACCACGGTGCCCGAGCCGTCGAGCAACTGCACGGTGACCCCGCCGAGCCCGGACTCGCCTGGGTCGAGGGTGCCGTCGCGGTCGGCGTCGAGATAAACGTGGCCGCTGACGTAGGTGGTTCCCGGCGTGCCGGTGGCGCGGATCTCGCCGAAGTCGAAGCCGACGCCCTCGCCGCCCACGGGCATGGCGATAGCGCTGAGCACGTCGTTGCCGATGGTGCCGATCGGTGTGCCGTCAACCGTTCCGGCGGCATCGAGCCCGTCGGTCCAGGCCGACGGCTGGGTCTCGGTGATGGTGTAGCCGGCGCCGTCCGAGGCGGGGACGTCGACGAAGCGGTAGGCGCCGCTGGCCGAGGTGACCGCGGTGCGATTCACCGCGTTGGCGTCTATGTCGGTGCCGCTGAGCACGAGCGTGACCGATGAGATGCCGCTCTCGCCGGGGTCGCGGACCCCGTCGTTGTCGTCATCGGCGAATACCGAGCCGCTGATGCGGCCCCGGTCCTCGAAGAAGTCCTGGTTGCGCAGGCCGGCCGGGGGGATGCTGACCGGGATGCTGACGCTGCCCAGCTGATCGGGTGACGTCGAACGCCATCCGGCGGGCTGGGTCTCGCTGATCAGGTAGTCGCCGGTGGGGAAGCCGGTGAAGGCGTAATGGCCATTGGCGTCGGTGCGCGTGGTGGCGACGACGGTGCCCGACGGTGTCAGCAGTGTCACCTCGACATCGGCGACGCCGCCGGACTCGCCGGCGTCATGGGTGCCGTTGCGGTTGGGGTCGCGCCACACGGTGCCATCGACGTTGGTGAAGGCGACCGGTGTCGGCGACACCTCGCCGAACAGGTAGCCGGTGGCCTGCGTTGCCTGGCTGAGGGTGATCGCCGAGATGATGTCGTTGACCGTGGCCGATCCACCGGCGGTGCCGGCCCGGTCGATGCCGTCGCCGTAGCCAGCGGGCTGGGTCTCCACGAGCGTGTAGGTGCCGGGGCGCAGGTTGGTGAACTCGAACGCGCCGTTGGCGGCGGTCGATGTGGTCGCCGACACCGTGGCGCCGAGGTCGTCGGTGCCGTTGAGCGTGATGGTGACCGACGCGAGGCGGGGTTCGCCGGCGTCGAGCAGGCCGTTGGCGGTGACGTCGACGTAGGTGGTGCCGGCGATTCGCGCCGGGCGCAGCTCGCCGAAGTCGTAGTCGAGCCCGGCGGTGCCCGACACGATGACGATGCCGTCGTGGCGGTCGTTCACGGTGTGGGTGCCACCGGCGGTGCCGACGTGGTCGAGGCCGTCGAGCAGACCTGAGGGTTGGGTCTCGGTGACCCGGTAGCCGCTCGAGTCTGACGCCGGGAGGTTGGCGAACAGGTAGGTGCCACTGGCATCGGTGGTGGTGCTGCGGCTCACAGGGGTGCCCGACGCATCGTTGCCGGTGAGCGCAATGGTCACGCCGGCGCGGCCGGTCTCGCCGGCTTCGCGGAGGCCATCGTTGTCGGCGTCGATGAAGACGTGGCCCGAGATGAACGGTGCCGCAACGAGCCCGGCGTCCCAGCGGTTGTCGATGCCGAACGACACCACGACGATGTCGTCGGAGGTATACGTCGAGGTGTCGATGTCGGAGTCCAGCGCGTCATCGCTGCCTGCATCCTTGGTGGTCGCGGTCCATCCGGTGGGCGGTGCCACCGAGACGTTGTAGGTGCCGGGGGCGAGGTCACGGAACTCGTAGATCCCCGCAGCGTCGGTGACGGTGCTGAGGCTGACCGGGTTGGACAGGCCGTCGGTGCCGGTGAGGAACACGGTGACCGCGGCGACGCCGCCCTCGCCGTTGTCTTGGCGGCCATTGCCGTTGGCGTCCTCGAACACCCGGTTGCCGATGGCGATGGTGTGATAGAGGCCGGCGTCGATGTTGGTGACGTTGCTGCCGCTGACCACGGTGGTGAGGTCGCCGAGGCCGATGGCGGAGAAGTCGCTGTCGGCGGCGTCGTTGCCGCCCTGGTCACGTTCGGCCACGACCCAGACGGTCTCGTCGAAGTCGATCACGACCCGGTACTCGCCGGGCAGCAGATCGCCGAAGGTGTAGGCGCCGGAGCTGGTGGTGGTGATGTCGGCCACGGCGTTGCCGGCGTAGTCGAGCACCGGATCACCGTTGACGTCGAGGAGGCTGACGGTGACATCGGCCAGGCCGGGTTCGCCGCCGTCCTGGATGCCGTTGCCGTTGAGGTCCTCCCAGACCTTGTCGCCGATCGTGGCCGGGAGGAGGAAGCCGGCGTCGATGTCGAGCTCGGTCGTGTTCTCGGGGAACACGAGCAGCGTGGTGGTGGCGTTGGCCGAAACCGGGGTGGAGAAGGCGACATCGCTGTCGTCGGCCGCGGCTTCGTCGGTGCCGGTTGACGGTGACGGCACCCAACCCGTGGGGCGGGTGAAGCGCACTTTGTAGCTGCCGGGCGGCAGCGCCGCGGCGGCCGGGTCGGCCTGGTTCGATCCGAGCCGGGTGAAGGCGTACATGCCGCCCGAATCGGTGGTGGTCGAGGCGATCACGGCATCGGAGCTGTTCAAGAGCGACACGGTGGCGCCGGGGATACCGGCGGTCTCGCCGGAATCCTGCACCCCGTCGCCGTCGGCGTCGTCCCAGACGCGGTTGCCCACGGTGATGGCGCGGTAGGCGCCGGCATCGATGGTGCCGTCGTCCTCGCCCGAGGCGAGCGTCACGGCCGGGCTGCGGTGCGAGGTGGCGTCGATGTCGGAGTCGACGGCGTCGTCGGATCCGGCGTCGACGGTGGTGTGCAGGTACCCGGCGGGCAGCGCCACCTGCACCTTGTAGGTGCCGGGGGCGAGGTCGTCGAACAGGTAGGCGCCGCTCGACGTGGTGGTGATGGCCGTGATCGGGGCGCCGAGGGCGTCGGTGGTGACGGCGACGTTGGAGCCGTTGAGCAGCGTGACGGTGGCGCCGGCCAGGCCGGCTTCGCCGAGGTCGTTCACCCCGTTGCCGTCGCCATCGACCCACACGAGATCTCCCACACTGACGGGTACGTAGACGCCGGCATCGAGATCGGTGACGGTCTGGTTGGACGAGATCGTCCTGGCCGCCAACGTGGCAGTGGTGGGCGTGGCCCGGGTGGCGTCGCTGTCGAGGGTGTCGTCGGAGCCGACATCGCTAGCGGTGAGCACGGTGCCCGAGGGGGTGGTGATGCGCACCTGGTACGTACCGGGCGCGAGGTGGTCGAAGGCGTAGAGGCCGTCGGAGCCGGTGGTGATGACACCGGTGGTGCCGTAGGTGGCGCCATCGATGTCGGCGGTCACCGCGACGTCATCACCGGTGCCGAAGACGGCGTCGGTGCCGGCGGTGAACAGCGTCAGGGCGGCACCGGCCACACCGGTCTCGCCGCTGTCCTGGATGCCGTCGGCGTCGAGGTCGGCGAAGACCGTGTCGCCGAGCGAGGCTACCCGCACCAGGCCGGCATCGAGGCGCAGCACCCGGTCGAGTGGTGAGAGTGTGACCGAACCGAAGGAGGCGGTGCGGCCATCAACCCCGAGCGCGCCCAGATCGGAGTCGGTGTCAGAGACCATCGGGTCGCCCGGGTTGGTGACGGCTGTGGGCCGCCAGGTGGCGCCGGGTGTCTTCACCCGCACCTGGTAGGTGCCGGGTGCGAGGTCGTCGAACAGGTAGAGGCCGTCGGAGTCGGTCGTGATGACCCCGGCGGTCCCATAGGGGGCCGAGTTGGCGTCATTGGTGACCTGCACGTCGTCGACGGTGCCGAACGTGGCATCGACGCCGCGGGTCCAGATGGAAACCTCGGCACCGGCGATGGCGGGCTCACCGACGTCCTGGTTGCCGTCGCCGTCGACGTCTTCCCAGACGAAGTTGCCAAGCCCCGACGTGGGGGCGAACCCGGCGTCGACATCGAGGTTGTTGGTGCCGTACACAAGGGAGACCGGCCCGGTCTCGGCGCGACGGGCCGTGCCCGTGCCGACGATGTCGGAGTCGACATCATCGATGGCGTTGCCCGACACGTTGGCGGTGGTCGTAGCCACGTGCAGCGAGGACGGCCACTCGAAGCGCACCTTGTAGGTGGCCGTGCCGAGGTTGGTGAAGTTGTAGGCGCCGCCCGACGTGGTGATCTGGTTGGTCACCGCTGCGCCGTCATCGTTGGTGGCGGCCGAGTACACGTCATCGGCGGTGTCGGCGAGGCCATCGACACCGAGGCCGGTCCGGGCCAACAGGCTCACGGTCACTCCCGCGAGGCCCACCTCGGTGCCGTCCTGGATGCCGTCGGCATCATCGTCCTGCCACACGTAGTTGCCGAGTTGCGCCGGCCGGTAGATGCCGGCGTCGACGCTGTCGTTGGTCTCGGACTGGCCGAGGTAGATCTTGCCCGAGAGCGCCGTCGCCTGGGTACGGGTCGTCCAGGTGGTATCGGAGTCGGTGAGCGCCGCTCCGCTGGTGGGCACCGAGGTCTGATCCGCAGCGGTGATAGCGCTGGCGCCGGTCCAGCGGTAGCCGGAAGGCAGCGTGAATCGCACCTGGTAGAAGGCGGCGAGATTCGACGATGGCTTGGGGAAGAGGTCGGCGAAGCCATAGCGTCCGGCTGTGTCGGTGGTGGTCGTGTATGGGGTGCCGCTGGTGTTGAGCACTGCGTTGCCGTTCTCGTCGAGGAGGGCCACGGTCACGCCCGAGACACCGGGCTCGCCGGGGTCCTGCTCGCCGTCTCGGTCGATGTCGGACCACACCTGGTCGCCGATGGCGACCGGCTTGAACATCCCGGCATCGACATCGGCGTTGAACGGATCACCGGAGCGCACGACGATGGTGGCGACACCGTTGCGATCGGGATCGCTGTCGGTCGCGGTGCCTGACTGGTTGACCCCACTGTGCGATCCGGGGGTGCTGATCGAGTAGCCGAACGGCTTGGTGAACCGCAGCTTGTAGGTGCCGGCGCGAAGGTCCGAGAACCGGTAGTAGCCCTTCTGGGTGCCGACGGTGTCGGGGTCATCGCCGGTGGTGGTGAAGAGGGGTTGGCCGAGACCGTTGAGGACCGGGTTCGAGGAGTTGTCGAGGAGGTCGACCCGTACGTTGTCGAGACCTTCCTCGCCGCCATCCTGGATGCCGTCGGCGTTGTCGTCGGCCCACACGAAGTCGCCGATGCCGCCCGGCTGGTAGAAGCCGGCGTCGTAGCTGAGGTTGGCGGCCTGGGTGTTGAGACCGGCGCGCACCACCACATCGATGCGGTTGCTGGCCGGGTTGAGGTCGGAGTCGAGGGCGTCGTTGCCGCCGCCGTCACGCAGTGTGGCGACGAACCCGACGGCGGGAACGACCTCGACCTGGTAGGGGCCGGGCACGAGGTTGGTGAAGGAGTAGATCCCATTCGCGTCGGTGGTGGTCGTGTCGTCGATGGTCTCGTCGCCGGTGTTGAGGAATCCGTCGGGCCCGGGGCCGATCAGGTTGACCGTCCAGTTGGACAGGCCGGGTTCGCCGCCGTTCTGCACACCATTGCCGTTGAGGTCGTTGAAGACGAAGTCCCCGAGGTCGCCCGGGCCGTAGTAGCCGGCGTCCCATTGGGTCTGCGCGGTGGCGAGGCCGCCGAAGTTGGGGCACGCCAACGAGCTGGTGGTGTCGGGCGCCTCACCGACGCAGAACGTTCCGGTTCGCCCGTCGACCGGATCGGGGTCGCTATCGAGGGTGTCGGTCGCGCTATCGGCCGTGGTGAGCTGCACCGGGTTGCCCGACAGGGTGGTCGTGGGCGGGAAGGTCAGCTCGTACTCGCCGTGGTTGAGGTCGCCGAAGCTGTAGAGGCCGCTCGCATCGGTGGTCGCGGTCAACGGTGTGGCGGTGTAGTCGATGCGCGGCTCGTACGCCGTGCCGTTCCAGCGGTAGTCCTGGCCGGTGAGGGTTACGAGTACGCCCGGGATACCGGGTTCGCCGGCGTCCTGGCGGCCGTTGCGGTTGACGTCGGACCACACGAAGTTCGAGATGGTGCTGCGAGCAACGGTGACCGTTGCGATGTTCGACTGCACGTAGGTGCTGAGCCCGGTGGCGGCCGCGGAGAAGTTGTTGGCGAAGATGTCGCCGACGATGTCGCCGGTGGGTCGCAGGTGCACGGTGATGTAACGGGCGGGATCCGCACCGACCATGGTGTGGTTCGAGACGACGCGCACTGCGGTGATGGCCCCGTCGTGGATGGTGGCCGGGCATCCCGTGGTGCCCAGCTCGGTCGCAACGGCGCACCACTGGGTTCCCGAGCCGCTGTAGCTGAGGGCGTTCGATGCCGAGCGCGGGTCGCGCACGATCGACGCGGGCGCGGCGTTGGTGACGTAGATGGCGTCATCGCCGAAGGCTGCCTCGACCGGGTTCGGCTGGTTGGGGTCGAGGGTGTAGCTGCCGCTGAAAGCGGTGGTTCGAGCGTCACCCACATACGGGAGCACATCGATGAAGTCCTGTGAAGGGAGCGGATCGGTCGACAGGTTCTTGTAACCCAGTGAGTACTGAAAGGCGTCGTCGGGCTCGACGGTCGGGTCGGGCGTGCTCTTGAAGACGCGGAATTCGGCCGGGGCGGTCACGTTCACGACGTGGGTGTCGGTGCGGTTGATGAGGGGGCTGAGGTCGTCCGACGACGAAACCACAACCGTGTTGGTGAGGCTGGCGCCGCTGGCGAGGGCCTCACTCACTTTGGCCTGGTAGTTGATGACGATGGCGGCCGAGTCGGTCGGCACACTGCCGAGGTCCCAGGTGACCACGGTGGTCCCGCCGGCTCCCGGCAGCACCGAGACCGGAGTGATAGAGCCGGATGCGGCGACGTACGCGAGACCGGCGGGCAGGGTGTCGACGACGGTGGTGTCGCTCATCGCCAGGCCCGAGTCGGGGTAGACGCCGCTGGCGGTGATGGTCAGCCGTTGGGCAACGGTGTCGCCGCCGACTGCTGCGGTGGCTGCGCTGCCGGAGGAGGGGTCGGTCTTGGTGATGCGAACGATGCCGTTCGCCGGGTCGGCGAACCTCGTGAAGCCATTGGCCACCGTGGAGCCATCCTGATAGGTCGCAGAGTACGAGAGCGAGTTGGCGAGCGTGCGGTCGGGATTTGGAACGGGGGTGAGGCCGGCTCCGGCGTAGGTCGCTGTCGACGGTGTGGCCTGCCCGATCATCCCTGCTCGCAGCATCAGGTCGTCGCCGGGCTGCATTGACTTGGCGCGGATTCGGTAGACGATGGCCGAGTCGAGATCGCCCTGTGCGACGTCGACCGCGGGGTCCCACGCCACCCAGGTGAGCGAACCGTCAGTGCAGCTGGCGCTTTGCTGGGCGGCGAGGTTGGCGAATGGCGTTCCCTGGCCGAACTCGACGATGAACGCACCGGAGGTGGCCGACGCGGCGTTGTAGGCGGCCGTGGTGGTGTACTGGCGCAGCAGACGATTGGGGGTGGGAGCGGTCTGGGGATTCGTGACGGTGAGACGGAACGGTGTCGCCGGTGTGACTCCGGGACGGTTCAGCAGCTTGAAGCGACCGAGGTCGAACTTGTCACACGCCAATACGTCGGTGCTGTCCCACACCGCCGAGTAGTTACGGGTGAACAGGTAGCTGCCGAACGGAAGGCGGGAGGGCACCTGCGGATTGCCCAGCGTGGTGTGCAGGTTGGTCGTGGAATTGGTGGAGTTGACCGGCGACCCCCAGCCGTGAGACTCGTCCTTGGAGAAGTACTTGTCGAAGCCCTGATAGCTCCCGGCCCCGGGCAGCGAGGTGCACGAACGGCTTGAGCCCACTGAGGGGGCGGTGAAGGTGTTGGTGGACGCGTAGGCGTCGCCGACCGCGTTGCCGCCGATGTCGGTGGCGGTGAAGCTGCCGATACTGACGGTGCGGGCCGGGACGGTGACCCCGCAGCCAGGGTCGGGAACGGCGACTCCGACCCAGCCAGTGACCAGGAAGCGGTCGGTGGCCGCGAGGGTGGTGCTGTTGTTCTGACTCTTGGTCGGGAAGGTGGTGCCGGCGGTGTCGGCGCCGTTGATGGTGACGGTAATCGGTGTGCCGGGGCCGCCGGGCTGGGCGCAGGTCCAGGTGCCGGAGTTGACCACGGCGGTGGTGCCGCCGCCGCTGCCGTTGGGCAGGGGGTTCTGGTTGATGCTCTGGCCTTGGCGGCCGCAGCCGCCGACGACGGTGCCGGCGGGCACATTCTCGGTCCAGGTGATGGTGCCGGCGATCGAGGTGGCGCCCTTGCCCGAGTTGGGGGCCTTGATGGCGACGGGGAAGCGCGTCAGGAACGACTTGCCGCGGTTGGCATCGGGCCCCCAGCCGATGTTGGTGGTGCGGGCCTGACCGGCAGCGACGGCCACGGTGTATTCGTTGGTGAGACTCGGCAGGTAGTAGGGGACCTTGCGACCGCTCGTGACGATCTTGTAGCCGGCGGGGCCGGAGGCCGGCACGGTGAAGCTGTAGTTGCCGTCCGACGCCGTGGTGACCGTGCGACTCACGGGGTTGTTGGTGGCATCGAAGCCGGTGAGGGTCATGATGACATCGCCGATTGCGCCCTCGCCGCCATCCTTGATGGTGTCGTTGTCGTTGTCGCTGAACACGTTGCTCGAGATGGTGGCGTCGCCGGCGCCCCCCGGGAGCGTCACGTAATCGAAGTCGGCGTCGACCGGTTGGCCCTGCGCCGTGACGAGGTAGCCCATGGTGGCGTCGGCGACCTTGCCTCCGGGGGCTCCGGCGCTCACTCGGATACGCACCGCTCCAGCGGCAACCCCGGCGAACGTGTAGTTGCCGTCGGCACTCGTGACGAAGGTGTAGGGCAACAAAGTGGACGGGTCGGTCAGCGGAGTGTTCGAAGCGCTAAAGAGCGAGATCGTGGCGCCGGTGAACGGTGCTCCGTTGTCGCTGACCGTGCCGGAGATCGTGCTGGGCACCGCCAGGTTCGTGTACGCGGTGCTGTTCGTGTTGGAGTTGTTGCCCGTGAAGAACTGAAGGCCGTTGACCGGGGCGACGTTGTCGTTGTGGGTGATGTCGACGGGTTTGCCGGCGCTGACGATCACTGATGCGGAACCGCCCGCGGCGGTGCGGCGGGCCCCGGCCGAGCCGGGATCGTTGTAGGCGATGTCGAAGCTGACGGTCTTGGTGGTGCCGTCGGGCACGGTCCCGAGGGGATAGGCCTGCAGCGGGACCCGCACCAGGCTGCCGGCCAGGCGGCTGCCGATGTTGCAGACGACGCTGCGCCGGTCTGTCGAGATTGACGACACAGGAACGGGGGTCGGGATGGCGGACCCGATGCGACAGGTGCTGTCGAGCGCCGACCACGCCATGCCCACCGGGAGGGTGGCGGTGATGGTGGTGTTGGTGATGTCGCTGCCCAGGCCGCTGTTGCCGACGGTGAGCTCGTAGGTCACCAGGTCGAACGTTCGCACGATGCCGTTGGCGTCGGCGGAGTCGTTGCCGCCCATGTCGGTGGAATCGAACGCGGCGGTTCCGTCCATTTTGACGGCGGCCCCGAAGGTGACGTCGGCCGCTGCCGCGCCGGCCGGTTCGGCCGTGGCCAACAGCGAGGCGATGATGGCGAGTGCGAGCGCGGCGAGGCGCGCGGCAGGAACAAAGGGCTTTCGCATGAAACCGAAGTCGGCGGGAAGAATTGCCTACCGAGGGTTACGGTTCGAATAGAAACGTGATGATGCGTTGAATGCTGTTATGTGGCGAAACAGTGGGCGAAATGGCTCTTTTCGGAAGGCTGCACGCCGTCAGGTCAGCAGCTGGCTGACGCTGTAGATCACGAGGCCCGCCAAGCCGCCCACGACCGAACCGTTGATACGGATGATCTGCAGGTCGCGCCCCAACAACAGCTCGACCCGCGTCGAGGTCTCGGTAGCGTCCCAACGTTGCACGGTGGTTTCCACGAACCCGGCGACCTCCGCGCCGTAGCGCTCGGCCATGACGGTGATGATGTCGACCGCAGCGTTGTCGACGCGGGCCTTGAGCGCCTCGTCGGTGTCGAGGGCGTGCGCCAGGGCCCGCGCCGCAGTGGTGAGGCGCTGGCGAAGTGAGGAGTCGGGAAGTGAGGCCTGGGCGATGATGTTCTCGCGCAGCGAGCCCCAGATGTCGGCGGCCCACTCCTTCACCGCCGGGTTGGAGAGCAGATCGTCCTTGATCTGATTGGCCCGTGCTGCCAGCTCGGGCGATTCGCGCAGGCGCACGGCGAGCTCGCGCACCTTGGCATCGACGTGGCCGCGCACCTCGTGATCGGGATTGGCGCGCACCTCGCTGATGAAGGCGTTGATCCCGGAGTAGATCTTGTCGAACACGCGGTCATCGATGGCGTCGGGCACCCACCACGGCGATTCCTGTTCGAAGCGCTGGCGCAGGACGGGGCGCTGCTCGGCAAGCATGTCCGAAACCCCCTTGAGGGTGGCGTCGAGCAACTGGTGATGGCGACCGTCCCCGGTGGCGAGGTCGAGCACCTGCCCGGCGATGGGGGCGACGTCGACGTTGCGTAAGCGTCCGAGCACGTCGGTGGTGAGCAGGTCGCCCACTTCCTGGTCGTCGAGCAGCCGCACCACGGTGGCGGCCAGCGACCCCGCCTTCTCGCCAGCGAGCTCGGCGTTGCCCTCCTCATCCAACCAGGCGGCCACCCGCTCGCTGACGCTCAACGTCGACAGCCGCTCGGTGAGCACCTCGGGCGACAGGAAGCTCGACTGCACGAAGCTGCCCAGCGTCTTGCCCAGCTGGTCCTTGCGATTGGGCAGGATGGCGGTGTGGGGGATAGGGATGCCGAGCGGGTGACGAAACAGCGCGGTGACGGCGAACCAGTCGGCGATGCCGCCGACCATGGCCGCCTCGGCGGTGGCCCGCAGGTAGCCCCAGCCGTCCGATGACCGCGACTCGAGGACGCTGGCGATCACGAAGATGACCGTCGCCCCGACGAGCACCAAGCTGGCCGTGCGCTTCATCGACCGGATCTCAGCCATGCGATCGCGATCGTCGTCGGTCAGTTGGAAGCCGGCAGCCATGGAAGACTCACCCTATGGGACTCCTCACAGCGGCATGGTTCGAGCGTGACATCGTGATCGTGGAGGGGCCCGACGCGGCCAAGTTCCTCCAGGGACAGGTCAGCCAGGGTGTCGAGCAGCTCGCCGAGGGCGCCTCGGGGTGGTCGCTGTTGTTGCACCCGGGCGGCAAGGTGGCGGCCTGGTTGCGCATTACCCGCACCGCGGACGAGCAGTTCACCCTCGACATGGCACCGGGTTGGGCCGAGACGGTCACCACCCGGCTCAGCCGTTTCAAGATCCGGGTGAAGTGCGAGATCACTGAGGTTCCGCAGCGCGCCATGTTGTCGGTGCGGGGTCAAGCGCTGCCCGAGGGTCTGGCAACCTCCGGTTCGCTCATCGTCGCGCCCATGGCGGGTACCTCGATCGGCGCCGTGGGCTACGACCTGATTGCTCCGCAAGCCGGCGATATCGCCGAGCCCGACGGCGCGGTCATCGACAGCGACGCGGTCGAGGCCGATCGCATTGCCCACGGCATCCCCGAGATGGGTAGCGAGCTCGACGACAGCGTCATCCCCGCCGAGATGGGTACCTGGTTCGTCGAGGAGTCGGTCAACTGGACCAAGGGTTGTTATGTGGGCCAGGAACTGGTGGCCCGGGTCGATTCCCGGGGCAGCAACACGCCCCGACGCCTGCGCGGCGTGGCGTTGAGCGGCCCGGCATCGGTCGGCGACGAGGTCGTCGACGGCGCCGGCAAAGTGGTCGGTCAGATCACGTCCATCGCCGGCACCGCGGCCTTGGCCCGCATCGGGCGAGCCACCGAGCCGCCGGCCGAGGTCACCGTGGGCGGCATTGCGGCCACCGTCACCGAGCTACCGGCAACCACAGCGTGAACGTGGAGCCAGCCCCCGGTGCCGACGACACCGTGATGGTGCCGCCCATGGCTTCGACCAGCTCCTTCACGATCGCCAGTCCCAACCCCGAGCCCGACTCGCGTCGTTCCACCTCACTGCGGGCCTGATACAGCCGCTCGAAGATGTGGGTGATGTCCTCGGTGGCGATTCCGGGGCCGTCATCGGCCACGTCGACGGCGATGCCCGGCTCTCCCGACGCCCCCGTTTGCAACCGGGTGCGGATCCATACTGCGGTGCGGGCGTACCGCAGCGAGTTGGCGCTGAGGTTGCCGACGGCTTGTGTGAGCCGGTCGGCGTCGACGCGAACCGTGGCATCGGCGTCGGTCGCGGTGCGGACCTCGAGGCGGGCGGCTGCCGCTTCGGGCGCAATGGCGGCGGCGGCCGCAGCGATGATGGGAGCCAGCGTGGTGTCGGCCATGCGGAAGCTGAATTGGCGGGCATCGAGCTTGGCGAGGTCGAGCAGATCGCTGACGAGACGCTCGAGGCGTTGCGACTCGGCGATGATCACCGCTGCGGAGTGCGCCGGGTCGGCGACACCGTCGGCGACGGCCTCGGCGTAGCCC
>Ga0105047_10012361_pt1 | contig 13752 bp, 9 predicted proteins | sample MAT04_FD_78384 | JGI IMG/M metagenome (GOLD analysis project Ga0105047, IMG submission 78384) | Freshwater microbial communities from Lake Fryxell liftoff mats and glacier meltwater in Antarctica - MAT-04 (megahit assembly) | ecosystem: Environmental > Aquatic > Freshwater > Ice > Liftoff...
GATTGAATCATCGCGCTGGAATGAGATTACGCAAACCTCTCGCGAGGCTCGTGAAATCGTAAGACTGGTTCGTGGAGCGTAACGACATATTCACCTGGCGAAATCAGATGACACACTTACTGCAGGAGTAATGTATGAGGTTATTAAGCTGGGTGTCTGCAACGATCCTTCTCTCAGCTCGGGCCGCAGTCGCCGGAGAGCCAGTTGATCCGCCAGCGTTCGCGCATGCGCGGGTGACCGATGCGTGGGAAGCCTATCGGGATCGGCTCTCGTTCGGCAAAGGGCAGACATTGGCTCTGATCGATGACGGTTGCACGTTATCGATGCCCGAATGGTCTCAGTCCCACGGTGAAATCCCCAAGGTCCTCGTTTCTTACGACAGCGTCGATGGCGATGACAATCCCCAGCATGAAGGCAAGGGATACCACGGTTCGACAATCGGCATTCCATCGTCGGTGAATCACGCGGGAAAGCTGGGAGTCGCGTTCAACGATCAGGTTGCCGTCATCCGTGCTCTGGAATGCTGCCACTGTAGTGTGAAAGACAGCAAGACGCTGGCGGCTGGTCTGCAGTGGGTCATCGATCACCACCAGGAATTTCGAATCACGACCGTCAATCTGGCCCCGGTCGATGATCTGGAGCATGGTGCGCCGGTCCCCACGGAGATCGACGCTGAGCTGCGGACGCTGCGGGATCTTGGGATCTGGGTGAGTGCGCCTGCGGGAAATCATGCCTTCGTGAATGGGATCTCGTGGCCCGCCTGCCAGCCGTTGTCGTTTGCCATCGGAGCCGTGACACCCGGTAAAGATACGGTGTACCTCGATCGCCACGCGAAAGTAGACCTGCTGGTTTCGGCTGCGGCAACATCATCGTCAAATGCCATTGCCTGTGGGGCTGCGATGCTGCTGCGAGAGGCCATTGAAAAGACCGGCTACGACTGGAAGCAGGATGCCCCAAATCTTCCGGAAGCCATGCTGAAGATCATGCAAAAGACCGGCGCGGCTGTGGAAGACCCTGCGAGCAAACTCTCGTTTCGACGTCTCGACGTCAAAGCCGCACTCGACTTTGTATACCAGAATAGTCCCGTCGCTCATCCTTGATTCAGGCGTCGCGGATCGAGGTCGGATACAGGCGATGAACCAAATCGGCGTGATAGTTGGACAGCGCCACTTTTTCCGAAATAGTAACCCGAAGCGTAAGCGAGGGAACGAGTTGGTGACAATCCCTCGGTTACGCTTCGGGTTACAAATCGCTCGGTTTCCACCAAAACGGGCGCTGTCCAATTAAACACTGCGGGAATTCGGAATCTCTGGTTTCCCTCGTACGGCCATGATTATTCACAAAGAACGTTCCAGGGTCGGAATCACAGTCGGCGGAGCGACTGAGCTACGTCGGCGATGTCGCTCCGCGACTCGCATTCTTGTCCCCGGACTACCGCAAACGAACGCTCGTGGCTTAGGATCGCTCGATAAATAACTGTCCGATATGAGGTGAGCGGCAAGGCGCTAGCCGCCGGTCAACGGCAGTCTATATCACCGGCGGCTAGCGCCTCGCCGCTCACTTATTGATCGAGCGATCCTGAGCAACGCTCTCCAGCCTGTCCATCCATCGCTGCACCTGAAGTGCGTCGGAGAAAGTTGCACCGACGGGAACACTTTGCAGTCCTCTCACAACACGACAGAAACATCGAAGCTCCTCCGCCATCATTCCGGACGCACCCGAAGCACCCGCACGAATTTCGAGTGCCAGCGGCCAACGCGCCTGACTGTCCCAGACTTCGATCGGTCTTGGATTGGGACTAATGCGGGCAGACCATCCGTCGCCGAAGACCTCGGTGCGGTCATATCCTCGCGGCGGCATTCCGGCGGGTGTCAGATACGACGCTGCGAATGAGGCCACAGGACCATTCGTCCAGCGCAGTTGTGCCAGTGCCAGATCAATTTCGCCAGCATTCGTTCGGTGATAACAGGCACTGAAGAATTCTGGTTCTGCTCGATTCAGCAGCACTTGAGTCGCGTACAAATCATGAATCATAACAGCATGCAGCGGGTTTTCTCCGGGGAATTGTTTCACAATCGATGCTGGTCGATGCCGGACACAGTCGATATACGAAATTCTTCCTCGCTGATGTACTTCGTCAAGCAATTGCTGAAATTCGCTGTTGAACAGCACGATGTGTCCCATCATCAGGTTTCCTGAATCCGGCTGAACGAGCGGCGCGAGACTCATGGCGTCACGCAGGCTGTCGGCGACCGGTTTTTCCAGAAGTACCTTTTTGCCTGCCGCCAGGAGTTGCCGTGTGACAGCGACGTGTGACGTGGTCGAACATGCAACAATCCAGGCTTCCGTATCGGACTCGTCGAGTGCCTGTTCCAGATTCGTCCAGGTCGGGACGCCTGGAAGTTCCTGTGTCAACGCTTCGAGACTTGCTTGTCGCCGTGCGACCAGTGCTGTCAATTGAGCTTCCGCGAGTCCCGCCAGTGTGAGTGCATGCAATCGGCCGAATCGACCGAGCCCGATTACGCCGATCCTGACAGGTTCTGAATGTGCAGAGCTCATAGACGACTTTCAGTCCACTGCAATCATGCGGTTGATGGCGTCGATTTTCATCACCTTTGAGTAATGATTCACGCTCAGGCCGGGGGCGATTTCGGTCGGAACATTCAGCAGCATCTCGGTACACCCCAGCGTGTTGTGAGCCATGAAAGCCAGGCGCAGGGCGGAGATTGCGTTCATCCCATCGAACGCCGTCGCATCCGGAGCCAGAATTGGTCCTGTATCAACCTGATAGAACATTTCTCGTTCGCTCGCGTTGATCACCTTGACTGGATATTCGAGGAAAACCTTCGAACCATCGGCGAGTGCAAATTCGGTCTGGGAAACCAGCGGACGATTGGCGAGCACCGCAGCGACAATTTCTTCAGTCGTCGTCAGCAGTTGCCCTGATACTTCCCGCAGATCGATGTTCATGTCTGTAAATGCTTCTGAACACTTACCTGCCTGGCGTTCAGGTTGTGGCCCCAGTGTCGGCGGACTGAGCATGACTCCGCGGTCGTTACGGTCCCAGCTCTTGATCACCAGAAATTCGTCTTTGGCTGCGATCAGGCACATATCAGCCGCCGGATCATGCCAGATGTTTTCGCATACGTGAACCTGTTCGGCCTTGCACGATGCACCCAGCACATACTCGACGGTTTGGGCACCAGCACCCTGACCTTTGTTGATTCGACAGACACATTCCAGCGGAAAGCGTGCGTTGTTCAATGTAAACGGCGGCGGTTGGCTGATTGTTCTGGGTTGAGTGATATTCAGGTCAATCCGGAATCGCACAAACGATCGATAGAAGTCCGTGACAAAAACGCGGTTGACGGCAGTATCGTGAGCAATTGTCATTTGAAAGTCTGCTTCTTGACGATCGGATTGAACAACCGGATTCCTGCGGTCACAACGAGTCGACGACAGGGGCGCTGAACAATAACGCAAAGCCGTCGCCAATTCCTCCAGGTCAGGCCAGTTCGGGAAATTAGGACCGTTCGAGAAATTAGTGTCGTCTTTTACTCCGCAAAAGCAGCGCTACTTTCGCGGAGCGAAAGGCGACTATCTTTACTGGTAGTGGGATTCGCCAGAATTCCATGCATTTGCAGGACTTCTGGCGAAGTCCACTACGACACTTATTGACCGCTCGATGCCAGCGCTGTAGTTGCGTTTGATTGTGAAATTGGTAGGGCGAGGCTCCTGCCGAGCCGTGCGTTTCGACATCCGTCGTCGGCTCGGCAGGCCCCTCGCCGTCCCGAGAATCAACTTCGACTACGCTCTCACCAAAATCCACGACCACATCTCTCCCAAATCGGCAGGTGGCGGCAACCTCCTGGAATTTCGAAAAAAATGGCATTATAGTTCCCGTCCATGTCAATGGTGACAGGACATCCTGCAGTCTGCTTTCAAGGAACAAATGAATGAGACAGAATCGACTCAAGGCCACGAGCTCGGGGGTCATGAAGGCGCTACGAAGGTTTTGCGTTCTGGGCTGGTTAGTGCTTGTCAGTGGCTCCACGGTCCAGGCTCAGCAGTCACCGCTGGAGATCGGTTCGCGTCGTGAACTGTTTCTCGATCCGTATCTGATCGAGACGCTGGATCAGGCGCGGCTGCAATTGCACGAACCTCGGGACGAAGGGACGGTGCTCAGTTTCGATCAACCGTGGGAAGGGATCCATTGCGGCTATTGCACGATGATCCGCGACGGAGCGAAGATGCGGGTGTATTATCGAGGCATGCCAGCGGGGACTTTGGATGGGACGGCGGGCGAAGTCACCTGTGTCGCCGACTCCGACGATGGCATCCATTGGACGAGACAAAAGCTCAATCTGTTCGAGGTCAATGGCACGAAAGAGAACAACATCGTGCTGGCTGGCGACCCTCCATTCTCGCACAATTTCAGTCCATTGATCGACACACGATCGGATTGCCCTCCGGAACATCGGTACAAGGCGCTGAGCGGACTGGATAAAAGCGGGCTAATTGCCTATGTGTCCGCCGACGGGCTGCACTGGACAAAGCTGCAAAGCGATCCGGTTATTCCACGCAGGGCTCCGTTCAAATTCAATTGGATGTTTGATTCACAGAACGTCGCCTTCTGGTCGGAGTCGGAGCAAAAGTATATCTGTTATTTCCGGGTCTGGAATGGCGTTCGGACCATCGCACGCTGCGAGAGTGTGGACTTCGTGCAATGGAGCGACCCGGTGCTGATGAGCTACGTCACTGACGGCCATCCCTCCCCGACGGAAGAGCTGTACACGAATCAGACGCATCCCTACTTCCGCGCGCCGCACCTCTACGTCGCCATTGCAGCCCGATTCGTGCCTGGTCGGCAAGCCATCAGTGACGAAGAAGCCGCTGCACTGCATGTCGCCGAAGGTTTTCACAGAGACCTATCCGACGCCGTGCTGATGACCACACGCGGTGGCGATGTTTATGATCGCACATTTCTGAGTTCTTTCATTCGCCCCGGCATCGGCGCGCGGAACTGGGTGTCCCGCACCAACTATCCTGCTTTGGGAATCCTTCAGACCGGACCGACCGAGATGTCGATCTATACGAATCAGGACAATGCCCAGCCGACTGCCCATTTACATCGCTACTCTTTACGACTTGACGGGTTTGCGTCTGTGCATGCTGACTACAGCGGTGGAGAGCTGCTCACAAAGCCACTGATCTTTTCCGGCGACCGCCTGAATCTGAACTTCTCAACCTCGGCCGTGGGCTCGATCCGCGTTGAAATTCAGGACGAGAGTGGTCGTTCGATTCCGGGCTTCGCGGCAGCCGATTGTGTGGAAGTCATTGGAAACGAAATCGATCGCACGGTGAGCTGGAAATCCGGCAGCGATGTGAGTTCTCTAGCCGGCAGACCTATTCGCCTGCGATTCGTCATGAAGGACGCCGACCTGTACGCGATGCAGTTTGCCTCGGAAAATCGACAACAATGAGTAATCTGCACCACGTACTGATTGTGGGCGTCGGTTCCATCGGCGAGCGACATCTGCGTTGTTTCAAGGCAACAGGGCGTGCCAAGGTGTCGTTCGTTGAGATCAATGACGCACTCCGATCCACGATCTCCAAACGCTATGACGTTCGCGGTTTCGCCAATCTTGAAACGGCGACGGAGGATCACACCGATGCGTTTGATCAGGCACCAGCTCGGGTCACAGCGGCAGTCATTGCAACGCCCGCGAATCGACATCTGGAGATTGCCACACGACTGGCTGAAGCCGGAATCCATCTGCTGATCGAAAAGCCGCTCAGCACCAACATCGACGGAGTCGACGTGTTGACACGGACTGTCGGTCAGCGTGGTCTCGTGGTTGGGGTGGCCTATGTCATGCGCTGTTATCCGGCACTGGCGGCGATGCGAGAAGCCGTGTTGAGCGGTCGGTTCGGAAAGCCCGTCGAGATTGTGTCCGTCTGCGGCCAGCATTTTCCCACCTACCGACCGGCGTATCGCGACACTTATTACGTGGACCGTGCGACGGGTGGTGGAGCGATCCAGGACGCGCTGACGCATATTCTGAATGCAGGGGAATGGATCGTCGGCCCAATCGAGCGACTCGTCGCGGATGCCGCTCACCGGGTGCTTGAGGGCGTGAGTGTTGAAGACACCGTCCATGTGCTGACGCGCCACGGCGATGTGCTCGGCAGTTACAGTCTCAACCAGCATCAAGCGCCGAACGAAGTCACGATCACCGTCATTTGTGAACATGGCACTGTCCGTTGGGAAACGCACGCTCAACGTTGGCGGTGGATGATGCAACCTGACGAACTCTGGCACGACGAACCGCATGAACCTCAGCCTCGCGACGCCATGTTCGTCACGCAGGCCAATCGATTTCTCGATGCCGTCGAAGGTCGCGCTTCGCTGCTTTGCAGTCTGTATGACGGCGTGCAGACATTGCGCGTCAATCTGGCCGCACTGGCGAGTGTTGATCTTGGATGCTGGCGAACAATCTGAACTTTATACCGTGCGCGTTCCGGATTGACGCCCTCAACGGCAATCGTTCACATGTCCCTTCTCCCCCGAGATCGGGGGAGACTGTTTGCTCTGCGTCGGCACGGTCTGGGCCAACGCCAGCCGCAGGCCGGATGAGGGGGCTGACCGGTTTATTGTCAAACGAAGCTGAAGAACACATGTAAAATTCCCCCTCACCCTAGCCCTCTCCCCCTGTGGAAAAATTGTACAGTTGGAAAATCGATTGCGGGGGAGTGGGGACAATCGCAAGATACTTACAGCCTCATTTCTGGCCGCGTGAAGTAAAAAGCCTCAAAGCACAAGTCACTTTTTTCGGAACTCAATATGCCAGTTTCTCTGAGCGACTTTTCACCACACGATCAGCAGATCTGGGATGAGGAGCTCCACGACTTCGTCCCGGATCGAGTTTTCGACGCACACATTCACATGTTCCATCCCGAGCATGTGAGAGCAAGCTCGCCCTCGGCAGCGACTCCGTGGGGTTTCGCGGACTTCACCACCTTGCAGCAGTGGGCGGCGCGACTGTACCCCGGTCGTGAGACGCATTTTCTGGTACTTGGAACTCCAACCGTCGGGATCGACGTCGATGCTCACAACAATTGGTGCATCGAGCAGGTTCGCCAGGATCCGCAGTCTCGCATGAATCGACTGGTGACGCCGGCGTGTCGCTTGCAGGACATCGAACGCGACGTGCGCGAGCGAGGATTCATCGGACTCAAACCCTACCGTCTGTTCTCTACCACCGGCGATATCGCGCAATGCCGGATTCACGAGTTTCTGACTCACGCGCAACTGGAGCTGGCGAATGAAATGGGAATGTGGGTGACGATGCACCTTTCTCGTTTCCACGGCTGCGCGGACGAGTTCAATCTGAGCGACCTGCAGGAATTCACCGGAAGCCGCTACCCGAACATCAAATGGATTCTGGCCCATTGCGCTCGCAGCTTTACCTACTGGCCGATTCGCAAGGCGATCGACCAGCTTCGTGACATGCCGAATATCTGGTACGACGTCTCGGCCGTGACTGACGTGCGACCGCTGATCACGCTGTTCTCGCGTGAGGATCGGCGACGCATTCTGTACGGATCTGACGGCATTGACGCGACGTACTTTCATGGTCAGTACGCCGCGATGGGGCGCGCCTGGCAATACGTGGACGTCAGCCGCTTTAATCTGCAATTCCCGCATTGCGACGGGCGTCCCATTCTGGCGATCTATGAGCAATTGCTGTCCATGAAGCACGCTGCGGAAATTGCCCAATGGTCCGCCGACGACATTCAGAACCTTTTCTGGAGAAACGCCGTCTCCGCGTTTCATGTTCAGTTCGGCGATGACGCTGGCACGGTCGACTCGCACAACGGTGGGCAGACTCAAGCGATGTACGCCCGGGCGAAGCAGTTGATTCCTGGCGGAACGCAACTGCTCAGCAAGCGTCCGGAGATGTTCGCACCTGGACTCTGGCCAGCCTACGCCCGTGAGGCACATGGTTGTGAAGTGACGGATCTTGATGGTCGACGGTTCATCGACATGACGACGTCCGGCATCGGTTCGTGCCTGTTGGGATACGCTGATCCAGATGTCACGGCAGCGGTTCAGCGACGCATCGCACTCGGTTCGATGTCGACGCTGAATGCCGCTGAGGAAGTCGAATTAGCCGAACTGCTGATCGAACTGCATTCATGGGCCGAGCAGGTTCGCTATGCGCGTACCGGCGGTGAATCCATGGCCATCGCCGTCCGGCTCGTTCGAGCTGCAACCGGACGCGATAAGATTGCGTTCAGCGGCTACCATGGTTGGTCCGACTGGTATCTGGCGGCAAACGTGAATCCCGCAGGTGCTTCGGACAGTCTTCAAAATCACCTGTTGCCGGGCCTCGCACCGACTGGCGTACCGCGCGGTCTCGCGGGAACCGCCCTGCCCTTCACGTACAACAGATTGCAGGAATTGGAGCAGATCGTGGCGCGCCACGGCAGTGAACTGGCGGCGGTTGTGATGGAACCAACACGCTCGACCGATCCTGATCCGGGCTTTCTCGAAGGCGTCCGCGAACTTTGTGACCGATGCGGTGCAGCACTGGTCTTTGACGAGATTTCGTCCGGCTGGCGGATGCATCTCGGCGGTGCGCATTTAAAGTACGGAGTGATGCCGGATGTCGCTGTGTTTGCCAAAGCGATCGGCAATGGTCACCCGATGGCCGCGATCATTGGCCGCCGGCGCATCATGGACGCTGCCCAAACGTCGTTCATTTCCAGTACCTACTGGACCGAAGGCGTCGGTCCCACGGCCGCTCTGGCGACAATCCGGAAACTGCGAGACGTTAACATTGCTGCTCACACCAATCACATCGGCAGCCTGATGGGCGATGGCTGGAAGGGTCTGGGCCAGCGAATTGGAGTGCCTGTCAAAGTCTCGGGGCACCCGGCTCTACTCCATCTGAGTTTCGATCACGCACAAGCATCCGCACTCGGAACGCTGCTCACCTCGCGGATGCTTGACCGGGGATTCCTGACTGGCAGCGGCTTCTACCCGAGTTATGCCCACAAGGAACACTCCATTACGCAATACCTCGCTGCCGTCGAACCGGTCTTTGTCGAACTGGCAGAAACGATCCGCCTCGGCGACGTGCTGCGCCGACTTCAGTCCATTGGCGTTCCAGTGCGACACACGGGGTTCGCTCGGTTGACGTGACGATGCGATTTGCCGGACGATGCTCCGGGCACGAATGAGTCCACAACCCGAGTCGAAGCCGAAAGACGAAATTCAGACACTTTGATCCATTATTTTCTTGACCACAGCATTCGCCGCAAACGACAATGTGAATTGTTATTAAGGAGGAAACGACTGTCACCCGTCCCAGGCCATCATTTGTGTTTTGAGATATCAGAATGCCCGCGTCCGAAATTGAGTTCGCGTTTGACCTGAAGACGGCTGTCGCGGCAGCGAATCGCTGGGCAAAACGCGGGCATCATCGCGAAATGTTTGCGGATGCGGCTGGAGAAAAACGCTTTTCAGAAGTTGACACCTCAGCACGATGTGCTGCAAGAGCGAACCGCTTGCTGGGCAGACTTCAGGCAAATGCCCCAGGCATCGCAGCTGGAATCACAAGAGAATTCAGGAAATCGCTGGGCAGTAAATCCGCCCGTGCGGTGATTACAACCGAGACAGTCAGTGATGCGTTGCTGGAACGTATTATTGGAAAAACCCGAGACTTTCAGTTTATTGAGTTCCTTGAGAGGGCGGTCTTCGTCAGTAAATCGGTGGGACGAATTGTCAGCAAGCTGCCAGGAGGACGGCTCAGCTATGGTACGGGTTTCATGGTATCCCCCAGGCTATTGATGACAAATCACCATGTCCTGCCATCGGTAGCCGTTGCAGCCCAAAGCTCAATTGAATTCGATTTCCAGAAGGATCGCCGGGGCCAGAATGTCGCCATCCGTCCGTTCAAACTGGATCCATCAGCCTTTTTCCTGAACGACAAAAAGCTGGACTTTGCGTTGGTCGCAGTATCGCCGGATGACCAAGGGCGACCACTGGCGGATTATCAGTGGTGTCCGCTGCACAATGATCCGGGCAAGATTGTCACAGGTGAGCCCATCAACATCATTCAGCATCCCAAGGGAGAACTCAAACAGGTTGTGATTCGAGACAATCGCTTGCTGGATTCGCTCGGCGGAACAGATTTGTTTTATCATTACGAGGCCGACACGGAACCTGGATCTTCCGGTTCGCCTGTCTTCAATGACCAATGGGAAGTGATTGCCCTTCATCACAGCGGTGTGCCGAAACAGAACAAGAAAGGTGAACTGCTCGATGTTGATGGTAAAGTCTGGAAGAACGGCAGCGATCCTTCCCGTTTGGACTGGGTCGCCAACGAAGGGGTGAGGATTTCAAAACTCGTCGATTTCATTTCCAACGCAACCGTCAGCAGATCCGTCAAACCACTGCTCAGGGAGTTTTTGGACGCCAGGCCGCCTGCTGAATTTGAACCTTCAACGAAGATTATCAACAAGCCCAATGCTGAATCGACAGATGGAAAGGAAACTCGAATTCCCAGTGAAGTGAATTGCTCGGGAACCGGCACCATGACGCTGACGGTGCCTCTGCAAATTACCTTGAGTTTCGGCAACTCCGACTCTTCCAGTCCAATGAAAGTCGCGATCGACGGTAATACGTTCGGCGGCAATCAGACTGCGGTGGACGGTGTGCTTGAGAAAGTCGAGCCAGATCCGGGAGATCCGGATTACGAACACCGGCCCGGGTACGATGAACACTTCCTTGGGTTTGATGTTCCGTTTCCAAAACTCACCAACGCCTTACGATCAAAGGCATATGCTGTCAATGGGAAAGCAGGTGATGATGCAAGACTGATCAGATACCACCATTTCAGCCTGATTTTCAACAAGTCCCGCAAACTGGCCTTTGTTGCTGGAGTGAACTACGACCCGACACCCAAGTGTCAGCACCCGCGAGACAAAGAAGGCGACAAGTGGTACTATGATCCACGGATCATGCCTGAAAAGGAACTTCAGGCGGGTGAGGATCTGTATGCACAAAATCCTCTCGATCGTGGCCATTTGGTGCGTCGAGCGGACGCTGGATGGGGAGCCACGCCGCACGAAGCAAAGCTGGCAAATGATGACACCTTTCATTTCACAAACTGTGCGCCTCAGCACGAGATTACCAATCAGGGCATCACAAAGCAGGCCCCGCCCGGGTTAAAGCTCTGGGGAAATCTGGAAGAATATATCGTCCGCCAGGGGAAAATGGACAGACGTAAGATTTGCATCTTCAATGGTCCGGTCTTCAGAACATCAGACCGCCGATACCGAGGTGTGAACATTCCCAAAGAGTTCTGGAAAGTCATTGTGTTCGAATCGGATGATGGAGAACCGAGGGCGGCAGCGTTCGTGTTGACTCAGGCCGAACTCATTGAAGACCTGAAGGAAGAATTCGAAGTCGGCGAGTACAAAGCCGTTCAGGTTCGCCTCAGGGATCTGGAATCGAAGACGAAACTGGACTTTGGCCCGTTCCGGAAATGGGATGCACTCGAAAAGGACGGAGCCGAAGAGTCCTTCACTGGCGATGTTCCGGCTGTCGTGCTGGAATCACTTTCAAACGTTTTGCTTTGAGGCGAGCGGCAGTGGAATCCGGCAATCGGCCCATTGGCCAAAGTTTTCTTCGACGCTGATTCGTAGTCGTGTCAGGCCGTGTTGGTGATTCAACTTCAGCCGTGCAATGAGCGACATCCCGATCCAGCGCGCAATCAGTTCCGCCGTCGTGTTTTCAACCGGCAGGATCACACAGTCCTCCCGTGGAAAGACCCAACGGCGGTTTTCGAATCGGGCTGTCACTTCGCGATTATCGTCGGAAACGTCAATTTGAATCGTCGGGTGCCGTTCAGGCAAAAGGACTCGGTGATCCAGTTCCAGTACGAGCGACTGAAGTCCATCGCGGAGAGCGATAAAATCGAACACATAGTGATTTTCGTCCAGCGGCCCTTCAATCTCCGCTTCAACACGCCAATTGTGCCCGTGAATACGTTCGCAGATATTCCGATTAAACGTGATGAAATGTGCAGCGCTGAAGACGAGTGTGTCCTTAGTGACGCGGACGCTCCAGATTTCCGGGGAAGTTTTTGTCATCAATCAATTTTCCTTTTGAACCGGTGATCCCGCGAGTTGGCGGAGCGACGGCGGCTACTTGCCGATCAGCGCGAGATTGTCACGATGAATGACTTCACCGAATGGCACATGGCCGAGTGCGGCGGCGATCTGGTTGGAGCGACGGCCCTGAATGCGGCGGATTTCGTCGGACGAATAATTGGCCAGCCCACGCGCGATCTCAGCGCCATCTTTGCTTTTCAATCCCACGAGCGCGCCGGGTTCGAATTCGCCCTGCACTTCGGTGATGCCGACTGCCAGCAGTGAGCGTCCAGACTCCCGGACGGCTTTTGTCGCCCCATCATCGACGACCAGCACTCCTGCGGGCGGGGCACCAAAGCCGATCCAGCGTTTCCATGAAACAATCGCTTCACCTTTTGCCAGAAACACGGTACCGGTTGTTTTTCCTTCACGAATATCATCCAGGACTGTATCACTGCGACCGCTGGCCAGAATCACTGTTTCACCCATGCCGGTGGCCGCCAGAATGGCCCGCAGTTTGGATGCCATGCCGCCCCGACCGCGTGTGCTCTGTTCCGCCGCCGCAAGTTTGAGCAGCGATTCGTCCGGCCTTTCGATCAGCGGAATGACCACGCTTGCCGGATCCGATGGCGGCCCGTTGTAAAGTCCGGCAATGCCAGACAGGATCACGAGCAGCGGACATGGTAACAGCGTCGCGAGCATGGACGCCAGCTGATCATTGTCACCCACCGCGATCTCTTTGATGCTCACCGTATCGTTTTCATTCACGATCGGCACGACACCAAAATCAAACAGTGTTCTCAGCGTATTTCGGACATTCAGGTATCGCTGTCGATTGCGAAAGTCGTTGCCTGTGAGCAGGAGTTGTGCCGTCTTCAGACCGTTTTTCATCAGCGCATCGTTCCATGTGCGCATGAGTTGCGGTTGTCCGATGGCCGCAGTCGCCTGCAACGCGGGAAGTGAATCCGGGCGGCGATTGAGTCCCAGAATTCCGATCCCGGCCCCGACCGCTCCGCTCGAGACAAGCACAACTTTGCGTCCGGTCTGCTGAATGCGGAAGATCTGATCTGAAATGCACTGAATCCGATCCAGATCCAGGCGATCGTTATCTGTCGTCAGGACGTTGGTCCCAATCTTGACGATCACCGTTTGGCAGTCTTTAAAGACCTCTTGTCTGACAAGATCTTGCATCGTGAACTCTAAGAAACCTGGCGTGTGAAATTTATAAGCCCCATGCGTCCCATAATTCCTATCCGTTCTTTCCCAAACCGAATTCTGCCCGCAATTGCGTCATTGCGATGTCAGCCTGGCCAGCGGAAATAACGACGCAAAGTTTCAGCTCGCTCGTGTTAATCATTTGCACGTTGATGCTGTTTGCCGCCAGACAGCGGAACAATCGCGCTCCGACTTCGGTGTGGCTTCTGAGCCCGATGCCAGAGACTGAGATTTTCCCGATCCTGCGATCTGAGGTGACGATCGAACCTTCATAGGTCTCCATGACTTCCCGCAGCAACAAGATCGCACAATCAAGATCCGAACGCGGTACAGTGAAGGAAATGTTGGCCTTACCATCACGTGCGGCGTTCTGCA
>Ga0105047_10012364_pt1 | contig 13747 bp, 13 predicted proteins | sample MAT04_FD_78384 | JGI IMG/M metagenome (GOLD analysis project Ga0105047, IMG submission 78384) | Freshwater microbial communities from Lake Fryxell liftoff mats and glacier meltwater in Antarctica - MAT-04 (megahit assembly) | ecosystem: Environmental > Aquatic > Freshwater > Ice > Liftoff...
TGATCCTCTTTCAATTTTTCCTATTCCAATTTTTCCAACATACTCATTATAATCAATAGTTGAAATAAGCATTTGAAGTGGCATATCTAAATATCCTTCTGGTGCTTTTACATTCTTTATTATAGAATCAAATAAGGGCTCCATGTTGTCACTTTCATCTTCCATATCTAATTTAGCGAAACCTTCTCTAGCAGAAGCATATACTATTGCAAAGTCTAATTGTTCATCATCTGCTCCAAGTTCAACAAATAGGTCAAAGACTTCATCAAGTACATCTGTAGGACGAGCATCTTTTCTATCAATTTTGTTTATAACAACTATTGGTTTAAGATTTAATTCTAATGCTTTTTTCAAAACAAATTTAGTTTGTGGCATTGGACCTTCATATGCATCAACTACAAGAAGTACACTATCAACCATCTTAAGTACTCGTTCAACTTCTCCACCAAAGTCAGCGTGGCCAGGAGTATCAACTATATTTATTTTAATTCCATTATGCATCACTGCAGTATTTTTAGAAAGAATTGTTATTCCTCTTTCTTTTTCTAAATCGTTAGAGTCCATTACTCTCTCTTGTACTTTTTCGTTTTCTCTAAAAACATGGCTTTGTTTAAGAAGGCAATCCACTAGTGTTGTCTTGCCGTGATCTACGTGCGCAATTATTGCTATATTTCTAACATCATTTCTTGTAAATAAATTCATATTAATCCTCCAATTTTTTTTTCGTAAGTTTATACATTTTACACAAACAAAAATTGGATACGTCTTGAAGTATCCAATTTTCGCATTTACTATACTTATTCTAATATTATCTTGCAAAAAAGTCAACTAGGTCTATTATACATTATTACCAAACGATAAAAAATGTTATAATTATTTTTCTAAACATTTGTCACAAATACCATAGAATTTCAAACTATGATCTTCAACCTTAAAATTATATTTCTTTTCAACAATTGTTTCTAATTCCTCAAGCAAATCTCCCTGCACCTCTAATACTTTACCACAGCGATTACATATTAGGTGATGATGTTGATGGTTCTCATCTTCATGTATAAGTTCATATCTGCTACATCCATCATCTAAATCTAGCTTTCTAATTACACTCATTTCTTCTAAAAGTTGAATTGTTCTATAAACTGTAGCAAGACCTATTTCTGGGCAGTCAGATTTAACCAAATCATAAAGTTCTTCCGCAGTAAGATGGCTACCTTCACTCTTAATTATTCCATTTAAAATAGCTCTCCTCTGCGGAGTAAGCTTATATCCCTCTTGTTTTAAGGTTTCTTTTAAACTCTCAATAGTCTCTGGAGATAAATTTGACATATATGTACCCCTCTTCCACGATTATCATTTAAACATCATTGTAAATTATATTTAGTACCTTCTTAGTTTAATACCTTTTTACTCTGTTGTCAATTGATAATCATTTAGTTTTAAGAAAATAGGTTAACTAGTTTAAAATCACACAAAAGTGCTTAATCTTCTTCAGAAAAAACTGCTTCATAAGCTTCTGAAATCATTTCAAATTCTTCATCGTCTTCTATTGTAACAAGAATATCGTTACCCTCTGCATCCTTATCAATTCTTAATGCAATGGCATCAATATCCTCTTCTCCAGTTGGTGCAACTATAATATATTCCTTATCTTCAATGTCTAATTTAGTTAGTACATCAAATTCTATTTCTTTACCCTCTTCATCATTTAATAATATAGTTTCAACATTGTTATCCATCTTATTTTCTCCTTTCAAATTATATATTTAATGATATATAAATTTAGTTACATATTTTGCATACAAATCATTTATAGACGAGTACCTAGACTGTCTAAATACCCTTGCAAAATAAATGTAGCCGCAATTTTATCAACAATTTTTTTCTCTTTGATCTAGATAAATCACCCTCTAGCATTAGTCTATTGGCTGCCACTGTTGTTAATCTCTCATCCCACATTTTTATTGGTAAATCCAAAGTTTCTTTTAACTGTTGGCAAAATCTTTGAACCTTTTCCCCTTGTGGTCCTATAGTTCCATTCATGTTTTTAGGAAGTCCTGAGACAAAACTTTCCACATCGTATTCTTTACAAATCTTTGCAATTTGTTGAATATCTAAAACTATACTTTTTCTCTTAATTGTTGTTATTCCTTGTGCTGTTAATCCTAATGGATCACATACAGCTATACCTATTGTTCTGTCTCCAATATCTAATCCCATTATTCTCATTCATATACTCCTTTTATAATACACTAATTAATCGCTAGCACTATCATTAAAAAATAAAATGCCCTTAAGGGCATTTTATTTTTTAATGTCTAGATAAGATTTCAAAACTTCTTCTAAGATTTCATCCCTTTCTAGCTTTCTTACTAATGCTCTTGCCCCGTTGTAGTTCGTTATATATGTTGGATCTCCTGAAATTAAATAACCTACCATTTGATTTACTGGGTTATAACCCTTTTTTATAAGTGAATTATATACGTCAGTCAAAATAGTTTTTGTTAAATCTTTTTTATCCTTTACAAAATCAAATTGGACTGTATTTTGATTAGTATCCATTATATACACCCCTTTCCTCATTATAATATAACTTCTTTAAATTTTATCTTTTAAACATATTAGCAAACAACTAGGTAATATGATACAGTTTTTAGCTACAATAAGTTTAATAGTCACATACTAACTATAATTAATTTAATTATATTATAAATCAATTTTATCAAAAAGTATACTATTTTACAAATGTTTCAATTATAGAAGGTACTTTATCTATTGCTTCATCTAATTTTTCCAGAAGTTTTCCACCGGCTTGCGCCATATCAGCTCTTCCACCTCCACCTCCACCAGCAATTTTAGCAACCTCTTTAATTACTTTTCCGCAGTGAATTCCTTTATCTATTGCAGACTTAGATGCCATTGCAACAAATTCTACTTTATCATTTGCATTACTTCCCAGTACCACTACGCCATCAACAATCTTATCTCTAAGTTTGTCAGCTAAATCTCTTAAAGCATCTCCATCTATACCTTTTACAATACCACAAATCACTTTAACACCCTTAACTTCTTTAATATTTTCTAAAATTTCATCTGCTGAAGAACTAGCTAACTTTCCTTTTAGTAATACTATTTCCTTTTCTTTGTCTTTTAATTCTGCCAATTGAATTTGCAATCTACTTGCTATGTCTTTTTCTGAACATTTTAAGGTGCTGGCAATTTCTTTTAATAAACTGTTTTTATCGCCTAAGTATTTTATAAAATTACTTCCCGTTATAGCTTCAATTCTTCTAACTCCTGCAGCTACTCCCGCCTCAGATAAAATTTTGAACATTCCAATTTCCCCTGAGTTTCGTACATGAGTACCACCACAAAGTTCCTTACTATATTCTCCTACAGACACTACCCTAACGTCCTCTTGATACTTTTCATCAAATAATGCTATAGCTCCACTTTCCTTAGCTTTTTCTATAGTCATAACATTAGTTTCCACCTTAGCTACTTGCATAATATTATCATTCACAATTTCCTCAACTTTAATAATTTCTTCCTCAGTTAGTGCAGAAAAGTTGGTGAAATCGAACCTTACTTTGTCTTCATCTACATAAGATCCTGATTGATGAACATGCTGACCTAAAACTCTTTTTAATGCTTCTTGTAACATGTGTGTTGCAGTATGATTTCTACAAATTTTAGTTCTTCTAGATTGGTCAATCTCAAGAGTTACTAATTCATCTTTTTGCAATGAGCCTTCAAGCATCATAACAAAGTGTACAACTTTACCAGAAGCATTCTTTTGGCAATCGTAAACTTCTGCCTTGAAATTATCATTATAAATTATTCCTCTATCCCCGATTTGACCTCCCATTTCAGCATAAAAAGGAGTTATTTCTGTTACAATAATACCCTTTGAGCCCTTTAAAAGCTCTGTTACAAGTTCTTCACCTCTAATTAAAACTTTAGCCTCAGCTTGCAATTTTGTTTTATCATATCCATCAAATTTCGTTTCTATATTGTTAGAAATTAAGTTCAGTTGACTTTCTCCATTACCCATATAATTTGATTGTCCTCTAGCAGCTCTTGCTCTTTGTCTTTGACTCTGCATTTCACTATTAAATCCTTCTAGATCAAGATCTATACCTTTTTCTTCCAATATTTCCTCTGTAAGCTCATATGGAAAGCCAAATGTATCATATAATTTAAAAGCTTTATCTCCACTTAAAATTTTATTATTATTGGTTTCAAGTTCTTCTATATAAGCTTTTAAAATATCCATACCAGAATCTAAAGTTTCTGAAAATCTTTCCTCTTCAAGCTTTATAACCTTCTTAATATAAGCCTCTTTTTCTTTTAATTCTGGGTAGGCTTTAAATGAATTTTCAATAACCGTATTACAAAGTTTATTTAAGAAAGTATTTTTAAGTCCAAGTAATCTACCATGTCTTGCTGCACGCCTAAGTAATCGCCTAAGAACATACCCTCTTCCCTCATTAGACGGAAGAACGCCGTCACTTATCATGAAAGTTGTGCTTCTAACATGGTCTGTTATAATTCGGAGTGATATATCTTGCTTACGGTCTTCTCCATATTTCACCTTTGAAACTCTTGAAACTTCTTTCAAAATATTTTTTATAGTATCCACTTCAAATATACTGTTTGTGCCTTGCATTATTCCAGCTATTCTTTCAAGGCCCATACCTGTATCTATGTTAGGATGTTTTAATTTGTTATAATTTCCGCCTTCATCTTTATCAAATTGAGTGAATACTAAATTCCAAAATTCTATTACCCTATCATCATTTCCTGCTTTTACAAACTCTTCTGAAGTTTTTATTTGCCCAAGTTCTATATTTCTATCAAAGTGTATTTCAGAACAAGGCCCACAAGGACCTTGACCTATTTCCCAAAAGTTATCTTCTTTTCCTAATCTAAAAATCCGAGTCGCATCAATGTCTGTATTTTCACTCCATACATCAAAAGCTTCATCATCCTCTAAATAAATAGTTACATATAAATTTTCTTTTGGTATATTTAAAACCTCTGTTGTATACTCCCAAGCCCATGGAATAATTTCTTTTTTGAAATAATCTCCAAAAGAAAAATTCCCAAGCATTTCAAAAAAAGTACCATGTCTTGAAGTCTTTCCTACATTCTCAATATCTCCTGTTCTAATACATTTTTGGCAAGTAGTTATTCTAGTACTGGGTGGTGTTTGTATTCCTGTAAAATAAGGTTTAAGTGGTTGCATACCTGCATTTACAAGTAATAAGCTAACGTCATTCTTAGGTACTAGAGGAAAACTCTCCAGTCTAAGATGCTCTTTACCTTCAAAAAATTTCAGAAAGGATTCTCTAATTTCATTAAGTCCTAGTTTCTCCATAATATCTCCTCCGTTTATTTGTTATATTTTGTATGTATAATTCAAAAGTTCATAAATTTCTATAATAAAAAAAAACTTCACTCCCCCAAAATAAGGGACGAAAGTTTTCCGCGTTACCACCCTAATTATATCACTTTGTAACTAATGCAAACTAATTACGCAACAATATCTCTCAAAATAAACGGTTCAAAGACAGCTTCAATATATATATAGCAAGAAGTTTTCACCACCCACTTCCTCTCTGAATGCACAAATATATTTACTAATTCTTATCATTACCAAGTATTAAATTATACTACTATATTATAGCATATTTTGCCTTAATACATCAATATATGCAATATATAAAAAAATATATTTATCATGATTAAAATAGGTAATAGTTTAAATCCTCATATATAACTTTGACTACCACACCCAATGGCACCGCTAGTATCATACCTAAAATCCCTCCGATCTTTCCTCCTAATATTAATAACATTATTACTGTTAAGGGATGCATACTTATACTTTCCCCAATTATTTTTGGAGACAATATATTTCCTTCAATTTGTTGTAGGACGAATAACCACAACGCTGTATATAGTGCAATTTTAGGTGAGGCTAAAAGTGCTATTAAAACTGCAGGGACTACTCCAAATATAGGTCCAAAATAAGGTACTATGTTGAAAATCCCATTTATTAAAGAAAGAATCAGAGGAAAGTCAACTTTCATAAACATTAAAATCAGAAATGTAGCAACAGTTATAATGCCACATAAAATAAGTTGACTTATAATATACTTACCTAATACTTTATCAATATCTTCTATAATTTTCTTTATTACGTTCCTGCTCTCTGGTGGAAAAACTATTAATGTCTTATTTACCATATTTTCACTATCATATAAAAAATAATAAATTATCAAAGGCGAAACCATATAAGTTATTATATTCTCACCAAGGCCCATGATAGATTCAAATATTTTATCAAATATTACAAGTGTTTGGGCATTAAATTTGTGGTAAATAGTATCTATAATATTGCTAATTACTTTGTTAGTGCTTAATACTTTAATTTTAATATTTGCATCCGCCCAATAATGCTCTAAATCACTTATTGCCTTATTAATGTCTAAACTTTCTTTAAATATTGATGGAATTACCACTATAAATGTTAGTAATATTAATCCTAGCAAACCCAATATTATTAAAGAAGAAGCTGCTTTTTTATTTATACCCTTGCTAATTAATACCATATATAGAGGCTTTAAGATATATGACACAATAAAAGAAATAAACACCAAGTTTATTAATTGTTTAATAATGGGTATTCTTATCAGCATAAATATTATTGATACAAAAATAATAATACTCATAATAGTCAAAACTAACTTTTTTTTATTAATTTTTTTCATTAGCTTTTCCCTCTTCAAAGAAGTTGTGTGGCATATTCTTTAAAAAATTATTATCGCAGTTTGGAATATATAGAATATTCTCTTCTCCAAGTATTAGTTCATTTACTAGCATTATGATTTTTCCTCTAAGCAAATTTGTAATAAACCCAGAAGATACTATAATCCCCTTAATTTCAAATGTATCATATGTAAAAATAATATCCTCAACCATGCCAAATACATTTTTACATTTATCTATTACCTCCATATTAACAAAACTATTAAGGCACAAATAATTATTTTTCTCAACTTTTTTCACAACCATATTTTTATTGAAATATACTATGTCCTCTTTTAGTACGCTTAAATTTTTACGAAAAAACTTGTAAGGGGATACTTCAAATCCAATTACCTTTCCTTTATTAAAATCAATTAATAAATCTCTGATAAACCCGATTTTCTTTCCTTCCGCAGTCACAACATCCATAAATATGAAATCTTTGCTTTTAAACATATTATCTCCTAATTGAAACATACCTAATTTATAAACGATTATTATCTTTTATTTATAGTTATGTTTTCCAATTAGTCTAAATATTATTACAGAAAATAAAGATAAATATTTAAAGTAAAGATATTTATTTTAAATTTTCTTTCCAAAGCTCAAGATTTTGTGACTCTCTATAATTATTTATTGCATTATGTATCGTTTGTTCTGCAAGAACTGAACAATGCTCTTTTAAAGCTGGTAATCCTTCCAAAGCTTCAATAACGGATTTATTTGTTAGTTTCCATGCCTCCTCTGTAGTTTTGCCCTTTATAAGTTCTGTTGCAATACTAGAAGATGCTATGGCAGACCCACAACCAAAAGCCTTAAACTTAACACTATTTATTATATTATTTTCAACCTTTATATAAATCTTCATTATATCTCCGCAATTAGGATCTCCTGCCTCTCCAATACCATTAGCATCACCTAAAACTCCCACATTTCTTGGACTATAAAAATGTTCCATAACCTTATCACTATACATCATAATTTTTCTCCTTTTTTATAACAAAATTAGATATCATTTTTTAAATATTTTATCTTCTAATATTATATCCTATAAATATAGAAGGATACCTAGTTTATTACTAGATATCCCCCTGCTTAAATTATTCTCTAAAGTAGCTTTACTTTTAAACTTCTTCTATTATACCTCCACCAACTACTAAATCTTCCAAATAGAAAACTACTGATTGACCTTTAGTTATGGCTCTCTGTTTGTCATCGAAAACAAGTTTTATCCTGTTGTTTTTCAAAGGAATTAAAGTAGCTAATTGAGGTTTTGCAGAATACCTGATTTTAGCTGTAACTCTTAAATTTGACTCAAGTTTATCAAATAAAATGAAATTTAAATCTTTTGCTACAAGCTCAGTTTTAAAAATATCTTCCTCATCACCTAAAACCACTTGGTTAGTTAGTGGATTAATATCAGTAACAAAAACAGGCTTACCTAATGCTATACCTAGTCCTTTTCGTTGTCCTATAGTATAGTAAACTATACCTTTGTGTATTCCTAAAGCATTCCCCTGTTTATCAACAAATTTACCTGACTTTATTTCCTTACCACTATACTTTTTAATATAAGCTCCATGGTCATTATCAGGTATAAAACAAATTTCTTGGCTATCTTTTTTTCTAAAAACCTCTAATCCAATTCTTTCTGCAATATTTCGTATTTCTGGTTTAGAATAGTCTCCACACGGCATTAAAGTATGACTTAATTGATTTTGAGTCAAACTATACAAGGCATAAGTTTGATCTTTTCTATTATCATCTGATTTTTTAAGAACATATCTATCTTCTTTTTTTTCAATTTTAGCATAGTGGCCAGTAGCTATATAATCAGCCCCAAGTGCCTGTGCTTTTCTTAAAAATTCACTAAATTTAATAGTCTTATTACATACAATACATGGATTAGGCGTTCTACCCTCCATATATTCATCAATAAAGTTATCAATAACATTTGTCTTAAAAGCATCTTTAAAATTCATAACATAAAAGGGTATATCTAGCACATCTGCAACGCGCCTTGCATCATTCGCCGCAGAAATTGAACAACATCCACCTTCATTTTCTTCATAATCAGGATTATCTGCAGAAAGCTTCATCATAATTCCTATAACTTCATAGCCTTGCTCTTTCAAAAGGTAGGCAGCTACAGAGCTATCTACTCCACCACTCATTCCAATAACTACTTTTTTTTTCATATAATACCACCTATTCTCCGTGTACCTCGGCATGTATGTCATCGTGTTCTTTGTAATCCCATACTTCAAGTCCAGCCTTGATTCTATAATCATTAATTGCCTTATGGATAGCTTCTTCAGCTAGGACTGAGCAATGCATTTTTATTGCTGGAAGTCCATCTAACGCTTCAGCTACCGCTTGATTAGTTAATGTCCATGCATCCTCTACAGACTTTCCTTTAATAAGCTCAGTAGCCATACTTGAAGATGCAATAGCAGATCCACAACCGAAAGTTTTAAACTTTGCATCTACTACTATATTCTCTTCTACTTTTAAATAAACCTTCATAATATCTCCACATTTGGCGTTACCAACTTCACCAATTCCGCTAGCATTTAGAATTTCTCCTACATTTCTTGGATTTGTAAAATGATCCATAACCTTTTCACTGTACATCATATTAATTTTCCCCCCTCTTTAAGTAGTCATCATACAATGGTGACATATCTCTTAATCTTTTAATGATTTTTGGCACTGTTTCTAATACAAAATCTACTTCTTCTTCAGTAGTAGCATCGCCTAAAGTTAATCTTAGGGATCCATGAGCTATTTCATGTGGTAGACCTATTGCCAGTAAAACATGAGATGGGTCTAAAGAACCGGATGTACACGCACTTCCGCTAGAACCTGCAATACCATTGGCATCTAACATTAATAGTATGGATTCGCCTTCTATAAATCTAAAGCATATATTTGAATTACCTGGAAGTCTATTTTCTCCTCGTGGTCCATTTAATCTTGTATGAGGTATTTCTAATAATCCATTCATAAGCTTATCTCTTAAATAAACTAGCTTTTTATTGTTTTCTTCCATGTTTTGAGTTGCTAGTTCAAGAGCCTTACCGAAGCCAACTATACCAGCCACATTTTCAGTACCTGCTCTTCTATTTCTTTCCTGTCCACCACCATGTATTAAATTATCTATTTTAATACCTTTTTTAACATAGAGTGCTCCAACACCTTTAGGACCATAGAATTTATGAGCGGCTACTGATAATAAATCTATATTCATTTCATTTACATCTACTGGAATATGCCCTACAGCTTGAACTGCATCTGTATGAAAGAGTATTTTCTTACTTCTACATAATGCTCCTATTTCTTTTATTGGCTCAATTGTTCCAATTTCATTGTTAGCAAACATTACTGATACTAAGATAGTTTTGTCTGTAATAGCATTTTCTATATCTTTAATATTAATAAAACCATGTTCATCTACTGGTAAATACGTAACTTCGAATCCGTTTTTAGCTAAATATTCACAAGTATGTAATACAGCATGATGTTCAATTACTGTTGTTATTATATGATTTCCCTTTTTTTTATAAGCAGAAGCTATCCCTTTTATTGCCCAATTATCTGCTTCTGATCCTCCACCAGTAAAGAAAATTTCATTTTCATTAGCATTTATAGCATTTGCAATCTTGCCTCTAGCAACATCAATCGCTTTTTTTGTCTCTCTTGCTAGAGTATAAATTGAAGAAGGATTTCCAAAGTAGGTTGTAAAATAGGGAATCATTTCTTCCAAAACTTCCGGTTTAGTATATGTGGTTGCAGCATGATCCATGTAAATTGATCTATTCATTATTTTTCACTCCTTTATTTAATGTTATCTCATTATAATCATCTACAATATCTTTTAGTGTTATTGATGTTGTGACACTGTCTATACTATTTTTTATTTTCTTCCATAATAATCTTGTAGCACAACAATCAATATTATTACACGCTCCATCTTCAAGACAATCTGAGATTTCAATTGGTCCTTCAAGAACATTAATAACATCATATATGGTTATTTTTTCTGGTGACCTATTCAATATATAACCACCCTGAGCTCCTCTTACACTTTTAATAAGTTTAGCCTTTCTAAGAGAAGAAAATAATTGCTCTAAATAATATTCAGAAATACTCTGTCTTTCAGAAATACTTTTTATAGATACAGGTTGTTCTCCATAATTTATCGCTAAATCTACCATGGCTTTAACCCCATATCTTCCCTTAGTAGATAATTTCATATAATCACTCCTTTAAAGTAGAGTGTTTTACTATACTTTATAAATTCATAGTATCAAATCCTAGTAATCTTGTCAACTATAAATATGTAGATTTTTCAATAATATTTATAATTATAGAATAAATCATTAATAATCCATCTGTATATCAATAATGCTCAAATACTCAAAATAATATATTAAGAAAATTATAAAAATTTCACTTTATATTAATTCTTGAAGAATTTAATTATTTATAGTATAATTTATAAAAGCTTTAAAGGACTATTACCCATGTATGTTCACACTTGCATAGGTTTTTTTATATTTTGAGGAGGTATTAAAAATGAAAAATGAAATTGTAAAACCATCAATTTTGCCTGGCTTTATGGAACTATTACCGGCAGATCAAATTCAATTTAATAAATTAGCAGATACTATAAGGAAAACTTATGAGAGCTATGGATTTATGCCTATAGATACACCCGTAATAGAGAAGTCAGAAATTCTACTCGCAAAGGGAGGTGGGGAAACTGAAAAGCAAATTTACAGATTTTCAAAGGGTAGTACTGATTTATCCCTTAGATTTGATTTAACCGTGCCCCTAGCTAGGTATGTAGCTCAAAATTATAGTTCCCTTACTTTCCCTTTTAGAAGATACCAAATCGGCAAAGTGTATAGGGGAGAAAGAAATCAGAAGGGGCGTTTTCGTGAATTTTACCAATGCGATATTGATATTGTTGGAAACAACAATTTAAATATTTTGAATGATGCTGAAATACCTAGTATTATTTATTCGGTATTCAATAACCTTGGCTTTCAAGATTTCACCATAAAGATAAACAATAGAAAACTATTAAATGGATTTTTTGAAGCACTAGAAATTCAAGACGTTGCAGGGGTTTTAAGGGTTATTGATAAGATAGATAAAATCGGTGTATTAAATGCAACGCAAGAGCTATTAAGTTGTGGCTTAAGTAATGAAATTACAAAGAAAATCTTTGAATTTATTAATATAAGTGGAAGCAATCAGGAAATCTTATTATTGTTGAAAAACTTAGATATTTCTAATACAAACTTTAAAGTTGGTGTTGATGAAATTTCAACAGTTACTAAATATGTAAAAGAGTTTGGAGTTCCAGATGATAATTTTAAAATAGATTTAAAAATAACCAGAGGTCTTGATTATTACACAGGAACTGTTTATGAAACATTTTTAAACGAATACCCTTCTATTGGTTCTGTATGTTCAGGTGGACGCTATGACAATTTGGCAGAATATTATACAAAACAAAAACTGCCGGGAGTAGGAATATCAATCGGCCTTACTAGATTATTTTATCAATTAGATGAGGCTGGATTCTTTAAAAATTATAATGATAAATCTATAACAAAAGTATTAGTAATACCTTTGGGCAATAACATTGATTATGGAATTTCTATTGCTAATTTTTTAAGGGATAAAAAAGTAATCACAGAAATATACCTTGAGGATGCTAAACTAGTAAAGAAACTTGGTTATGCAGATAAATTAGCGATCCCTTTTGTAATTTTAATTGGCGATAAAGAAGCTGAAGATAAAACTGTTACTATAAAAAATATGGTCTCAGGTGAGCAAACAACTGTTGATTTTAATGGTGCCTATGAAATAGTAGTGACTTAACCAAATGAGATTATTTTAATCACATTTCCATCATAAAAATAGTACTATATACTGTGAATAATTTTATGAGGAGGATTATTATGTCTTATAAAGATAATAGTCCAAGCTACAGAGATCTAATTCTTGGAATAAACAAAAGGGTACCTCTTATATCAGGAAAAAGTGTTACTGCAATAAATTTTGATAATGCAGCAACTACCCCCCCCTTCAAATCTGTAATGAAAGATATTAATGATTTTGCACCTTGGTATTCCTCAGTTCACAGAGGAGAAGGGTTTAAGTCTCAACTAACTACTAGCTTATATGAGGATTCTAGAAATATTGTCAGCAATTTTGTTAATGCTGATTTTAATAATACAGTTATTTATGTTAAAAATTCCACAGAAGCCTTTAATAAACTTTCAAACCTATTATACGAACCCAATAAAAAAAATGTTATTCTAACAACAGATATGGAACATCACTCCAACGATTTGCCTTGGAGAGATAATTTTTTTATAGACTATATCTCTATAGATTCAACTGGTAGATTGTCCTTAGAAGATTTAGAATCTAAGTTAAATAAATACAATAATCAAATAAGATTAGTTACAATTACAGGTGCTTCCAATATAACTGGCTATAAGAACCCTATTTACGATGTAGCCAAATTAGTTCATAAATTCGGTTCAAAACTACTTGTGGACGGAGCACAATTAATACCTCATGCTCCTTTTATTATGAATAGTAAAAATCCAGAATATAATATAGATTTTCTAATTTTTTCTGCGCACAAAATGTACGCCCCTTTTGGAACAGGAGTATTAATTGGACCAAAAAATATCTTAGATAACTGCGAGCCTGATATAGTAGGTGGAGGAACAGTAGATATTGTTACTCATGATTTTATAAAATGGAATGATTCTCCTGAAAGGCATGAAGCTGGTTCACCAAATGTTATAGGCTCTATTGCTCTAGCCTCTGCTATAAGGACTCTGAGTAAAATTGGTATGAATAACGTGGAGAATACCGAAAGAAATTTGACTATGTATGCTATTTTGCA
>Ga0105047_10012366_pt1 | contig 13745 bp, 10 predicted proteins | sample MAT04_FD_78384 | JGI IMG/M metagenome (GOLD analysis project Ga0105047, IMG submission 78384) | Freshwater microbial communities from Lake Fryxell liftoff mats and glacier meltwater in Antarctica - MAT-04 (megahit assembly) | ecosystem: Environmental > Aquatic > Freshwater > Ice > Liftoff...
CGCCACCGGCGGCGGCTACGCCCAAGTGCTTCCGATGGAGGACATCAACCTGCACTTCACCGGTGACTTCAACGCCATCGCGCTGGCGCACAACCTGCTCGCGGCGCTGATGGACAACCATATTCACCATGGCAACACGCTGGGCTTCGACGTGCGGCGCATCGTGTGGCGCCGGGTCATGGACATGAACGACCGCGCCTTGCGCTCCACCGTGGTGTCGCTCGGCGGTCCGGGCAATGGCTTTCCGCGCGAGGATGGTTTCGATATTGTGGTCGCGTCCGAGGTGATGGCAATCTTCTGCCTGGCCACCTCGCGCAAGGATCTGAAGGAGCGGATGGGCAACATCATCGTGGGTTACACGCGCGAACAACTGCCGATCCGCGCGCGTGACCTGCAGGCGCACGGTGCGATGGCTGTGCTGCTCAAGGATGCGATCAAACCCAACCTGGTGCAGACGCTGGAGAACAACCCGGCCATCATCCACGGTGGCCCATTCGCCAACATCGCGCATGGCTGCAATACCGTCACCGCGACAAAGGCTGCACTCAAGCTGGGCGAATATGTGGTCACCGAAGCGGGCTTCGGCGCCGACCTCGGCGCCGAAAAATTCATCGACATCAAGTGTCGCAAGGCTGGCTTGCGCCCCGATTGCGCAGTGGTGGTGGCCACGCTGCGCGCGCTCAAGCACCACGGCGGTGTCGATGCCAGGGACCTGAACACACCCAACCTGGCCGCGCTGAAAAGGGGTATGGCCAACCTGGAGCGCCACGTGCGCAACATCCGCCAGCACTACGGCCTGCCATGTGTCGTCTCGATCAACCATTTCACGGCGGATACGCAAGAGGAACTGGATCTGCTGCGGCGCGAGATGGACCAACAAGGCGTTCCGGTCGTGGTTGCACGGCACTGGTCGCAGGGCTCCCGCGGCGCGGAGGACCTGGCGCGTGAAGTGGTGCGACTGGCCGAAGGTGGCACCGCCAGCATGAAGCTGGTCTATCCGGACGACGCCAGCCTGTGGGACAAGATGAAGGCGATTGCCACGATGATCTACGGTGCATCGGACATCTCGGCCGACGCGGCGGTGCGGTCGGAGATCGCCAAACTGCAGAATGACGGGTTCGGTCATTACCCGGTGTGCGTGGCCAAGACGCAGTATTCTTTCTCCACCGATCCGAAGCTGCTCGGCGCGCCGAGCGGACACGTGGTCAACATCCGCGAGGTCCGTCTGGCCGCCGGGGCCGAGTTCGTCGTGATGATCTGCGGCGACATCATGACCATGCCCGGGTTGCCGCGGGAGCCGGCATCGGCGCGCATCGACATCGATGACGATGGTCGGATATCCGGTTTGTTCTGACTGCGCGACCGTCACTGGCCCGGCTGCAGGTTGACAGTCCTGGGCGCGCGTTGTCGCAGTGCGGCGTGCAAGACCTGGCGCGCCATGGGATCGCGCTGCGGCGCAGGTGCCGTCGGCGGCTTGCCTTCAGCCGCGTTCGACCGGCCGTGACCGGTCGCTGCACCACTCACTCCAGCTGCCGGCAAACAGCGCCTGGCGACCGAGGCCGGCGATCTCCATCGCCAGGATGTTGGGCACGGCGGTGACGCCACTGCCGCAGTGGTGCACAACAGTGGACGGGTCGCGACCGTCCAGCAATTCCAGCAGTTCGGCCTTGAGCACGACGGCCGGCTTGAACAGACCGTTGTCGTCGATGTTGGAGCTGAACGGGCGGTTCAAGGCACCCGGAATATGGCCAGCCACCGGATCGAGCGGCTCGACCTCGCCACGGTACCGTGGCTCTGCACGCGCGTCGACCAGCCACTGGCCGGGCTCGCCCAGCCGTTCGAGCACCCGCTGAGCATCAACCAGCACCGCGCGTTCGGGCTGCAGCTGGAAATCCTGTAGCGCGTGCGCAGTTGCCGCGCCGCTGGTGACCACACCCCCTGCGGCGTACCAGGCCGGCATGCCGCCGTCCAGCACGGCCACGCGTTCATGGCCGACCCACTTGAGCATCCACCACAGGCGGCCGCAATAGTTGACACCCTGGCGGTCGTACACCACGGCCTGCATGTCGTTGGAAAAACCCACCCTGCCCAGCCATCGGGCGAACACGGCGCGTCCCGGCAGCGGGTGACGTCCGCCGCTGGCGGCCTGTGGGTCGCCCTTGGCGCTGAGATGGCGGTCCAGGTCGGCGCGCACTGCGCCGGGAATATGGGCCTGGGTGAAGATCTGGTCGCCGGATAGCGGCTTGGCCAGGTCGAAACTGCAGTCGAAGACCATCATCGGGCGACCCGATTCGATCAGGACCAGGAGTTGATCAGCCGAGAGCAAAGTGGTGTAGTTCATGTTCCCGCGTCCTCCAGGCTTTCGGGGCCCATGACGCGGCGGTACCACTCATGGAAGTGCTGCATGCCGTCCTCCATCGGGCTCTGGTACGGACCGCGTTCGTTCACGCCGCGCCGCATCAGGGCGAGCCGGCCCGCATCCATGCGCAGGGCGATCTCGTCGTCCTCGACACAGGTCTCCATGTAGGCGGCCTGCTGGGCCTCGACGAATGCGCGCTCGAATGCGGCAATTTCTTCCGGGTAGTAGAACTCGACCACGTTGAGCGTCTTGTGCGGCCCCATCGGATGCAGTGTGGACACGGTCAACACATGCGGATACCACTCGACCATCACATGCGGGTAGTAGGCCAGCCAGATGGCGCCATGCCGCGGCGGCTTGCCATCGCGGTAATTCAGCAGCGCCGACTGCCAGCGCTCATAGGTGGGGCTGCCTGCCTTGCCCAGCCGGTTCGCCACGCCCACCGTCTGCACGCAGTAGCTGTCGCCGAACTCCCAGCGCAAGTCATCGCAGGTGACGAAGCTGCCAAGCCCCGGGTGAAAGGGCCCGACATGGTAATCCTCAAGGTAGACCTCGATGAAGGTCTTCCAGTTGTAGGCGCACTCGTGCATTTCCACATGGTCGAGCACGTGGCCCGTGAAGTCGAGGTCGGCCAGCGGCCCGAGCCGCGCCAGTTCGGATGCGATCGACACGGCGCTGCCGCCGCCCGGCTGTGCGGCCTCGAACAACAGTCCGTTCCACGCCTGTAGCGGGAAATTGTCCAGGCTCAGGCAAGGGTCCTCGGGAAAGTGCGGCGCGCCGATCAGCGTGCCGGCCTTGTCCGCCGCGCCACCGCCGCTGTAGGTCCAGCGGTGCAGCGGACAGACAATATTTCCAAACGCGCTACCGGGTTGCTCGGCCAGCAGGCTGCCGCGCCCTTTGAGCATCAGTGCCTGGCGGTGCCGACACACGTTCGAGATCAGCTCGACGCCCTTGGTCGTGCGCACCAGGGCACGCCCGGCGGCCTCATGGGGCAGGGTGTAGTAGTCGCCGATCTCGGGCACCGCCAGTTGATGCCCGACATAACGGGGCCCCGGATGGAAGATGCGTTGCTGTTCGCGCTGGTAGGTGGCTTCGTTGAAATAGTCGGCAACCGATAACTGGCTTGCCGCCTGCTGCAGTCGAAGACTTAAATCAGACATGGGTGACCTGACCTAAATGCTCCCCACAGGGAGAAGACAACCGCCGATGCCGGAGCCTGCGACGGTGACAAGATAATCCGGACGGACCGGCAGTGAAGCGTCGCATTGTACCTTCGGGTGTCGGATCGTCGAGGTGCCGCGGCAGGTCTCCAATCCGCCGGCTTCGGGTTGGCGGCATTGCGCGCCTAAAATGGCAGGTTTCCAGCACTGCAACCTCCATGGACAAGGCGACTGCCCCACCGACCACGACGACGACCCCCACCAGTTACGAGGCTGCGCTGCAGGAACTCGAGCAGCTGGTCAGCCGGCTCGAATCCGGCGACATGCCGCTGGAGCAATTGCTGGGCGGGTACCAGCGGGGTGCGGAGTTGCTGCAATATTGCCGCGACAAGCTGCAAGCGGTCGAAAGCCAGATCAACGTGCTCGATGCGGGTACGATCAAGACATGGATACCCGAGTGAACCAGCCTGACGCGGGGCAACGCTGTCAGTCGATCGACCTGCGGGCCTGGTCCCAGGAGCGGCTCGAACGCGTCGAGCGAGCACTCGAGCGCTGCGTCACGGCGGAGCCACCCGAAGGTCTTGACCACGGTGCGCCGGCAGCGCTGGTGCAGGCGATGCGGTATGCCGTTCTCGGCGGTGGCAAACGCCTGCGCCCGTTGCTGGTGCTGGCAGCCTGCGAGTCGCTGCAGGGCCACTGCGGTGCAGCGCTGCGCGCAGCCTGCGCAGTCGAGCTCATCCATGCGTATTCTCTGGTGCATGATGATTTGCCGTGCATGGACAACGACGTTTTGCGTCGCGGCAAACCGACGGTCCACGTGGCTTTCGGTGAGTCGACGGCGCTGCTGGCCGGTGACGCCCTGCAGACCCTGGCCTTTGAGTTGTTGACACCCGATGCGACGGACGCGGTCCCGGTCGCGGTACAGGCCCATTTTTGCCGCCTGCTGGCGCGTGCGGCGGGCAGCGCCGGCATGGCTGGCGGGCAGGCGATCGATCTGGCCAGCGTGGGACGTCGGCTGACCGAAAAACAGTTGCGCGACATGCATGCACGCAAGACCGGGGCCTTGCTGCAGGCAAGCGTGCTGATGGGCGCTGCCTGTGGTGTCACCACAGGTGCTCAGTGGCGTGCGCTGCAGGACTTCGGAACGGCCATCGGGCTGGCGTTCCAGGTTGTGGATGACATCCTGGACGTGACGGCCGACTCCGCGACGCTGGGCAAGACGGCCGGCAAGGATGCTGCCGCAGACAAGCCGACCTATGTGTCGGTGATGGGCCTGGAGCCCTCGCGCGTTTTTGCCAGGTCGCTGCTGGTTGACGCACACGCGGCACTGGACCGCGCCGCGCTTCCATGGGACCAGGCGCTGCGTGCGCTGGCCGACATGGTCGTTCAACGATCGAACTGAAGAATGCCGATGCTCGACACCGACTACCCCCTGCTGCGCCAACTCCGCGACCCCTCCGATCTGCGCCGAATGCCCCGAGGGCAGCTCGGCGCGCTGGCGGCGCAATTGCGTGCCTGCCTGCTGGCCAGTGTGTCGCGCACCGGCGGACACCTGAGTTCGAACCTGGGCACGGTCGAGTTGACGGTGGCGCTGCACTACGTGTTCAATACGCCGCATGACCGGTTGGTCTGGGACGTGGGCCACCAGACCTATCCGCACAAGATCCTGACCGGACGGCGCGAACGCATGGACAGCCTGCGCCAAATCGGTGGCCTGAGCGGCTTTCCGCAGCGCACCGAGAGCGAATATGACGCCTTTGGCACCGCCCATTCGAGCACCTCGATCTCGGCAGCGCTGGGCATGGCCACGGCATCGAAGATCAAGGGCGAAGACCGCCACAGCGTGGCCATCATCGGTGATGGCGCACTGACGGCGGGCATGGCCTTCGAGGCGTTGAACAATGCCGGCGTCTCGGACTGCAAGCTGCTGGTGATCCTCAACGACAACGACATGAGCATCAGCCCGCCGGTGGGCGCCCTCAATCGTTACCTGGCCCAGTTGCTGACCGGGCAGTTCTATGCCGCCGCCAAGCAGGTCGGCAAGAGTGTGCTCAAGGGTGCTCCGCCGCTGTTCGAGCTGGCCAAGCGGTTTGAAGAACAGGCCAAGGGCATGGTGGTTCCGGCCACCTTGTTCGAGAAGTTCGGCTTCAACTACACCGGTCCGATCGACGGACACGACCTGGAGTCGCTGATTCCGACGCTGGAGAACATCCGTCATCTGGAAGGGCCGCAGTTCCTGCATGTGGTCACCAAGAAGGGCCAGGGCTACACGCTGGCCGAGGTGGACCCGGTTGCCTATCACGGTCCGGGTAAGTTCGACCCCGCCGTCGGTCTGCAGAAGTCGTCGGCACCGGCCAAGCCGACCTTCACGCAGATCTTCGGCCAGTGGTTGTGCGACATGGCCGCACAGGACAAGCGACTCGTCGGCATCACGCCGGCGATGCGCGAGGGCTCTGGCCTGGTCGAGTTCGAGAAGCGTTTTCCCGATCGTTATTTCGATGTCGGCATCGCCGAGCAACATGCGGTGACGTTTGCGGCCGGGCTGGCCTGCGAGGGCTTGAAGCCGGTGGTGGCGATCTATTCCACGTTTTTGCAGCGTGCCTACGATCAGCTGATTCACGACGTGGCGATCCAGAACCTGCCGGTGGTGTTCGCACTCGATCGCGCCGGTTTGGTCGGCGCCGACGGTGCGACCCATGCGGGTGCCTACGACATCGCCTACCTGCGCTGCATTCCCAACTTGTCGGTGGCCTGTCCGGCAGACGAAAAGGAATGCCGGCAGTTGCTGTCGAGTGCATTCGAGCAGGATCATCCGGTGGCGGTGCGTTACCCCCGCGGCGCGGGCGCCGGTGTGGCGGTCGAGCCGGGGCTGGCAGGCCTGCCCTACGGCAAGGGCGAGGTTCGGCGAACCGGGCGCGGTATCGCCATCCTGGCGTTTGGCACATTGTTGTATCCCGCCCTGGTGGCCGCGCAGCAGGTCGACGCAACGGTGGTCAACATGCGCTGGGCCAAGCCGCTGGACGAGGCTTTGCTGCGGCAGATCGCCGAGCAGCACGCGCTGCTGGTGACGGTTGAGGAGGGTGCCGTGACGGGCGGTGCCGGCAGCGCGGTTGGCGAATTCCTGCAGTCGATCGGCCTGGTGCGGCCGATGCTGCAACTCGGGTTGCCCGACCGGTTCATCGAACATGGTGATCCGGCGCGGTTGCTGGTGCTGCAGGGACTGGATGCGCCGGGCATTGCCAGCGCGATACAGGCGCGCTTCGGCACGCTGATCGACGCAGACCGCGCGCCACTCAAGGTCGTCGCCTAACAGCGGCCTGGCACCATCGCTTGGCGCGGGCATGCGCCACTGCGCCCGGTTGGAGCGCCTTGCCCGTGTTTTCCCCTAGGCAAATTGCCGTTACGAGGACAATCTTCGCGCGCCATTGCGGTTAACCTTCACGCACTTCCCAAGGCGCGAATTTCTGGAGTGTGTATGTCTGCGTTTCTCTCCTTGTCCCGCGCCATCGATGCGCTCAGCCAGGTCATTGGCAAGCTGGTGATGTGGTTGATACTGGCGGCCACCGCCATCAGCGCCGGCAACGCCATCATGCGCAAGGCCTTCAGCATCGGCTCGAACGCGTATCTGGAAATCCAGTGGTACCTGTTTGCAGCAGTGTTCATGCTGGGCGTGGGATACGTGATGCTGAAGAACGGGCATGTGCGCATCGATTTCATTTCCAGTCGCCTGTCCAAGCGCACCAATGCCATCATCGACGCCCTGGGCATCGTGCTCTTCACGATTCCGCTGTCGCTGATCATGATCGACCTGGGCTGGCCGGTATTCCAGCGGGCGTTCGAATCCGGCGAAATGAGCCAGAATGCCGGCGGCCTGATCCGATGGCCGGTGTTCGGCCTGATCCCGCTCGGATTTTCCCTGCTGATCCTGCAGTCGGTGTCGGAACTCATCAAGCGTGTCGCCTTCCTGACGGGGCACCGCGCCGAGCCGTTCACCGTGGAGCACGACAAGACGGCCGAGGAACTGCTGGTCGAGGAACTCGCCCGCGAGGCCGAGGCCCGCCTGTCCGCCCCTGGCGCGGGGGCACGCTGACATGAGCGCTTTCATCGCCCAGAACTTCGTCCCGTTGATGTTTGCGGGGCTGTTCTTCTTTCTGCTCACCGGCATTCCGGTGGCATTCGGCCTGGCCGCCACCGGATTGCTGTTCGGCTTCATCGGCATGGAGGCTGGCCTGTTCTCGACCAATCTGTTCCAGGCGCTGCCGCTGCGGGTGATCGGCATCATGTCCAACGACACCTTGCTGGCGATTCCGTTCTTCACGTTCATGGGCATCATCCTGGAGCGTTCCCGCATGGCGGAAGACCTGCTCGAGACGGTGGGCCAGGTGTTCGGTCCGGTGCGCGGTGGCCTGGCCATCGCGGTGATCCTGGTGGGCGCCTTGCTCGCCGCCACCACCGGCGTGGTGGCGGCGGCGGTGATTTCCATGGGCCTGATCTCGCTACCCATCATGCTGCGCAACGGCTACAACCGCACCATCGCCACCGGTACCATCACCGCCTCGGGCACGCTGGCACAAGCCCTCCCGCCTTCGCTGGTGCTGATCGTGCTGGCCGACCAACTGGGCCGCTCGGTCGGTGACATGTATGCGGGGGCGCTGGTTCCCGGGCTGCTGCTGGTGGGCCTGTACCTGACGTTTGTCGTGGTGGTGGCCATCGTAGCGCCGTCTTGGGTGCCAGCCCTGCCGGCGGAGGCGCGGATCTACCGCGAAGACAACGGCGCCAGCGGCCATGTATCGCTGATCGTGCTGTTGCTGGCCTGTGCGGCGGCAGGCTGGTTCTGGTCGACGCAGCACAACCGGGTACTGGGCGCCTGGCTGGAGCGCACCACGGCTGCGCCGGGCGACGAAGTGGTGATCCTGTCGATGACGATCGCCTCGCTGCTGGCGCTGACGCTGGCCATCAGCAACCGGGTGCTGCGCCTGCGCTTGTTGTCGCGCCTGGCCGAGCAGGTCACGTTTGTGCTGATTCCGCCGTTGGTGCTGATCTTCCTGGTTCTGGGCACGATTTTCCTGGGTGTGGCCACGCCCACCGAGGGTGGTGCCATGGGCGCCATGGGCGCGTTGATCATGGCCGTGTCGCGCAAGCGGCTGAACTTCGGCCTGCTCAAGCAGGCCCTCGATGGCACGGTCAAGCTGGCGACCTTCGTGCTGTTCATCCTGATCGGCTCGACCGTATTCAGCTTCGCGTTCAATGCCGCCGACGGCCATATCTGGGTCGAGCACCTGTTCAAGGACATGCCCGGCGGCGCCTTGGGCTTTCTGATTGTGGTGAATCTGTTGGTGTTCGTGCTGGGCTTCTTCATTGACTTCTTCGAGATCGCCTTCATCGTGATCCCGATCCTGGCGCCGGTGGCGGAAAAGATACTGCCTGCGCTTTTGCCTGGCGTACCGGTGGATATGGTGATGATCTGGTTCGGCGTGATCATCGCGATGAACCTGCAAACGTCATTCCTGACGCCTCCGTTCGGCTTCGCGCTGTTCTACCTGCGCAGCGTGGCGGCCAAGACCGACTACAAGGACCGCGTGACCGGGGTCATGATTCCCGCAGTGACGACGGGGCAGATCTACAAAGGCTCGATTGCATTCATCGTGTTGCAGGTGGCGATGGTCGCTGCAGTCATCGCCTTTCCGACCCTTGTCACGGGCGGCATTGAAAAGGGTAAAACCGTGGATGCAGACGCCGTGTTGCGGCAGATGCTGGAGAGCGAACAGAAGGACAAGGCCGCTACTGCGGCAGCCGCCGCGGCGCCGGGTGGAGCGGCGTCCGAACCGGACCCGTCCACCAGCGAGACTGGCAGCTCCGACGAAGAAAGCTCATTGGCCGACGACGACCCGATGAAGGCCCTGCAGGACGCGATGAAGGCGGACAGCGAGAAGAAATAGCGGGCGTCTGCGGCCAGTGCGAGTGAGGACCAAAAAAAGCCCCGCGATGCGGGGCTGTGCCTGGCCGGTGCAGGCCCAGAGACCGGGCCCACACCAGAGTTGACGCTGCTTACAACTTGGCAGATTGCATGAAGTTGTCGAAGCGGGCCTCGGTGAAGCGGAACCAGAGATTGGACTCGCGCCGGAAGCTGGAGTAGTCGTCGTAGATTTTCTTGAAGGCGGGGTTGCTGGCCGACAACTCGCTGTACAAGGCCATGGCCTCCTTGAATGCGGCATCGAGTACCGGCTTCGGGAACGCCACCAGCTTGGCCCCTTTGGACACCAGCTCCTTCAGCGCGCCCGGGTTGCGGGCATCGTATTTGGCCTGCATCTCGGTGTGCGCAAACGCGGCGGCCGACTCGATGATCGCCTTGTACTCGGCCGTCAGTCCGTCGAAGGCCTTCTGGTTGACGTAGAGGTCGAGCTGCGGGCCACCTTCCCACCAGCCAGGGTAATGGTAGAACGGCGCGACCTTGTAAAAGCCCAGCTTCTGATCGTCGTAGGGACCCACCCACTCGGCGGCGTCGATGGTGCCTTTTTCCAGTGCCTGGTAGATCTCGCCGCCCGGTATGTTCTGCGATACGGTGCCCAGTCGCGCCGTGACCTTGCCGGCGAAACCGCCCACGCGGAACTTCAGGCCCTTCATGTCGGCCACGGTCCTGATCTGCTTGCGGTACCAGCCGCCCATCTGCGCGCCGGTGTTGCCCATGGGGAAGCTGGTGAAGCCGTAGTTGGAATAAAACTCGCGGATCAGCTTGAGGCCGTTGCCGTCGTATTGCCAGGCGGTCATCTGGCGGCTGTTGAGGCCGAACGGAATGGCACAGCCCAGCGCGAACGCATCGTTCTTGCCGAAATAGTAGTACGGCGCGGTGTGGCCCATTTCGGCCGTGCCGTTTTGCACCGCGTCGACCAGGCCGGGCATGGGCACGAGTTCACCGGCCGCATGCACCGAGATCTCGAACTTGCCGCCGGTCATGTCCTTGACCTTGCGGGAAAAGGTCTCTGCAGCGCCGTAAATCGTGTCGAGCGCCTTCGGGAAACCCGAGGTCAGACGCCAGCGGATGTTGGCCTGTGCATGCACGACGGCAGGCGCCACGCCGGCGGCGAGCACTCCGGCCAAGCCTGCATTTTTAATGACGAAACGTCGATCCATAGTAGAAGTCTCCAAATGTAGTCAGTGATGAACCTTGCTGCCGCAACCGCCGCGTCGCGAAACGACACCGCCCTTGTGAGACACCGTGTCATTGTAGGAACGAGGGGGGCTGCCATCGGCAGGGAGTTTCCCTTAGGCGGCCCCCGCGACAATGCACCAAAGGGTAGATTTGCTGTTTGCTTTGTCGTCAGATTGACATTTTGTCGAGCCGCCACGACGCATCGGCGTGGAATAAGATCAAGGTCATGTCCATCGCGCTGGTTCGAAGCATCGATTCTCCCGACATGCGCGCGGCCGGACGCGATTTGTTGTCGGTGGCGCTGATGGATGCGCGCAATCACACACTGCATCTGGCCGGGCAAATAGCGTCGCATGCGCCATCCATGGCTGCGGTTGCTGCCACGGCCGGGGAACTCGATCCGCTGGGCTGGCAGCTGGGTCATATCGGCTGGTTCCAGGAGTGGTGGATCGCTCGCAACCTGCAGCGTGGCCGCGGCCGTCATTGCGATCCGCGCGCCTCGCGGCTGCCTTCGCTCGAGCCCGATGCAGATACCTGGTGGAACGAGGCGCAGGTGTCGCGCGCGCAGCGCTGGCAGCAGGAACTACCCGACCTGGATACGCTCAAGACCTACCTGTTGGCCTCGCTGGAGTCGACGCTCGAATTACTCGAGAAGGCACCGCAGACCGACGAGGGCCTTTACTTCTACCGGCTCGCTCTGGCCCACGAAGACATGCATGGCGAGGACATGGTTGCGACTGCGCAGACTCTGGGTATCCCGTTGGATATCGCACTGCCGGGCCCGATGCAGCTACGCGCGCCGTTGGTGATGCCGCCGACGAGTTGGCGAATGGGTACGGAGTACGACGGCGCGTTCTGCTTTGACAACGAAAGTGCGGCGCACCGTGTCGATGTGCCCGAGTTCGAGATCGACGCACAGGTCGTGACCTGGGCGCAGTATGTCGAGTTCGTGGATGATGCGGGTTATGACCGCGCCGAGTTGTGGCACCCTGACGGATGGCAGTGGCTTCAGCACAAGGCCTGTGCCGAGGGGATTGACGCCGGAGGGCGTGCGCCGCGCCATGTGCAGCAGATTGGCGTGGCCAGCGGCGCCGTGATGCAGACAATCTTCGGCTCGCCGCGGCGCATGCTTGCAGCACAGTCGGCAATGCATGTCAGCTGGTGGGAGGCCGATGCCTGGTGCCGCTGGGCCGGTCGGCGCCTGCCTGCCGAGGTCGAATGGGAGCTGGCTGCATGCAGCGCTTCGCGGCGCGGCTTTCGGTGGGGCGACGTGTGGGAGTGGACTGGCAGCACGGCGCGGCCTTACCCTGGTTTTATCGCCGGCCCCTGGAGCGACTATTCGCAGGCCGGCTTTGGCAGCCACAAGGTGCTGCGCGGCGCCTCGTTCGCGACCCGCGAACGCATGAGAAACCCCCGATTCAGGAACTTCCAGCTGCCGCAGACCGATCTGCTTTTTGCGGGCTTCCGGTCCTGCGCCGTGTGAACTGCCACCAGGGCAACACAGCACGCAGCGACAGGACGTCGCCGCAGCGTTCTGGCTGGTAACCGGCCATCGCGGCGAGTTCGGCTTGCCAGGGCGCGCTGAGCAACACCGCGCGCAAGGCGCGTGTGGCGGGCTGCTCGAGTGCCGATTTCAGGCACACCAGATGATAGGACTCCTGGGCCAGTGGCACGAAATCGAGCTGCAGCTGGCGCGCCGCCGACTCGATGCCCAGTCCGCAGTCGGCGCTGCCGTCCGCGACAGCATGCGCGACCGCCGCATGGGACGGCTCGGTGCGTTCAAAGCCGTCGATGTCCGCTGGTGCCACGCCGTGTTGTTGCAACAACTCTTCCAGCAGCAGCCGGGTGCCGGTACCCAGCGCCCGGTTCACGTAGCGGGCACGCGTCCCGGCCAGGTCCTTCAAGCCCCGCAAGCGCAGCGGATTGCCCGGGGCCACGATCAAGCCCTGGGTGCGCTGTGCAAAGCCGATGATCTTGTGTCGTCCAGGGCGCAGCAACGGCTTGTAAGTGCGTTCGGCCAGCGAACCCGGTGCCGGTGACTGCAGCGTGTGGAAACCGGCCATCGCGCAGCGCCCCTCATTGAGCGCGCGGATCGCGTCCACGCTGCCGCAGAACCGGATATCCAGATGCAGCGACCCATGGGTGTCGTGGTGTTCCTGCTGGGTCGGGCCCAGCGCCAGTGCGTGCTCGCGCAGCGCGGCCAGCGCGTTGTCGTGGCTTGCGTAGAGCGTCAGCACATGCGCCTGTGCGTCGAACGCCACCGCGAATGCACGCTCCAGGTCACCGCGCAGGGCTTCGATCTGCGGCGCGAGTCGCACCTGGGCCTGGCGTTCGGCCCACATGAGCTTGTGACCGAAAGCGGTCAGTTGGGCCGGCTGGCCCTTGTCCCAGGTCACCAGGCTATTGCCCAGCGCGTCCTCCCAGCGCTTGAGTTCGCCCCACACGTGGCGGTACGAGAAACCCAGCGCCCGAGACGCCGCCGAGATCGATCCATGCACGGCCACCGCCTGCAACAGGTCGATCAAGGGGTTGCGTACCCGCGCCGGACTGGTGTCGGGTCCCAGGGTGTAGTGGAGCTGGAGCCTATGCATGAAGTTACATATCGCCGGGAATGAAAGCCGCGCCTACGATACCCGAACATGTCCACTTTCTCGCAAAGCGCGGCCACTGCGCTGCAGTTGATCGGTTCCTTCGACCCGGCCTTGTGGACCGTCGTCGGCCGTTCGCTGCTGGTCAGTGGCCTGGCCTGCCTGCTGGCCTGCGGCTTCGGACTGGCGCTCGGCGCCTGGCTGGGGGTAGCGCGTTTTCGTGGACGCGGCGCGTGCCTGACGGTGCTCAATACCCTGCTGGCGGTGCCGTCGGTGGTGGTGGGACTGGTGGTGTATCTGTTGCTGTCACGGTCCGGCCCCCTCGGTTATCTGGGCTGGTTGTTCAGTATCCAGGCCATGGTGCTGGCACAGGCGCTGCTGGTGCTGCCGGTGGTCACCGCGTTGACCCGGCAGGTGGTGGAGGATGCCGAACGCGGGCATGGCGAGCAGTTGCGTTCGCTGGGCGCCGGTACGACTTTGCGGGGCGC
>Ga0105047_10012370_pt1 | contig 13742 bp, 14 predicted proteins | sample MAT04_FD_78384 | JGI IMG/M metagenome (GOLD analysis project Ga0105047, IMG submission 78384) | Freshwater microbial communities from Lake Fryxell liftoff mats and glacier meltwater in Antarctica - MAT-04 (megahit assembly) | ecosystem: Environmental > Aquatic > Freshwater > Ice > Liftoff...
CTGGGCCGCGGCACGGGCGCATGAAAGGCGCCCTTCGGTCGCCCGTGCGGCCAGCCGCTGCATGAACTCCAGCGGCGACATCACGATGTGGGTGGTGCCGTCGCGCCAGGCGGTCTTGAGTTTGAGCACGACCTGCCCGGCGGCGTCGATCTGTACACGTTCGTTGGCCAGTGCTGGTCGGGTGATGTAGCGGCATAGACGAAGGCCCGCGTTGTGCTGTGCATTCTCGATTGCTGCTTCAGCGGCCAGGCGCCTGCCCGCGTGCTCGAGAACGCCGCACGCCCGCGCAGCGCGTTCGCGCTCACCGGCGTCTATGGGGAAGGGCGCATCCTGCTGGCCGCCTGTGCCACCAACGAGTCAGCATGGGAGCAGCCAGGCACGGGCCACGGGCTGCTCACGCACGCGGTGATCGAGGCGCTGACCGGAGCCGCAGGTGGATCGGTCAGCTTTCCGGAGATCGCCGGCGAAATCATTCGTCTCGCGCGTGTCGAAGCCGAACGCATCAGCGTGACGCAAACGCCGGTCTTCTTGGGAAGTGTGCACGGCGGCCTGGTGTTCCCGGCACTCAAGCGCGGCGACAACTACGCCGCAGCCTTCCCCGCGAGGCCGGTGCAGCAGATGTCCGGATCGTTCGCGGAGTTTTCGGCCTACGGCTTTCCGCCCGAGATTGTCGAGCGATGGGAGACGGATTTCCCGCAAGGGCTCAATGCGCTCCAGCTCAAGACGGTCAACGAATTCGGCGTGCTCAGCGGCAAGTCCCTGCTGGTGGTCGCGCCGACGAGTTCCGGCAAGACCCTGGTCGGTAAAGTGGCGGCGATCCAGGCCGTCACTTCCGGCAAGAAGGCGGCTTTCCTGCTGCCCTATCGCGCACTCGTCAACGAAAAGTTCGAGGAGTTCACGGAACGCTATGCGGCCGCAGGGCTGCGTGTTGTCCGCTGCAGCGGCGATGCCACCGACAGCATCGGACCCGTGCTGGCGGGGCGCTATGACTTGGGCTTCTTCACCTACGAAACCTTCCTCAATCTGGCGCTCGGGTCTCCCCGCGTGCTGAACCAGCTCGGCCTTTTGGTGCTCGACGAAGGGCAGTTCATCACGGATCCGCACCGTGGCATCACGGTCGAATCGATCTTCTCGTTGCTGCTGCGGGCTCGGCAGCGTGGCATCGAACCGCAGCTCCTGACCTTGTCTGCGGTCATCGGCAACCTGAACAGCTTCGATCGTTGGCTCGGCGTGCCGTTGCTGCTGTCGCGCGAGCGCCCTGTGCCGCTGATCGAAGGTGTGCTCGATCGGCGCGGTTCGTTTCAGTACGTCGATGCCGATGGCACGCCGAAGACCCAGGCCTTACTACCTTCGTACCGCATTGTGCAGCGCCGCGACAAGCCAAGTTCACAGGATGTGATCGTGCCCCTGGCGCAGCAACTGATCTCCCAGGGCGTGAAGCTGCTGGTGTTCCGCAATATGCGCGGTCCGGCACAGGGGTGCGCGAAGTACCTGGCCAAGGAGCTGGGGCTCGGGCCGGCTACCGCTGTCCTTGACGTGCTACCCACCCAAGACCTGACCGGCGCATCGCAAGACTTGCAGGAATGCTTGGTCGGCGGCACGGCGTTTCACAACACCAATTTGCTTCGGGCAGAGCGAGAGGCTGTCGAGCGGGGCTATCGCAGCGTCGCGGGCGGTATTCATGCGCTGGTCGCCACCACGACCCTGGCTGCTGGCATCAACACGCTGGCCTCGACGGTGGTGATCGCCGAGAACGAGTTCGTCGGCGAGCACGGCAGGCAATTCACCGTGGCCGAATACAAGAATATGGCCGGTCGTGCGGGCCGACTGGGTTTCAACGAAATCGGCAAGGCGATCATCATGGTGGACACTGCGATGGAGCGTGCTCAGCTGTTCCAGCGCTACGTCATGGGTGTGCCGGAAGACGTTAAGTCGTCCTTCCAGCAACGCGACCTGCCGACATGGACGCTGCGCCTGCTCAGCAAGGTGCGCGGCGTTCGCGCCGACGAAATTCCTGGGCTGCTTGTCAACACCTTCGGTGGCTTCTCGGCATCGCGTGCAAACTCCCAGTGGATTGCAATTGTCGAGCGAGATGTGACGGCCCTGGTCGATCGCCTGTTGCGGGCAGGGCTGGCCGAGCGAGAAGGCGATCTCGTCCACCTGACGTTGCTCGGACGCGCCTGCGGCGCCTCGTCGCTGTCGTTTGAGTCGAGCCTGCGCCTAGTCGAGCTGATGGGGCGTTTGAACGCTGCTGATATGCCACCCGGCCACGTGCTCGCAATGGTGCAGGTATTGGATGAAATGGACGCCATCTATACGCCGGTCATGAAGAAAGGGCAGTCCGAGAGCGTGCGTGCCAGCGAAGTGGCGCAGCGCTTTGGACCCCAGATGCCGCAGATGCTGCAGCGATACTGCCGCGACCAGATCGAGTTCTGGGCCCGATGCAAACGCGCCGCGCTGCTCCACGACTGGATCGAGGGGATGCCAGTCGATGTGCTGGAGAAGCGGTATTCCGCGACACCCTTCGGCGGAGCCATCGGGTATGGCAACATCCTTGGCATCGCCGATGCGACGCGCTTTCATCTGCGATCTGCGCATCAGATCCTCTCGACGTTGTTCCCGGACCAGCCCAAATTCTTGAAGGGTCTGGACGACATCCTGCAGCGTCTCGAATTCGGGCTGCCGACCGCTGCATTGCCGCTCACAAAGCTGTCGGCGCGCTTGACCCGCGGCCAGTGCCTGGCACTACTGACCGTCGGCGCACGGAGTGCTGGTGAATTGAACGGTTTGGACGACAACCGGCTGCGCGACTGCGTGGGAGCGGCGACAGCGGCGTTGTTACGTTCCAAAGCGAAGAGTGTTGTCTGATGTTCCAACCAAACGTGGGAGGCAGATGATCCTTACCGACAACGAAACCAAAGGTGACTTGCTCAACAACGAGGCGATCGCGAAGACCATCATCGAACTCTTGCGCGAGAAACCGGACCACCCCGTGACGATCGGAGTCCACGGCGATTGGGCGATGATTTTGCCAAGCAGGTCGCGAATGCCGAAAGGCTTTCCAGTAAGTACTTTCGGTTGACTGAAAAGTACCAATATCCTGCGCGTTGGCCTCGATCCCCGAGCGGGTAGCGAGGACGCGTTTGTCCCGCGTGGTGGCCGCGGCAGGGCCGGGCGAAACGATTCACGGATGCAGCGCTCGGTGCAGGTGGTACTCGACAAATCCCGGCGTGTCCAGTCGCCGGCTCTCCACATACTTCCACAGTGCTACTGCACCTTCGTTTGCATCAAGCGTGCTGTGCATTTTGGCCAACACTTTGTCGACTTCCTCTACGGACCACACATGCCTGGCGACCACAATCTCGGCTTCTTCCTTGTAAAGCGCCCATGGGGGCTGCACTTGCCGCTACAGCCTAGCACTTTCAAGGCCTGCCGGAAAGAGGTAGCCCGGCCATGCGCATGACCCGGTCATCGCGCCCCGGGAACACGTGGGCATGGCGGCCGTTGAAGCCCTGCAGCGGCCGCAGCATTGCCACGGCCTGCACCGGGGCGACTATGCGGCAGTTCCAGTAAGCGCTTAATCTCCCGGTTCGCGATCTATGGCCTGTGGCCGATGGGAAGCGGTCTGCATCATTTCGATCAGGTGCTGGCCTGAATTGCGGACATGCTCACATACCAGGCGTGATGCCTCATCTTCATTCTGCAGGCGCACCGCCTCCACAATTGCCCAGTGCTCGCGTGAGACAGCTTGCGCACGGGCGCGCGATCTCGGAAAGCGATCTGACAGGGCGTGAATCAGTTCGTTGTGGCGGTAGGCAGTGGTCAAGGCTTCCTGGTTGTAGTGTCCGTCGTAGCAGATGCCGTGGAACACCTTGTTCTGCTGCCGGTTCTGCGATAAATCCCCCGCAGTGATCGCGGCATCGAAATCGCGCTGCGCCTGTGCAAGGGCGACCAACTCGTCTTCGCTATGGTGGCGCACGAACCAGCGGATCAGGAAGGGCTCGATCAGCGCACGGATCTCGTGAATATCTCGGATGAAATTTTCGTCGATGGGGCGCACGCTGGCACCGCGATTGGCGATGAAACGGACGATGCCTTCGCCTTGCAACTGTTGTAAGGCTTCGCGCACCGGAATGGCGCTGAGGCCATAACGCTGGGCTAACTCAGCAATCTTGAGCTTGGCGCCGGCCTTCAGCCGACCCTGAATGATGTCGTTGCGGATCAAGTCGCGTAAGCGGGTGTAGTCGGCCTGGGCGGGAGCATCGGAAGAAAGCTCAACGACGCTTATTGAACTAGTGTTGCGCAAATTGACCATGCCAATACGATATCAGATGTTAAGAATTTGAATTTGCATGTTTTGTATTTGAATATTGACAAATCGTATATTTTTTAATTATCATTAACCCACCACAACGCGAGGAGACACCCATGGTCAATGAAAAGGCGCTACGACGCGCATCGTCGTTCTTCACCACTGCATGGAAGTCGTTGCTGCTCGCTGCAGCCATCAGCCCCGGTCTTCATGCGCAGCTGGCATCCGTTTCGCGAGCAGACACCTTCATTGCCACAGCCGAGGCTGGCGGCTCGCCGACGTTCACGCAAACCAACGACTTCAACCCGTTCCGCCCGACAGGCGACCGACGGGCCACCATCACCCACGTGCTCGAAGGGTTGTTCTATTACAGTGCCCTGAGCGACCAAACCATTCCCTGGCTTGCCACCGACTTCGCTTACGACTCCGAATTCAAAAGCGTCACGATCAACCTGCGCCAGGGTGTCAAGTGGAGTGACAACCTGCCCTTCACCGCGGACGACGTGATTTACACGTTCACCATGCTGCAGGAGAACGGCAAGACCAAGGGTGACTCGTTGTTTGCCGCCGACATGGCACGTGACATCAAGAGCATCGATAAGCTCGGCGATCTCAAGCTCCGCATTAACCTGAACCGCGTCGATCCCCGCTGGGCCTTCTCCAACCTGGTTGTGCGATTCAACCGCCAGGGCGTTCATATCGTCCCCAAGCACATCTACTCGACGTTTGAGCCGAAAGATCTGCAGTCCTTCACCGGGCTTGACCCATCCAAGCCCGGTTGGCCAGTCGGAACCGGTGCTTTTCGCGTCGCCGAGATGAAGCCCGAACGCATTGTGCTTGACCGTCGCGACGACTGGTGGGGAGCCACGACCGGCTTCAGGGCCGCTCCAGCGATGAAGCGCGTGATCTTCGTGCCCTTTACCACGCACGAGCAGGCCGCTCAATTGATCGCAACGGGCGCGGTCGACACCATTCTCGAGGCCCAGGTTCCGATGATGAAGAACCTGATCGCGCGCAACGAGAAGATCACCACTTCGTCCGCTCGGAAGGAGCCTTTCGGCAACATCGACTGGTGGCCCACGTCGCTGTTCTTCAACCACGATGATCCGCAGTGGAAGGACGTGCGCATCCGCCGTGCGGTGAGCCTGTTCCTGAACCGCAAGCAACTGATTGACTTCGCCTACCAGGGCGCTGCATCGGTCTCGACAATGCCGTATCCGGCCTATCCCGCCCTGCAGCCGTTCATCAAGGACATGGCGCCCGAGGTGACCCGCCTGCGCACCAGCGAATACGATCCCAAGGCCGCCGAAACCCTCATGAAGGAAGCGGGTGCGACCAAGGATGGACAAGGGTTCTGGACGCTCAACGGCAAACGCCTGGGTGGTGACCTGTACTTTACCGTGTCACTCAATGCGATCGCGCCTCCCATCGCAGAACAGCTTCGGCGCGCTGGATTTGAAGTTGCAGCCACCTCACGCCCGGGCCATCGAGATGTCATCTATTCCGGCAAGGCGGCCTGGTTCGTCTTTGGCCACGGCGGCAGCGTCAACGATCCGTTTCAGACCATGCGCCTGTACCACAAGCGCGTGTACCGTCCGGTTGGCGAAATGCCACTGTGGCCGAGCCGTTGGCAAAACGATGCGTTCAGCGCATTGGTCGACAAGGTCGAGGCGCTGTCCCCCACGGACCCGCAAGTGCGCCCATTGGTCAAGCAGGCATGGACCATCTGGATGGAGAACCAGGTCGCGGTGCCGATCGCCGAGTTTTACCATCGCATCCCATTGAGCACGGTGAACTGGACCAATTGGCCGTCGGAAGCCAACCCTTATATTCCGCCGACCTTCTGGGCTGATACGGGATACCTGCTGCTCCTGGGCGTCAAACAAGCTGCACGCTGATCCACAGCCATCCTCCCGGCGGGTGACGCGCCTGCCGGGTTTGCTCACTCGTCTCTGGAAATACCGCCATGACTTTCGGCATCATCGCGCGACGCATAGGGATGGCATTGCTCGTTATCTGGGTGGCGAGCACGCTGATCTTTTTCGTGCCCAGGATCGCACCGCGCAATCCCATCGAAGACAAGCTGCTTGAGATGCTGCAACAAGGCGGGTCCGCAACCGACATAAAGCAGCTCGTTGCGGTCTACAACACCAAATTTGGCCTGGACAAGCCTGTCTTGCAGCAGTACGTGACCTTCCTCCAGGATACGTTCAGCTTCGACCTCGGCTATTCCATTGCCTACTATCCCACCCGTACGATCGATCTCGTTCTCACCGGCCTGCCATGGACCATCGGGCTGCTGGCCACGACAACGATTCTGGGGTTCCTCATCGGATCGGTGCTCGGCGCCCTGACCGTCTGGCGCGGTTCGCACAAATCCTTGCATTACTTCGTGCCCCTGCTAATGGTGTTTTCCGCGATTCCCTACTACCTGATCGGTCTGTTGCTGATTTATGTGTTCGCCTACCAGCTCGGCTGGTTTCCGCTCGGTGGCGGTGTCAGCATACAAAACACCCAGGGCATGGGCTTGGCGCTCATGCTGCAGATCTTCTACCACTCCCTGCTGCCTGCCGTATCCATCTTGCTCGCAACGGTAGGCACGTGGGCGCTGTCCATGCGCGGCATGATGGTGACGGTTCAGGGTGAGGATTTCATGACATTTGCGGAGGCAATCGGACTAAAGAGTCGCCGCCGCTTCCTGCAGTACGGTGTGCGCAACGCCATGTTGCCGCAAATGACTTTGCTGGCGTTGTCGCTCGGACATGTCCTGTCCGGTTCGATCCTGGTCGAACTCGTGTTCGGGTATCCGGGGGTGGGCCAGCAGTTGTACCGGGCGATCCAGCACCTTGACTATTTCGTCATCTACGGCATTGTCTTCATCCTGATCTGCGCAATTGCGCTGGCCATGTTGGTGATGGACCTGGTGTATCCATTACTCGACCCACGGGTCCGCCATGGTGGAGGGGCCATAGTATGAGTTCGCTTAATAGTGTTGCCACAGAGGTAACCCCGGGCTTGGAGCCCGCCTGGAGAGTCAACCTGCGGGAGTTGCGACTCTATCTGCGGCGCAATCCCGGCCTCGCCATTGGTCTGGCTTTGATCGCTACGCTGCTCGCATTCGTCATCATGGGGCGATTCGTTGTTCCATGGGACTCGGCCTTTCCCATGTCCGGCCCGGCCTCGTCGCCACCAACTGCGGGCTACCCGTTCGGCACTGATTTGCGTGGCAGGGACATGCTGGCTGTAATGGTGTACGGAACGCTAATGACCCTCAAGATCGGGCTGCTAGCCGGAATTGTTGGTGTGTTTTTTGGCGCGTCGGTTGCGTTCGTGGCTGCCTACCATGGCGGCTGGATCGATGTCGTTCTTCGCGTCATCGTCGATGTGCTAATCACGGTTCCCTCGCTGCTGGTGTTGGTGGTGCTGGCATCGGCGTTGCAGAAGAGTATGACGACGACCATCATGGCGCTTACGATTGCCGTGCTCGCCTGGCGAGAGCCGGCGCGCAAAATCCGTGCGCAGGTGCTGGTCATGCGCGAATCGCCTTATGTTTCAGTCGCACGCCTCAACGGAGCGAGCTCGGTGCGCATCATCTTCCTGGAGATGATGCCCAATCTGCTGCCCTATCTGTGCGCCAGTCTGGTGATGGCGATCGCCTGGGCCGTGCTGGCGTCGATCGGCCTCGAAGCGCTTGGTCTGGGTTCACCGGCCGAACCCACGCTGGGCATGACCATTTACTGGCTCATGACCGACTCCGCCTTCATGCTCGGTATGTGGTGGTGGATTTTGGCGCCAATCGTGGTCCTCGTCATCCTGTTCGTCGGTCTTTACCTGGTGACGGCTGGCCTTGACGAACTGGCCAATCCACGGCTTCGCGCGAGGTCCTCATGAAAGGACTCCAACTGCGTGGCCTCACGGTCAACTACCACATCGATGATGGCCTGGTGCGGGCCGTCGACGCGACGAGTTTCGATGTGGCACCTGGTGAAAGGCTCGGGCTGGTCGGAGAATCCGGGTCCGGAAAAACCACGACAGCCCTGGCGTTGATCCAGCTTTTGCGCCCGCCGGGGCGAGTCGATGGTGGCGCCGCGCTTGTGGATGGTATCGACCTGCTTCAACTGTCGCCCGCACAGATGCGCGAGCGTCGGCTGCGGACCGTGAGCTACATCCCACAAGGCGCCATGAACTCGCTAAACCCGGTGTTGCGAATCGGACGGCAAGTGGAAAACGCGCTTATTGACCATGATGCGGGTGGTGATGCTCCTTCGCGGCGTGCGATCGTCATCGACGCGCTGAAGGGCGTTGATCTGGACCCGTCTGTGGCACAGCGTTATCCACACGAACTGTCGGGGGGCATGAAGCAACGGGTCTGCATCGCGATGGGAATGCTGCTCAAGCCCAGCCTGATCGTCGCCGACGAACCGACCAGTGCGCTGGATGTCGTCACGCAACGACATGTCATGGAGACGCTCGGGCGCCGGCAGAGCGAACTCGGTGCGGCGCTGATCCTTATTGGCCACGACATGGGCTTGATGGCTCAGTTCGTGCACCGCATCGCGGTCATGTACGCTGGGCGGTTGGTGGAAATTGGCAGCACGCGTGAGGTGCTGACCGCGCCGCGCCATCCTTATACCCGCGCATTGGTGGCCAGTGTTCCCAAGTTCAGTGATCGAGGCGAACTCGGCGGTATTCCGGGTGTCACGCCCTCCCTGCGTCGCCTTCCCAGCGGGTGCGCCTTTCACCCGCGTTGCACGATGGCCGTGGACCGATGCCGGCTAGAGCGACCGGCGCTCGACGGGGCGCCGGGCCTGCACCAGGCTGCATGCCATCTTGCCGCAAAGATCAACTTGGCTCCAGCGAGCGTAGCGCCGCAAGGCGACAGGCGATCAAGCTTGGTGGAGTTCAGGCAATGACCGTCCCGTTGCTTGAACTCGATCAGGTTGAGAAGCGCTACGGCCCGGTCACGGCGCTCAAGGCCCTGTCTTTGACCTTTGGCGAGGGCAAGGCACCCATCGTCGCAGTGGCGGGCGAAAGTGGAAGTGGAAAGACGACGCTGGCGTCCCTGTTGCTGGGTTTCACCGAACCGACCTTGGGCGAAGTGCGTTACCGGGGCCAAGCCCTGCGAAAAATGCGCGGAACAGTCCGGCGCGACTATCGGCGCGATGTCCAGGCTGTGTTCCAGGATCCGTTTGCGGTCTACAACCCGTTTTACAAGGTGGACCGCGCCTTGTCGGAACCGCTCAAGTTATTCGGCATCTCGAAGTCGCGCCAACAAGCGCGCGACATGATGTGGCAGGCCTGCGAGCAGGTTGGCCTGCACCCGGAGGACACGCTGGGCCGATTTCCGCACCAGCTCTCAGGTGGCCAACGGCAACGCCTCATGATCGCTCGGGCGTTGTTGCTCAAGCCCAAGCTTCTGGTGGCTGATGAGCCGGTCTCCATGATTGACGCATCCTTGCGCGCGCTCGTGCTCGGCAGTTTGCGCCAACTCAACCGCGACCTGCAGATTCCGATTGTCTATATCACACACGACCTGGCAACGGCGTATCACATTGCCGACGCCATCATCGTGTTGTACCGTGGCGAAGTGGTCGAAGCCGGTTCCGCCGAGACCGTGATTTCGAGCCCGCAGCATCCGTACACGCAGTTGCTGGTCGGCTCCATACCTTGGCCCGATCTTGATCGGCCGTGGGGTGCGGGCCAGCCAATCCTGAAGGACCAAACTTCAGGCATGCCGTCTTCCGGATGCTTGTTCGCCGGCCGTTGCGGACAGGCCATGCCCGCGTGCGCTCAACATCCGCCAATGGTACGGCCGCGCGCCGACACTGCGGCGCGCTGCTTCCTGCATCGCAGCGCACCGGCGTTTGCGGCAGCGGAACTCAGCCAGTTTTTGTCACTCGCCTGATTCACAAACTTCCGCATTCAACAAAGGATCCTCATGAAAATTACCCGAATCACTCCCTTGGTCGTTGCAGCACCGCCGCATCGCAACTGGATCTTTGTGAAGGTGGAGACTGACCAGCCGGGGCTGTTCGGCTGGGGCGAGGCGACACTGGAGTGGAAGACACGTGGTGTGGTGGGTTGTATCGAAGACCTCGCTCCAATGGTCGTGGGGCGTGACCCGCGCGACATCAACCATTTGCTCGAAGTGCTGAACAAGGCGGCGTTCTGGCCACTTGGTGTCTATGGCTTGACGGCTATGAGCGCCATCGAGCAAGCCTTGTGGGATATCAAGGGCAAAGAACTGGGGGTCCCGGTCTGGAACCTGTTGGGGGGCAAGGTGCGCGACCGCGTGCGGGTTTACACCCATCTCGGTTCCGGAAAGGTACCCATCAATCGCAAGACACGCGATATCGGCAGCTACTGCGATTCGGCCGCCGAACTCAAGGAACTCGGTTACAACGCCATGAAGTTCCTGCCCATTCCCTACACCCACTACGACGCGACTCTGGCCGATGTAAGGCATACGGAAAAGCTGCTGGCCGGCGTGCGGGAAACCGTCGGCGACGATGTCGACATCCTGCTAGATTTCCATGGGCGCCCGGCGTCGATTCAGGCGGCGCTGGCCTACATCGACGCTGTTAGTCCGGCCAAGCCGATGTTCGTGGAGGAGCCAGTCCAGCCGGGCGATCCGGAGGCCATGCGCATGATCTCGGCACGCGCTGGCTGCCCAATCGCTACCGGGGAGCGGCTGCTGACCCACAAGGAGTTCGATGACCTGTGCCACATGAAGGCCGTCGCCTTTGTCCAGCCTGATCTGTGCCATTGCGGCGGCCTGACCATCGGTCGTCAAATTGCTGCTACCGCCGCCGCGAACTACATTGGAGTGTGTCCGCATAATCCGATGGGTCCGATTGCGGGTGTCGTGGGCTTGCATTTTGGTGTGGCGGTGCCTAATTTCGTGATACTGGAGGAGGCTTCCGGCTCGATCCCCTGGTACAACGACGTGGTCGATTCGCCGGTCAAACGTGTCGAAGGCTACTGGGAAATCCCGACCCGGCCCGGCCTCGGCATCGAGATTAACGAGGCGGAAGCACGCAAGCATCCGTTCCAGCAAGAAGTATTCGGCGGGCTGGAGGCGGTAATTGCACGCGACGGCACCATGGCCAACTGGTGAGGCGTGCATGGCTGAGAAGACGGTCCTTATTACTGGTGCCACGGGCAACGTCGGCCGCAAGCTCAGCGCACACTTGAAGGCGGCGGGCTTCCCGGTGCGCAGCCTGTGCCTGAATCCCGCTGGCGATCCGGCGGTGCAAAGCTGCGACCTGTCGGTTTACGACGAGCGCTGGGCGCAGTCCTTCAAGGGCGTCGATACCGTCCTGCACATCGCCGCCGACCCGAGTCCGTGGGCCGGCTGGGACCGGATTCAACAGCTCAATCTGGACCTGCTTTTTAACGTGATGGCGGCCGCCCACCAAAAGGGCGTTCGGCGGGTGGTGTTTGCGAGTTCCAACTATGTGGTCGCCGGTTACCGCTTTAAGCAAGATCGGCTCACGACGGCAATCGGGCCGCGTCCGATCAATCCTTATGGAGCCTCGAAGCTGGTCGGCGAGCGGCTTGGCAAGATGTACTCCGAAAGGTATGGACTGTCGTTCATCGCGTTGCGAATCGGAGTCTGCCAGCGCCGCGCAGGCAACCAGCACGGACCGTGGGTTCCGTTTGGCCATTGGGGCCAGTCGATGTGGGTCAGTGACCGTGACCTTTGTGTATGTTTTGAGCGCACAGTACGCGACGACTCTATTCAATTCGGTGTCTACAACCTGATGTCTAACAACCCAGGCATGCGCTGGGACCTCGGCAATCTGCAACGCGACCTGGGTTTCACGCCTCAGGATGGCCAGCCCATGAAGGTACCCCTTGTGCAGCACGTCACGTCGGCGCTCGCCTGGTTGCGCGACTTCGGCTTGCCGGCACTTGGTGAACGTGTGGCGAAGAAGAGATGGTGAGCCCAACCATATCCTGCGTCGTGGACGCCCGTGCACTCGGCGGAGAAGGTCCCATCTGGGACGTGGCCCAACAGGTGGTGTGGTGGACCGATATCAAAGGCCGCACCATGCATCGCTTCGACCCAGTGACCGGCGCGGATAAGGCCTTTCCCATGCCGATTCGGGTGGGCTGCATGGCCCTGCGCAGCACCGGTGGTTTTGTGCTGGCCGCCGAGCATGGCTTCTGGTTCTGGTGGCCGGAGGCGGATCGGCTCGAGCACATCGTCGACGTTGAAGCAGACCGTCCCGACAACCGCATGAACGATGGCGCGTGTGACCGACAAGGTCGCTTCGTGGTGTGCAGCATGAACCTGCAACCCGACAGAGCAACCACAGCTGCCTGCTGGCGACTCGATGCAGAACTAGGTGTCGTAAGACTTGCAGACGGCTTGCGCGTCGGCAACGGTATTGCATTCAGTCCGGCAGGAGATCGGTTCTACCTGGCAGACACCATGGCGGGCAAAGTGTGGCAACACACCTACGCTGCGGGAGCCGCTCCCGGCTCTCGCTCGGACTATGTGAATACTGCAGCGCTGGCCGGCAAACCGGATGGCGCCACCGTGGATGCGCAGGGGTACTACTGGATGGCTGGCGTTTACGGGGCGCAGGTGTACCGGTTTGCGCCCGACGGTCGGTTGGATCGCACGCTGGATCTGCCAATACCGACGCCGACTTGTCCGCGTTTTGGTGGCCCCGACATGGACGAACTTTATGTGACGTCGATGGGCGAAAACCTGCCGGGGCCGGCCGGGGGCCTGTTTGTGGTCAAGGGTCTGGGTGTGCAGGGACTGCCCGAGCCGCTGTTCGCAGGGTAATCGCATGTCGTTTACGGAAGTGTTTTTTCGTTAACAAGAGGAGTTGACGATGAAGATGAACTTATGGATTAAAACAAGCGGCAATCTTTTGGCGGTGGCGGCGTGCGCGCTTGCGCTGACCGCAGCGGCCGCCGACTTCAAGCAGGCGCCGGTTCTGGATGAACTGGTCAAGTCGGGCAAGTTGCCGCCAGTGGCGCAACGCCTTCCTGCGGCACCGTTTGTCGAAACCATGGTGGACGGCGTCGGTAAGTACGGCGGCACGATCCGCAGCGGCGTGCTCGGTGGCGGCGACCAATACAACTTGGTGCGTACGCTCGCAAACGAGAACCTGGTATGTTGGACGCCAGACTGGACACGCGTCGTCCCGAGCATCGCCGGAGACGGTGAAGGTTTCCGCCTTGCGTCGGATGGTCTCGTGGCCCGGGAACGGGCCACCTTGCGCGGGCTGGCCCTGGCCCACGTAGATCAGGTCGATGATCTCCTTGCGGTTAAGTGCATGTGACAGCGCAATACGAAAGTCCTTGGGGGAATAGGAAAATCAAACGGCATGTTTTTGTGCCAACCGGCAGGGGCTCGCCCGCACTGGGTGGCACACCGAGGAGTTTTGAGGGAGTTTTGGCCTGGCCGATC
>Ga0105047_10012371_pt1 | contig 13742 bp, 2 predicted proteins | sample MAT04_FD_78384 | JGI IMG/M metagenome (GOLD analysis project Ga0105047, IMG submission 78384) | Freshwater microbial communities from Lake Fryxell liftoff mats and glacier meltwater in Antarctica - MAT-04 (megahit assembly) | ecosystem: Environmental > Aquatic > Freshwater > Ice > Liftoff...
AACCGGAAAAGTTGAACCCGGAGTATGTGATTTTGTCCATACAAGGTTGGCAGAAGGAGTACAATTGTCGGTAGCTGCGGGTTCAATCCATGTTACAATGGCACTACAAAGACCAGCATCGTTCGATTGGGTAATATTTGTCGGACATCCATTGATAACCGGTATCGTTACATCAGGTATAGTTCCAACAATTACATCTACACTCTTTGTGCAGCCATTCTGATCCTGTGCAGTAATTGAGTATGTTTGAGCTATAAGACCATTAAAAGTGCCTGCTGGTGACTGGGTTCCAATAGCAGGAATAATGGAATAAACGATGAAACCTGTTCCGCCCGTAGCACTTATAACGATTATTCCATCATTTCCCCCGCTGCAGGTAACGGTTGTAATATCAGGGGCTGTAAAAGTCAAATCTGTGGGTTGAGGATTGATGGTTACGCTGGTTCCCGGTGAAAAACATCCGTCAGCACTTTTCGCAGTTACTGTATATGTTCCGGGATTTAACAGTGCAAATACGCCTGAAGTATTGGTATAATCTGAGCCATCAAGGCTGTATGTCATACCAATACCGGTTGGTGCAGTAACATTGATTGTTCCGGTGGAACCTGTACAGAGAGGTTGAGTTATTATTCCTAATGTAGGAGCATCAGGTGTAGGTGGTTGAGGATTAATTACAACATTAGCTGATGGCAAAGAAGTACATCCCCCCACTTTAGTAACTGTAAAATTATATGTTCCTGCAGTTAAGCCGGTTATAGCTATACTTGTAGTATTTCCGATTATTGAACCGGGATTAATAATATAATTTCTATTTGGTAAACCACTTAATATTACTGTTCCGGTTGCTACAAAGCATGTTGGTTGCGTAACTGAAGCTATAATTGGAGTTGCAGGTATTGGCGGCTGTCCGTTTATCACAACATTGGCTGATACTGAAGAAGTACATCCCGAAGAGTTGGTGACATTAAATGAGTATGTTCCTGTAGGCAAATCAGATATCGAAGCACTGTATCCGGTTCCTGTAATTGCTCCCGGATTAATAGTCCAGTTGCCGGAAGGTAAGTTGTTTAACACCACGCTACCAGTGGCAACCTCACATGTAGGTTGTGTAATGATTCCAATTGTCAGAATTGCAGGTGTAACAGGTTGTGGATTAATAACAATGTTCGCTGTTGGTAAAGAAACACATCCTGCTGCATTTGTGACTGTATAGGAGTATGTGCCGGCTACCAATCCGGAAATTGTTGAGTTGGCAGTTGATCCTGATACGGATCCAGGGTTAATAGTCCATACACCCGCAGGTAAGCCGCCTAGTTCCACACTACCCGTTGCAAAAGTACATGTTGGCTGTATAATTGCGTTTACTATTGGCGTTGCAGGAGTTGCAGGTTGCGGATTTATTATAACATCCGCCGAAGCTGTTGAAGTACATCCTTCAGCATTGGTGACCGTATAACTATGTGTCCCGGGCGTTAATCCCGGCAATGTTTTCGTTGATCCCGAGCCTGAAATTGCGCCAGGATTAATCGTCCAGTTTCCTGTTGGCAGGCCAACCAATACCAAACTTCCCGTAGCAACTTCGCAGGAAGGTTGTGTTATAGTACCTATTCCTGGTGCCGAAGGTGTTGTCGGCTGAACATTTATAACAACATTGGCTGATGCCGGTGATGTACATCCCACTGAATTTGTAACTGAATAATTGTATGTTCCGGCCAATAAGAACGATATTGTTGTACCACTTGTATTTCCGGTTATTGATCCCGGGTTTATTGTCCAGTTTCCTGAGGGCAGACCATTTAATATCACACTTCCTGTTGCAATATTGCAGGTGGGCTGTGAAACAGCACCAACCGATAGGGCAGTAGGTGTTACAGGCTGCAGATTTATAACAATATCGAATGACGTTGCTGAAGTACACCCTGATGAGTTTGTAACTGTGTAATTGTAAGTGCCTGCATTTATGCCTGACAGGGTTGTACTTGATCCTGCGCCTGTAATTGCCCCCGGATTAATTGTCCAGTTTCCTGAAGGCAAACCACTCAGATGAACACTTCCGGTTGCAACTGAACAGGTAGGTTGAGTAACTGTACCCACCACCGGTGCCGACGGAGTTGCAGGTTGCGCGTTAATAATAATATTTGTTGATGCTGCCGAAGTGCAACCAACTGAATTAGTAACAGTATAACTGTATGTTCCGGCCACCAAACCTATAAAAGTTGTACTGGAGGAGTTTCCAACCATTGACCCTGGGTTAATAGTCCAGTTTCCTGCAGGTAATCCGGTTAGTTGAATGCTACCTGTTGCAAATGAACAGGTAGGCTGAGAAGTGGCTCCAACTGTCGGCGAGGCAGGCGTTACCGGTTGTGCATTAACAACAACAGCAGCAGTTGCCGGGGATGTGCATCCTGCCGCATTTGTAACTGTAAAATTGTATGATCCGGCAGATAGTCCGGATAATGTCTTGCTGATGCCTGAGCCTGCAATAGCTCCCGGATTAATTACCCAGCTTCCCGACGGTAAACCGCTTAAATTTACGCTTCCGGTAGCAACGGTGCATGTAGGATGCACAACTGAACCTACTATCGGAACTGAAGGGGTTGCCGGTTGGGCATTGATAACAGCATTTGCAGAAACAGAGGAAGTGCATCCTGCAGCGTTGGTAACGGTATAATTGTATGTGCCTGCTGATAAGCCGGAAATTGTTTTACTGGCACCTGTTCCTGCGATAGCTCCCGGATTAATTGTCCAGTTTCCGGTTGGTAAGCCGCTTAAAACAATACTTCCTGTTGCCAGCGGGCATGAAGGCTGGGTTATTGTACCTATTATTGGAGCTGAGGGAGTTACAGGTTGAGAATTTATTACAACATTAGCCGAAGCTGCCGAAGTACATCCAACTGAATTGGTAACTCTATAAGTGCGTGTTCCGGCAGGTACGTTTGATATAGTTATACTTGCACCTGAACCTGCTATTGTTCCCGGATTAATTGTCCAGTTTCCTGATGGTAAACCGGTTAACTCCACGCTTCCTGTTGCAACTGCGCAAGTAGGTTGTATTATAGTGCCGGTTAATGGAGCTGAAGGCGTTACCGGTTGTGAATTTATAACAACATTTGTTGATGCCAGCGACGTGCATCCAACTGAATTGGTAACCGTATAGTTGTAAGAACCAGCCGGTATGCCGGATATTGTTTTGCTTGCACCTGTGCCTGTTATTGCTCCGGGATTAATAGTCCAGTTACCTGAAGGCAAGCCGTTCAATATTACACTTCCTGTTGCTATTGCGCATGCAGGCTGTGTAATTGTACCCACTGCCGGCGCTGCAGGCGTTATTGGTTGAGCATTGATCACAACATTAGCCGAAGATAATGAAATACATCCTGATGCATTTGTAACTGTAAAGGAATAGGTTCCGGCACCCAGGCCGGACACAGTTGAACCAGCTCCATTGCCTGCAATAGCTCCGGGATTAATAGTCCAATCACCCGCAGGCAAACCGTTTAAAATTACGCTACCAGTTGCAAGAGAGCAGGTTGGTTGTGAAATTGCTCCTACTGCTGGTGCAGCAGGAGTTCCTGGGTTTGCAACAATAACAATATTACCTGATAAAGGTGAAGTACATCCCACAGCATTGGTAACAGTGTAGGAATATGTTCCCGCAACTAAACCGGATATTGTTTTGCTTGCGCCTGTACCTGCTATTGCCCCCGGATTAATAGTCCAGTTTCCTGCTGGTAAATCACTTAAAACCACACTTCCGGTTGCAATTGCACAGGTTGGCTGTGTTATTGAATTGACTGTTGGTGCCGATGGTGTAACAGGTTGTGTATTAATGACAACATTAGCTGAAGGCAAGGAAGTACATCCTGCAGCATTGGTAACGGTATAAGTGTATGTGCCGGCGGCGATTCCGGATATGGTTTTACTTAAGCCTGTACCAGCTATTGCGCCTGGATTAATAGTCCAGTTTCCTGCCGGTAAGCCGTTTAATATCACAACTCCTGTCGATACTGCGCAGGTTGGTTGTGAAATCGTACCTACAACTGGTGCCGATGGAGTAACAGGCCGTGCATTAATCACAATGTTGGGAGTTGGTAATGAAGTACATCCCATAGCATTGCTAACGGTAAAGGTGTATGTACCTGCAACCAGTCCTGTTTTAGTGTATGTTGAGCCTGTGCCTGCTATAGCTCCCGGATTAATAATCCAGTTTCCGGCCGGTAAATTATTTAATATCACACTGCCTGTGGAAACGGAACAGGTTGGTTGAGTAATGATGCCCACAGTTGGTGCTAAAGGCGTAGCTGCAACTATTACAACATTGGCTGTTGGCAATGAAATACAACCAACCGAATTGGTAACCGTAAAGTTGTATATTCCTGCTGATAAGCTTGTAATGGTTTTGCTTGCGCCTGTACCAGCTATTGCGCCAGGATTAATAATCCAGTTTCCGGCCGGTAAACCACTTAATACCACGCTTCCGGTCGAAACAAGACAGGTAGGCTGGGTTACTGCCCCGACTATTGGCGTATCAGGTGTTACCGGTTGATCATTGATGACAACATTAATTGATGCTGATGAAACACATCCCGCATTATTAGTAACTGTAAAATTGTATATTCCCGGTAGTAAACCTATTATGGTTGCAGTTGATCCGGTTCCGGTTATTCCTCCCGGATAAATTGTCCAGCTTCCTGGCGGCAAACCACCTATAACTACACTACCGGTTGCAACCGAACAGGATGGCTGTGTAATTGAAAGAATTTCGGGTGCCAATGGGGCTCCCGGATTTGGGAGAATCACAACATCAAGTGATACCAGGGAAGTACATCCAACCGAATTGGTAACTGTAAAAGTGTATGTACCTGCAACCAGCCCTGTTTTAGTATATGTTGATCCTGAACCTGATATTGCTCCCGGATTTATGGTCCAGTTTCCGGCTGGCAAGCCGTTTAGTACCACGCTGCCCGTTGCAATCTCGCAGGTCGGCTGAGTAATTGTGCCTATTATTGGTGCCGAAGGTGTTCCCGGGTGCGAAATGATCACAATATTGGCTGATGCCGTTGAAGTACATCCTGCCGCATTGGTGATAGTATATGAATATGTACCCGGTACTAAATTGGTTATGGTTGTGCTGGCTCCTGTTCCTGAGATAGCTCCCGGATTAATAGTCCAGTTTCCGGAAGGCAAACCGCTTAGTATCGCACTTCCTGAAGCATTTGAACAGTTGGGTTGAGTTATCACACCAACTACCGGTGCTCCCGGTGTAACTGGTTGTGCATTAATAATCACATTTACTGATGCTGCAGAAGTACATCCAACTGAATTGGTAACTGTAAATGTGCGTGTTCCTGAAACTAAACCGGTAACTATGGTACTTGGTCCTGTACCGCTTATTGCTCCCGGATTAATAATCCAGTTTCCGGCAGGTAAACCACTTAATACCACGCTTCCTGTCGAAATTGCACAGGTTGGTTGTGTAACAGCTCCAGCTATCGGAGCAGACGGCGTTACAGGCTGTGCATTAATTACAACATTAGCTGAAGCCGCTGATGTACATCCTGCTGCACTTGTAACCGTATAGTTGTATGTACCGGTTGATAATCCTGAAATCGTTTTGCTTGTGCCTGATCCTGCTATTGCTCCAGGGTTAATAGTCCAGCTTCCTGTGGGTAACCCGTTTAATATAACGCTTGCGGTTGCAACAGAGCAGGAAGGCTGGGTTATAGCTCCTACTGTTGGTGCTGATGGTGTTGCCGGTTGAGTATTAATAACAATATTGGCTGATGCCACTGACGTGCAACCCTGTGTTACAGTGTAGGAATATGTTCCTGCAGCTAATCCTGAAATAGTTACGCTTGTAGTATTACCTGCTATTGCTCCCGGGTTTATCGTCCAGCTTCCTGCAGGCAGACCATTCAAAATTACACTTCCTGTAGCCATTGCACAAGTGGGTTGCGTAATTGCACCAACTGTTGGTGCAGAAGGAATTGCAGGTTGCGTAATTATTACAATATTTGCCGATGACGGTGATGTACATCCGGTGCTGTTTGTAACCGTGTACGTATATGTTCCTGCCGATAATCCCGATATATTTCTGCTGACAGTGTTTCCTGAAATCGCTCCAGGGTTGAGTGTCCAGTTTCCCGTTGGTAAGCCATTTAGCATTACACTGCCTGTCGCAACAGAGCAATTGGGTTGGGCAATTGCACCAACTGATGGGGCTGATGGTGTTACAGGCTGAGCGTTGATTATAATACTGGCTGATGCTGCTGAAGTGCATCCACCTGCATTAGTAACAGTATATGTGTAGGTACCTGCCTGAATGCCCGATATGGTGGTACTTGCCCCGGAGCCAGATATTGCGCCGGGATTTATAATCCAGTTTCCGGATGGTAAACCGCTTAAAACCACGCTGCCGAAAGCAAGCGAACAGTTAGGCTGTGTAATTGTACCTACTAAAGGTGCTGAAGGTATTGCAGCTATAAAGACAACCCCGGATGAAGCCGGAGAGGCGCATCCTTCAGTATTTGTTACTGTAAAATTGTAGGTTCCGACCGCAAGATTCGGAATGGTTGTACTTGCTCCCGAACCCGGTATTGCGCCGGGATTTATAATCCAGTTTCCGGCAGGTAAGCCGCTTAACGCAACGCTTCCGGTTGCAACTGTGCAGGTTGGTTGTGTTATAGTATTTACTACCGGAGCTGACGGAGTTACAGGCTGAGTATTGATTACCACATTGGCTGATGCTAAGGAAGTACATCCTACCGAATTTGTAACCATATAATTATAAGTTCCTGCAACTAAGCCGGATAAAGTTTTACTGGTTCCTGTTCCTGCGATTGCTCCGGGATTAATAGTCCAGCTACCAGTTGGTAAACCATTTAATACTATACTTCCGGTTGCAACTGCACAGGTAGGTTGTGTGATGGTACCCAATACTGGTGCCGAAGGAGTTACCGGCTGTGCGTTAACAACGATGTTGGCCGAAGCTACTGAAGTGCAGCCATAAGAATTTGTTACTGTATAGGCGTAGGTTCCCGGGGGTACTCCCGACAAAGTAGTAGTTGAAGTATTTCCCGCAATAGCTCCGGGATTTATAGTCCAGTTTCCTGAAGGCAATCCCCCTAATACGATACTCCCCGTTGCAACAGCACAGGTAGGCTGTGTAATTGAACTCAGCGTCGGTGCGGCAGGAACCGGATTAACTGTTATTACAGCATTTCCGCTCATAGGAATCATGCAGGCAGTTGAAGTCTTCGTAGCTTCAATTGTGTATGCGCCTGCCAGATTCTGGTTTCCAAAAGCAAGAGCTGATCCGTTACCTGCAATTGCAGAACCCAAATTGGATCCGTTCAGTTTTAACTGATAGCTCACACCGTTCTGTGACCCTGAAAGACCGACTACTAAGCCGGAACCGCCAGAACAAAATGATCCGCCTCCTGTTACATTAAACAGGGCAGGAGCATCTTTTACAACAACATTAACTGTTTCACTATCGCTGCAGCCATTGGCTAATGTTGCAATAACAGTGTAACTGGTATTCGAACCCGGAGAAATTGTGATAGCAGCAGATGTTGCACCACCAGGATTCCAGGAATAAGTGTTCCCGCCGCTGGCTGTTAATGTAATACTGCTGCCGTTGCAGATTTGAGGATTAGCAGGGGAAATTGATGCAGTCGGGCTTGGAATTACAGTAACTGTAACTGTTGCGGTAGAAGTACATTGCCCGATTGAGTTGGTTGCCGTTAAAGTGTAAGTAGTTGTAATAACGGGATTAGCAATAGGGCTGGCAATATTGGTTGCGCTCAATCCTGTTGCAGGTGACCATGAATACAAATTACCTCCCGACCCGTTGAGTTGGGTACTCAGCCCATTGCAAATGGTAACGGGTAAACCTGCGTTAGCAATAATAGCCGGCGGATTTGCAATGGTAGCAGTTCCGGAAATAGCTATGTAACAGCTACCTTTATCTCTTACCATGATTGTAAATGTTCCTTCGGATAGCCCTGCGAAAAGATTGGAGCTCTGCCAGTTTGTCCCGTTATTTTTCGAATATTCATAATTCCCGGACCCGCCTGAAGTGTTTACCGTAATAGTCCCATTATTATCGTTATGACAAAGAATATCAGTCACTGTAATCGAATTGATTATGACCTGTTCATAAACATGAATTGTTTTTGAAACGTACACTACACTGGGAGCACACGGACAGCTTGTCGCAATTTTAATAATGAATGTTTCACCATTATCTGCTACTACATCGCTGACTGCTGAGTAAGGGATATCAATAAATGAGACATTTTTAGGAATGGTTACAGTCGTCGGGAAAGGCTGCCCTCCTGTTGTCTGAATATCAACCCCATTTGTTGCAGTACCTGACAGGAGTAAATTCAGCTTTAGTTTATTTGAAATATCAGGATCGGTGCGTTCAATCCTGAAAAAGTCATTGCATCCTTCAAAGATATTATTTTGATTTTCAATAGAGTTGCCATAATTAGTTAAAACAAGATTTTCTGAATTGAAACTTTTTGCAGCAAGAAATACTGCACCATCAAATTCCTGGTCGAAAGCATCGGCCACACTAAGTTTAATATGATAGGTCTGACACGGCACTACTATATATGTAGCAGTAAGTACAACCGTGCCACCGTCAAACTGATAGGTAACCGACGGCTGAGGATTGTCAAGGTAATATTCTTCATTTTGTGCCGGGTATGGCTGGCTGGCAATATTGGTTCCGGCCGGATGTATTGTGTTTATGGTAACCGGATCGCCATTGGGAAGGACAGCCAGGTTAACCGCATTATTCTGGTATGGTCCGGAAATTCCGGGGCCGCTGAGGAAAAACCCAAATGCATCGTTAAAAGAGGTTTGTACATATTCAAGATATTCTTCAGAGGAAAACATATATTTAAACTCCATAGTATTTCCTGCGGGAACAAAATCGAATTCCAATATAGCAGCATCATTCATGTCTTCACCTGATATGGCTGAAAGATCAGGATCACTGGCACCAATAATCATCAGGTCGGATTTACCACCTGTATTATTCGGGCCCATAGCTGAAGAGGCAATACCTGTAGTAAGGATAATTCCTTCGTCGATTGGAAAATTTGAAGTTGATTTTTGAAAATAGCCCATTTGGCGGTTGGCGGGTGTATCCCAGGCATGATCAATCCAGGTCCAAGCTGAGCCGCTATTCTGATAGTAACCAAACTTCACATTACTCGCGGTAAGGCACCCGGTAATAAAGGCCTGTTGCACAAGCTGGGCAGGAGTCATAGCATTGAAGTATGGATCCTCATTTACAGAAATAGATCCTAAAGGAGAATCATTTTCACCTGTACCGGCACCATTATACGAGGAATTGAATGGATTTGATCCGGGTTGTGGCAACCGAACCTTAAGCATTTGTCCATCAGAGTTTCCCTTAGTAACTTTCTGGCTATAAACTGAATCAGTAACCATCAGCAGGATAGTGAAAGTCAGAATAATGATACGTAGTGGATTAAAAATTTTCATCGCTATGTTTGTTTTTAGTTCAACTAAATTCCAGGCCGAAACCTGACATTTATAAAAAATCGTGTACTCGTGTTCGCAATTATTTACCTGCCATTCAGATTATTTCTGAAAAGTCAGTCATGCGCCATTTCATAATAATATTCCATTCGTTCAGTCAATGTCAGTTTATATTTATTGCAATGCTCAGTTTCCAAAAGAAAGACACCGAAATTTCCGGTCTTTCTTTCCATAGAATTTATGTGCATTTTAATCACTATTTTCCGGTATTGGATGTATTTTCAATATTCGGCATATTTATATGACTTTTGTAATTTTTCTTATTGTAGTATTTGTTAATTGACTCTTGTCCAAAAAGTAATTTTTTCCTTATGTGATAGTGTATCCAATTACATCCGATCGCTAAAATCTGGTGACCATGGATTAAGTCCCGATGATTTTTCGCGTCATATTTTATTTATGCTATTTACATTGATTAAAGAATCCTTGCTGAAACAATTTAATTTCCATCTCCTTCCCTTCGGTGTATTTACCAGGATCAAACTGCTCAGCATTTACAACAGGCGTGGCAAAGCCGGTAACTTTGAATTCGGTGCGGCGATTGGCCTGGTGTTCTTCGGCAGTACAGTTTATACCATCCGCGCAATTATTTGTGAGCTGGCGTTCGCCATACCCTTTGGCTGTTATCCGGCTTTTATCAATGCCCGCGCTGATTATATATTTTACTGCCGATTCGGCACGGTTCTGCGAAAGCTTATCGTTATACGTAAGTGATCCGCGGCTGTCGGTATGCGAACCAAGCTCAACATTTATAGGGTTTTCGTTCATAATAATTACCAGTTTGTCGAGTTCAGGTTTGGCATCTGCACGAATGTTGTACTTGTCAAAATCGTAGTAAATATTATCAATACGGAATGTTTTGTTAATTACCAGTTTGTCGAGCAGTAAATCACGCGGAGCCGTTTTTGTAGTTCCGGGTTCTAAAATTGTGAGCGGGAAAGGGGTGCAGTCGGCAATAAAATTTGGCATCATTGCTTTCACCGTAAAGTTTTCCGGATTAGCTACAACTGCTGTGTACATCCCATCGGGGTCTGTTTTCAGTATTTTTACTTTTCCGGTGGTAGGATTAAGCAGGAAAACGGTTGCCCCGGCAATAGGCTGCAAAGTGGTTTTATCTTTAACCAAACCACTTATGTAAGCTGGCAGTACCGGAATTTCTTTTACACGGAAAGCATAAATATCGTCGCTGCCCGAACCGCCCTGACGGTTTGTTGAAAACAACCCGCTCTCACTGCCCGGCACGAAGGCAATGGCAAAATCGTCGTACGAACTGTTTATAGGTTGTTGAAGATTAACGGGGTTTGACCAGGTGCCGTTTGTATTGCTGGTTTTAAAAATATCCAGAGCTCCATAACCGGGATGTCCCACACTGGCAAAAAACAAAACCCCATCCTGTCGCACGGACGGGAACATTTCATTCTCACTGGTATTTACGGTTGGGCCCAGGTTAACCGGTTGGCTCCATGCATCTCCTTCACGGTTGCACATCCATATGTCGGTGCCACCGTTTCCTCCGGGCATATCACTTGCAAAATACAGAATCCGGCCATCAGCCGAAAACGCAGGATGCCCAACGGAGAAATCAGTACTGTTGAGGAAAAATGGTTTTACTTCTCCCCATTCCCTATTGACTTTGTCGGCAAAATATATTTTCAGAAGGTTAGTTTTAAAATTGCCTTCCCGTTTGGCTTTGCCGAAGAAAGAGCGCGTAAAATAAATGCTGTTGCCATCGGCACTGAAAGCTGCCGGGCCATCGTGATATTCCTGGTTGAAATTACCCTCAAATTCGGATGAAGTGCTTATTGTTCCCCAGAAATCGCTGGCTGACAGAGGTCGTGCTATCATAATATTGAGGTATCCCCGGCCTGTCCATCCATATTCCTTTCCCTCGCCGGGATTGCTGTTATAGTCGGACGCAAATACCACTTGACCGTTATAAAAAGCCGGTCCGAAATCACTCTGATCCGTATTTATGTTACTGGCAGGTTTCACCTCAAAAACAGGTATAAGCCCTTTCCAAGGCCCTAAAATGCTGTCGCAATGGGCTGCAAAAAGCTTACCCTTTGGATCAGAAGGATTTTTTTCGGCATATTTCTGAAACATTTCACGGGCGTTGGTATAATCACCTGTAGACTGCAATGCCTGGGCATAATAATAAAACGATTCGGGCTTGGCGTAAGGCAAAGCCACAGCCAGGGCATACGTGTTTCGGGCATTTACCACATCGCGCTGAAGGCGGTAACATTCGGCCAGCATAGGAATAGCCTCGTTACGTGTTTTTTCATCTTCGTATGCCTCTTTAAGAATTTTTACTGCCTGCGCATAGTCATATTTATCCATCTGTTTCCTCGCTCTGTCGATAGACTGGGCACGCATAAATGATGGAATTGCCAGGCAGATTAAAAAAATAAAAAAGTGTGTTTTCATATACTGGTTTTGTTTTATTATGCATTATTTTTATAATCAGGAGTAAACTTTTGTGAAAACTCCATATAGTACCTGAATTCCTGTCAAACCAGTCAGGAATGCAGGAGGTTATTTACAACTATTACGAGTTGCATTTCCCTGTTCAGGAAGATGGAAAGGCGGTAACACAGGCTTCCCAAGGCAAAGGATGAAATCATCTTTTACTTATTCTTCTCAATGTTTATTGCTATTTGGGGAAAAAGTAACACGCGAACCCGATAATAATTTCAAGAGTATGTCAATCAATAGTCCGTTATTTTTTTGCCTCACACAAAGACGCAAAGACGCAATGATCTGATTTTCAATCATTTGGATATAAATAAATTGTTTTCATAACTATTTAATTCTCAGTCCCATGCAAAAGTTTAACGAAGTATTATCAATAAAAGGAAACTAAAAACCTTAGATAATTTTCAATTTATCTTCTTCAAACAGGAACTTCCCGGCTAATAAAAGATGATATTTATGAAACAAAATACTAAAAGTAGTGCGTATAAGAAAACGAGTCTGAAATGAGTTTTGCCTACGCTCACCCCTTTGCTTTGGCTTGGTTCGGCTTCGCTCACCAACTATCGCTCAGCAGCCGGGAAGGGAGAGTTCTCGCGCACAAAAGAGTGAGTTTTGTATAACAAACCTAAAGTTAAAGAAAATGAGCATGTTTACGCAAAATGATGAGTTTTCTTAGTGGCACTAAGTAAGAAGATGACAGGTTATAATTTTTATGAAAAATAAAACTTGTAACTACCTTTGCCGACATGGAATTCATAGACACACACTGCCATTTATACCTCAAGGAATTCGATGACGACCGGGCCGCAGTTATCAAAAAAGCTCATGGTGCCGGCGTAAACAGGATTCTGTTACCTAATATTGATTTAAGTTCCTGGCAGCCAATGCTTGACTTGGGTAAACTATATCCTGGCATTTGTTTTCCAATGGCTGGGTTACACCCAACTTCGGTTATACCTGAAAGTATTGAGCAGGAACTTGCCGAAGTGGCACACCAGCTCGAAACCAATTCTTTTGTGGCTATCGGCGAAATAGGTATCGATTTATACTGGGACAAAACACACCAACCCTTGCAGGAAGAAGTATTCCGAACCCAATTACAATGGGCAAAACGTTACAAGCTGCCGGTGGCAATACATGTAAGAAATTCGTACAACGAAGTGTGGCGAATACTCAAGCAAGAACTTACTGCTGACCTGACAGGCGTTTTTCATTGCTTCCCGGGAAATGAAATTCAGGCCAGGCAGGTGATTGAAGCAGGTTTCAAACTTGGGATCGGAGGGGTAATAACCTTTAAAAACTCAGGCATGCAGGAAGTTGTTAGAAGCTGTGGCCCCGAACATATAATCCTCGAAACCGACGCACCTTTTCTGGCGCCTGCGCCCTGGCGGGGAAAGCGTAACGAACCTTCCTATATTCCCCTGGTTGCGGAAAAAGTTGCAGAACTTTGTGGAATGAGTATTGAAGAAGTGGCTCAGATTACGACAAGAAATACAATGGAATTGTTTAAACTAAAAATCGGGTAAGAAGTATCTCAGAGGTACATGAGATTGCTTCGGCTGAACAGTTTTTCTCAGATTTACTATTGCCCTTCAGCCTCGCAATGACATGTACACCCCCGGATTGCCCGGTATAAGCCGATAACCCGAAAACAACTCTAACCCTTCAAACCCTTCAAACCCTTCAAA
>Ga0105047_10012372_pt1 | contig 13741 bp, 11 predicted proteins | sample MAT04_FD_78384 | JGI IMG/M metagenome (GOLD analysis project Ga0105047, IMG submission 78384) | Freshwater microbial communities from Lake Fryxell liftoff mats and glacier meltwater in Antarctica - MAT-04 (megahit assembly) | ecosystem: Environmental > Aquatic > Freshwater > Ice > Liftoff...
CAGCGTCACGCCCACATTTGGGCCCGAGGGCAGGGTTCACTTCTGTTCGACCAGGACGGACGAGAGTTCTTCGACGGCCTGGCAGGACTCTGGAACGTGGTGGTCGGTCACGGGCGAAATGAATTGGCCGAAGCGGCCGCGCACCAGATGCAAACCCTGGGCTTTGCCACCGCCTACGCCGGAAGTTCGAATCCGCAGGCCATTCAATTGGCCGACAGAATCGCCGGACTCTGCTATCCGAGCGTCAGCAGGTTCTTTTTTACCTCCGGAGGCGCGGAGTCCAACGAGAGCGCGTTTAAAACTGCCCGTTACTTTTGGCGCACACAGGGTCAGCCCAGTAAGACGGGCGTGATCAGCCGCAAATGGGGCTACCACGGCACGACGCTGGCGGCGATGTCTGCCACGGGGATTGGCTCCTATTGGCCGATGTTCGAGCCGCGAACCCCTGGCTTCTCACATATTGAGAGTCCCTATCCCTATCGTTTTCAACCGTCGACGGCCAAGGACGAACGCCGCACGCCGGGACAACAAGCGGCCGACTTGCTCGAAGCCGCGATTCTGGCCGAAGGCGCGGAGAACGTCGCCGCCTTTTTGGGAGAGCCGATTCAGGGCGCGGGCGGTGTCATTGTGCCGCAGGAAGACTATTGGCCTCGGATCCGCGAAATCTGCGATCGGCACAACGTGCTGTTAATCGCTGACGAAGTCATCACTGGCTTCGGACGGACTGGCGAGTGGTTTGGACTTTCGCGTTATGGCGTTCAGCCGGACATCATGAGTTTCGCCAAGGCGATTACCAGCGGTTACTTTCCGCTGGGCGGAATCGGCATTAGCGACCGGATCGCCACCGCGATTGACGAAGCGCCGGACGATCAAACCTGGATGCACGCCTTCACGTATTCCGGTCACCCGGTTGGCTGCGCCGTGGCACTCGCCAATCTGGACATCATTGAGCGCGAAGGGCTGGTCCAGCGCGCCAGCGAACTTGGCGCCAGGCTCCTGCGCGGTTTGCAAACGCTGGCCGGGCATAAACACGTGGGTGACGTGCGGGGCCTAGGACTGATGGCGGCTGTGGAGTTCGTGGCGGACCGCGAAACCAAGGCCGAGTTCCCGGCGAGCGAAAAAGTAGGCCCGCGCGTTCACGAAGCGACGCAAAAACGCGGATTGTTCACGCGTCTGCGCGGCGATGTCTACAATCTGGCGCCTTCCTTTGTAACGACCGAATCGCAGATCGACCGCATGGTCGAAATCCTGGGCGAATCAATCCAGGAAGTGCTGGGTTAACGCACTCGTTATTTACATCCAACCGAACCGCGGCCGGTGACTATCGAGGCCGTTTTGGCCCAACGTGGCCATGAGCAAATCAATGCCGCGGGCGTTGATCGCCGCGCGCGAAGTCGAAGTTGCGCCGGTCGGTTCCGGGCAGCCGTTGCTGGTCGAAGTGTCTGTCACAGCGCCAAACAGCCCAGCACTGGTCAACGCGGCAATCGTATTCGTTGCGCGAAGCGCGGACAAAACGCTGGATCCCGTGGGTGAGTACGCGTCGGCCGCCGCCATGTTGACCGTGTAGCCAATGTCGGCCAGCGAACCGACCGTGATTCGCGAAAGGGGCAGATTCACGCCCGGTCCGGCGTAACCAGTCATCAATTCGCTGCGGAAAATGGAATCTCGCCAGTGGGCGTCCGCAGTGCCAGAGCCGCCGCCATTTTCGACAGGAACGCCCGAAACGCTCGTTCCAAAAATCTGGTTGTACGCGGCCGTGGCCTGAACGCCGGTGAACGTCGGATTGCTACCGCCGGCGCCAGAGAGGAGGCCCACGTAGCTCCAGATTGTTCCGATTCCGAGCACGTGTCCCATTTCATGTAGCACGACACTGTAGAGCAGACCGCTCTGCTCCATGCTGGCCAGATCGGCACTATCGAATTGCATCGACCCGTGATAGGGCAACAGAGATCCGGCGCGGAGCGCGTCCGGCCCGGCTTGCCCCAAGATGCCATTCACGCCATCAATCGCGCGGGCGCTGGCGTCTATCAGCAAGTCGTCAACGACCTGGCCGCGATACACGGCGTTCGGTAGATCGCCGACGATCACTTGTTCCCAGCGACGGGCAGCGGCCTGAAAGATCGCCTGCTGCGTGGCGGTCAAACCCGACATGTTCAATTGAATCTGAAAGCCGCCAGCGCCGGCCGGCGTAGCGACCGTTATCACGGAGCTATCCGCGCCAACTCCCACCTGGCCGAAATTGTTGTTCTCGTTTGTCTCAGCGACCAAGCCGGCGCTATCGGTGCGCATGACCAGGTAAAAACTCGTGCCGGTCCAGCCGCTGGGGAGCGCGCTGGGCATTTGCAATGTGACCGAGAATTGGCCGCTGGTGGAGTTCGCTCCGACGTTCGTAACGGTGTAGCCCGTTGCTCCGCTGGAAAGGGTCAGCAGCACGTCGCCTGCGGACCCGGTTGGATCTTGCGAGAGATACCACTGCTGCGTGAACGCGCCAGACGCTGCCGTGCCGCTATTGTGCACGGAGGCCTGCACCGTGACGGTTTGTCCCCAGTTCGTTGCCCCGGCGTTCGAAAGGGTGGCGCCGGCAAGATCGACTGTCGAGGTTGGACGCGCGCTTGCCGACGGAGGCGAGATGTTGAGCGAGTAGCTGGGATTTGTGACGCCTCGATATCCGTAAACGCGGACAACGTAGGCGCCGGCCGCCAGTCCTGCCAGTGAGATCGTTTCGCTATTCCCAACACCCTGCGATTGCCCGAGTAGCGTTCCGACGGAATTGTAGAGTGCCAGATCCAGATCGCCCTGAGCGTGTTGAAAGTTGATCGAGACGCTATTTCCGTTTACGCCCGTGCCCGACGTAGTGAACTTGTAGAAATCTTGCGAGTCGGCCATCGCCAGCGAACCAATGCTGCGAGCGTTGGTGAGCGCGCCGAGATTGTACGCCGTGGCGAACGTGTCGTTGTTCTCGTAAGCGTCGTCCGTTGGAGTAGCGCCGACCGAAGGACCATCGATCGACCAGTTGTACGCGCCGCGCGTTGCCGACGAATAATTCGTAACGCCAACGAAATACCTGGCGCCAGCGGTCAAGGAGACGCTCAGAGCGCTATCCGTGTTGGTACGGCTGATGTCGTCGTTGTAGGCGATCCGCTGTCCGGTGGCGGAAAAAATGCCGAGCTCGGTATCGACATTGGTCAATGGCGTTGTTGTCGAAAGCGTGTACGTGCCGTTGGCCGTGGCGGTGAACGCATAGTAATCGACTTCGGTCGTCGCAATCGCCGCGGCGCCGCTGGCGTCATTGGCGGATAGGACCACGGCCGTCGCCGCGGCGGGCACGGCAATCGAAGTTGGCGGCGCTCCGGCCCAACTCAGGTTCAATCGCTCTTCAAGCAACTCACCGAACAAGCGACGACCCGTGCGATGAGCGCCGCGATCGCACCGTGCAGACCCCTTGACGCCGCGATCAGAGCGAATATTCCTACGGAGAGTCCTAGCCAGTATTCCCATGACAGTTTCCCTGCTTCATTGGTGCATTCCCCTGTCAGCGGTCAGCGCAATTCCTGCGCGTGGCGCGCGCCTGGCCGGCGCCGCCAATTAGGACCGCATTGTGGTCGAATTCAGCGGCGACGTCGATATCGCGTGTAGGAGACGTAATCAACGCCCGCTAGCACGATATATCGCATTACGCGGGAGTTCGCGCAACTGCAAACTCAGAAGGCCGGCGGGCCTTTTCAGGAGCCGCGAGGGCAAAGGAGCGGCATCAAGTGAAGCTACGAACGGCGATGAAGATCGCTATTTCAGATCAGCCGTTTCAATCCAAAGGCATGTACATGCCTTGATGCGAGCGCGCACTCGCCAGTGCGACGAGTAGGAGCGCGGTTCCGTAACAGATCAAGCGGCTCGGCGGCGGAGTTTATTCGCGCGCTTCATCACGGACCCGCCGCTGGCGATCAGTACTCGCTTGAGCCGTGCGCTGTACGTTGCGCGATCCTCGTCGATCGTATTCGCGAGTTGCGTTACGGCGTTGGCGCCAACTGTGGGCGTCGATGCCGGGTCACGAACAACCGCCAGGCCGGATCGGACATAGTGATTTCGTCCTCGATGATCCGCCAGCGCCGCGGCGCGGCTACGGAGCGATAGTCCGACGTTGTAACTCAGACCCACTTGATCGAACAGGTCGATCCAGTAGTTGGACCATTGGCAATTGACGTGATGATGGCCTGGTTGACCCGGAACGGCGTGTGTCACCATTGCCAGTTTCTTTGCGCAGGCAAATGTGGCAACGGTTGCGCCGATAAAATCGGCGTCGACGTGTTCCAGAAACTCGCACGACCAGACCAGATCGAACGCGCGGGGCGCCACAAAGGGGCCATCGCAGAGATCGTGTTGAACGACGTGCTCTGGGATGACGCTGTCGCGGATGGCCTGAGCGCACCCATCGACACCCAGCACTTCACAACCGAGGCTGTGAAAGAAACGCGTCGAGTGTCCTTCGCCGCAACCAATGTCAAGGACCGAGCGGATTCCGTACTCACGCACAATCCACGTCCAAAGCGCGGGACAATATGTCCCTGGGTCCCCTCCCCGGATATAGCCCCCCAGGTGACCGTCTAACAGCATGTCTAAGGTGGACATTGAGACACCTCGAATTGGAATGTGCAAGTTGCCACGCCGCGATCGGATATCGCTTACCAGGCTGAATGCCTGGGTCTTTGATAGGAAACGAACTAACAGAGCTGTTATCGTCCGTTGGAGGGGGAGGATCGCATTGGCAACCGGCGCATTCGGACGTTTTTGCCAAAATTTGTGAGGACACGCGTAACATTTGCGCATGCATTGGCGGCGCGAACAGAATTGAGAACAATCCGCAAGCAAGCTCTTTTGCGCTCGTTCTCAAACCATGCGTGACGCCCGATCGCGGCCTCGTTCGGCCAGAAAGGCACAAAACGTAGGCTTCGTGCCGACTGACGCTGGACGCCGCGCGGCCGCTAGCCGCGATTTCCGAGCGACTTTATACTTAGGTGCTCGGTCCGAATGTCCAGGCAACGGCTGTGGAATCCACTGCAAAGTAGGTTGGCGCGTCTTGGTCAAAAGTCAGCCCCCCACAAGGCGAGAGATTCTGTTCGATGGCCGGGTCCAGGGGGTCGGATTTCGATACACAACCCGGAACATTGCGGAACGTTTCAACGTAACCGGATACGTGCAAAATCTGCCCGACGGCCGGGTCAAGCTGGTCGTAGAGGGTCAGCAAATGGAAGCCGAACGGTTTATTGCCGCGGTCTTGGCCGAGATGGCATCCTATATCCGGGGGCAGCAGGAGACCAAAACCGTGGCTACAGGGGAGTTCGACGCGTTCGAAGTCCGCAGGTGAAGCTCGTTATGCGTCCGGCGTGCGGCGAGTATGCTGGTAGGTAGGGGCTTCTCGTGTCGCGCTCCGGAGCGTGGCATCCTTCACTTTGTTTGTGTCCTGAGCCCATTCATAGGTAGAAGTTTTCTATGTCGTCGATCGCACAATTTCCGTTGCTGGCCACCTGGTACACCTGGATGATCCCGCTGTGGATGGTGATCCTCGGCATGGCCGTTGTGGTGACCGCCGCGTTTGTCCTGTTCAGCCTGTTAACGGTCGTCGCGCCCAAAGTGGCGGCAATCGCCCGCGTGACGGCAAAGGAAGGCTTCTCTCAACCGCTGTTTTGGGTGGCGATTGCGCTCGGCGCGGTGCTGCTGCTCCTTTTTCCGTTCTTGCCGTACAACACGTTTGGCGAAGACGTCAAAGTTGTCAAAGACTCTGGCCTGACGTTGATCCTGGTCTTGGCCATTCTGATGTCAGTCTGGACGGCTAGCGTCTCTGTCGCAGACGAAATCGACGGCCGCACGGCGCTCACGCTGCTGAGCAAGCCGGTCAGCCGGCGGCAGTTCATTCTCGGCAAGTTCCTCGGCGTGATTACGCCGGCGCTCGCTATGTTCATTATCCTCGGCGGCCTGTTTCTGGCGACCGTCTCCTACAAGGTCAAGCACGAGGCACGCGAGAGTTCGAAGTCCGAGCCCACCTGGAATGAGTGCCAACGCGAGATGGTGCACATCGTGCCAGGACTGGCGCTGGCGTTTCTTGAGACTGTGACGATGGCGTCGATCGCAGTGGCACTCTCGACGCGGTTACCAATGATTCCGAACCTGGTGATCTGCGTCACGATCTATGTGTTGGGGCATCTCTCGCAGATGTTCGCGGACGCGTTTCGAGAATCGAGGCTGGTCTCATTCTTTGGCCAGTTTATAGCCACGGTCTTGCCGAACTTGGACGACTTCAATATCCAGGTAGCAGTCTCCAGCGGCGCACCCGTCGGCTGGGACTATGTGGGGGCGGTGGCCATTTATTGCGCAATCTACAGCACCGTGGCGATGCTGGTGGCGCTACTACTGTTCGAAGATCGCGATCTGGCCTAAACGCCGGGCTGATCTGCCGTATCGCCGGCATTACCGTGCGCCGCGGTAGTAATCAACCGTGATCCGCAGCCCTTCTTCGAACGAGACGCTGGGCTCGAATTTCAGCAGCCGGCGGGCTTCGTTGATATCCGCCATGCTGTCCCGCACGTCTCCCGTGCGGGGTGGTTGAAAGATCGGCTCGACCTTTGTCCCCAATTGCAGATTGATCAATCGGAGAAGTTCCAACAGCGTGATCGATCGTCCGCCCGCCAGGTTAAAGACCTTGCCAGAGACGCCGGGAGCGTCCGCCGCCAAGAGGTTTCCGGATACGACGTTCGCGACGAACGTAAAATCCCTGGATTGCGTCCCATCGCCAAAAATCTGCGGCTGCTTGCCGTTTAGCAACGCGCTGGTGAAGAGCGGAATGACCGCGGAATAGGGACTATTGGGATCTTGCCGTGGACCAAAGACGTTGAAGTACCGCAGAGCCACGGTCTCAATTCCGTACGAAATAGCAAAAGCCCGCATGTAAAATTCGCCGGCCAGCTTGGCGGCCGCATACGGCGAAAGCGGATTGGGGAGATCTGTCTCGCGCTTCGAGGCGGCTGCCAGATCTCCATATGCGCTGCTACTGGCCGCGTAAACCACGCGGCGGACCCCGCTCTGGCGAGCAGCGTCGAGCAACATGACCGTGCCTGTAACACAAGCGGCGTGCGTGTCGAGCGGGTGTTCGATGCTGCGTGGGACGCTGGCCAGGGCCGCCTCGTGGAAAATGCAATCGACATTTTGCACGGCGGCCCGCACCGCGGCCCCATCGGTCAGATCCCCTTCGATCAGTTCGACCCGTTTGTCTGCGGGTAGATTGGCGCGCGTGCCTGTGCTGAGGTTATCGAGCACGCGGACGCGATCGCCTCGCGCAAGGAGTGCCTCGACAATATGCGAGCCAATAAAACCGGCTCCGCCTGTGACTAGGAATGTTCGCATCTCGGTAAGGTTGCTCGTCCTGTTTGCCCGCGGCGGAAGTGCTGTCTGTGGGGAAACGCCATTTGTAGTCCCCTGGTCTGGCTGCGCCTACCGAGGCCTAACTGCCTGTTGAAAAACGCCGTCGTGGCGTTTTTCAACCTCGCCCGGCGCAAAGCAAAGCTTCGCGAGGCTCGCAAAATAGCGACTTACGTCGCTATTTTGTCCTCACATCCATGTGAGGTCGCAGCCTGTCGAGAAAATCAACAGGCTGTTACGACCCCAGGGCTCGGCGCCAGCAACTGGCCAAACAAGCGTACCACGCCAGAACCGCCGCGAGATACAGGCGAGACTTTTGGTCCGAGGCGTCCTTCATGGCAGGGTCTGCCGAACTGCAATTTACACGGATCGCCGAGATCGGGTATTCTCGCCCCCCGGCTCGACATGGGCAGTTGTACACCAACGGGAAGGATCCCAGGCATGTTGCGCGCAAGTTTGACATTCGCGTTTCTGATCGCCTCGCTGTTTTGCTGGAATGCGCCGGCGCGCGGCGCGGAGTTCGTTGATTTTCGGGTTGAGACTCAGCTCTATCTGGTCGGTGAGGAAAAGCCGATCAACGAGATCAACACGATCTTCCGCAGCGGGTTTGTCTATGACTTCATCACCGATCCGAGCAAACAGCGCGATCCGGAAACCACGATCTTTGACGCGTTAAAGGGTCGGTTCGTGGTCATCGATCCTCAGCGCCACGTTTGGACACAGGTCTCGACCGAGGCCGTGAAGACCTTTTCCGGCAAGATTAAGATCGCGGCCGCCGGTAATAAAGACCCGATTCTCAATTTCATGGCCACTCCGCAGTTCAACGAAACGACGGAAGGGAGCACCATGGTGTTCAAGAGCGCCAAGGGCAACTGGATGGAATACCGGGTGCGGGCGGCGCCGGCCAAGTCTTCGCGCGTCGTCGAGCAGTACAACGAATGCTCCCAGTGGCACGCCCAGCTCAATGTGATGCTCAATCCCAACACGCTCCCCCCGTTCCCCCGGATGGAGATCAACAAGGTCCTGGCCGAACGGCAGTTACTGCCGACCGAGGTCCAAGTGACCATCGATCCCAAGCAGCCAGGACTGAGGCAGATCTCGCTGCGGGCGACGCATCGTTTTCAGTGGACGCTGCTGGAGCCAGAACGCCAGCGAATTGAGGAAGCCGGCCGACAGCTGGCCGCATTCCGCGAGGTAACGCTCGAGGACTATAATCGCCGCGGCGAAGAAGAGACCGCCGGCAAGCCAGCGGCCGCCAAGCGTAAATAGAGCCAGGCCGCTGACTTCATCCAGACCTGGTTGCGGCCGTGATCCCAGGCTCCCGGCACTGGCAACCGGACTGAGGGGTGGTTAGGATTGCGCGAAAGTCGCACCCGCCATCTTTCCGCCAGGAACCCCGCCATGTCGCGCACCTTCGTTCGCTTTGTCCGTTCTTTCTCGATCTGTCTTACGGCGGTTTTAGGGATCGCAGGCGTTGTCCGCGCCGGTGAAGTGGCGATCGAAAAGCACGATGGCGGCGCCAAAGTGACGATCGATGGGAAGCCGTTTACGGATTACCTGATAAAGACCGGGCCCAAGCCCATCCTTTGGCCAATTTTCGGCCCAGGCGAGCGGCAAATGACGCGCGCCTTTCCGATGCAGATGGTGAGTGCTGAGCGCAAGGATCACCCGCACCACCGTTCGTTGTGGTTCACGCACGGCGACGTCAACGGGATCGATTTCTGGAGCGAGCCCAGCAGGGCCAAGCAAGTCCACCGCGAGTTCCTCAAGTGCGAGGCCGACGGCAAGCAGGGTGTGATCAGCACCGTCAACGATTGGATCGATCCGACCGGTAAGAAGCAATTAGAAGATGAGCGGACGATCACCTTCCGCGGCGACGGTGACCTGCGGACGATCGATTTTGATATCACGCTCAAGGCGAGCGAAGGGCCCGTCAAGTTCGGCGACACCAAGGAAGGAACGATGGGCCTGCGTGTCCCCACGGCGATGGACCTGAAGCAGACGATGGGCAAAAAGGGGGGCAATATCGTCAACGCGGGGGGCGATCGCGACGGCAATACCTGGGGCAAGCAAGCTCCGTGGGTTGACTACTTTGGCAAGATTGACGGCGAAACCGTCGGCATTGCCATGCTCAACCACCCAAGTAGCTTCCGGTATCCCACGTACTGGCACGTCCGCGACTACGGTCTGTTTGCGGCCAATCCCTTCGGACTGCACGACTTTAAGAAGCTCGAAAAGCCAGAGGGTGAGTTCACGCTGCCGGCCGGCGAATCGATCACGCTGCGATATCGATTCGTGTTCCATAAGGGAGACGAGAACGAAGCGAAAATCGCCGAGGCCTTTGAAGCGTATTCCAAAGAGACACCGGCCGAGCCTGCGGCCAGGAACTAGCGAGTGTAGAGCGTCTTGCTTCGAAGTTCCGTTAGTCAACAACTCCGCTGAGCGGCTCGATGGCGCTGCGCAATCGCGCGCTGGGAGTCAATTTCATTTGCGCAATCTGCGCAGAACCTGCGGATGGATGGAATGAAGCCAGCATAAATTGCCGATAGCATTCTCTGTCAGCAGTTTATCCAGCTTTACTAGCTAACGCCTGCGAGGGTACTTAGCCAACTCACCACCGTGGGCTGTCTCGATATGAGGCCCTAAGAAATGCCGTGTACTGAACGACGAATCCACACGTTGGATGACCTGCGAAGGTTCATCAGTCACACGATTTGCGAATACGAACAACTAGAACCGGCAGCTTATTCGATGACCGAACAGCGGCTGGAGCAGGCTGGAAAGCCTTGTGGGCGTTACTTTTGCCTGCACGGTCCGAGAGCCACGAAGTTCTCAGCCATCTGGGCAAGCCACCAAAGAACACTGTTGTTTTACGATTCGGCCGGAGAGCGATTTCTTCAACTCAACTTGAAACATGTCGATCGACTGGACGCGGCCGCATGAAGCGACCGACGAGATCCAGCGACGCGGAGACGTCATAAGCACGCTGCATTGGCAGGTTTAAGGAGATACTGAACGATCATTGGGTTCTGCTTTCATTGAACCAGGCGATCGTACGTGCCAGTTTGAAACGAGCTCGTGGCGACCCCGCCATGAGAAAAGTGTTGACAGGTTGGCCGCCAACTTGTATACATCCATACACTATATGCATCATTTCTTCCGCCACGGAGGTCGGACGCCATGCTAGTACTCTCACGCAAAGAAAACCAACGGATCAAACTCGGTGACTCGATCGTGGTCACGGTAGTTCGCCTGGGCCGCGATAAGGTCCGTTTGGGTATTGAAGCGCCGGCGGACATGCTGGTGCTTCGCGAGGAGTTGGATGTGGCCCCAGGGCAGTTTCAAGTCCAACAGGGGGCGCCCGCGGCAGACCAGGGAATTTGTAGTCCGCCGACCAAACTTCCCAAAGTCGCCTAACTCTGGGTCACTGCTTGCCGAACCCGCCTCGGACGGCTGACCAAAGAGATTGAGCTCAAATGAGTCAAGAGTCATCGGCCCGCGCGTTGATCATAACGCGCGGGCCGATCGCGTTTATGATCAAGGTCCGCCCTGCGATCGGGCCTCAAAAAGTTGGCGCTCTAGAATTCGCCATCTCTTTCCGGGGCATCTTCATTTTCGCCGGTTGCTTTTCTGGCCCGGTGTAACTCCACAACCTGCTAGCAGTTAACGCATCAACGCGTGTACATATTTAAATTGACTTGTGCATTTTGTTGACAATTGACGTTGAATGCTGGTAATCTTTTTATCAGTTCATCCCGCCTTGATTCCTGCCTTTGCCGGTTGTCTGTCTGCAAGTTAACGCTTGCTAGCTGATGAAACGGCCCCTGCCTTTTAAGGATTACGCGAACCAGTTCGCTTCACGCCCGAGCACCATGCCGACGGTGGAGTGCCGTCGCGCGCCGTACAACCGGGTTTTAATGGGAGATTTCAGATGCTTCAGCTTCGCACAGGTCGTCGAGGATTTCTGACCGTCGGGGCCGCGGGCCTTGGGTTGAGCTTGCCCGCGTTTCTTCGCGCAAAACAAGCACAAGCAGAACAGAAGAGTTACGAACACATCGCTGCCAAAGCGCAGAGTGTGATTCACATCTTTTTGCCGGGCGGAATGGCGCACCAGGAATCGTTCGATCCCAAGCCATTTGCGCCGATCGAATATCGCGGCGAGTTGAAGCCGATCGACACTAAGATCCCCGGCCACCAATTTGCTGAGCCGTTGGTGAAGACTGCCGAGATCGCCGACAAGATCACCATCATCCGCTCGATGACGCATGGCGAAGCAGCGCACGAGCGCGGCACGCACAATATGTTCACCGGCTACAAGCCGTCGCCAGCGTTGATTTTTCCGAGCATGGGTAGCGTGGTCAGCCACGAGTACGGTCCGCGCAACAATTTACCGCCGTATGTCTGCATTCCGAACCAACCGAACGAGTTCGCCGGCACTGGCTACTTGAGCTCTTCATTCTCGCCATTCAGTCTGGGGGCGGATCCTGCCGCTGCCGGTTTCAAGGTTCGCGATCTGAACATGGCCGGTGGCGTCGACGAGGCTCGCTTTGCCCGTCGCAAGTCCGCGCTGGAGGCCGTGAATGATTATTTCAAGAACAAGGAAAAGTCCGACGCGCTGGCCGCAATGGACACCTTCTACGATCGAGCCTACAGCCTGATTAGCTCGCAAGCAGCGCGCGAGGCGTTTGACATTGAGGCAGAAACCGCGGCAATTCGCGACGAGTATGGCCGCAACGAAGCGGGCCAGCGCATGCTGATGGCGCGCCGCCTGGTGGTCGCCGGCGTTCGGTTTGTCACGTTGACCTACAGCGGCTGGGACATGCACACCAACATCGCCGGCGGAATGCGTGGATCGCTCCCCGCTTTCGATCAGGCGTTTGCGGCGCTCGTTCGCGACCTGGATCGCATGGGCAAGTTGGACGAGACCTTGATCATGGTCTCCAGCGAATTCGGCCGCACTCCCAAGATCAACGGCACCGCAGGGCGCGATCACTGGCCCAAGGTTTTCAGCGTGGCGCTGGCCGGTGGAGGCATCAAGCGCGGCACGATCGTTGGATCGTCGAACGCCGTGGCCAGCGAGCCGGAAGACAACCCGATCGAGCCGCCTGATCTCGCCACAACCATCTACCATCAGTTGGGCATTGTCGCGGACAAGGAATTGATGGCGCCGGGCAACCGTCCCATCGAAATTGTCGATGGCGGCCAGGTCCGAAAAGAACTGTTGGCCTAATAAACGCCTAAACGCCGAGCGCGCCTGCGGAAATTGCCTCGGTCCATCACCGCAGTCATTTTCCAAGATAGTGCGCCGGTGGTTCCGCACTGAGTGTCCGACCAGCCTTCATGATGCGCAGTCCGCACAGAGGAAGATCGAAATGAGTGATCGCACCGTTCTGCGTCGCGTAGCCATCGCGACTGTCGCGCTAACTGGCCTTTCGCTATTTGCGGCGGACTTGCAGGCTGCTAGTCCTAGCGTGGGGTCGGTCTCGCCGAATGGCGGACAACGCGGAACCGAGATCGAGGTTTCCTTCAATGGCGCCCGTCTGGCTGACGCGCAGGAGATTCTTTTCTCCTACCCTGGCATCACGGTGCAAAGTCTCGAGGGCGCCGACGCCGCGGTAAAGACCAAACTCGCCATTGCGCCGGATTGTCGCCTGGGCCAGCATGCGATGCGCGTTCGCACAGCCAGCGGCATCAGCGAACTGCGAACGTTCTACGTCGGCGCCTTGGCTGAAACCAAAGAAGTCGAGCCGAATAGTCAGTTTGGCGAACCGCAAAAGATCGCCCTCGACACCACGATCAGCGGCGTGATCGAAAATGAAGACGTCGACTATTTTTTGGTCGAGGCCAAAAAGGGAGAGCGGATTACCGCTGAAGTCGAGGGCATTCGGCTGGGGTACGCCTTCTTTGATCCGTACGTCGCCATTATGGACATGCAGAGGTTTGAGCTAGCGAGTTCAGATGACGCAGCGCTGGTCTGGCAGGATGCTGTCGCTTCGGTCCTTGCCCCGGCGGATGGAACGTATGTGATTCAACTTCGCGAGACCGCATACGGCGGGTCAGGCGCGTGCATGTATCGACTCCACGTCGGCCGCTATCCGCGCCCACGAGCCGTTGTCCCCTCCGGCGGCAAATTCGGTGAAACTGTCGACATCCGCTGGTTGGGAGACGTCACGGGGGATCGCGCGGAGAAAATTACGCTCCCCACCGGACCGACGCCCAAGTTCGGACTGTTCGCTCAGGACGACAAGGGCATCTCGCCATCGCCCAACGTTTTTCGTCTCGGTGATCTGGGCAACTGCCTCGAAGTCGAGCCGAACGGCGATGCAGCCAC
>Ga0105047_10012373_pt1 | contig 13741 bp, 13 predicted proteins | sample MAT04_FD_78384 | JGI IMG/M metagenome (GOLD analysis project Ga0105047, IMG submission 78384) | Freshwater microbial communities from Lake Fryxell liftoff mats and glacier meltwater in Antarctica - MAT-04 (megahit assembly) | ecosystem: Environmental > Aquatic > Freshwater > Ice > Liftoff...
CGCCAGAAAAGCCCCCGAAGATCGCATCTGCCGACCCACCCCGAACTCCCGCAGGGCGCATGATACCGGGTTGGATCGCCGCGCGTACTAACATGTTAGCCGTTGACTCATGACCCACAGGCTGAGAAGCTTCCTGTGTCCGGCGCGGTCGGGCCACCGGGGCCATCAAAGGCATATAACCCGGGGCGGAACGCCCGCGACGTGAGTTGCGGCACATCCACCAGGGAGGTCTCGGATGAGAGTAGGACTTTACGACTACGTCGTGCAGGCGGGCTTGACGCGCCGCGGCGTGCTGAAAGGCGCGGCTTCGGTCAGCGCCTTGTCGGCGATGGGCGGGGTGGGCAGCCTTGCCTTTACGACCCCGGCACTGGCGCAGGACGACTTGCGCGCGCAGCTTCTCGCAATTCCGGGGGTGGGTCAGGGCTCTCCCACGGATGCCGACTGGCAGAAAGTCGGCGAACTCTGCATGGGGCCGACGAAGGCCAATGTGGCCGAGGGCGAATTTGCGGGTGTTGAACTGACCTTCATGGGGCTCAACAACCAAGGCTGGCACAACTTCCTGTTCCGGGGCTTCCTCGAATCCTGGGTGAAATACACCGGTGCGAAGATCAACTGGATCGACCTGGCGCAGGCCGACTACAACCCGCGCCTGCAACAGTCCATTGCCACCGGCACCGTCGATTTCGACATCATCGAAATGGGCGCCCCCTTTGAAGGCGACACCGCCGGCAAGGGCCTGCTGGACGAGATGCCCGATTGGGTGAAAGCCCAGATCGAGATGGACGATTACGTCAACTACCTCAAGGCGCCGGTTGGCACCTGGGGCGGCAAGACCTATCGGATCACGGTGGACGGCGACTGCCACACGATGTCCTATCGCAAGGACTATTTCGGTGACGGCTCGATCAGCGGCATGAAAGATGCACCCACGACCTGGGCGCAGATCGCTGAGTATTCCAAGGCCGTGAAGGGCAAGAAAGACCCGCTCACCGGCAATGAGGCTTATGGCTTCCTTGACCCGCTGAAGATCCAGTGGGGCGGCTTCGGTTTCTACTTCCTCGGCGACCGGGCCTCGGCCTATGCCAAGCACCCGGACAGCCCGGCCTGGCTGTTTGAACCCGACACGATGAAGCCGATGGTCAACAACCCGGCCTGGGTGCAAGCGATCCAGGACGTCATGGATATGAACGCCGCCGGCGTCTATCCGGCCGACCAGATGAACACTGATCCGAACGGCACCGCTTTCACCCAGTTTCTTGGCGGAGTCGGTTCTTCGGTCACCTGGTGGGGCGACGTCGGCTCAAGCGCGCGCACGAACGACAGCTCCGTGGTGGGCAGCGTCGTTGGCTTCTCGATCAACCCCGGTGCGGACAAGGTCTACAATGCCAAGACCGCTGCTTGGGAAACCCCGGCGACACCGAACTTTGCGCCCAACATGGCCTATCTGGGCTGGGGCATCTATGTGACCAACCGGGTGTCGGGCGACGAGTTGAAGCGCAAGGCAGCATGGTCTGCCGCAGCCCATCTGGGCGGCAAGGACCTGTCGCTGTGGACGGCCGCCTACCCGTCAGGCTTCCAGCCCTACCGCAACAGCCACTTCAATTATGACGAATGGGCGGCTGCGGGTTATGACAAGGACTTTGTGGCCGACTACCTCGGCTCCAACGCCGACAGCTACAACCACCCCAACGCTGCGATCGAACCGCGGATTCCGGGCATCTTCCAGTATTACTCGATTGCCGAGGACGAACTGGCCAAGGGCTATTCCGGACAATACAAATCGGCGCAGGAAACCGCCGATGCCATTGCTGCCGCCTGGGAGAAGATCACCGACCAGATTGGCCGTGAAAGTCAGATCAAGCTCTACAAGGCCAGCTTGGGCATGTAACCAAAGGGGTGCGTGGAACCACGCACCCTACCCGCTACCTCGTAGGGTGCGTGCTTGCACGCACCCTCTTTTCACAAAAAACGGCGGAGAGAACCGGTTGAGCGAAGGCGATCTTCTTCACGTCGTGACGACAGACACTATCGGCCTCAACCGCAGGATGCTGGGCCAGGTTCTGATCTGGGGTTCGTTGGCCGTTCTGGCGGGCGTGGCACTGGCACAATCGGTGCAAACCTGGGCGGGTCAGGATTTCGGCTTCGCTAGCTGGCGGCCGACGCTTTACGCTTATCTCTTGTTCTCGATCTGCCTGTGCTGGGCGCAGGTCCTGCTGAAAGGCGAGCAAGGCAAGCGCATCCTCTTCGTGCTGCCCTCTGCGCTGTTCGTCATCTCGCTGACGGTGTTTCCGCTGTTGTTCGGCATCCTGATCGCGCTTTCGGATTGGAACCTCGCCGCACCGGATGGCCGCAAGTTCAACGGCGTCGCCAACATCGTGCAGATGTGGCACGACCCGTTCTACTGGAACGCGATGACCAACATGGTCTGGTATTGCCTCGCGATCCTGCCGGAATATGCTGTCGCCTTCGGCCTTGCGCTGATGCTGAACGCCGATATTCGCGCGCGCAAATTCTTCCGTGTCGCGTTCCTGTTGCCGCTGATGCTGTCGCCTGTCGCCGTCGGCTGGATGATCGGCAAATCCATGTTGGTGCTGCAACCCGCCGGGCCTGTGATCCGGCTGGCCAAAGCGCTTGGTTGGGAAAACCCCGCCTTCTTCTCCAACCCCTTGGCCGCGAAGATCACCATCATGCTGATGGACGCCTGGACCTTCATCCCGTTCATGATGATCATGATCCTCGCCGGATTGCAGGGCATCCCCAAAGAGTTGCAAGAGGCAGCGCGGGTGGACGGCGCCACCGGCTGGCGCGCGTTCTGGGAAGTGACCTTTCCGCTGATGCTGCCGGTCTCGATCACCGCGGTGCTGATCCGTCTGATCTTCAAGCTGAAGCTGGCCGACATCATCATCAACGTCACCTCCGGAGGCCCGGGCGGCGCGACAGACAGTGTCACCAGCTTCATCTTTCGCGAATACCGCGACCGCTCCAACGTCGGATATGGCACATTGCTGGCGATGGTCTATCTGGTCATCATCATCATCGTGATGACCGTGCTGATGAAGTTCGCTGACCGGGCGATGCGGCCACGGATTTGAAGATCGGGACCAGTCCATGACCAGCAGCACCCAGATCTTCAAAGACAGCGTCGATGACAGCCGCTTTCGCGCGAAATGGTGGACCGGGCGCGTCGCACTTTACGCGGCGCTTGGGGTCTGGGCCTTCATCTGCCTGTTCCCGATCTACTGGACGCTCACCACCTCGTTCAAGATGGCGCCCGACGTCATGCTGGGCAAGATGGTGCCTTGGGTGGATTTCCAGCCGAAATGGCTGGGCTGGAAATCCCTTGGCCTGTCGCCCGAAACCATCACGCAGCCCTCGACCGTGCGGCAGGAGTTTCTGCGGCGTTTCTACAACTCGGCCATCATCTCGGTCGGGGCCTCGGTGCTGGCCGTCGTGCTGGGAAGCCTCGCCGCCTACGGCCTGTCACGGTTCAGCTTCAAGTTCCTGTGGATGAAGAACCAGGATATCTCGTTCTTCTTTCTCAGCCAGCTGATCCTGCCCCCGGTCGTGCTCGCCCTGCCCTTCCTCGTCCTTTACAAAGAACTTGACCTGCTGGACACCCATATCGGCCTGATCGCGGTCTACACATTGTCCGTGCTGCCCATCGTGATCTGGATCATGCGTGACCAGTTCGCCGGCATCCCGACCGAGCTTGAAGAGGCCGCGATGGTGGACGGCCTGTCGGTCTGGGGCGCGTTCCTGACGATCATCCTGCCCATCGCCCTGCCCGGCATGGTCGCCGCCCTGATCCTGTCGCTGGTGCTGACCTGGAACGAGTATTTCTTCGCGGCCCTGCTCACCTCGACCCATGCCAACACGTTGCCGGTGATGGTCGCCTCGCAAACCGGCTCGCAGGGCGTGTCGTGGTGGTCGATGGCGGCGCTCAGCCTGGCCGCGATCCTGCCGCTGGTCGTGATCGGCATCGCGCTGGAGCGGTACATCATCAAAGGGATGGCCGCCGGCGCGGTGAAATGAATCGAGCCTACGATTTTCCTCCGAAAAATCCGGCCCCACGGACGCGCCCTGAATTTTCGAAGGAAATTCGTTGGGCGCCTTTGCGGGCGCCAATTCGGGCACGGGCACAGACATGCTGAAAGGTATCGACCAGCGCCTGTCTGCCGAGGTGGTCCATGTCCTGATGCTGATGGGCCACGGCGATGATCTGGTGATCTGCGACATCAACCACCCGGCTGCAACCATCGCCAAGACTACGACCTGGGGCAAACTGATCGACATGACCGGCTGCGACATCCAGACCGCGACGCGTGCGATCCTGCGCCTGATGGGGCGCTGGACACTTTTGTCCCCGCCCCGGTCAGCCGGATGCAGGTGGTGGACGCGCCGGGCCAGGTCCTGCCGCTCTTTACCGCGATAGAGACGCTTTGCTCCGAGATGGAAGGTCGCCCGATCCCCCTTCAGCCGCTGGAGCGCTTCGAGTTCTATGCTGCCGCCAAACGCAGTTTCGCGATCATCCGCACCAGCGACAGCGGGCCTTATGGCTGTTTCATCCTGAAAATGGGCGTGATCGACCTGCCGCCGTTGTAGCCGGGGGTTTCACACCCCCGGACCCCCGTGGAGGTATTTGCACCACAATGATGATCAAAGGCCGAGAAGCATCCTCAGGTGTTTCATGATCACCGCAACCCCTGCCTCGCCCTGCGCCTTGGTGGCTTTCGGCGCGGTGCCGGTATACCAGCCGGTGTTCTCGGCCATCCGCTGCGGCTCGACCGTCTCGGGGGCGAGCGCCAGCATCAGCGCCGTCTCGCCCTGCCCCGCGTGGTCAAACGGGAAATGCTGTGCCACCTCCGGCGGCATCAGCGGATGAATGCTGATCCAGTTGAACGGATTGTCGCCTTTGGCATGGCCCTCGTAGTACGCCGCCATGTCCGCCTTGCCCCACCACCCCGGGCCCCGCGTCTTTTCCAGATGCGCAAACACCGCCTGCCTTGCGGCAAGACGAAAGGCGAGGTCGGTCGGCATTCCTTGCAAGAAATTTTCGCTCTGGTGGTGGATCACCCCGTGGATATTGCGAAACCCTGCGTTCAGCAGGGCCGCGAACAGCGCTTGGGCCAAGGGCAGGATCACCTCGGCCCCCAGATGCAGCGTGAAGCTTTCCGGCCCCGCCACCGCATGGCTCGCCGCGCCATAGGCAAAGGGCGGCAGCAGGATCAGGCGGTCCGGCGTTTCGGCCTCCAGCCGGTCAAGACAGCGCGTCACCGCCAGCAGATCGACGCCCAGCGGCAGATGCTCGCCATGATATTCCTGCACCCCAAGCGCGATCACCAGCGGCGTGTTCCGGGCGATGGCGTCCCGCAAGAAGTGCGGCTTGGCCAGTTCATAGCGCATGGGCAATGTCCCTGGTCGCCTCATAAAGCGCGCGGAACAGCGGGTATTGCCGCGCATAGGCCGGAACGACCTCCGGCAGCACCACCCGCTCCACCGGGTTCCACGCCTTGATATCCGGCAGATCGCCCACCGCCCGCGCCGCAAGCCAGGCATCGCCGTAAGACGCGCCCGTCGTCACGCGGCAGACTTGTTGCGCAAGCCCGGTGAAGTCCGACATCGCCTGCATCCAGGCCAAGTTCTTCGTGCCCCCCCCCACCGCCAGCACGCGGCGCGGGGCCGATCCCGCCTCGGCATAGGTGTCCGTCACCGCCCGCGTTGCCGCCGCAATCCCCTCCAGCGCCGCGCGGTACAGATCGCCCCGCCCATGCGTCAGGTTCAGCCCGAAGAACGCGCCCTTGGCCAAAGGATCATGCAGCGGTGTCCGCTCTCCCGAAAAATACGGCAGGCAGATCAACCCTTTGGCCCCTTTGGGTGAGGTCATGGCCTCCTCCGTCAAGGTCGCAAACGCCGTCTCGGCGGGCAGTTCCCGCGCGACCACATCCCGCAGCCAATGCGTCAGCGTGCCGCTTGTCGCCAGCCCCGCCATCGCAGCCCATTGCCCCGGGAACAGCCACGGCGCATGCCACAGCCGCGCATCCGTCAGCGCCTTGGCCGCGATCTGGATGATGAAGATGGTCGAGCCATACATCATCATCATCTCCCCGGGTTCAGTGACGCCCACCGACACCGCCTCGGCCCCCGCATCGATCGTGCCGCAGGTGACCGGCGTGCCCGCCGCCAGCCCGGTCTCTGCCGCCGCACCGGGCGTCACATGCCCCGCAATCTCGGTGGACCACAGCAGGTCCGGCAGCTGATCGGGGCGGCACAGGGGCGCAAGGTCAAAGCACCAATCCTGCTTTTCCATGTCATACAGGGGTGAGAAATTAGCCGCCGTATAGTGATCGATCACATGCCGCCCGGTCAGCCGATAGGTCAGGAACGTTGTCGAAGTGACCAGCTTCGCCGTCTGCGCCCACACCTCTGACCGGTTGCGTTGCAGCCACAGGATCTTAGGCCCCACCGATTGAGAGGTCAGCGCATTGCCGCAGCGCGCAAGGATCACATCCGCTCCCACACCGGCGTTCAACGCGGCAATCTCCGCGCTCGCCCGCGTGTCCACGCCGTAGAGAATGCCGTTCGTCAGCGGCCGCCCGTCCTTGTCCATCGGCAACAAACATGGCCCGATGGCCGAACAGGCCACAGCCTTGATCGCCTTGGGATCAACCTGAGTGTCGGCCAGCAACGCCTTGGTGATGAACACGAAATCGCCCCACCAGTCTTCTTCCGCCCGATGCTCCGCCCAGCCCGCTTGCGGCACCAGCATCTTGTGCGGACGGCTTGCCTGCCCAACGATCCGGCCCGCGCCGTCCACCAGCACGCCCTTGCTTTCAAACGTCCCGATATCAACGCCCAGATACATCAGCCCCGCTCCAACCGCATAGAGGCAGGCACAAGGTCCAGCGCCCGGTCCAGAAGCGCAACCAACCCCACCAGATCGCCCAGATCGCAGCATTCCATCGCCGAATGCGAATGCCGCATCGGAAACCCGACATCGATTGCCGCCACCCCATCCCCCAGCAACTGCACATAACTCAGATCCGTCAGCACGCCCACTTGCGCGCTCCGCTGCAAAGGCACCCCCAGCGCCGCCGCCGCATCTTCCATCAGCGCCACCAGCGCCGGATGCGGGATCACCCCGTTCAACGTGCCGCGCCCGTGGAACGAATAGAGGCTGATCCCCGGCCCGCCTCCCAACGCCATCTCGCCCCGCTCCGCCATGTCTGGCGTGTCGCAAGCCAGCATCAGATCGATCTGCACCGCAATGTCCGGCGCCAAATTCTGCGCCGCCACCACCGCCCCGCGCAGATTGAACTCTTCTTGCACCGACCAGACATAATGCACCGTCGGCCCGCCCCGCCCCCGCCGCGCCTCGGCCAGCGCCAAAAGCGCCGCACAGCCGGCCCGGTCATCGACCGAGGTGCCCGCAACCCGGTTCCCCGCCAGCGCGATCACCCGCCCGGCATAGACCACCGGCGTGCCGATCAGGATGCCCGCAGCCTCCACCGCCGCCTTGGACCCGTGGCCCGTATCGATGCGAATCTCGGGCGCGGTGAGAACCTTGTATTTCTCCTCCGCCGTCGTGGCATGATGCGCCTTGGTCATGATGATCCCCGGCACATCGCCGATGGTCCCGCACAGGGTCACGCCTTGGGCCGCCATCGCGCGCTCGGACACACCCCCCAGCCGCTCGATCTGGATCAGCCCGTCCGTCTCGATCTTCCGCACCACGAATCCCAATTGATCCATATGCGCAAAGATCATGACCGAGGGCCGTCCCGGATCGCCCGCCACCGTCGCGATCAAATTCCCCAGCCGGTCCGTGCGGCTCGCGATCCCCGCCGCCGTCAACCGATCCCGCAGCCAGGCCGCCACCCGTTCCTCATGCCCCGACAGCCCCGGAATGACCATCAGCGCCGCCAGATCGCGCCGCAACCGATCCTTCATCGCCGCACCGCCCTGACCCGGTCCATGAAGTCCATCGCCCGCTCCGGATCGACCGGCTTCCAGGTATCCCCGTCCACCTTCAACGCCGACCCCACGATACACCCATCCGCCACCGCCAGCACATCGGCGACCGTGGCATGTTTCACCCCGGTATTGGCGAGCACCGGCGTTGCGGGCAGCACCCGCTTCACCGCCTCCAGATCGCCCATCGCCGCGGCTTCCCCAGTGATCGCCCCCGACACCAGCACGGCATCCGGGATCGAGGAAAACACCGCCGAACGCGCCCGGTCCGGCAAGGATCGCCGATCCAGCGAATCCGCAAATTCCGCCGAGACATTGAACAGCATCGCCAGATCCCGCCGCCCCAGCCGATCCCGATACCGCAAAGCCGCCCCCGCATCCGGCGTCCATGGCCCCATGTCGGACGCATAAGTCCCGGTGAAAATCTCGCGCACGAACGCAGCCCCCGTCGCCGCCGCCAAAGCCACCGACGACATCGGGTCCCACAGCACATTCACCCCGAACGGCACGGTGATCTCGCCCCGCAGCCGCCCGATCACGTTTGCCATTGTCGCGGTCGAGGCCGTGTCCACCTTGAACTCATAGGGCCGGTCATTTTCATTGCCGAACATCACGGCATCAAATCCCGCCGCCTGCAGCGCCCGCAAATCTGCCCGCGCCGCCGCGACAATCCCCTCGATCCCCGCTGCGGCATCATGCAACGGCGAGCCCGGCATCGCCCCCAGATGCACCATGGCAATGACCGGCTTTCCCGCGCCAAACACCCGCTGAAAATTCCCCAAGCCTGCCTCCCCGCTGGACGAAGGCCATACTAGCATGCCAGTTTCAGCCAAACGCAAGGGAATCATCCCGCGTTTTCTGTCTGATAATATCCCGGGGGTCCGGGGGCGGTGCCCCGGGCGCTTCGGGCCGGAGGAACCGATGAAAAGCAGAACCTGGACCCGCGCCGGCCACGGCCCATTGACCTTCACTGAACTCGGCTTCGGCACCGCGCCGCTCGGTGGCCTCTACCGCCCCGTCACCCCCGAGGACGCTCATGCCACCATGACCCGCGCCTGGGACCTTGGGGTGCGCTATTTCGACACCGCGCCGCTGTACGGCCTCGGCCAGGCCGAAACCCGGCTGAACCGCGCGCTTCATGGCCGCACCGGCTTCATCACCTCCTCGAAGGTGGGACGCCTGTTGCGCCCCACCCGCCCGGGCGAGCCGCATACCGGCGTCGGCAAGTGGTTCGACGTGCCAAACCGCGTTGAAATCTATGACTATTCCTATGACGGCGTGATGCGCTCGGTCGAGTTTTCGCTGGAACGTACCGGCCTGGACCGGATCGACATCCTCTATGTCCACGACCTCGACCTCTTTACCCACAAGTCCCTTGCCGCGCTTGATCCTCTCCGCGACAGCTTCATGGCCGGCGGCTACAAGGCCCTGATTGCCCTGCGCGATCAGAAGGTCATCACCGCCATCGGCGGCGGCATCAACGAATGGCAGCAGTGCGACTGGCTGATGCAACGCGGCGATTTCGACCTGTTCCTGCTCGCGGGGCGCTATACGCTGCTTGAACAGGAGGCGCTGAACACCTTCCTGCCCGAGGCGCTCAAACGCGGCATCGGCATCATCATCGGCGGCCCCTACAACTCGGGAATCCTCGCCACCGGTGCCAAACCCGGTGCGTTCTACAACTATGACATCGCCCCGCCCGAGATCCTCGCCCGCGTCGCCCGGATCGAGGCCGTCTGCACCGCGCATGGCATCCGCCTCGTTGACGCCGCCTTCCAGTTCCCCCTGCAACACCCCGCCGTCGTCTCCATCATCCCCGGCGCGCAAACTCCGGGCGAGGTCGAAGCCAACGCCCGCGCCGCCGCCGCCGTGATCCCGCCCGCGCTTTGGGCTGACCTGAAAGCCCAGGGCCTGATGCACCCGGCCGCCCCGACCGCGGCGTCAACACCGGCGCCAGAATGATCATCGACAGCCACCAGCACCTCTGGACCCCGGGGCGCGGCGATCACGACTGGATGCCGAAAGGCCATCCGATCCTTGACCGCATCTATGCCCCTTCCGACCTTTCGCCGATCCTGAAGGCGAATGGCGTGGGTGCCACGGTGATCGTGCAAGCCGCCGCCACGGTGAACGAGACGGAATACATGCTCGGCCTCGCCGATGGCACGGATTTCATCAAGGGCGTTGTCGGTTGGGTGGATTTCGAAAACCCGTCCGACCTCAAAACCCTGGACCGCCTCAAAGGGCACAGTAAATTCAAGGGCGTGCGCCCGATGATCCAGGACATCCCCGACGACACCTGGATGCTGCGCCCGGACGTGCAATGGGCCTATGCCGCGTTGACCGATCTGGACCTGACCTTCGACGCCTTGGGTTTTCCCCGGCATCTCGCAAACTTCCTGACTCTCCTGAAGCGCTATCCCACGATGCGCACAGTCATCGACCACTGCATGAAACCGGTGATCCGCGACCCTGCACAGTTCCAGTTCTGGGCCGACGGCATGTCCCGCCTCGCGCAGGAAACCAGCGCTTTCGTCAAATTCTCCGCCCTTGTCACCGAGGCAAATCCCGATTGGAGCGTGGAGACCCTGCGCCCCTATGCCGACCACATCTTCCGCCAGTTCGGCCCGCAGCGGATCATGTGGGGCAGCGACTGGCCCGTCGTGCGCCTGCGCTGCGAATACGAAGGCTGGCTCTCGGCGGCGAAATCCCTGACGTCCGACCTGTCCGCCCCGGCCCGCGCGCGCATCTTCGGCGGCACGGCGGCTGAATTCTACCGGATCTGAAAAAAGGGGCGCTGCCCCTCGCCTTGCAGGCTCACCCCGGGAATATTTATGGCTTCGGTGAGGGGGTAGTTCAGGCCCCTTGCCCCTCATGGAAGCTGCAAATATCCCCGCCGGAGGCTCTTTGGCGGGGCCGGGTCACCCGCGTTTCAGGACCGGTAAAGCCGCGCCGCCACAGCCCGCAGCGCCGCAGCCGCATCCTGCCGGGCGGTGGCCGCGCGCAACACCGGATCACTCCGCAGCTCCGCCGCAATGGCGCGCAGCCGTTCCGACATTTCCACATTCGCCGCCGCCTCGGCCACCGGGTCCAGACCCGAATGATCCGGAAACGTATCGAAATAGATCACCCCGCCATAGCCCTGCCGGTCCAGTTCCACGAACAGTTCCAGCGTCTGCATCGGATGCACCGAGCCCACCATCAGCCCATCGTCGCGCTTGCCGTAGCCATCGTTCAGATGCACCCCCAGAATGCGCGAATGCCGCGCCGCCAGTTGCGCCGACTGCGCCGGGATTTCCCCGGCGAACAGCACATGGCAGAAGTCGAGCGTGATCCCGATGTTGGCCCGCCCCAGCTCGCGGATCGCCAGCAGGTTGGTGCCGATATCCGGCATCAGCGAGAAAGCACGCGGCTCGTTCGGCTTGTATTCCAAGGCGATATCGAGGCCCGTGTTGTGATCGCACACCTGCGCCAGCGCCTCGAGCGTGGTGTCCCACATCTGGGCATAATCGCCCTGAAACGCGTAGTCGACGCCGTCCTGCCCCATCCACAGCGTCATCACGCGGCCGCCCATCTCGGCCAGCGCATCAAGGCCCCGCCGGGTGATATCCACTGCCGCCGCCCTGACCCGGGCATCGGGATTGCTGAACGCCCCCAGCCGGAATCCGGGGTCGGAGTAATAGCGCATGGCAAGCCCGTTCAGCGCCACGCCGTGATCCTCCATCAGCCGCAGCAACTCGCGCGGGGGCCGGTCGAAATGGTCCGGGAAATTCAGATCCGCCGCATCGATCCCCGGCACGGAGGCGACCCTGGCTATCAGATCGGCCATCGTCGGTTTGCCCGGCAGCCCCGCCCTGAACGCGTTGATGCGCGCGGCGTAGCGGTTGCGGTTGGCCTGATGCATCAATTTGCGCTTTCGGGGTCAAAAAGGTCGGGCCGCCTCGCGGCGAGCGGTTCCAGAAACGTCAGCAGCTTGCCAAGATGCACCGCGGTCGCCGCGCGCGCCGCTACCGGATCATGCGCTTCCAGGGCCGCCACGATCGCCTGATGCTCGTCCAGGGTCGCCGCAATCCGGCCCGGTGTCGGCAGAACCATGCGCCGGGCGCGGTTCACATGCACCCAGGCGGTTTCTGCAAACCCCGCGAGCCTCAGAAAGCCGGTAAACGACAGGATCATCTCGTGCATCGCGGCATCGCTTTGGTAAAAGCCCTCCGCGTCGCCGTCCTGCACAAGCGCCGCCTGCAGGCGCAGGTTTTCCCGCAGCAGCGCCAACTGCTCCTCGCGGATCCGTGCCGCCACTTGCCCCACCGCCGCAACCTCCAGCGCCTCGCGCAGAAACGCGCCCTCGCGGATCTCCGTCATCGACAGCCGCGCCACATAAGTCCCCGCCTGCGGCACCACCCGCACCAGATGCTCGGACGCCAGCCGCGCCACCGCCTCGCTGACCGGAGAGCGCGATACCCCCAAAGCCTGACAAATCTCGGGCTTGCGCAGGATCTCTCCCGGCGCAAAACTCAACGTCAGGATCGCCTCTTTCAACGTGGCATAAACCCGCTGCGCCAAGGATCCCGGAAACGCCGACAGCGCCCGCAGCGGTTGACGCTGCGGCAGGACCACTTGCGCAGAGGATGCGTCCGCCTGTAGCATACTAACATGTTAGCTGGGCTTGAGACCGAGTCAAGCAAAGCCCGAAGCCAAACGCCGGCCCCCGCGCACACCCGGTCTGCCCAAGGGTCCGGCCCAGTTAAGGAAAGTCTGACACAGATGAACCCCGTAATCCGCCTGAACCCCGCCGACAATGTCATCATCGCGCTGAAGGATATCGGCTCGGGCACGCAGGTGGACGGCCTGACCCTGAAAGACCCGATCCCGCGCGGCCACAAGATCGCGTCCGAGGCGATTGCCAAAGGCGCCAATGTACTGCGCTATGGCCAGATCATCGGGGCCGCCACGGTGGACATCCCCGCCGGCAGCCACATCCACACCCACAACCTCGCGATGGCGGCGCATACCGCCGACTACGCCTATTCAACCGACATCCGCCCCCTGCCCTTGGTCGAAAAGGGCCGCACCTTCGATGGCTACCGGCGCGCCAATGGCCGCGTCGGTACCCGCAATTACCTTGGGGTTCTGACCTCGGTGAACTGCTCGGGTTCGGTTGCCAAGTTCATCTGCGAAGCGGTGGAGCGTGACGGCTGGCTGAAGGATTTTCCCAACGTGGACGGCGTCGTGCCCATCGTGCATGGCACCGGCTGCGGCATGTCGAACCACGACGAAGGCTATGCCACGCTGTATCGCACCCTGCAAGGTTACGCGCGAAACCCCAATTTCGGCGGCATCCTGCTGCTGGGTCTGGGATGCGAAGTGCTGCAACTGCCAGACCTCGTCGGCAAGGGCCGCCTGAAAGAAGACGCCTCCCTGCGCCTGATGACGATCCAGCAAACCGGCGGCACGCGGCGTAGCGTCGAGGCGGGGGTCGCCGCGCTGAAAGACATGGCCGCCATCGCCAACCAGATCCAGCGCCAACCCTGCGGCATCGATCATCTGATGATCGGCATGCAGTGTGGCGGCTCTGACGGTTACTCCGGCATCACCGCCAACCCCGCACTTGGCTATGCCTCCGATCTTCTGGTGGCCGCCGGCGGCACCACGATCCTGTCCGAAACGCCCGAGATTTACGGCGCCGAGCACCTTCTGACCCGCCGCGCCATAACCCCGGAGGTTGGCGCCAAGATCACCGAACGCATCAAGTGGTGGGAGGATTACACCGCCC
>Ga0105047_10012375_pt1 | contig 13740 bp, 13 predicted proteins | sample MAT04_FD_78384 | JGI IMG/M metagenome (GOLD analysis project Ga0105047, IMG submission 78384) | Freshwater microbial communities from Lake Fryxell liftoff mats and glacier meltwater in Antarctica - MAT-04 (megahit assembly) | ecosystem: Environmental > Aquatic > Freshwater > Ice > Liftoff...
AGGGCGGGATCACCACCGACGGCTCTGTTGGGCATTTGATCCGGGGGATCAAATGGCTTGCGAATGGTTTTCCCGACGAACGCGCAAGCATGGCGGCACGAAGCGGCGCGCAGGCCATTGTCTTCGGACCAATGGCGGACAACGGCGCGCGGCGCAAGATCCACACGCCCATCACTGAAACCGTGGGACAAGTCTGTCCGGGGAAAGGGGAGTGCAACAGAACCACCGCCAGATCACAACAAGCCTCGGTTGCGAAGCTTGGCTGCGATCAGACGGAGAGCTGCGACAGATGCTCGAACAGCCGCGCAACGGCCTCGGCTCCGGGATCCACATGGCCAAGAAGCTGATCGGCGCTGACATAGGACGCGCGCCCGGCCTGTGCCCGGGTCAGTTGTGCCGTATGGTCGGCACCCTTTCGGGCCGCCAGTGCTGCGGCGGGCAGACCCGTCTCCAAGGCCGTAAGAGCGGGCAAAAGCGCGTCGATCATCGTGCGGTCGCCGGGCTTGGCGCCGCCGATCTCCTGCATCCGCTCCAACCCCGCCAGAAGCGCCTGCCGCATCGGCATGCCAGCCGCCGAAGCATCCCCGGCCGCCGCAAAGAAAATCGCCAGCAGAACGCCTGAGGATCCGCCCATCGTCTGACTCAACTCTTGCCCGATGGCGCGGTAAAGCTGGGTTTGGTCGGCCAGAGGCAGCGCATCCATCGCCGCCAGCAGCGCGCGCGCTGCCCCGGCGAGGGTGGATCCGGTATCGCCATCGCCTGACTTTGCGTCCAGCGCGTTCAAGTCAGCCTCTGCCGCCAGCAGGATCCGGCAACACTCGACCAGAAAGGCCCGCGTTTCGGCATGCGCCGAAGGCAGCGCCTTGATCGGCGACAGGCCATCGGGCAGCGGCAGCACCGTGGCCGGTAACAGTGCCGCACACCCCGGCCATGCCGGCAGGACGCAGGGGGCCTCCAAGAGGCGCGCATCCTCGGCGCTGTAGGTCAGGACCGAAACGGAGAACCCCCGCATCGCCAGCGAGGTCATCATCGCCGCCGGGCCCACCATCCGGTCGATCTGGTCCGCCAGCCCCGATTTCACCAATTCCGCCGCCAGCACGGACATTTCCAGCACCGACGCGCCGCCAAGGTTGTTCAGAAGAACCACATGCGCGCCCGTTCCCATGGCAGGGGTCAGCTTTTCCGCCACCGCAGCGATGGCCTGGCGCGCGGTCTCGTAGATGATCTGCTCCACCCCCGCCTCGCCGTGGATGCCAAGGCCCAGTTCCGCCATCCCCTCGGCAATCCGGTTTTCCTTGGGCGATCCGGGGATCGTGCAGGTATCCAGCGACATGCCTATGCTGTGGGTATTGGCGATCACGCGGGTGGCGGCCGCCGTCACCGCCTCCAGATCCGCGCCTTCTTCGGCCAAAGCGCCCGCAATCTTGTGCACGAACAATGTGCCTGCGATGCCGCGCGACTGCGGCAGATGCGGCAGCGCGATGTCGTCATCCACCACCACCATGCTGACCTTCAGCCCGAAAGCCCGCGCCCGTTCCGCCGCCAGACCAAAGTTCAGCCGGTCGCCGGTGTAGTTCTTGACGATCAGCAAGCACCCCGCCGGGCCGGTCACAGCCAGAATACCCGCCAGCACGGCGTCAACCGAAGGCGAGGCGAAGATGTCGCCGCAGACCGCCGCCGTCAGCATCCCCGGCCCGACAAATCCCGCATGCGCGGGTTCATGGCCCGAGCCCCCGCCCGACACCAGCGCCACGCGGGCGCGGTCCCAGCCCGCACGCAGCACGACGCGGATATGCGGATATCCGTCCAGCCGCGCCAGCGTGCCGCCCGAGGCTGCGATGACGCCGTCGATTGCATCCGTCACCATGTTTTCGCGGCTGTTCATGAAATGGGTCATGGGGCTCTCCTTAGATCAGGCGTGCGCCATCGGCGCTGAAATAGAACGGGTTGAGCGGGGCAATGCGGACCACATCGCCATGGCCAAGCGCGGTATGGGCATCGGTCACGGTGATCAGGTCATGCGCCTTGAACTTCAGATGCAGGCGGGTCTGGTCGCCCAGATGCTCGACCCGGTCAACAAAGCTTTCCTGCCCGTCGCCCTGAGCGATCTGCTCGGGGCGCAAGCCGATAAAGGCGGCCCCCTCCGGCGCACGGCCGAACAGGTCTGCGGGCAGAATGTTGATGCGCGGCTGGCCCAGACGGCCCGCGGCATAAAGGCTGACCGGATCTTCGTAGATCTGACGCGGGGTGCCGAACTGCACCAGCCGCCCCTTGTCCAGCACGCCGACATGGGTCGCCATCGTCATCGCCTCGATCTGGTCATGGGTCACATAGAGCAGCGTCGCACCCGAGTTGGCTTGAATCCCCTTCAGTTCGATCCGCAGATCGGCGCGCAGCTTGGCGTCCAGAGAGCTGAGCGGTTCATCCATCAGATAGACCGACGGGTTGCGCACCAGCGCCCGACCGATCGACACGCGCTGCATCTCGCCGCCCGACAAGGCGGTGGCCTTGTTGCCCAGCTTGTGGCTGATCTGCAGGATTTCTGCCACCTCGCCCACCTTGCGGTCGATCTCGGCCCGGGGCGTGCGCAGGATCGGGGATTTCAGCGGGAATTCAAGGTTCTGGCGCACGGTCAGATGCGGGTAAAGCGAGTATTGCTGAAACACCATCGCCACATCGCGCTGCGCGGGCGTCAGGTCGGACACATCGCGCCCGCCAATGCGGATCACGCCACTGTCGGGCTTGTCCAGCCCCGCGACCATGCGCAGGGTGGTGGTCTTTCCCGCCCCCGTCGGACCCAGCAGCACGACGAAAGACCCGTCCGGAATGGTCAGCGATACACCCGCCAGCGCCACATCGGTGCCGTAGCGTTTCGTCACCCTCTCAAGCGATACCTCAGCCATGGCCCAGCACCCCCGCATTGCCTTCACTCAGCAGCGCCTGCCCGTTGGCATCAAAGATCGTCACGCTGCGCGGATCGAACCGCAATCCTGTGTGCGCGCCGACCCGCACCGCATCGGTCGACGGGCTGCGCACCTTGACTGCGCCATGCGCGGTTTTCAGCGTGATGATCTGCGTGGTTCCCAGATATTCGGTCGCCATCACCTCGCCGCGGAAATCCGCCTGATCGTCCAGCGTCACATGCTCGGGGCGCACGCCAAAGGTCAGGTCGCCATTGGCGCCGTGCCGCTGGCGGGGGATGGCGAAATCAGTGCCGCCAAACCGCACTGATGCAGAGCCAGAGCCGACCATCCCGTCGAAATGCAGAAAATTCATCGGCGGCGATCCGATGAACTGCGCCACGAATTTCGTCGCCGGCCAGTCGTAGATCTGCTGTGGGACGCCGAACTGCTCGACAACGCCGTGGTTCATCACCACGATCTTGTCGCCCATCTGCATCGCCTCCAACTGGTCATGGGTCACGTAGACGGTGGTCGCCCCCATGCGGTCATGCAGAGCGCGCAATTCCTGACTCATGTGTTCGCGGAATTCTGCATCCAGCGCACCCAGAGGTTCGTCCATGAAAAACGCCTTGGGATTGCGCACGATGGCCCGCCCCAATGCCACGCGCTGCCGGTCACCCCCCGACAGCCCCCCCACCGGCCGATCAAGGATATCCGTGATGCCAAGGATTTCCGCCACCTCGCCCACCTTGGCGCGGATCTGCGCCTTTGCCATGCCTTGCGATTGCAGGGGATAGCTGATGTTGCGCCGCACGTTCATATGCGGATAGAGCGCGAACATCTGGAATACGAAGGCGATATCGCGCTGGCTGGCAGGCTTTTGCCCCACCTCTTCGCCGTCGATATAGATCTGGCCAGAGGTCGGCAGCTCCAACCCCGCCATCATCCGCAGCGTGGTGGTCTTGCCGCAACCCGAGGGGCCAAGCAGCATGAAGAACTCGCCATCCTCGACCGTGAAGGTCGAAGATTTCACCGCGTTGAAGACGCCGAAATCCTTGCGGACATTTTCGATGCGTATCTGGGCCATTGCCTACTCCGGGAAATGGCTGGTGATGATGAACATCACCGTGCCGACAAGGGTGACAAGGAACGACCAGGTATAAAGCAGCATGAAAAACGGCTGCATCAGCATGACCACGCCGCAAGCAATCAGGATCGAGGCAAGCAATTCCCAAGAGCCCCGCCGGAACCGCATCAGGCCAGACAGAAACCCGCTCATTTGCGCACCGCCCCGAACGTGATCCCGCGCAGCAGGTGCTTGCGCAAAAGGATGGTGAACACCATCACCGGCACCAGAAAGATCGTCGCCCCAGCCGCTACGGCGGGCCAATCCTTGCCCGAGGTGCCGATGATCGTGGGAATGAACGGTGGTGCGGTTTGCGCGTTGCCGGATGTCAGAAGCACTGCAAAGGCATATTCGTTCCAGGCAAAGATCAGACAGAAGATCGCGGTTGAGGCAATGCCGGTGGCCGCTTGTGGCAACACGACCTTCACAAAGGCCTGAAAGCGGGTGTAGCCGTCGATCAGGGCGGCTTCCTCATACTCGACCGGAATTTCGTCGATGAAGCCCTTCAGCAGCCAGACCGACAGCGACAGGTTGACGGCGGTATAAAGCAGGATCATTCCCAGATGCGTGTCGTTCAGCCCCAACTGGCGGAACATCAGAAAGATGGGAATCGCAACGGCAATGGGCGGCATCATGCGGGTGGACAGGATGAAGAACAGCAGATCGTCCTTCAGCGGCACCCGGAACCGGCTGAACGCATAGGCGGCCATGGTGCCCAGCAGCATGCACAGCGCGGTGGAGCCAAAGCCGATGATGACCGAGTTCACAAACCGTTCGCCATAGCGCGACGGGCCGGTGATGACCGTGCCGCGCGATTGTGCGATCTCGTCGTAAAAGGTGGTGGCGGGGCCTGCGGCCTCCATCATCTCGGAAGTGGCACGGGTGCGGTCTGTGAACAGGTTCACATAACCTTCCAGCGTCGGCTCGAACACCACGACGGGCGGGTAGGCGATGGAATCCGTGGGCGATTTGAACCCTGTGGCGATGATCCACAGCAGCGGGATCAGCGTCAGGATCGCATAACCGACAACCAGAATCCCTGCGACCCATTTGGTCCGGACGGTGGGCTCCGTGACTGAAAAGCTCATCTTTCCTTCACCTTGTTCAGGGCTTTGACATAGATCGAGGCCAGGCCAAAGACGGTCACGAACAGGATCACCGCATAGGCAGAGGAATAGCCCGTGCGCCATTTCTCGAACGCCTCGCGCTTGAGGTCGATCGAGGTCAGGGTGGTGGTGTTGCCCGGCCCACCGCCTGTCAGTTGCACGACCAGATCGAACATCTTGAAATTCTCAATGCCCCGGAACAGCACGGCCAGCATCAGGAACGGCAGCGCCATCGGCAGGGTGATGGTCCAGAACTGGCGCCACTTTGATGCGCGGTCACATTCCGCCGCCTCGTAAATACTGTCAGGGATCGACCGCAGACCGGCCAGACAGATCAGCATCACAAACGGCGTCCACATCCAGGTATCGGCGATGACGATGGCCCAAGGGGCCAGATGCACATCGCCGATCATCGAGAAACTGGCCGGGTCTGCCCCGGTCACAAAGGCGACCGCATAATTGAAGAGGCCGATCTGCGGCTGATACAGAAAGGTCCAGAAATTGCCCACTACCGCAGGCGACAACATCATCGGAAAGACGATGATCGTGGTCCACAGATCATTGCCGCGAAACTTCTTGTTGATCAGGAAGGCCAGCGTAAAGCCGATCAGCACTTGCAGCACGATCGTCCAGATCAGGAAATGCGCCGTTGCCTGCATCGTGGCCCAGATGTCGGGATCGGTCAGGATGCGGCGGTAATTCTGCAGCCCGACCCACGCGACCTCGTTATTGGGCCGGTTCACCCGGAAATCGGTAAAGCTGAGACGGATGGTCCAGATCAGCGGAAATATGTTGACGGCCAGCAGCAGGAAGATTGTGGGCGCGACAAATATCCACGCGATCGTGCGATCCGACAGGCCCCGGATCTTGCGGGCGATCCCGTCGGGCGTGCGCGCAGCGGCCTTGTCGAACGTCTTCGGGGTCATAGCGGCATCATCCTTCACGGGCATCGCTGCGCGTGCGGTCAGGGGTCAAGGCGTTTGGGGCAGTGACCCCCGCAACCAGATACGCTCTGGCAGCGGGGATGTGTCAGGCGCAGCGTCATCGAACCGATGCGCCTGACGAAGAAAACGTCAAAGCTTGCCTTCGTCCTGGAACACTTCGGTCCAGTCTTTGACCAGCCCGTCCAGCGCCTCTTGCGCGGTGCCGTCGCCCGCGATGACAAAGTTGTGGATCCGCTCCTGCATCGGCAGCAGAAGGTCGGCATAGGCAGGCTCGGCCCAGAAATCCTTCACGATTGCCATCGAGTCGAGGAAGGTCTGCGCATAAGGCTGGCTGCTGGCAAAACCCGGATCCTCAACCACCGCCTTCAGCGCCGAATAGCCGCCCAGTTCCCACCACTTTGCCTGAACCTCTGGCTGGGCGAACCACTTGATATACTCCAGCGCCGCATCCTGCTTTTGCGAATAGGCGACCACGGAAATCCCTTGCCCACCCAATTGCGCGAACTGGCCCGCCGGGCCTGCCGGATTGGGGAAATAGCCCGATTTGCCACCGCCCACGTTCGCATCGGCCTCAACCCCCGGCCAGATGAAGGCAAAGTTCATCTGCATTGCCACCTGACCCGACCGGTAGGCGTCGATATTCTCGCCCATATACCAGTTCGACGATCCCGGAGGGGTGCCCGTGTCATAGAGGTTCTTGTAGGCCTCAAGGCCCTCGGCCGCGCCTGCGGAATTCACGAAGCCTTGCAGATCATAGGGCTTGTCCGGATTCTCATAAAGGAACCCGTAATTGTAAAGCCAGTTGGTGACCCCCATGGTGATGCCTTCGGACCCGCGCTCGGTATAGATGGCGGCGCCATAGACGGTGGTGCCATCAATGTCGCGGCCCTGGAAGAACTGCGCGATGTCGGTCAACTCGGCCAGCGTCGCAGGCACACCCAAGGCGCGGCCGTATTTCTCTTGAAACTCGGCCTGCAACTCGGGGCGGTCAAACCAGTCCTTGCGGTAGGTCCAGCCGACAACATCGCCAAAAGCGGGCAGCGCATAGTAATTCGGCGTGCCCTTCGGCCATTCCGAATAGCCTGTGACGGTCGCGGGGATGAAATCGTCCATCGTGATCGCATTGGCGTCAAAGAAATCGTTCAGCTTGACGTAGTGGCCGTTCTCGGCCCCGCCGCCGATCCACTGGCTGTCGCCGATCATCAGATCGCAGAGCTGTCCTTTCGAGTTCAGCTCGTTCAGCATCCGGTCGGCAAAGCTGGTCCATGGCACGAATTCGAAATTCATCTTGTGGCCGGATTGCGTCTCAAAATCCTTGCTCAGTTCGATCAAGGCATTGGCCGGATCCCAGGCGGCCCAGCACAGCGTCAGGTCTTCGGCCTGCGCCGACACGGTCATTGCGGCCAGCGAAAAGGCACCGGCGCAGGTAGTGGCAAGAAGTCTTGCGGTCATCGTGGTCATCCTCCCTGAATTTTTTTCCCGGCGGGTGCTTTGCGACTCGCCTGTGCCGACTTTTGTATTGAGGCACGTGCCTCATTTCAACATTTATCTGATGCACGTGCGTCAAAATCTGTGATAAAGATCAGACCAACCGATGAAACCCTGGCCCTCCCAGCCGGAGCCCTCAGCGTAAAACATTGAAATGGTTTGAAAGTGTTGCAATTTCTGAACAAGGACGATGCCTTGCGTCCCACGACCAAAGATCTGGCCAAAGCCGCCGGCGTCAGCCGCGCGACGGTGGACCGCGTGCTGAACGGGCGCGAAGGGGTCAATCCGAAAACGGTCGAAAAGGTCAACGCGGCCATCGTCGAAATCGGCTTTTTGCGCAACATTGCCGCCGCCAACCTGGCCAAAAGCCGCACTTACCGCTTTCTCTTTGTCCTGCCGCAATCGGGCGATCAGTTTCTGGACGAAATCCTGCGCCATGTGGCCGAGGCTGAAACCGCTTTTGCCGCCGACATGGTCCTGACAAACGTCCATCACATCGACGAAAACGACCCGCATGCCATCGCGGCTTTCCTTGGCTCGCTGACCTGCGATGCGGTGGACGGCGTGGCCATCATGGCGCCCGAGACGCCGCAAGTGCGCGACGCGATCGCGCGGTTGCAGGAACGCGGGGTTCACACGCTGCCCTTCATTTCCAACCAGACACTGACCGACCACAATTGTGTCGGCATTGACAATTACGCCGCCGGGGCCACCGCAGGCACGCTGATGGGCCGGTTCTTGCCACAGCGGCCCGGCAAGCTGCTGGTCATCGCCGACAGCATCCAGTCGCGCCATACGCTGGAGCGCCGGTCGGGCTTCGATACCGCCATCAACGGCAACTTTCCGCATCTTACAGCCCTGCCCACGCTGGAGACCTATGGCTCGGATCAGCGGGCGGGCACGATCATTCCCGCGGCCATGCAGCGCCAACCCGACATCGTGGGGATCTATGTCTTCGCCTCCGAAGCCCGCGTGCCGTTGCAGATCATCGCACGCGCAGGGGCGCCGCAAGGCGCGGTCGTTATCGCACATGAACGCACCCCCAGCACGCTTGCGGCGCTTACTGATGGCACATTGGATGCGGTCATCACGCAGGATTCCGGCCATCTGGTCCGCAGTGCCGTCCGCAAATTGCGCGCTTTGACAGACATGCGCGTGACGCTGAAATCACAAGAGAAAATCAGGATAGAGATTCTTTTGAAAACGAACATCTAGCGACTGGGTCTGTGCAACGCGCTGAATCTGCCGGGGGGCTTGACCAGGACTGCCCGCGTGTCAGCACGGATGGCGGGCAAAGTGGCGGCGGAGGTGCAAGAACAATCAGGCAGACCGATGATCATTGAAGCCGTGATCCCGCAAAGGATGCAGGAGCTTGTGCCGGCACTTTTCCCCGCTCGTCCTCGCTGCACGCCGGCCGCAACGCCGCTTGCCCAAGCCCAACTGACTTCGACGGTTGCAGAGGCAAGACACCTGATCATCGTGGTTCTGACTGGCCCAGATCGGCCCCGACCTGACGCGCGGCCAAAAAGAACCGGTCCAAGGCCGTGTTGACCCTAGCATGACGCTGCAAACATCATGACGGGTCGGCTCAATTCTCGGTGACAAGGCCCCTTCAGTTCTCAGTAACAATATACAGCGCTTGGGCCGGGTCTGCCGCCAGACAGGCAACCGAAAACAAGGCCGCAGCCTTGGCACGCAGATCGGTCATATGGTTAGGCCGCCGAGATTTGCCTGGCTTTTTGCACAAGAACCTCGGCTTGCCGGATCGACGCATAATCGATCAGGCGCCCGTCCAGCGATACAGCACCCTTGCCCTCTTTCGCGGCCTGCTCCATCGCCACCAGAATGCGCTGCGCCCGGTTGACCTCGGCCTCTGACGGGCTCATCACCTCGTTCGCCAAACCGATCTGGCTGGGGTGGATCGCCCATTTGCCTTCGCAGCCCAGAACTGCCGCCCGTTTGGCGGCGGCGCGGTAACCGTCGGGGTCCTGAAAATCACCGAACGGCCCGTCGACCGGGCGCAACCCGTTGGCGCGTGCGGCCACGATCATCCGGGCCAGCGCATAGTGCCACATATCGCCCCAATGCACGGCGCGGCTGCCATCCTCCAGCGGGTCTGTCAGCACCGAATAATCCGGGTTCACGCCGCCGATGATCGTGGTGCGCGCGCGGGTGGATGCCGCATAATCGGCCACGCCGAAATGCAGGCTTTCGTTGCGCTTTGACGCGCCCGCAATCTCGGTTACGTTCTGCATCCCAAGCGCGGTTTCGATGATGTGTTCGAACCCGATCCGCTTTTTGAAACCCTTGGCGTCCTCGATCTGGGTCACCAGCATGTCAACCGCATAAACGTCTGCGGCGGTGCCGACTTTCGGGATCATGATCAGGTCAAGACGCTCTCCCGCCTGCTCCACGACATCGACCAGGTCGCGGTACATGTAGTGCGTGTCGAGGCCATTGATTCGGACGGACATCGTTTTCTTGCCCCAGTCCAATTCGTTCAGGGCCTTGATGATGTTCTTGCGGGCCTGCGCCTTGTCGTCCGGAGCGACCGCATCCTCCAGGTCGAGAAATATCACATCCGCGTCGGATTTCGCTGCTTTTTCAAACATTTGCGGGGCGCTGCCGGGAACGGCAAGTTCGCTGCGGTTCAGGCGGGCGGGGGCTTGTTGAATGACGTGGAAGGACATCGGAACGCTCCTTGCGTTGAAGAGGGGGGCATTTATGATCAGGCATCAACGATCAGAGTGTTTCCAGTCAAGAACAGCTTTGAACAATTTTCACGACCCTTCCGGTCAGAGGTCGCCGCGTGAAGACCTGTTGGCGTAGTAAAAGGCAATCGCCTGGGTGCGGCTGTTGACCGACAGTTTTTCGAACAGGTTCGATAAATGGAACTTCACGGTGTTTGGACTGATTTCGAATAGCTTGGCCAACTCGCGGTTCGTGAGGCCGGTTGACAGCGCTTCCAGCAGGGTCTTTTCGCGCTTGGACAGCTGGTTGATCGGGTCTTGTTGCAGGCTGCGGATGTCAAGAAACGGAAAAACCATCTGGCCTTTTGCAACGGCAAGGCAGGTTTCGACCAGCCTTTCGACCGAAGCCGAGCGTGCCGCAAATCCGGCCGCCCCTGAGGCCATCGCCCTTCGCGGCGTGTCAGAATTTTCGTCGCCGTAAACCACAAGCTTGGGCGGGTTGGGCTGGTCTCGAAGAACGTCGATCAACCTGGCCCCACCCAAGGCAGGCAAATGCCAGTCGATCACCCCAACCGTGACCGGCATCCGGATCACGGTTCCGAGAAAGGCTTCGGCAGTGGCCAAGGTCGCAACCAGGGAGAATCGCTTGTCGCGTTCAAACACTTCGGACATCGCACCAAGCATCAGCGGATTGTTGTCCGCTAACATGATGGAAATCGGGGCTTCCTTGGTTGCCCGCGGCCAAATGCTCATCTTGCTCCCCAAAGACCTACCCACTTGGGTATGGTTATTTCAGATGACTGCGAGATTACAACCACTTTGGGTAGGAAGTCGCCAGTCCATAAAGATCCCCAAAAGCGGGATGTAAGAATATTGTGCAAACTGTCGTTCTGCCGTTTCTTAAGTGTCATGAAAACTTACCGCCGAGAAAGTTGTGACCGCGCAAGAAAACTGGTCAGTTGTGAAACTGCTCCGGACAGCTGCCCGTGGGCTAACGGGTGATGTTTCCAGAAATGGCACTGGCGACAAGACCTTCGGCAGGAACAAGGCAGAGATCAATATGACCGAGCGATCGATCTTCCCGCAGTTGACCAGTCCTGAAACCTTGGCCGCCGAACCAAAGGCGCTGCGGGATGCCGTATTTGCCGATGCGATGAACGAGATGGCGGGCGGGATTGACGCGGCACCCGCGGTGGACGGGCGGGGCCGTCGTTACATGACATCCGCAGCCGCACAGTAAAGCCGGTCCTTGGGAGGGGAAAATGGATATCCACGAATATCAGGCCAAAGAGATCTTGGCAAAGTTCGGTGTGGCCGTGCCTCAGGGCGGGCTGGCCTACAGCCCCGAACAGGCAGCCTACCGTGCCCGCGAGCTGGGCGGAGAGCGCTGGATCGTCAAGGCGCAGGTCCATGCCGGAGGCCGGGGCAAGGCAGGCGGCGTCAAGCTGTGCAACTCTGACCACGACATCCACCATGCCACGAACGAGATGTTCGGCCGCAAGCTGGTGACGCATCAGACCGGTCCGGAAGGTAAGGGCATCTACCGCGTCTATGTGGAGGCCGCGGTTGAGTTCACCCGCGAAATCTATCTGGGCTTCGTGCTGGACCGGTCATCGCAACGGGTGATGATCGTGGCATCCTCGGAAGGCGGGATGGAGATTGAACAGATTTCAGAAACCCGGCCCGAGTCCATCGTGCGGTCTACCGTAGAACCGGCGGTGGGGCTGCAAGAGTTTCAGGCGCGCGAGATTGCCTATGCTCTGAACATCCCGCCTGCGCTGACCCAGCAAATGGTGCGGACCTTGCAAGGCTGCTACCGCGCGTTTCGCGAATTGGATGCGACCATGGTGGAGATCAATCCGTTGGTCATCACAACAGACAACCGCATTCTGGCGCTGGATGCGAAGATGACCTTTGACACCAACGCTTTGTTCCGCCACCCGCAGATATCCGAACTGCGCGACAAAAGTCAGGAAGACCCGCGCGAATCGCGCGCCGCTGACCGGGGGCTGGCCTATATTGGCCTTACAGGCAACATCGGCTGCATCGTCAACGGTGCGGGCCTTGCGATGGCCACGATGGACACGATCAAGCTGGCAGGGGGCGAGCCTGCAAACTTTCTGGATATCGGCGGCGGCGCCACGCCTGAACGGGTGGCCAAGGCGTTTCGTCTGGTCATGTCGGACGAAAACGTGCAGGCGATTCTGGTCAACATTTTCGCCGGTATCAACCGGTGTGACTGGGTGGCCGAAGGCGTTGTGCAGGCGTTGCAGGCCAACCCGGTGAATGTGCCCGTGATCGTGCGGCTGGCTGGCACCAACGTCGAGGAAGGCCAAAAGATTCTGGCCAAATCCGGCCTGCCGATCATCCGGGCCTCGTCGCTGATGGAAGCGGCAGAGCGTGCGGTGACCGCATGGAAGAACGATCAACTGCAGAAAACCAAGATCGGGGCGATCTGATGAGCATTTATCTTGACCGCAGCAGCCGCGTCATCGTGCAGGGCATCACCGGCAGAATGGCGCAATTTCACACCAAGGAAATGGTGGCATATGGCACCGACGTTGTCGCTGGTGTCGTGCCGGGCAAGGGTGGCGAGACGCTGATGGGCATTCCGGTGTTCAACACGGTCAAGCAAGCCGTCGAGGCGACGCAGGCCGATACCAGCCTGGTGTTTGTGCCGCCACCCTTTGCCGCAGACAGCATCATGGAAGCCGCCGACGGGGGCATCCGGTACTGCGTGTGCATCACCGACGGCATCCCGGCGCAGGACATGATCCGGGTCAAACGCTACATGATGCGCTATCCGCGCGAACGGCGGATGGTTTTGACCGGGCCGAATTGCGCCGGAACCATCAGCCCCGGCAAGGCGATGCTGGGCATCATGCCGGGCCATATCTATCTGCAGGGCCATGTCGGCATCGTCGGACGTTCAGGCACGCTGGGCTATGAGGCGGCACAACAGTTGAAAGACCGCGGCATCGGGATTTCGACATCGGTAGGCATCGGTGGCGATCCGATCAACGGCTCCAGCTTTCGTGATATCCTTGAACGCTTCGAGGCCGACCCCGACACCCATGTGATCTGCATGATCGGCGAAATCGGCGGCCCGCAAGAGGCCGAAGCCGCCGCTTACATTCAGGAGCACATGAAAAAGCCGGTGATTGCCTATATCGCGGGCCTGACCGCGCCGAAGGGGCGCACCATGGGTCATGCGGGGGCGATCATTTCTGCCTTTGGCGAAAGCGCCTCGGAAAAGGTCGAAATCCTGACGGCGGCGGGCGTGACGGTGGCCGAGAACCCTTCGGTCATCGGAGAGACGATTGCACGCGTGATGCAAAAGCAAGCGGCCTGATCAGGGGGAGCAGATCATGAAACCCAGAGTCCCGGTGACGCGCAGGTGGCCACTGGCGGTGGAAAGCCGGATGGCACAAGTTTTCGACCTTGTGAAGAACACATCCGACAAACCGTTGCCCCAGGCCGATC
>Ga0105047_10012377_pt1 | contig 13739 bp, 16 predicted proteins | sample MAT04_FD_78384 | JGI IMG/M metagenome (GOLD analysis project Ga0105047, IMG submission 78384) | Freshwater microbial communities from Lake Fryxell liftoff mats and glacier meltwater in Antarctica - MAT-04 (megahit assembly) | ecosystem: Environmental > Aquatic > Freshwater > Ice > Liftoff...
ATATCAGTTAGATTGTGCCTGCGGCGCTAGTGCCGCGTGTCCAACCGATTAAATCCCAGGAGATTGAATATGAGCAAGTTGATGTCTAGCCTCGTTCTCGCCGCTTTCGCAACCGCTTCCATGGGCGCTTTCGCAGCAGCCCATGGCGGTGCGATGTCGGATAAGGAGAAAGCAGAAATGACCGAGAAATGCGCCAAGATGGACGCAACCAAGGCCGACGACAAGATGAAAGCCGACTGCAAGAAGTTGATGGAAATGAAGAAGTAATTTCTGCTTCTGTCGACAAAAAGCGGGCTTTCAGTCCGCTTTTTTTATGACCTGCCCCCGCGTCATATCAGATGCCCCCATAGAACCGAGAGCCTGGAGGCGGCGCTTAAAAAAGGTAAACGGCACGATATGGAAAAGTATTCAAAGATGAAGCGGTAGCCCGACTGCTGCCTGTCGCGTCCGACACCAATCAATTGGCTCACAGTTTGTGCTGAAGTGGGTTAAAACTGCCCCGCCCTCTTACCAACCACTGGTTGCGGGTTCACCCTTGAACGGGCCCGCCAAGTCTGGCGTAATCCAGCCGCCATAGAAGCCGCCGGGTTGTGGCCGCACCACCGCGCCGTCTACCGTGCAGCTCAAATTGGCAGGGTAGAAAGCGATGCAAGATTCCAGGGCCTCAGCGCCCGCCAGTGGCCGCGGGTAGCTCCAAGCGACGCCGTCCAGGCGATCATTGCCATTGACCAGCGACCAATACTGCGCAGGCCCCTTCCACTCGCAAAAAGAGCTTCCGGACTGTTGCTGCAGCAGGTGTTTAGCGACGTCCGCCCAAGGCAGATAAAAACTGGGCGGGTGGGATGTCTCCAGCACTTTGATTGCGCGGCGGGTACGGGCAAGCTCGAGCTGGCCCCAGCGGATGACCACTTCCCGCGTGTCAGGCGCGAGCTGCGGCGGGCGGGGAAAGTCCCATACGGAGTTTTGCCCAGGTTGAGGCGTCTGCGCAAATGGCGGGCGGGCTTGGCCGCGCCACTGCCAGTGATCGCGGGCGGATTGGAGCCAGGTGGAGGTAGGGGTATCTGTGGAGTTATCAGCCATAAGTAGCAACGCTTTCTAATTGCAGTGGAAGCAACCATTGTCTAACCGTCAGGCTTTGCGTCAATGTGAGGGTCTGTGCGACGGCTTGGGCGCCCGCGGCATGCTGGCTACGGCGGCATGGGGGTGGAGCAACTCCAGCACTCCTCAAATCCGCCTTCCACGATTTCGCCGCACGCGCAGGTCCAGCGACGCTGGCGAACATGCTGAAAGTCAAAAAGCACCTGGCGGGCTCGCGTCTCCTGTTCCGGGTGTTTGATCCAAACCTCAGGCAGACACTGATCGGGCGGTAACTCACCAGAAGCACTACCTAAATATTGACGTTGAACGTTGGCATCAATTCCCTCGCCTTTGAGTACATCCGTCCACAGCGTTGCCATGGCCAGTGTCGGAGCTTGGGTGATGCGCAGCATGGTGCTCAGATTACGCTATAACCAGCTCGGAGTGCAAATAACTTCATGCGGGCTAATGGACGCGATTGAGGCTCATTGGATGGGCCTGCAGACGTGCATCATCCAGCCCGATAATCAGCGCTGACTTAGCGAGCCAAATCTCACTTGAACAACGCCCTCGTCATCGGCCCCTTGGTCATCCCCTACGCCCTGTTGCTGGTGTTCGCCGTCCTGGCGTCGATCCTCGCTGTTGGAACACGCAGCGCACGCAAGGCTCACACGACGATCGAGCCGGAGCTGTGGAAGACACTATTCGTCGGCCTGGTCGTCGCCCGGATTGCGTTCGTCTGGGAATTTCACTCGGCCTACATGTTGTTGCCCTTGGGCATGCTCGATATCCGCGATGGTGGCTGGAATGCAACCGCCGGGTTTATTGGCGCCTGGCTGTTTGCGCTGAGTCTGTACGGGCGCCGGCCGGCCTTGCGAAAACCGATGCAGGCGGCCATGCTCACCGGTTCGCTGGTTTGGCTCGTCGGGTCGATTGCGCTAGCCCTACAGCACGACACAGGGCAGGAACTGCCTGCGCTGGACCTCCGGTCGCAGCAGGGTCAGACCGTGTCACTCGCTGCCTTCAAAGGTAAACCGGTGGTGGTGAACCTCTGGGCTACCTGGTGCCCGCCGTGTGTGCGCGAGATGCCGGTGCTGCAGCAAGCCCAGTTGGATCGGCCCGGGGTAAATTTCATATTCCTGAACCAGGGCGAGTCACCCGCCAAGGTCAATGCCTGGTTGCAGGCGCGCAACCTGCATCTGGACAATGTGCTGTTGGATGAGGCTCGCACAGCAGGCGCAGCATTCAAACAAAGCGCGCTGCCCATGACGCTGTTCTTTGATGCCAAAGGGCGGCTAGTCAGCACACGGATCGGAGAGCTATCGCAAGCCACACTGGCCGAAAGGCTGGCCGCGACAGGCCCTTGAACGGCCCTCCCCTGCATATTTGAATTAAATTGCCACCCGTTTCAATTGCAATCTTGCCAGTGCCCCAACCAATTCAACACCAAGCGATGGAGCAATCTAACGCGGCATCAAAGGGGTAGGCGTCATGCAGGCTCCTCAATGGGTGTGAAAGTGGGTACCGGCCAATGCGCCTGCCTGGCAGCACCCGTAGTTAAGATGCCGAGGTTACCTTCACACACCCCATAAAATTTTACAAGTATCTGGCTCTGGCAGCAGCATTCGCGTTGGGCGCGCCGCATGCCGCTGCTGACAAAATCGCCAATGCCCGCTTTTCGGCCCCGGTGGAGCGCTACGGGCATTTCGCGCTGGGTCAGCCACACGAATACGCCCGCGTGTCGGCCACGACCGAGACAGAGAGGCAAGTTGGCTTTGAATTGCCGGAGGACGAAGTCTTTGAGGACCTCACTCCGCGCATCGTCAGATTGGCGCCGGACGAGCCGGATGGGATTCTCGTGACAGTCAGTAATCGCGTTGGAGGCTCGCGGCTCATGATGCTTCGGCTGGCTGGGGAGCGACTGGAGATCAGTGCGGAGTCACCGCCAATTGGAACGCCAATGCGCTGGCTGAATCTGGTCGGCGTCGCTGACCTCGACAGCGACGGGAAAGCCGAGATCGCTGCCGTGGTGACGCCCCACATTGGGCCGCACGATGCGGTACACGCCCCTGCACCAGCGTGGCTCCTCCTGTGCGGGTGACAAACTTCACGGTAAACCGCGGACCACCGGGCACCGGCCCGGTCGACTCTAGGGTTCAGTGGGCAAATACTGCTTGAAATTGGGCGTGGGTCAGGGTTTGCATAGTTGCACCTTCAACATTAATTGAACGCAATTGGGACTCGTTATTGCCGGACGGCGGCCCGCGGTGACGATTTCTCCAAAGCCGCTGATGACAAAAAAATCGCTTGCCAGAGACGAGACACTCGCTACGGGCCATCCACTCGCGTTATGACACGCAATGGATGGCCCGGGCAAGCGCTGAACCGCTGAACCGACAAACTTGCGAATCACCAGCTGCCTCATGCAGAGCCAGCGCCAGGCAGGGACAAGAAAAAGCGCACCATCTCGGCTGAAGCATCCGGTCCGCCAGGATCGGTGTACGAGCCGCTAGCGCTGCCGCCGGCCCATGCATGGCCCGCTCCATGCACGGTCCAGGACTCGACACGGGCCCTTCCGGCTGCGTCGCGGTGCACCGTGCGGCTGTAACTCCGACCTCCCTGAGGCGTGCTGCTCTCCGTGCTGACGCCCATGGCCACGCCCGTCCCGGCCGCAGAATGTGCATTCCTGGCCTGCTGCACGATTTCGATGCCGTTGGCCGGCTGCACGGTGTGATCACGGTCGCCGTGGAAGACGATGGTTGGCACAGCCTGCGCGGTCGTTCTCTGCGGTGCGGCGCCTGGACTTGGCACGACCTTGAGGCTTGTGATTCCGCTGCGGCCGCCCTTCATTGCAGCCATTGCAGACGGGATGTCGTGCGCACTGCGGTACGGCAACCCGGAATGCGCGCCAACGCCGGCGAACAGCTCAGGATAGGTCTCGCCAAGGATCACCGCCATCGCGGCGCCAGCCGATAGCCCTGCGACAAAGATGCGGCGCGTATCGACGCCGTGGCGCGCGGCTACGTCACGTACGATCCCGGCAATCAGCGAAGGCTCGCCCGAGTCCCGTACCTGGTCTCGTGCCTTGAACCAGTTCCAGCATTTCGACGGATTCGCACTGGTTGCCTGCTCAGGATAGACCACCAGAAAGCCGTGTTCGTCGGCCAACCGGTTCATTCGCGTTCCGGTAGCGAAGTCGTCCGCCGACTGGGTACAGCCATGCAGCATTACGACCAGCGGAGGCTGCGACACTCCGACCCGTGCGGGCACATAGAGCTTGTATGCGCGAGCACCTGCACGGTTGGCGAATTCGCGGGCCTCAAACGTTCCGACCGGCGCCACCGGTTCATCCATCAATGGCCGACGAGCCGGCTTGACGTCTGCGTCCTGCCCCACATCGACCGTGCGCGCCACGACGTCGACGACGTTCTCGCTGGCGTCCGCGACAACTTGCGTCGTCGGCATTCCTGCTGAGCACAGTGCACGGAGAATGGTGTCGGTCACGCCGCGCATCGGGCCTGCCTTCGTGTCGAGTCCGGCGGAGGCCAGGGCACTGCGAATCGTTTCGTTGATGGCATCGGCGTCGAACGACGGCGCTCGAATGTTGAATGGCGTTTTCATAGGGCGCTTTTCTGTTGTCGGGTTTGGGAATGAATCAATGGATGCGGTCGGACAAGGCGCGTCGCACGGCGGTACTGGCCTGGAACGCACCCAGAACGGTCACGGACTCGATCGCCGCGCGAGCCAGTTCAGGGGTCACGTCGTCTGCGATGCGCGCGAGCCCGACGACCTGCACCTGCAGCCGCTGGCCCGCCGCCACTACGCGTTCAAGATCGGCACGGCTGTAATGCTGCAGCCCGACCGTCAGTGTGCGGCGCGCCACGGTCTGCTTGACCGTGTCGGCATGCAGGGCGAGCTGATTGCGCAACGCCGTCCTGACGAGATCGGAACGGTTCGAATAGAAGCCCTCCTGCACGAGGAGGTCCACATGGCCGAGGTCGACAACGCCGACGTTCACCGTCATCTTCTCGGTCTCTCCTGCGCGCTGCCGTGGTTCTAACACCTTGATGTCTCTCATGCCATCCACCTGGATTCTAATTGGAATCCAATTAGAGCATATTTCTAGCGATGCTTCGGCGCTTGGCCCTTACATGACCAATTTTGCGCGAAGCAGTTGTCAGTTCGCTGTGCAGCCTGGCTATGCTGCGCAGGGACGCCCAGGGATCGATCGCGCCCAATTCGTTCCGCAATCCGATCAACGTTTGGAATGTTGACGGCAGGGTCTTGCCGGTCGTTCGAGTGCCTAGACCCGGTGTCACCGCATCCATACAAGGCACCTGCCCGTCCCTGTGCGCGCGAACGCACAGACATCCCACGACCATGGCTCTACAGTCCACCCCACAGCGATGCAGAACACTCCAGAACACGTATGACCACCACCAAAGCCGCCGTTTCGCCGAAGACCCCCGCCGTCGCCAAGGATGCCATCGCGTTGCGCAAGGCCGAACACAAGGACGAGCTGTCAGCCCAGATGACTTGAGATCAGAGAGACGACCGTGATCGACAGCAAAATTTCCTTCGCCTCTCTCTCGCCAATGCAGCAGCGAGCGGGAGAAAGCGTCGCCAGCAGTGTAGATGCGCTCAATGTCGTCGACTGCCAAGACTCTTCATGAAAACCAGTGACGTGTTGCGGCACCAAAAAATTAAAAGTCTGACGGCTCAGCATACTGAAAAGGTTGCTGATGTGTCGATTGGCTTATGGGAGAAGGTGGCGACTCAAATTATTTCGATCGTCGGCGAAGGCGGTTTCGATTCACTGTACGCAAGAAGCATATTCCTGACCCGGGTCACATTTCCCTGGCTCGTGGACAGCTCAGGATCCTCACAGAGCCCGCACCGCTTTGCGAACTTGCAAACGAGCCTGGAAGGACAGACGCCAGCGCTCATCCGCGAAGCCAACAGTCTGCTTCTGATCACTTTCACCGACATCCTGGCCTCGTTAATTGGTGAGCCGTTAACGGCCCGTATTTTAGATTCAGCTTGGGACACTGACGTCCAAAAAGCCGCAGGCAAGGAGCTCAAACATGAGTGAAAAAGTAAGCATACGACGCCTGAAAACTGGCGTATCGGGTCTGGACAACTTGTTGGGCGGAGGCCTGCCAGAATTCTCATTCAACCTGATTGCGGGCACGCCGGGAAGCGGAAAAACAACGCTTGCGCACCAAATCATGTTCTCGCTGACAAGCCCGAGCAATCGGGCATTGTTTTTCACGGTGCTCGGTGAGCCCGCCTTGAAGATGCTGCGCTATCAGCAGCAGTTTGCGTTCTTTGATATCGAAAAAATCAGTCAATCGATCCGCTTCGTCAACCTGTCGGCCGACCTGCTGGACGGGGATTTTGACCGCGTCTTGTCACGCATTGCCGAAGAGGTGAGAGACTATGTGCCCAGTCTGGTTTTCGTTGATTCGTTTCGATCAGTCGCGCAGTCCGCGAAGCACAACGAACAGGGAACGTCCGACCTTCAGCGCTTCGTGCAACGCCTGGGCATGCAAATGACGAGCTGGCAGGCAACCACCTTTCTCATTGGTGAGTATTTGCTGCCTGAATCAGAGTCAAGCCCGGTCTTTACCGTGGCCGATGGCGTCTTGTGGCTTTCCCAGAATATGCACCGCAATTCAATGGTGCGCAAGGTTCAAGTGGTCAAGATGCGGGGTCAGGCCCAAGCACCGGGTTTGCATACTTTTCGCATCACTCAGCAAGGCGTTCAGGTGTTCCCACGCGCCATCGTCAAACAAGGCATGGAGCTTGTGCCCTCGACCAGGGTCGCCAACGAAGCAGCACGTGTTGCGATGGGAACACCTGGCCTGGATGACATGCTGGGTGGCGGCCTGCCAGCGGGCTATTCACTCCTGGTGGTCGGGCCATCCGGTTCGGGAAAAACCATCTTGTCGACAGAATTTCTCGCCGAAGGTGCACGCCGGGGCGAACCGGGCGTAATTGCAGCGTTTGAGAAAAGCCCCAGCCAAATGCTGGGCAATATGAAGCTCTTTTCGATGATCCAGGCCGGACAGGTTGGCGTAATCGACACGCGCTCACTGGATCTGTCGATTGATGAGACCCTGAATGATTTGATCGAAATGATCAATAAAATGCAGGCCAAGCGCGTTGTCATCGACTCCCTGTCCGGATTTGAGCTGGCACTGGCACCCGAGTTCAGCGAAGATTTCCGCGGATCGCTGTACCGGATGATTGCCGAACTCACAGGCATGGGCGTGACCATCTTGATGACCTCCGAACTGGAAGACCGTTACACCGATTTGCGCTTCAGTCCATTTGGCAGTGCTTTTCTCGCGGATGCGATTGTCGTGCAGCGGTACATCGAGATTGAAGGTCAGTTCAAACGCGCCCTCTCGGTCGTTAAAGTTCGTGGCAGCGCGCACAGCAAGGACATTCGGTTGTTTGACATTACCAAGGCAGGCATCGTTTTGGGCGAGACCTTGTCGGGGTACGACGGCATCATGACGGGCAGCCCGACCGCCAGTCCGGCGCCAGGACGACCGGATGAAGGCCCTCGGAAATGAATCGCACCGAGGCACGGGAAGATGCGACCACTTCGCGCGGGGAAGGAGTACGGGCGCCATCCGACGAGCATACCCGGGTGTTGCAGCAGGCCAACTCGCAGCTGGTCATCGCGATCGTTGAATCGCAAATTTTGGCCGAACAGCTTGAAAAAGCCAACCTTGCCAAATCGGAGTTTCTGTCCCGCATGAGCCATGAGCTGCGCACGCCGCTCAATGCCATCCTCGGTTTTGCCCAATTGTTGGAGTCGGGTTCGCCACCGCCAACACCCAAGCAGACGGCGAGTGTCCAGCAGATACTCCGGGCCGGCTGGTATCTGCTGACGTTGATCAACCAGATCCTTGATCTCGCAGTGATTGAGTCCGGCAGGTTTTCGGTGACGCCAGAACCGGTGTCGCTGTGGGAAGTCATGGGCGAATGCCAAGTCATGATCAAGTCGCAGGCGCAACAACGCGACATCCAAGTCAACTTTCTTCCTATCGACAAAACCTGGTTTGCCCATGCGGATCGAACGCGCGTCAAGCAGGTGCTGATCAACTTGCTGTCCAATGCCATCCAATACAACCGCGCGCGCGGGTCGGTGGCGGTAAGGTGCACGGCGAGCAGCCCCGAACGTCTGCACATCAGCATCAAAGACAGCGGTGCGGGGTTGACGGCGGAAAACCTCGCGCATCTGTTTGAACCATTCAATCGCCTCGGGCAAGAGAACGGCGCCCAGAAAGGGACAGGCATCGGCTTGGTGGTAACCAAGCGACTTGTTGAACTGATGGGAGGCAGCATCGGCGTGGAAAGCACCGTCGGCGTCGGCAGTGAATTCTGGATCGAACTGGTTCGGGACACGATGCCAAAAATGGCCGCTGGAAGTGATCTTCCCGAGGAGCTTACGCCGCCATTTCAGGACAGTTCGCCGCTGCGGACCTTGCTCTATGTGGAAGACAATCCGTCCAACCTGATGCTGGTCGCGCAAATCGTTGAGTACTATCCCCGTCTGCGCATGCTGAGCGCGAGCGATGGTGACCTCGGCCTGGAGCTTGCGCGCGCCCATCTCCCGGACGTGATCTTGATGGACATCAATCTGCGGGGCACCAAAGGCTTTCAGGTTCTTGAAGCGCTGCAGGCAGATCCACAAACGGCGCACATCCCGGTGCTGGCCATCAGTGCCAACGCCATGCCACGCGATGTCGAGAAAGACGCGGCGGCCGGTTTCTTGCGCTATCTCACCAAGCCGATCAAAATCAACGAGTTCGTGCAAGCACTGGATATGGCGCTGGGACCGGGCCCCGGTCAGCGCTTGACCCGGGGGATTGGGCAAGAAAAAGGACGGCAATGAACAACAAGGATGATGGCGGCGCCTCTGACACCGATGGCCCAGGTCAAGCGAATGGGTCAACCCAGTCCAAAGACACATTGCCAACGGTTCTCGAAGAGAACATTACCCGCAGGGAAAAATCGGTCCTTGACGATGAAGCGGCTGTGCTGAGCCGCGAGAAATTGGTCACTGCACGAGAAGAAACCGCGGATGTGCGTGAGAGTGCTTCCGACAGGCGAGAAGACGCTGTCCTGTTGCGCGAAGTGGCGGCCACGTCGCGTGTGGGGGAGATTCGCACGGCAGAGGAGGCTCTGCAAGCAGGCGCCTCTGGTCACTTCGTCATGTTGCAGGAAGCGAACGCCAACCTGGTTATCGCTTCGATTGAAGCGCACAAGCTGTCCGAACAAGCGGAAGCGGCTAAGGTTGAGTTGGATCACCTGGCCCATCACGATGCCCTCACCGATTTACCCAATCGAATGCTACTGCAGGACCGGCTTGGCCAGGCGATTGAGGGAGCCCACCGGCAAGGTCGGCAACTCGCAATGATGTTCCTGGACCTGGACCACTTCAAGCACATCAACGACTCCTTGGGACATTCGGTTGGCGACCGGCTGCTGCAGTCCATTGCACAACGCCTTGTGGCGAGTGTGCGTCATTCGGACACCGTCAGTCGCCAGGGTGGGGACGAATTTTTAATACTGCTCCCCTTCATTGAGCACCCAGAAGACGCAGCGCTCTCTGCGCAAAAGATGCTTGCGGCACTCGTGCTGCCTCACCGCATCGACGGGCAGGAACTCCATAGCAGCATGAGTATCGGTATCAGCATCTACCCTGGTGATGGCCAGGATGCGGAAACCTTGATCAAGAGTGCGGACACCGCGATGTACCACGCAAAGGAACAGGGACGCAACAATTACAAATTCTTCGAACCGGCCATGAATGCGCGGGCGGTCCAACGACAATCCATTGAAGCCGGCCTGCGCGGCGCGCTGGAGCGGCACGAGTTTGTGCTGCATTACCAGCCCAAAATAAATCTCGGTAGCGGCAAGATGGTCGGCGTTGAGGCGCTGATCCGTTGGGCGCATCCGGAAATCGGGCTGCTGCTGCCGGCGCAGTTCGTGCCGATCGCCGAAGACTGTGGCCTGATCGTGCCGATTGGCCGCTGGGTGTTGCGCGAAGCCTGTCTTCAGGCCCGGGCCTGGCAGCAGGCTGGCCGGCCACCGATCACCGTCGCCGTCAACACCTCCGCGCTCGAGCTCCGTGCCAAGGATTTTCTCGAAAATGTACGTGCGACGCTTGAAGAGACGCGTCTGGAGCCGTGCTATTTGGAACTCGAACTGACCGAAAGCGTCCTGATGCGCAATGCTGAGTCCACGGGCCCATTGCTACAGGCCATCGCAGACTTGGGCGTCAAGCTTGCCATTGATGACTTTGGTACCGGTTATTCCAGCCTGAGCTATCTGAGTCGGTTTCCGATCGATACCCTGAAGATCGACCAGTCGTTCGTGAAACAGATCACCAGCAACCCTGACGATGCCACCATCGTCAGTGCCGTGATCAATATGGGCAAAAGCCTGCGGCAAAGCGTCATTGCGGAGGGCGTGGAAACAGCCGAGCAGCATGCGTTTCTTCTGGCCCAGCACTGCGACGAGGGCCAAGGTTACTATTTCGGCCATCCGGTGGCGGCCGAGGCCATCGGGGCCTTATTGCAAAAAGACTGCTTCCGTTTGTAGACCCGCCCTCGCGTCTAGGATTGGCCATGCTGCCGCGATTCCCGGTAAGGGTGGGCGGCGTACAAACGATATCGCTATGACGTTTGGACGAACTTGGTAGTCGGTGAATCAGAGGTGGTGGCGTGCTTGCCGATGTTTCCGACGGTGGAAAGCCCACAAAAAAACCCGTGGATCTGGGCCGTGGCCCATGCGGTGCCGCCCCTGCGCTCAGGCCAGTTGCAGGCGGTCCAGCCCAACCAGCGAGTTCCCCGGCCCCAGTAAGCTGAGCTTGGATAGTCGCGATGCGTCAGCGTGCGATTCCGAACAGACACATATTTTTCGGGTCCTTATTCTCTCTGAGGTATGCGGGCACTCTGGCCCGCGTTGCAGTGAATCCTGACCACACATAGGTCGACGGAGTCAACGATGAACCATGTCGAAAACGAAACCTTCGGTATTTACAAAACCGGCGCCGCCAAAGGTCCCGGCCCAGAGCGCATGGGGGTCAACACACTGGGCGGAAACGATGTTTACAACCACCTGAACGAAGATGGGTGACGCTCGGCCGCATTCGCTCCCCTAAGCGCAAGTGGGCTTGAGGAATTCACCTCAACATTCAAATCGAAACCCAAGGAGAATGAACATGACTCAGAAAATCACAAAACGCAAATCCGCACCGGACGAGCCTGTTTCCACGGCGCCTGACGGGTCCCGTGCTGTCGGCGGCGAGCTGCACTGACGACCAACCAGGGCCTGGTCATCTCAGACAACCAGAATTCATTGCGCGCTAACTCGCGCGGCCCGACGCTTCTGGAAGACTTCATTCTGCGCGAGAAGATCACCCATTTCGACCACGAACGCATCCCCGAGCGCATCGTGCATGCACGTGGTACGGCGGCGCATGGCTACTTTGGGTTAACGCATTCGCTTGCCGCCTTCACCACGGCCCAGGTACTTACCGAGGTCGGCGTGAAGACGCCGATTTTCTCCCGCATTTCCACCGTGGCCGGGGGTTCCGGCTCGTCCGACACACCACGCGATGTGCGCGGCTTCACCATCAAGTCCTACACCCAACAGGGCAACTGGGACTTGGTGGGCAACAACATCCCGGTTTTCTTTATTCAGGATGCCATCAAATTTCCAGACCTGATTCACGCCGTGAAGATGGAGCCCGATCGCGGATTTCCGCAAGCGGCAACAGCGCACGACACGTTCTGGGATTTCATCTCCCTGACCCCCGAGGCCATGCACATGGTGATGTGGATCATGTCGGACCGCACCCTGCCACGCTCGCTGCGCATGGACGAGGATTTTGGCATTCACAGCTTCCGGCTGGTGAATGCAGCGGGCGAAGTCACTTTTGTGAAGTTTCACTGGCGGCCAAAGCTGCGCCTGCAATCGACGATCTGGGACGAGGCCTGCAAGATTGCTGGCGCTGACCCCGACTTCCATCGCCGCGATTTGTTCGAAGCGATTGCTACTGGCCAGTTCCCTGAGTGGGAGTTTTCAGTGCAGTTGTTCACCCAGGAGGAAGCGGATCAATTTCCGTTTGACCACCTGGATGCCACCAAGCTGATTCCGGAGGAACTGGTTCCCTTGAAGGTGATCGGGCGTTTCGTGTACGACCGCTGGCCCGACAATTTTTTTGCCGAAACCGAGCAGGTGGCATTCTGTCCATCGCATGTCGTTCCCGGCATCGATTTCTCGAATGACCCGCTGTTGCAAGGCCGATTGTTTTCTTACCTGGACACGCAATTGTCGCGGCTGGGCTCGCCCAACTTTCACCAACTGCCGGTGAACGCGCCCAAGTGCCCGTTCGGCAACCAGCAGCGTGACGGGCACATGCAAATGGGACAACCGCGCGGGCGCGTGGCTTACGAGCCCAGCACCCTCGCGCCAGACTCCCTGCGCGAATCGCCGGCTGCGGGGTTTTACAGCGTGGCGGCCACAGAAACGGGAAGCAAAGGCAGAATTCGCGCTGAGAGTTTTGCAGACCACTACAGTCAGGCGCGGCAGTTCTGGTGCAGCCAGACGGAGCATGAACAGGCGCACATCGCATCGGCCCTCGTGTTCGAATTGTCCACGGTTGGGCACCCGCATATCAGGCAGGCGATGCTGGGGCACCTGCGCCACATCGCAGAAAACCTGGCGCAGCGCGTAGCCGACGGACTGGTACTGGAGGCATTGCCCAGGCGCCGACGGTCCTCACACCGGTGCGCGACCTGGCACCTTCGCCCGCGCTGCGAACGATTGGCAAGATGCAAGCCACATTGGCCGGACGGTCTATCGCCATTCTCGTGGCTGACGGTTCGGACAAGGTGGCCATTGCAGCGTTGACCAGGGCCGTGACTGGTGCCGGGGCCAGCGTCAAATTAGTGGCGCCAAAAGTTGGTAGCGTCAAGCTGAGTGACGGCACAACGCTCACCGTGGACGGGCAGTTGGCAGGAACACCTTCTGTGATGTTCGATGCCGTGGCGATCATGCTGACGATTTCCGCCGCACGGCGTTTGATGTCGGAATCTGCCGCCATTGATTTTGTTCGCGACGCCTTTGGCCACCTCAAGGCGTTGATGCTTGACCAAGGTGGTCAGACGCTGCTCCAAGCAGCAGGCGTGCAGCCTGATGCCGGTGTGCTCACCTCGACTGACATTGCCGGGTTTGTGGCGGCAGCCAAGACCCGCCAATGGGATCGCGAGAGGTTCGTGCGCAGCTTGGCATGATGACCTTCATATCCCAGTATCGGGCGTGAAGGATCCGCACGTCGATGAGCGCTAGTTCGGGATAGTCGACGCCGCCCGAAAACCACCCATTGGCCGTCGTCGTCCACAGGCGGTCGTCCTCATCGACGAGCTGATTGCGCATCGTCATCGTTTGCGAGTGAAGATGTCCGTTTTTGTGTCGCGTCATGAACATCCCAAACTTGATGTCTTTGATGAGACCCCAAAGCTGGCTGCGGTTGTGTGCGCCTGTGTTGATCATTTTCGAATCCTTCGTTGAACGGGCCTGGAGCGTCGAATACACATGATCTGGGCAATCCGGCTTGCCGTCGGTACGCTGGCGCG
>Ga0105047_10012379_pt1 | contig 13736 bp, 14 predicted proteins | sample MAT04_FD_78384 | JGI IMG/M metagenome (GOLD analysis project Ga0105047, IMG submission 78384) | Freshwater microbial communities from Lake Fryxell liftoff mats and glacier meltwater in Antarctica - MAT-04 (megahit assembly) | ecosystem: Environmental > Aquatic > Freshwater > Ice > Liftoff...
CATGACCGTGTTTCCCCCATTCGCAGAGCGTCCCGGCATCAACGGGCTTTCCCGGAACATCACTCCGGTCGGACAATTCGAAGGCCGCGACGTCCACGAGATTGCCCTGCGCCTCCCCGAAGGGCCCGAGGCCCGTATTCTGACCTGGGGCGCCGTGATCCGCGATCTGACGATTCCGGTCGGGCCGGGGCAACGGCAGGGTGTGGTGCTGGGGTTCGACAGCTTTGCCGACTATCCGGTTCACTCGCCTTACTTCGGCGCGGTCGTCGGGCGCTATGCCAACCGGATCTCCGGCGGCGGTTTTATGCTGGACGGCATATGGCATGCCCTGACCCGGAACGAAGGCACAAGCACCACTCTGCACGGCGGACCGGGCGGCTTTTCACAGTTGGTGTGGGATGTTCTCGACCTGTCCTTAGACAGTGTCACGCTTGGCCTGACTTCGCCGGACGGCGATCAGGGGTTTCCGGGCGCGGCGTCTGTGCGTTGCCGCTATTCACTGACGAGCAAGACGACGCTGCGGGTCGAGTTTTCGGCGCATTCAACCCGTGCAACGGTTTTTAACCTGTCGCAGCACGCGTATTTCAATCTGGACGGCAGCCCCACGATTGAGGGCCATTCATTGCGCGTCTGGGCCGACAGCCAGACCGAGGTCGGGCCCGACCTGATCCCGAACGGCCGTATCCTGCCGGTGGCGGGCACGGCGCTTGATCTGAGCCACCCGCGCCTTTTGTCCGATCCCGGCCTTTGCCAGAAGCTGGACCACAATTTTGTTCTGACGCGCTCAGGTGCGGACAGGCTTCAGCCCGCTGCACGGTTGACCTCGGCTGTCTCGGGCCTCAGCCTGACGGTGCTGACGACAAAACCGGGGCTGCAGGTTTATGACGGCCACCTGCTGGACGTTCCCGTTCCGGGCTTGAACGGGCAAACATACGGCGCGAAGGCAGGTCTGTGCCTGGAACCACAGTTCTTCCCCGACAGCCCGAACCAGCCGGGTTTTCCGTCGGCGCGGCTGGAGGTCGGAGAAATCTATAATCACGTTGCGGAATATGTGTTCGAGCGCCCTGCAGCGGTCAGGTCCAATGCGTGACACCGCATGTATCGTATCCGGGCCGACCCGGTCGATTTCGGCCAAGTCCTTGAATGATCTCGAGTTTTGGGCAGCTCGCCCTCCGGATGACCGACCGCCGCTGACAGGCAGGCGTCATTCGGCGCCCATCACCAACCCTTCGATGTCGTGCTTCTGCGTTACGGGAATCAACGCGTCCACCACCCGGCAGATGAGGTGATCGCGCACGACCGGGGGCAGCGCGTCGAGATAGTCGCGCGTCACCATCAGATCGTGCAGCGCGTCGTGCCCCGCGCCGGGGGCATCGACACCCAGCACCAGAACCGGCCGCGCCACCGGCGAGGGATGCGCCGTGCCGCGATGCATCGTCAGCGCCGAGCGGCAGGAGATGTCGCCCATCTGCGGATACTTCTTCACGCCCCGTGCGGCAAAGGCGGGCCAGAGGGAGTTGTCGGGAAACATCTCGTGCTTCCAGTTGCGGCCATCGTCGTATTGCGTGCCGGGGGCCACCTCGAACGGCCCCATATCCGTGGTCACATCTACCCCGCTCAGGTTGAACGCCAGCGACGTGATGCGCCGTTCTTGCCAAGTGTCGGGGGGCGAGGGGAAATCGCGGTGCCAAGGCTGGTTCTTCGCCCCTTGGAACGGGGTGTCGAAACCGATCTCGACAATCCGGTAGTCCGGGCCAAGTACCGCCCGGCACATGCCAGTGACCCAAGGGTGCGAGGTCAGTTCCGCAAAACCGCCGAATTCCTGCGGATGGATTTCGACATACCAACGGCGTGGGCCGCGTCCCACAGCGCCGCCGGGGCGCTGGATCGCCTGCCAGAAGGCCGTCATCATGTCTTCCCGCATCGCCTCGGCAAAGTCGCGTGAAAAGGCACCCTTGCGGCCCACGAGCCCGTCGCGCTGCAGGGTAGCTGTATCGCTGACGATTTCGGCAGTGATGGGCGGCTGGGATTGCAGGGTCACCGAAGAACTCCAAATAAAGGTGCATGCCAATTTATAACTATTAACTTGACCTGTTGTCACTTTAAATGTCAAGCAAACTTGGCCCAAAGCATTGCGGACGGCGCCTTAGGCTTCGGTCATGACGCAACCCTCTCCGTTCCAAGTTCCGCGCCTCCCTCCGCTAGGCCAGGCGCAGGTTGGCAAGTGTTCCACAAGTAGGCAGTCCACCGATGCTTTGCGCGTTCAGGGCACAAGCGTTCTGATGGCTATCGCAAGGCGCTCGATCACTCCGCTCCCCTTTGGACATCCCCCCCACGGTAGACGACTGTCCGATCTGGGCGGAGGGACTAAGCCGCTCCGCGGCAATGGTGCACGTGGCTGGCGTTCAGCACCCACTTCGTTGTTGTTCATTGTGTGAAGCCTTTCCGGGCTGACGATTGGGGTCTTCCCAACCCGTCAGACAGGAGGTTTCGATGAAGGATGAGAGGACCACCCCGCTGCGTCAGCGGATGATCAAAGACATGCAGATCCGCGGGCTTTGCGAGAAGACTCAACAGGGTCACATCCGCTGCGTTTAGCATTTCGCTGCGTTCCAGCGGCGAGCGCCGGACACCGCTACGCCCGATGACTTGCGCACCTACCAACTGCAGAAGACGAAGAACGGGGTCTCGGCCACTACCTACAACGTGCGTATCATCTCGCTGCGGTTCTTCTTCAGCGTCACCTGCGGACGCGGGGAGATGAAGCGATACATGCAGTTCCATCGCCAGCCGCGGAAGTTGCCGGTGGTTTTGAGCGTGGAAGAGGTCGCAAAGCTGCTAGCCTCTGTGCCGGGGCCGGGGCTGAAGTATCGCGCGGCCCTCGGCATCAGTTACGGCACCGGGCTTCGGGCGTCCGAGGTCTGCAACCTGAAGCTTCAGGATATCGACAGCCAACGGATGCTCATCCATGTCGATCAGGGCAAGGGCAGCAAGGACAGGCAGGCCATGCTGTCACCCAGCCTGCTTGAGGTGCTATGGCAATACTGGCGCGAGTCCCGACCCGAGGGCTGGCTGTTTCCGGGCAAGCCTAAGATCTCGCCATTGTCGCCCCGGCAATTGAACCGGGCCTTTATGGCCGCCAAGGATATGGCGGGGGTCACGAAGCCCGCGACCTTGCGCACCCTTCGGCACAGCTTCGCCACGCACCTGCTGGACGCCAACACCGGTGTGCGGGTGATCCAGGTGCTGCTGGGTCATTCCAAGCTCAGCACCACGGCGCGGTATGCCCATGTCGCCACCAAGACGATCCAGAGCACGGTCAGCCCCTTTGAGCAGATAAAGGTGGTGCAGGACCGGGTGCTCCGATCTGACCGCGCGGAGTGACGACGGGGCTGCGTGCCCCGCCACTCGCTGGAGCTGGCTGATATCTTCCATGCCCATGGTCCTGCGTGGCGGCAGGCCAATGCGGGGCATGTCAGCCTGACCCGGCCTAAAGTGATGTCTGCCATCGAAGCCTGCCGGACCGAGGCGCTCGGCGGGCAAGTGGCCGTTCGCGCCAAATGCGGCCACCACCACATCGCCTACAACTCCTGCAAGAACAGGCATTGTCCGAAGTGCCAGGGGCCCGCCGCGCGTGATTGGATGGCCGCGCGGGCTGAGGATCTGTTGCCGCTCGAGTATTTTCATGTTGTCTGCACCGTGCCGGCCGAAATCGCGCAGATTGCTTTCTGGAACAAGAAGTCGGTCTATGACCTGTTGTTCCGCGCCACGGCCCAGACCGTGATGACCATCGCCGCCGATCCCAAGCGCCTCGGAGCGAGGGTCGGCATGACGGCGGTGCTGCACATCTGGGGTTCGGCCCTGACCTACCATCCCCACATCCACATGATCGTTTCAGGCGGTGGCCTGTCGCCCGGTGGCATCCGCTGGGTCGCCTGCCGTCCCGGGTTTCTCCTGCATGCGAAGGTCCTGTCGCGGCTCTTTCGCAGGCTGTTCCTCGACGGGCTGCTTGACCTCCATCGTTCGGGACAATTGATATTCTTCGGTGCACACGCCGCAATGGCCGAGATCGGCGCGCGGCTTCCATCGCATCCGCCAATACGGCCTGCTCGCCTGCGCCGCACGCAAGTCCAACATTGCGAAGATCCGCACCTCGCTGAGGGCGGCGCGACCAGAGGCCGCACCTCAGGCCACCGCCGGGATCAACCCGCGCTCACCTTGCGCGAACCGTGCCCCTGCTGTAGCGGCCCCATGCGGATCGTCGAGATCTTCCGGCGGGGGCAAAAGCCGCAGTCACGGGCTCCACCACGGGAGCAGGCGGCATGATGAGATGCCTATCAATCTGGCTTACCTGCCGCCGGTTCCTGTTCGGGTCACGGGCAGCGGAGGCTTGCCCGAGGCGACGAAATCCACTGAAAATTCATGTGCTCCACGGCACGCAGCGCCCGGAAGCTCCAGTCAGCAGCGGCGGAAGTCACCGTTTCGCGCAGCCGTTCAACCTGAGGCAATCGCCAACACCTACAGCGGCCACAACCAGCAGCCCTCTTTCCCCATAAACAGCACCTGGCCCCTCGCGGCTTCGTCCTTCCGAGGTTTGTCAACGTGGACCGCCAACTCTAGGTGGCAGTCGTCACGCTGCAGTCCACATCGAAAAACCTTCAGGAACGCGGACAGGCTTCTTTCCGATGGTGGAATTATGGAAGCGGTCGATTGAACCGCGACGACTGCTAGCAACCGGCTGCGAGCAGCATCCGAAACCGAGCGGTCCGGGGCGCGAGGATTCGGGCAAGGACCGGGTCAGGGTCGACCGTGCTGTGGAAATCAGGTGGCTCCGACAACGGGCTGATATCGTGCCCCGCAGCCATAAGCGCCAGACGCGCCGCCCCTGCGGGGCCAGCCAGATCTGCGCTTTCAGGCAGGCTGACGGGTTGGTCCAGCACAGTTGCCAAAAGTCTGGTCCACAGGGCCGAGCGTGTGTCACCGACGATCGCAAGAAACCGTTCCGGGCGCACGCCGACCGCGCACTGCGCCGCGACACAGGCTGCGCCTTGCAGAGCCACCGCCTCCATCGTCACATAGCCAAGGGCAGCAGGCGTGACACCGGGATGCAGCCTCTTGATCCGGCGGCGCGCTTCGGGGCGGTTCAGGGGCGTCCGGATACCGTTGAGGCAAGGCAGGAAACCGGCGCATCGGCATGGCCCCCGCTGCCACCAGCGCCTCGGCCCTTTGGGGAAGCATCGCCGCTCGCTGCCCTGTCAGCCGCCCGACCTATTCAAGGGCGGCTGTGGCTGACATCACGACTCGGACCGAAAGATAGGTATCCGGCCCAGCTTTATCTTAGGCTCAAGTTGAAAGTGCAACACCTTGGCCCTCTTGGGCATAGGATGTTGCGATGGACAGACCAAGCAAGCACCTCGGCAGCGAGGAACGCGGCGTGATTTTGGCAGAGGATCTGCGCGGCAGCAGTCAGCGGGCGATCGGCGCCCTTCTTGACTGGTCGGCGAGCACGATTAGCCGGGAATTGGCGCAGGGTCGTCAGGTTGACGGTTCCTGTTCCCCTTGATCGGCGCGGCTGGTTTACGACGTCCGCCGGACACGATGTCGGCGCGCCCGGAAGCTGGTCGAGGGCACCGCGACCCATTCCTTCGTGCACAGCCATTTGGTTCATCGGCGCTGGTCTCCCGATCAAATTGCGCACAAACTTCGGCTTATGCATCCCGATGACCCCGCTGCCCGCGTCAGCTCTGAGACGATCTATGCCCCGATCTGCGCGCAGCCGCGCGGGGACGTGAAAGCTGCGATGACCCTCTCTCTGCGTCACGCCAAACCCGTCCGCGGGCTCAAGCGCGCGACGCTGACGGGCAGTGCCATGGTCCCGGAATCATTGCGGATTATCAACCGAGCTGAGGAAATCGAGGCGCGGTTGGTGCCCGGAAACAGGGAAGGTGGCCTGATCAAGGGCGCCTTCAATCGTTCCTCGGTGGGCACTCTGGTCGAGCGCAAGACCCGCTTCGTCGTTCTGTGCAAGATGAATGGCGATGGTGCCGAGGCGGTTCTTGACAGCTTCACCCGGCAGATGAAACGGCTGCCTGCAGCGCTTCGCAAGAGCATGACCTATGATCGCGGATCGGGAATGGCCTGCCAGCCGGAACTGGCCCGCCGCATGAGGATCGACATTCGATTCTGCAATCCTCATGCGCCCTGGCAGCGCGGCAGCAACAAGAAGACCAACGGCCTGGCTCGTGACAGTTCATGCCCAAAGGCACCGACCTCAGCGATGCCAGCCAAATCGGGCTCAACGAAGTTGCGGCGCTGATCAACAACCGCCCCAGAAAAACACTGGGGTCGAAAACACCCGCCGAAACCATGCCCGAAGAAATGGCCGCTTTCAATGGAGCCGTTGCACGTGCAACCTGGCTCCGCCCTTGTCACTTCACCGTAACGCTGCGCGCAGCAGGTTTTGCAGACACAGGCCGACAAAAAGCTGTGCAATCCATTGGCCGTCAGGAGAATACTTACATTCGCTACAAGATGATTGACACAGGGCCACGCCCGTAGAACATGTAAAGACGTTGGGTAAAACGATTCACAAGGCGAAAGGTGCGCGGTTGATGTCTGTGGCAAGCCTGAAACAGGTGGCACAAAGGGCGGGCGTTTCCGTCACCACTGTTTCACGGTTTTTGCGACAATGAGCAGGGCGGGTACTTGGCCAAGAAGCATTTGGCGCGGGCCGGGCATGCCAGTGTGCTTTTCATCGGTGCCGATAACACCCTGACCAGTGGCGCGTGCCGCTTTGCGGGATTTCACCGCGCCCTGACCGAGGTTTGGGGCGACACAGTCCAGATTGTGCGGTTCAGCGGTATGTATTCGGTGGGTCTGGGGCGAAACGCCGCCGAACATCTTTTGGCCCAGGCTCTTGATGCATCGGCTCTGTTTTGCACGTCGGATGAGATGACCATCGAGGTTTTGGAAGTGTTCGGCGCACGCGTCATCCGCGTGCCGCACGATATCTCGATTATTGGCTTTGACGACGTGAGCCCGCAGCACCTGTTCTCTTCCCCGATCACGTCGGTGCGCCAACCGGTGCGCGCGCTTGGGCAACGTGCACTTGTGCTGCTGTTGGAAACCGACTGGACCGAACCTGAAAAGCTCCCGCCTGAGGAGTTGATGCCTGTAACCCTGATCGAGCGGAGTTCCGTTGCGCCGCCCGTCAGACCCTGATCCGCAACGACCAACAATGAGGATTCCTTTATGACAATCGCAAAATCCCAAGTCTCGCGCCGTGGCCTTGGCCTTCTGCTCGGATCTGCCGTGATACTGGCGGCCATGCCTGCCGCCGCACAAGACAAGAAGATTTTCGCGCTGGTACAGATCAACCAGCAGGCGCTGTTCTTCAATCAGATGAATGAAGGCGCGCAAAAGGCCGCTGATGCCGCCGGGGTGGAATTGGTGATCTTCAACGCCAACAATGACCCGGCCGCCCAGAACAGCGCGATCGAGGCGTATATTCAGCAAGGTGTCGCAGGCATTGCCGTGGTGGCCATTGACGTGAACGGCATCATGCCAGCGGTCGATCAGGCCGCGGCGGCGGGTATTCCCGTGGTGGCGATTGATGCCGTTTTACCCGATACCGGGCCCCAGATGGCACAGATCGGGGTTGATAACGCCAAGGCGGCGGCTGACCTTGGCGCCTATTTCGTCGAATACGCCAAGGGTGCTGGCGGCGCCAAACTGGGCACCGTGGGTGCGCTGAATTCGTTCATCCAGAACCTGCGCAAAGATGGGTTTGAGGGCGTCCTTAAAGGTGTCGACGGAATAACGATGGCAGGCACCGTTGATGGCCAGAACGTGCAGGACACCGCCCTTGCCGCCGCGGAGAATCTGATGACCGCCAACCCTGACATGACGGCGATATATGCCACGGGCGAGCCTGCGCTTTTGGGCGCGGTTGCGGCTGTGGAAAGCCAGGGGCGTCAGGCTGATGTCAAGGTGTTCGGCTGGGATCTTACACCATCCGCCGTGGCAGGCATCGACGCGGGCTATGTCGAGGCGGTGATCCAGCAAGACCCGTCGGGCATGGGGGCTGCGGCCATTGACGCGCTGAACGCCATTGCGGGTGGCGGCACAGTGGAAAAGATCATCTCGGTCCCGATCACCATCGTCACCAAGGCCAATGTCGACGGCTTCCGCGACATGTTCAAATGACTGAAACGACGCTTCTGTCTGAGGCGTCGGTGGCGGAAGGGGGCAACCCCCTTCCGCTGATATCCCTGCGCGGCATCAGCCTGACCTTCGGCTCGCATCAGGCGCTGCGCGGGGTCGATCTGGATGTTCTGCCCGGCGAATGTCTGGGGCTGATCGGCGACAACGCGGCGGGTAAATCGACGCTGTCGAAGGTGATGTCCGGCACCTATATTCCCGATGTTGGCACCATCACTGTGGCTGGCAAACCCGTGCGGTTTACTGGCCCGTCGGATGCCCGCGCCCGCAATATAGAGATGGTTTTTCAGGATCTAAGTCTGTGTGACCACGTTGATGTGGTGGGCAATCTGTTTCTGGGGCGCGAAATGACCCGTGGCCCATTCCTTGACCAAAAGCGCATGTTGACGGAAGCGCGCGCCATGCTTGACGCGCTGGAAATCCGCATCCCGCGCCTGACCGCCAAGGTTGAAAAGCTGTCGGGCGGCCAGCGTCAGGCCATCGCCATCGCGCGCGCCGCCAGCTTTCAGCCAAAGGTGTTGATCATGGACGAACCCACCTCTTCGCTCGCTGTAGCAGAGGTCGAGGCGGTTCTGGCCCTAATCAACCGGGTCAAGGCGCGTGGTGTCGGCGTGGTACTGATCACCCACCGCCTGCAAGACCTGTTCCGCGTCTGCGACCGCGTAGCCGTTATGTATGAAGGGACGAAGGTTGCCGAGCGCAAGATCGGCGATACCAACTTGCAGGATCTGGTCAATCTGATCGTCGGAAAGGCTGCCGCGTGATGTCAGGCTATAGCGAACGCAAACAAGGCTCGGCCTGGTCGGATTTCATCGGGGACAACGCGCAAGTGCTCTCAATTGCGCTTTTTTTTGCCGCCTGCATCGTGCTTTTCAGCCTGATGTCGCCGACGTTTCTGACCGCCGGAAACATCCTGAACGTGATCCGTCAGGCGGCCCCCATTCTAATTGTGGCGGTGGCCATGACGCTTGTCATCACCACCGCGGGCATTGATCTGTCGGTCGGATCGACCGTGGCTTTGGTCAACGCGGTGGCGGCATTGGCGCTGGCCACGGGGATGGGGTGGCCGATTGTGGTCGTGCTGATGCTGGTGATGGGCGGCGCGATTGGTGGGGCGCAAGGCTGGTTCATCGCCTATCAGGGCATCCCCGCCTTTATCGTCACCCTTGCGGGCCTGTCGATCCTGCGCGGCTATGCACTGTATCTGACCGAAGGCTATTCGATACCCATCACCGATGTGCCTGGCTTTTTCTGGCTGGGGCGCGGCACTTTGGCAGGCATCCCGGTGCCAGCACTGATTTCGATCGTCGTGGCCATCTTGGGCTTTGTCGTGATGCTGCGCACCCGCTATGGCCGCCAGGTTGTAGCCGTGGGATCCAATATGGAGGCTGCGCGCCGCGCTGGCATGCCCGCCCTAAGGACGGTGGCCTCGGTTTACGTCGTCTCGGGCGTCGCCTGCGCCATTGCAGGCCTGCTGATCGCGGCGCGGCTTGGGTCGGGGTCATCCAATGCGGCGGTGGGGTTTGAATTGCAGGTGATCGCTGCCGTGGTCCTTGGCGGTATCTCGCTGATGGGTGGCAAGGCCAGCATGGTCGGCACCGTTTTGGGAACCATGACCATTGCGGTGATCGGCAACGGGTTGATTCTTGTGCATATCTCGCCCTTTTTCACCCAGATCGTGACGGGCACGATCATTCTGGTTGCCATCTGGATGAATACCAAACTGTTCAGCGGCGGGCTGCGCCTGCGAAGGAAACCCACATGACACGCGAATACTCACAGGCCCACGTCGGATCGGGGTTGGTGATGACCGTGAATGGCCCGATTGCGTCGGGCGACATGGGCCAGACCCTGATGCATGAACATTTGCAAAACGATTGCTCGTGCTGGTGGAACCCGCCCACAACGCCCGACCGCCGCTATCTGGCGGAAGGCCCGGTGCGGATCGAAATCCTGTCCGAACTCCGCCAGGACCCCTTTGTGAACAAGCACAATATCGCCCTTGATGACCTTGATCTGTGCATCGCGGAACTTGCCCCCTTTGTGGCGGCGGGCGGGCGCACAATTGTGGACCCCACCTGTCGCGGCATCGGGCGCAACGCCCTGACCTTGCGCAAGATTGCCGCCGCCACTGGTGTGAACATCGTGATGGGGTCGGGGTATTACCTGGCATCCTCCATGCCAGAATCGGTGGCGCATTTATCGGTCGGTGCCATCGCGGACGAGATTGTGGCCGAGGCGCTGCACGGCACCGACGGCACCGACGCCAAGATCGGCCTTATCGGTGAAATCGGCGTCTCGTCGGATTTCACCCCGGATGAGGAGAGATCCCTGCGCGGCGCTGCACGAGCGCAAGTACGAACCGGCCTGCCCTTGATGGTGCATCTGCCCGGCTGGTTCCGCCTTGGCCATCGGGTTCTCGACATTGTGGAATCCGAAGGCGCCGATCTGCGCCACACGGTTCTGTGCCACATGAACCCCTCTTATGACGACTGGGACTATCAGCGCCGCGTGGCCGAGCGGGGGGCCTTTGTCGAGTTCGACATGATCGGAATGGACTACTTTTATGCCGACCAACAGGTGCAATGCCCCGCCGATGACGATGTGGCCCGAGCCATTCTGCGCCTTGCCGATGCGGGCCATCTGGACAGGGTGCTCTTGTCGCAAGACGTGTTCATCAAGATGATGCTTTCGGCCTATGGCGGCAACGGCTACGGCTTTGTGCAGCGCCACTTTCTGCCCCGGTTGCAACGCCACGGGTTTGACGCGGCCGCTTGCGACCAATTGATGATTGCCAACCCAAGGCGCGTGTTCGACGCGGCCATTCAAGATCAATGAAAGGGTTTTCCCATGACCACTCAAGTGCTGCTTGTTGGCGAAAGTTGGGTCAGTTCGGCCACCCATTACAAGGGCTTCGACCAGTTCGGCAGTGTGACCTTTCATCTGGGGGCCGAACCCCTTGTGGCCGCGCTGAAGGACACAGAATATGAGCTGACCTATATGACCGCCCATGACGCGGTAGAAGCGTTTCCGTTTCAGATGGAGGGGCTCGACGCCTACGACGTGATCGTTCTGTCCGATATCGGGGCCAATTCCTTCCTTTTGCCGCCTGCGGTCTGGCTACGGTCACAAACCGTGCCTAACCGTCTGCGGCTGATCAAGGCCTGGGTCGAAAAAGGCGGCGGTCTGATGATGATCGGCGGCTATTTCAGTTTTCAGGGCATCGACGGCAAGGCGCGTTGGCGAAACACCCCGGTAGAGGATGTGCTGCCTGTCACCTGCCATCCGTGGGACGACCGGGTGGAAATGCCCGAAGGTGCTGTGGCCGATATTGTGGCACCGGATCACCCGGTTATGGCTGGTCTGGGTGGCGAATGGCCGCTGTTGCTGGGCGTGAATGAGGTTATGGTACGTGAGGGCGCGGAGGTGATCGCCCGCCTGCCGCAAGACCAAGGCGGGCACCCGCTGCTGGTTCTGGGCGGCCATGGCAAGGGTCGCACAGCGGCCTGGACATCCGACATAGGGCCCCATTGGCTGTCGCCCGCATTTTGCGAATGGGACGGATATGGGCGGCTGTGGAAAAACCTGCTGGGTTGGCTGGCCCAAGCGCGTGCCTGATCAACGCAGCAGAATATCGGCAATTTCGGTTCCGCTCGGGAACGCGCCAACGGTGCCCGCACGCGACACGGCAATCGCCGCCGCTGCCGCCCCGTGGGCCAGGCTGCGCGCATCCAGACCCGCACCGCGCAATGCCGCCGAAGCAAGCGCCACCGCCATGAAACAATCCCCCGCCCCTGTGGTATCGACCACCTGGGCAGGCATGGCGGGCACATCTATCGACGCATCCGCCGAAATCAGGCGCGCGCCCGCCGCCCCAAAGGTCAGCACCACTTGGCCAACCCCTGCGACCAGCAAAGCATCAGCACTGCCCAATGCCGCCGCTTCGCCCTCGTTGACGAAAACCATGTCCAGCAATGGCCAGATTGCGGCCGGGAAATCACCAAGGGGTGACGGGTTGAACGCGGTTTGCATCCCCAAAGCAACGGCCTTTTGCAGCGCTGCAAGCGTCGTATCCGCAGACAGATTGCCCTGCATGACCAGCAAATCCCCCGCCTGCGCGCCATCCAGCAAGCCATCCACCGTCCCTGCCATCAGCGACAAAGCGGCGGCGTTGGTGGTGATGATCGTATTCTCGCCGGCATCAGCCATCAGGATCACCGAAAAATCGCTGGCAACGCCGGGCACCGCAATCAATCGCGTCTCAACCAGTTCGGCCGCCAGACGAGAGCGGATTTCGCGGCCCCGAGCATCCTCGCCCACCGCGGCGCCCAGACAACATGCCACCCCCGCCCGGCCCAGAACGATCGCCTGATTCGCGCCCTTGCCGCCCAGATCCTGCGCCAACACACGTCCATGGATCGACGCGCCGGGGGCTGGCAGGCCCGCCACCGAAATGGTTTCATCCAAGGCTACATTGCCGATTACAAAAGCGCGCACCGCACACCACCCCACCCGAAAGGACATCTTATGCCAGACATATCAAACCGCTCGGGCAGCGCGATAGAGGAAATCTACGGACGACCTAAAGCCTTGATCGGCATGATCCATTGCCCACCCTTCCCCGGTGCGCCACGCTATCGGGGCGCGACAATGGACCAGATCTACGATGCTTGCCTGCGCGACGCCGAGGCACTGATTGCGGGCGGATTGCACGGGTTGATCGTGGAAAACCATGGCGATATTCCGTTCTCCAAACCAGAAGATATCGGTCCCGAAACGCCTGCGTTTCTGGCCGTTGTCACCGACCGCGTGCGCCGGGCCGTTGGCGTTCCGGTCGGCATCAACGTCCTTGCCAATGCGCCTTTGCCCGCGCTTGCCGCCGCCGTGGCGGGGGGGGCCGATTTTATAAGGGTCAACCAATGGGCCAATGCCTATGTCGCCAATGAAGGATTCATGGAGGGCCGCGCTGGCGAGGCGATGCGTTACAGATCGCTGCTGAGGGGCGAAAACGTGCGCATCTTTGCGGACTCACATGTGAAACACGGCAGCCATGCGATTGTAGCGGACCGGTCTATCCCGGAACTGACGCGCGATCTGTCATTCTTTGACGCCGATTGCATCATTGCCACAGGTCAGCGTACCGGGCATGCAGCCAGTCTGGAGGAGATTGATGAAATTGCTGGGGCCACTCATCTGCCAGTTTTGGTCGGATCGGGTGTAAGCGAGGACAATATTCTGGCCATCCTTGCCCGCTCCAGCGGAGTGATCGTTGCCTCATCCCTTAAAGTCGATGGAGTCTGGTGGAACCCGGTAGAGCCCGACCGCGTGAGTAGTTTTGTCTCCCGTGCGCAGGCGGGTTTATAAGGAGCCAGCAGGCAATGATAGAGGATAGTTGTTCCATCCCGGATGATCGCAGAGACCCTCGGCGATCTGCGTTTTTCATGGCAAGATCGGTTCTGAGGGACATTCTGCGCGGGGTGCGGCCATGCCGATCCATCTTCGCAAGCAAACGACGA
>Ga0105047_10012380_pt1 | contig 13736 bp, 13 predicted proteins | sample MAT04_FD_78384 | JGI IMG/M metagenome (GOLD analysis project Ga0105047, IMG submission 78384) | Freshwater microbial communities from Lake Fryxell liftoff mats and glacier meltwater in Antarctica - MAT-04 (megahit assembly) | ecosystem: Environmental > Aquatic > Freshwater > Ice > Liftoff...
CCCCGGCAGATCGTTCCATCCCGGAACGCTTCGATCACCTCATGGGTGAAGTGGTAGCCGCTACCCAGCCAACAGCTCATCGGGTGGTGGTCGTCACTGTAGAACGGCTTGCCAGGCTTGAGATAGATAAGCGTGCTCGCGCTCTGGAATCGGACCAAGTGGTTATCGAGTACGGTTCTTTCACAACCGGCGACCGTTAGGTTTTGCGCGACCGCATCGTATTCGGTTTCCAACGGAACCACTGGATGCGCCATGCCGACAAGTATCGTGGGTATCATGCTCGCCGGCGCAACGAAGCGTTTCCAAACGGGCCACTGGGCAGCCTTGTTGGCAGACACCGATGGGCCACGCTTCGATATCCAGCGGTCCACGATCAACGCTACGGGCAGCAGAACGATCGTAACCCAACTGATCAGGCCGAGCACCTCGTGCCACATGCCACCGGCCGGGGCACCGGTGATCACCAGCAGAATTATGCGGACGTAGTTGGAAACCGCCACCATTGCGAACGTGCCGAGCAACAGGGCGGGCAATGCCGTACCCGGCAAAGAGACGCGCTTGCGCCGTTCCATTAATGCTACGAGCGCTATAGTGACGAGCAGCGAGGTGGTGATCATGCGCAGGCCCATGCAGTCGGGGTCCACGTGGAATTCGTGGCCCCGGAAGAGGATGGCATTGCCCATGTCCATCGCCTGCGGATCGATCAGCCTGAGCGTTCTGGCCACTGCGGAACTGATGCCGAGCCTAACCGGGAAACCGAAGGTGTTGAAGAAGTAATGGGTCATGGGAGCCACCAGCACAGCGAAGAGCGGCGCGTGCCGATCGAGCTTGCCAACGAACGATTCGAGCAATAGGAACACCGCCGCAAAGAGGGCGAGGAAGCGGAACACCGGGTGCGGCTGCCACGCCGAGAGCGCGATCAACGGCACCAGCGCGAAGAGGTAACGGAGCGATCGCGTACCGTGCTCACGTACGCGGATGATCACCGGCAACAACAGCAGCCAGAAGTAGCGCATGCCCCACTTCACGCTCACGTAGTCGCTGAGGCCGGGCCACAGACACAGCACCACCAATGCGCACAGCAACGCGCATCGCCAGCGATCATCGCGCAGGAGGTCCTGAACGGAGCGCATCAGGCCGACCGGTGACGATAGAGGAACCAGAGAATGACGAGCGCGGCCAAAAGGATCATCGCCCACTCGTGCGGTTCGGGCACGGAACCCGGCGCCATCGCGTTCTTCTCCGTTCCGGTCGGCGGGTTCTCTTCCACGGCGATGAACGAGGTGAAGCGGGTGAGCAGGTTGTACTTCAATCCGAGCTCCACGATACGCTTCTTCAAGCCCTCGTCGTTGTCGGTCTGTTGGTCATCGCTGAGGGCCGCGATGGTGTTGCGCGCCCACAGGTAGCGCAACGCATCGCCATCCTTCGGGCACAGCGCGTTGGCCACATCAATGCGCTTCTCGTAAGGCCCGCTCGGCGTGGTTCCTCGCACTACGATGGTGCCCCCCGCCTTGCCGCTGTATTTGCCATAGAGCGTGATGGGTCGCTGCGCGAAGAGGTCCGCCACATGTATCGGCGCGATGGCTTCCACCTCGAAACCCTCGTATTCCACGGTAATGCCGGTAAGTACCGGCGCTTCTATGTAGCGCGCGAAGCGTTCCGCCGTTGCCTCCAGTTCCGCCTCTCCGAGCACTACGAAGGGTTGTCCCTGCCCAGCGCGCGCAAGGCCCTCGATGAGGAAGCGGTTCACGTCCGAGCCGATGCCGAATGGGAACACATTCGCATCCGCGAGGTTTTCACGGACCAGTTGGAACGCTTCCTTTTCCACCGCGATAAACCCGTCGGTGACAATGACCAAGCTGCGCGACATGCCGGGAGTGCGAGGGATCTTCAACGCTTGCTCCAGCGCGGGCAGGAGTTCCGTTCCGCCGCGACCGGTCTCGCGATCGATGAACGCGAAGGCGTCGTCAAGCTCTTCCACTGTGGCTTGAACAGAAGCGGGCATGTACAGTTTCGAACCGCCGGCGAAGAGCAGCACGTTGAATTTGTCTTTGGGGCGGAGGTCTCGGAAGAGGCGTCGCATCAGCTTCTTCGCCACACCGATCGGATAACCGTTCATGGAACCCGAAACATCGAGGATGAACACGTATTCGCGCGGCAATACCTGCGCGCTGGCCACACGCGATGGAGGTTCGGCCATGAGCAAGAAGAAATTCTCTCCCGCGCTGCTACCGATGAGCAGGCCCGTGCTGATCGCCTCTTCGCTGAGCCGGTAGCGCAGCACGAGGTCGTTGTTGTTGTCATGTTTGCCATCCGTGGTGCGCAACCGGATCTCCGCCTGCTGCGCAGTAAGGAAGGTGATGTCGCAGGGATAAGTGGGCACAAGCACGTCCTTCAACGGTAACGGGCTATCGATAATGGCATGGAAGGTGAAGCGCGGCCGTGCCTTGGGCAGATCTTCTTGCAGCGTGAGCGTATGCGGGTTCGATGTCCATTGTTCGTTGGTCTTGTTCGGCCCTCCATCGTACCGCTGGCCCACCACCACGGGATATACGAACTCGTACACGCCCTCCTCGGGCACGATGTTCTCGGTGTAGCGGAGCTCCACGTCGATGGTGGTGCCCGTGGTGATGTTCGCCACGCTCATCTGGAATACGTTAGGACGTTGTTGCTCCAGCAGCGAAGCCTTTTTGCCCGCCTTCTGCGCGGCATCGAATTCGGCTTTGGCCTCTTCGCGTTCCTTGATCTTCGCCTCTATCACGCGGTCGCCCACGCGCATGGTCATGCCATGTACGGCGGCGCGCGTACTCGCAGGGAAGACGTATTCGGCCTGGAGCGTTTCCTTGTGGTTGTTGCGGTAGGTCTGGTGTACGGTCACATTCGCAATGGTGCCGACGATGTGTACTTCCGCCGAAGTGGAGATCAGCGGAAGGTCGATCCCGGCGATCACTACGCCTTCGCTGTCGCGGATCTCGAAGTGCGGCGCTTCACTGTGAACCAGGTCGGAGGTTTGTGCTCTGGCGGTGCTGGCCAACAGAAGAACGAAGAGGTAGGTGGAGAAGGTCCGGAACATGGGGTGGGTTTTGCCATGTGTTTGAACGTCGATCAAGGGTGATCGGTATGCGGCCTATGCTCATCGGAAGGTGTCAGCTCCCCGGAATGATGACTGGATCACTCCATCAACCGTGAGGGACTTAGACCTATTTGATCCTCACCAAAAGTATCCGAGCTATCAACTTTCCTATTGGAGAGGTCTTCCATCTCCGCTTGATAGAGTGAGTGGACACTGAACGGATGCGATCGAAAAGACAGGGGGCCGCTCCCTTCCGGAACGGCCCCCTGTCTGACGGACTGCAAAGACTATTTTGTAACCACAACCCGGAAGTCGGAACGTTTGCCGTTGTCGAATTCCATGTGGAAGAGGTAGGTGCCACTCGCCAGGCTTGAGACGTCCACATTCAAAAGTTGGTCGCCTCCCACGCCAATTTTGCTTTCCAATACCTGCTTTCCAGCCAGGTCGAATACGCGAAGCAAGGCAGCCCCTTGCTGGCCGTTCATGCGCACGCTTAGCATATTCGATGTTGGGTTGGGGTAGGGGGTCATCTGTACGCGCTCCACTTCGGAAATACCCACCGTAGGGGTCAATTTGGCGCCAATGCTGGTATGGGTCGCATCAGAAAAGGACCCCCAAGCCCCATCGTCGTTGAACAAATAGATGGGCTCATCCAGTTCGGTCTGTAGACGATCGTAGTCCAGTGCTTCGCCGAAGCCAAGAAAAACGTCTGGAGCAGGTGAAAAAATGCAGAACAAATAGCGGATGTCATCTTCCAACTGAAAGGTTTCTTGCAACGGAACATAGACCGTTTGTGCTGAAAGGTCTGTTTGGTAGACATACTCACCACTAACCTGTTGAACAATATTAGCGGTGGCGGCATCGCTCCAACCCGTGAAATCATCCAGCCATTCGTATACACGCGCTTCCAAGAATTGGTTCTCCATTGACTCCCCTGCGGCTCTTGTAGCCGAGGCGTAGATTCCTTCTATACTGTACGCACTCGCATTCGGATGGCTGAAATAGCTACAGGCCATGAAATCAACTGCATCCAACGTCGCGCGAACATGCTGCTCAGGCAAAGGAAGTAAGGATGTTTCGTCGATCAGGCCGTACGCGAACAGATCGCCAGCATAGAACGTGAAGGTGTATAGGTTGTCACTGGCGAACTGATCCGCATTGGACGAACTGACCGTATAGGTTCCTTCATAGAACCCATTGTAAGAGGGTTGGGAAAAGACCTCAAGTCCGAAAAAAAGGCTATCCCCCGGCGCGATCAGGCCCGGAACCGAGGTGTTATTGTAGACTTCAACGCCGTCCTGGGTGATCACACAACTTAATGTCGCGTCCGATTGAGCAAGGGATCCAAAATTCTTTACCCAGGACCCGATGTTTATTTGGAAGTTGATATCCGCAGCCAAGCCACTCGGTAACGCGCTGTATTGGGGTATGGAAACGAGTTTTGCTGAGGTGTTCAGGTTGTACTCGAAGACCCCAGAAACACTGCCGATCCTCAATTCAACAATACCGGCGAGTATCGCATCGCGCAGCGAAGTACCAGCATCTGTGGAGATCATCACAACTGGGATGGTAACGCTGGGGCCATCCGCCCCCGGCCCCATGGCGAGGGGCGAACCTTGGTTGTTGATGACGACCACGGCCAAGGCACCTGCGTTTTGGGCATTAAGTGCCTTGGTGCCGAATTCGCAAGTGCCGCGGTAGACCACGGCGATCTTACCAACTATGTCCGCACCATTGACGAGTGCATTGCAACCGAGCGAGTCTTCAGCGGTGCCATCGTCAACGAACGCCGCAAACCCCACACGGGCATTTGCAGGATCATTCAGGTCGGGGGTGGACCCCCATGTCTCTGCCCAAGTAAAGGTCAATGGGCCTTCCAGTGCTGCTGGTTGTAGAACGTAGGTGGAGATCTGCGCAGTACCAGCCAGCCAGAATGGAATACAACCGAGTGCGAGTAGCGTTCGTTTCATGTGATCGTTGGATTTTGTTTTCGGAGCATTAGGAGCAGGCTAACCATTCGTCAATTCCTGTCTGTGCAAGATTAACTATCTGGAACGGATCCTGCAACTCGAAGTTATGGAGCGAATTCGTTCGAGCGCAGCATTGTTGCTGGTAGCCTTGGAGATCGGGTTGATGGCTGCGTTGCCGCCAGCCCCTTTGAGACGTTGGCCGATCAACTCAGCCAGTAAGTCCGCTGGCAGGCTTGTTCATCCGTATTCGTTGGACTGCCGACAAAAGACCTTCTTGGCAAATTGTACATCGCAATAATGTGAACGGGTCTCAACCGGAGAAGCACGGATGGCAGAACATTGCTTCCTGCTAAGACCAGTTCGGCTCCGTGTAAAGGGTCTGCACGATGTTGTTGTCCATTTGCGTGCTCGGCCCGAACAGTTGAGTTCAAATGACCTGCTCGGCTGAGGGCCGCCCGGGATTTTTTCAGATCCGAGCCTGATACGTGTAAAGCTCGTAATAGCGCCCCTCTTTAGCGATCAGCTCATTATGCGTTCCGCGTTCAGCGATCGAACCGTGCTCGATCACCAGGATCTCGGTGGCTTGGCGGATCGTGCTCAATCGGTGGGCGATCACGAAGGTGGTGCGGTCCTTCACGAGTTCATTCAGGCTCTTCTGGATCAGCGACTCGCTTTCAGTATCCAGGTTGCTGGTGGCCTCGTCCAGGATCAAGATCCGTGGATCGGCCAGCATCGCTCGTGCTATCGCCACCCGCTGCCTTTGGCCGCCGCTCAACTTCACACCGCGCTCGCCGATCACTGTATCCAACCCAAGCTCCATCCGGTCCGTGAATTCGTTCACATAAGCACCTTTTACCGCGTGCATCACTTGTTCGTCCGTGGCGTCGGGTCTTGGGAAAAGTATGTTCTCCCGGATGGTACCTTCAAAGAGGAAGTCGTCCTGTAGAACCACGCCTAAATGCTTGCGATAGCTGCTTAGACTGACCTGGCTTAGATCGTGGCCATCCACCGTTACTTTTCCGGACGAAGGGTTCAGGAAGGTGGCAACCAGCCCCGCGATGGTGCTCTTGCCGCTACCTGAGGTGCCCACCAAGGCGATCACCGAACCCTTGGAGGCCTCGAAACTGATGCCGTGAAGAACCTCCTTGCTCTCTTCATAAGCAAAGCGAACGTCATGGAATCTGATATCGCCTATGATGTCCTTCAATACGATGGGCCGGGTATCCGGCATGTCTTCCGGCTGCAGGTTCATGATCTCTTCTGTACGGTCCAGCCCGGCAAACGCTTCGGTCAACTGGCTGCCGATGTTGCTCATTTGCACGATCGGGGCGATCATGAAGCCCAGCAGTACGGTGAATTGCACGAATTCGCCATTGGTCAATTCACCAGCCACCATTTGGTAGGCACCCATGCCCATGATCCCTGCGCTGGCCAGGCCAAGCAACAGGGTAGACATACTGCTGATGAACGAGGTGGCCGTTAAACTGGCCTTCACATTATCGAACAAGCGCTCTACGCCTTTTTCGAACGAACGATTCTCTTGTTCCTCGGCGCCGAAGCCTTTGATCACCCGCACACCATTCAGTGTTTCGGTCAGCCTGCCGGTCACTTCAGCATTGATCACACCTCGTGTGCGGAAGATCGGACGGATCCGCGCAAATGCCTTCATGGCAATGAACGCGAAGAAACCCACAGGTACCAGTGTGAACAAGGTCATGGTCGGACTGATCGTGATCAGCCAGACCAATGAGATCACGGCTGTTAATGTCCCACCGATAAGTTGGACCAAACCCGTGCCTACCAGGTTTCGCACGCCCTCCACATCGCTCATGATCCGGCTCACAAGCGCACCGCTTTTCGTGTTATCAAAAAAGCTGATAGGGAGTGACAGGATCTTCCGTTGCACTTGGGTGCGCAGCTGGCTGATGAGCAACTGGGCCTCAACGCTCAATAGCTGGGTCAGGATGTAGCTGGTCACGCTTTGGATGATCAAGGCAGCGACCACGGCGGCCAACAGGATCCACAGCATGTCCAGATCATGCTTTCCTACCACATCGTCCAACAGGTATTTCGTGGAGCCGGGCAAGATCATTCCTGCCAAACGGCTGATCACGATCAGCACCAAGCCAATGAGGACATTCTTGCGCCGAGGCCATATGAACTGACGGAATGCCTTGCGCCAAGTGACCGTTTGCTTCGCCTTGGGCGGATCGGCCGCGCCATTCTGTGAAGAAGCCGACGATGCGCTTTGGGTGCGCTTTGCCCGTGTTTGGGCCGTATTACTCGTGTTCAATGCGCGATCGTGCTTGTGGGTGTGGCGCGTTGGTCAATTGTTGGGCCACCGATAGAAAGCACGACGGATCGTCAGGATCAACGAACGCAACCGCCATTTCCCGACCTTGCACCGCCTTTTCGCACCAGCGGTCCGGCCTGCTAGCATGAAGATGCGTATCAATAAACTCTTGGACCGGGCGCTGATCCCTAATAATGGTGGTGAGTTGTTGTTCTACCAGCGGGACAATGAGTTCACTATCGAAGTGGTCGGCATCTCCGGTGAATTGATGACCACGGCGCATCACGGATCGGAGGATGCTCTGGCCGAGTTGGCCTTGAAGCGGTTGAAGCGCCCGCTAGAGGCCCATGTGGTCGTTGGTGGCTTGGGCATGGGCTTTACCCTGGCCACAGTGCTTCGCCTAGTGGGCGATAAGGGCAAGGTGATCGTGGCGGAACTCGTTCCCGAAGTGGTGAAATGGAACCAAGGCCCCATGGGCGAGCGCTCGGGCGATCCGTTGAACGATCCGCGCACCAACATTCACCAAGGTGATGTCTTGGAACTGATCCGCAGTGGTAGGGGACTTTTCGACGCGATCCTGCTGGATACCGACAACGGCCCCGAGGGCTTGACCCAAGCGCGCAACAACCGCCTTTATTCCCATCGTGGGCTGCGGTCAGCGTATGATGTGCTGAAGCCCGGTGGTGTTCTGGCGGTCTGGTCCACACATCCGCATGATCCATTCACGCGTCGTTTGGGCATGGCCGGATTCAGGGTGGATGAACAAAAGGTCTTCGCACACCGGGACAAGGGTACCAAACATCACCTGTGGTTCGCCACCAGGCCCTGAGCGATCTGCACTCCTGAAGCTGAGCGCCCGGCGCTATTTTGGAAGCGGACTTCCCACAGCCACCGCGCAATCATGACCGGGCTCACCGTGTGGCGGGTTCATCCCCGGAGCGGTGGTCGTCGGTGCGCCGCCGAAGGTGACCGGCGCTGTCGTATTGTTGAACATCGGGCTGGTCTGCGGTGCCGCATCCACTGCAGCACCCGAAGCTGGTGCGCCTGACAGCGACGCCCCCACTGCGATCTCGCATCGGTGGCCGGGTTCACCATGCGCCGGGTTGGGGTCCGATACAGCAATAGCGCCAGGCAGTGCCTGCGCCGAGGGGGGGTCCAAGGTCGGAGCGATCACCGTCGTGGAAGTGGCGGGAGCAGCGGTGGACTCTGGGCCATCCTCCGTTCCACCGCAGGCGGAAAGCGTGATAGTGAATGCCAGAAGTGCGATGGCGTGCAGGGAAGTAGTGTTCATGATCGTGGTGTTTCCCCCCCCCCAAGGAGGGCGTCGGATGGACGGAACAAGGTACGCATCGGCACAGTGATGTGCCGGAAACGGCTTGATCCGGTCGCGATCCAACAGTGGTCCATTCCTATGTGCCGCCCTCACTGTTCATTGGCACTTGTCATTCCACATTTACCTGTCGCACAGCACCCGTCGTCCATGTTCCGTTCACTCACCGCTTCACTCACCGCTCTCAGTTCCAGCCTTTCTGCGCAGATCACCTTCACCTCCTCGGGGTCCTTCGTGGTCCCTCCTGGTGTTGGGATGACCATTGAACTCGTCGGTCCGGGCGGCAATGGTACTTCCAACGGCGGAGGCGGTGGAGGTGGTGGGGCATTTGCGAGTGGTGTATACGAAGTCACACCCGGTACTTCTTATTCCGTGGTCGTAGGTACGAGTGGCAGCGGTACGGCCACGTCCATCAGCAGCCTGGGTATATCAGCGGGTGCTGGAGGCAATGCCACCACTACGCCCGATCCGAACAACGGCGGAGGCGGCTCAGGCGGTGTGGCACAGGGTGGTGGTGTGAACAGGAACGGTGGCTCGGGTGGCGGAGGCTATTGGACCTATTTCGGAGGTGGCGGCGGTGGTGCTGGAGGACCCACTGCGAATGGTGGTGCGGGAGGGAATACGGTCGTGTGGACAGGTGGCAACTGCTTGACGCCTGGTGGTGCTGCCGGTGTTGGTGGTGAAGCGCCCGGGGGCGATGGTGGGAAAGGGGCGGGCTTCACGGATAACAATTGCTCGGTCTCGAACCCAGCGGCCAACGGACGATCATACGGTGGCGGTGGCGGCAATGGTATCGGTTCGCCCGTCGGCATCGGCGGTGGTGGCTAATGCCGGATCTCGCGGGCAACCACTACAGGCATCACGTACATGAATTCAACCGCTGCGACCCAGCTCCTAATACCATTTCGCATTACAGATCCGCCCAAAGATGCGCCGCTATTTTCCCCGTCGGCGGGATGAAACATTCGCAGGACGATCCGAGGAGGTCGTTGCGTAGCCGTAACTACGGGACGACCTCCTCGGAGAAGTAATGCGGAAAAAGAGCAAGCAGGAACTGTCCCGCCTAGCGGGATCGGGTGGATCTGTACTGCGAATTGGTATAAGCGATCCGTTCACCGATCGCATCGGACTGCGCCAGCCACGGGGCACCGAACAATATGCCCTGCTGGACGCCACTGGCCGAATGATCTGGACCGGTCAGCACATCGAGGAGCAGGACTTTTCCGCCCTGCGTTCTGGGGCCTACTTCCTCCAAGTTTCCTTGGAGCGTACGTTGAGAACGTTCCGCTTGGTGAAGTGACCTTTCGTGCGATCACGGTGCATTCACCCTGATCGCATTGGACGGTCGGTCGTCACGACGCCACCCGTCCCTTGGCCCTCATCTATTCCACCAACTTCGCGGGAATGGGACGGCAGGCACCGTGTTCCACATGTTCCAAATGCCACTTCACATTCTGCTCGAACGAAGCATTCGGGGGCTCGTGAAGCATCAGGTGCCAGGTTTTGTTGAGCTTGCCGATCATGGCTAACGTTGTTCAGCGAAGTAACCTTGGTACCATTCCTTTTCCCAATGATCGCGCTCAGTTCCTTTGTTGCTCAGGTTGCCATCCAGCAGACCGCGTAACAGTCGCAGTGATCGGTCATCCCGCTGCGACATCACCGGGATTCCTGCTCGGATCAATGCTGCGGCCGCCACCCCCGGCCCTTGCTGGTACACCTTGTCCTCCGCGAAACGCGAGCCCAGGTAAGTCACTGTACTTCCACAGGCCCCGCTCATGTCCATCAGGATCGCCACATCCACCTTTTCCCGTAATGCCCGGTCACGCATTTCGTACGCAGCCTTCACCATGCCTTCTGTCCAGTCCGTTCCATCCTCCGCAAGCGAACGCGCCTTGCCATCGAGCACATCGAAGCCGTTACCGCCGTGGCTGTCCGGCGTCATACGCGGCGTGCCGAAGGAGAAGTCTTCCGGGCAGAATTTCACCAGACGCACTTCAGGCCGAACGAGCCACGAACGCAAGGATGCATGATCGCCGTTCGTACTGCCATCCACGCCGCAGCCAATGCCGCCGAGGCAGGCGCTCATCAGCACGATCAACGGCTGATCCGCCGATGGACATGCGCGCTCGGAGAAGAAGCCTTCGGGAGGCAGATGCTCAGGACGATGCATGTTGGGGTTCGGCGATGATGTGCTCATATCCGGTCACTCATCCGAGCCTGCCGTGGTTTCAAAGATCCGCAGCAATTCGTCGGACCTGCGCAGGCGATCTTGAAGTTCATTCATGCGTTCAAGCAGGTGACTGATCGCCTCGATGCCTTCCAGATCGATGTCGAGGTCGTAGTGCAAGCGAGCCAGTTGCTCGATCCGCGGAAGATCAGCCGATGTTATCAGGTAACGGTCGTTCTCGACGATAACGGTGATGAGGCCGCGTTCGTGCAGCGCATGCACGAATGTGGTCTCCACGCCTTGATGGGTGCAGAAGAGCTCGATGGCGATGAGTTCGTCGCTGTTCATGGTATCAAGGCTTTGCGTTCTGTAGTTGAAGGAAGAGCGCGCGCTGTTCCTCGGATAGCCCAGTGGGCAACTTCACGTTGAAGGTCACGATCAGATCGCCGAACGCGCCTTCCTGTTTGTACACCGGGAACCCTTTGCCGCGCAGCCTTGCCTTCGTTCCATTCTGGGTCTCTGGCTTCACATTCAGTTTCACGGTACCATCCAGCGTATCCAACGTCACCTCGCCGCCGAGCATCGCTGTGTACAGGTCGATCTCCGTGGAGGCGAACAGGTCTTTGCCCGCCCGTTTGAAGAGCGGATGCGCTGCGATGTGGAAGGTGATGTACAGATCTCCGTTCGGACCGCCATTCGCGCCGGGCCCACCGTGGCTGCCGATCCGTATCGTCTGTCCATCTTCAACGCCCGCAGGCACTGTGATCCGGATCTGCTTGCCGTTCACGGTCAGCGTTTGCTTGTGTGTGCGATAGGCTTCGAGCAGTTCCAACCGTAGCTCAGCAGTGTAGTCCTGCCCCCTGAACCTAGGCTGGCGCCCGCCGCGACCGCCGAACATCGAGCCGAACAGGTCGCTGTAGTCCTCTGCACCTTGACCGCCGCCAGATCCTTGGCCGAAATCCTGGCCGAACCCACCACCTGAGGATGCGCCTTGTCCCTGGCGCGCCTTCTCGTATTCCTCGCCGTGCTTCCAGTGCTCGCCGTACTTATCGTACTTCTTCCGGCTCTCCGGATCGCTCAGCACTTCGTTCGCCTCGTTGATCTCCTGGAATTTCTTCTTCGCGCCATCATCGTTCGGGTTCAGGTCGGGGTGATGCTTGCGCGCCAGTTTGCGGTACGCCGCCTTGATCGCGTCGGTTGTCGCGCTGCGATCGATGCCCAATATCTTGTAGTGGTCAGCTGCCATGCGATGCCGAAGTTAGGCGCGTTCTATGGCGTTGACGAAAGGCCGGAGGCGACCAGCCCTGTGGCCGTCATCCGCTCCAGCAACTTCGACGGTATCGGTCTGCATGAGCAATGCTTCGAGTGGGCCAGATGCCATTTCACCCGCTGCTCGAAGGTGGCCTTCAGCGGCATCGGATGCTTCTCGTGCCAAGCAACGTTCAGCTTCATGATCCGAAGCTACCTGTCTACTCGTTGATCGGAACTGATCAAAGTCTGCTCAGCAACAACTTCCCGATGTCTGTGGTCCGGTCTGCTGGCATTTTCAGCCGCATTCGCGCACTTCTTCCACGTCTTCACACCGGCCACCACTTCATCAATGATCACCAAGGCCTTCTTGATGTTCATGTCCTTCGCCACCACAAATAGGCCAGCACGCAAAATGTCCAGCCGCTTGCCGTTGATGCTCATCTGGTGTTGCTTCAACCAGAGGTTCTTCGGGTCTTACGCGAAGGTCATGTCGTAGGTAGGGGCCAAGTGCCACTCACCTTGCGCATCCATCAGGAACGACGTGTTCTTCGTGGAAAGGTGAAGACATTTGCGCGCGGCTTGTATACTTGTGTCATGAGCATGTTGAGCGAAGCCTTCATGGGGCGTTTCGGTAAAGGGGATCAAGGACCCGAGAAGCGCATTCGCTTTGCCAGAACGCTGGATGAAATGGTGAACACGGAACTGTTCACGGAGTTCGGGTGCGGGCGCTTCCAAGACGGGTTCCTCCACCTCTTCTCGCAGGATCTCGATGTGCTCGACCCCTTGCTGGAGACCTGGTCTTTCCTGCTACCAGAAGCAGAAGGCCGACGCAAGGTGATAGGGCGTAATGCCTATGGTGCCTTGCTTATCCTAGAGGATTTCGATGCGAAGGGCGTCATCGACCTCTTGTGCATTCTCGACCCCATCACGCTCAGCTACTGGAGCGATCCGAATTGCGTCTACACCAATGGTCTCGGACATTGGCTCCCGGAGAACAAGGTGTTGCCCACTTTCCTCGACGACCGTTTGTACAAGGCCACCCGAAGCGTGCTTCCCGACCTTGAATTCACGGTGACGGAGATCCTGGGGATCAAAGTGCCGCTGCCCTTGGGCGGCACCATGGATCCTGCGAACTTCCAAGTGGAGGATATAACGCACTACTACACAAGTATGGCTCCGGTCATTCGGCAGGCCATGGGGCGGTAGCCGACACTTGAGGAGGCGCGGGGTCCTTTCCGTGGAATGGAAGTAGTGGCCATCCTTCGATGGATCAGATCCGCACCAGATGCAACCCCGCGATCGCCGCTACCTGCTTCGGGTCCATCTCCGCCTTCTTCGCGTGTTTCTTCCACGTCTTTATGCCAGCCACCACTTCATCAATGATCGCCTCCGCCTTTTTGATGTTCATGTCCTTCGCCACCACTAAAAGGTCTGCGCGCGTAATGTCCAGCCGCTTGCCGTTGATGCTCATCTGGTGTTGCTTCAACCACAAGTTCTGTGGGTCGTAAGCGAAGGTCATGTCGTAGGCTGGGGCCAAGTGCCAATCGCCTTGTGGATCCATCAGGAACGAGGTGTTCTTGGTGTGGTCGTCGCAATTGCGGGCGATCACATTGAAGCACATCCGTCGGAAGAATTCCACAGCAGCAGGGTAG
>Ga0105047_10012383_pt1 | contig 13732 bp, 11 predicted proteins | sample MAT04_FD_78384 | JGI IMG/M metagenome (GOLD analysis project Ga0105047, IMG submission 78384) | Freshwater microbial communities from Lake Fryxell liftoff mats and glacier meltwater in Antarctica - MAT-04 (megahit assembly) | ecosystem: Environmental > Aquatic > Freshwater > Ice > Liftoff...
GATCTCTACAACCTCACGATCACCGTCAACGGATTCTCGAAAGCCTACTCCATGACCGGCTGGCGCCTTGGCTACACCGCCGCCGCCAAGCCCGTCGCGGACGCCATCGAGAAGGTGCAGAACCACTCCGTTTCCAACGCCACCACCTTCGCCCAATACGGCGCGGTGGCCGCTCTCGAGGGCGACCAGACCTTCATCGATGACCTGCGCGGCGAGTATGACGTGAAGCGCCAGTTCGTGTTCTCCCGTCTCAGCGCGATCAAAAACATCCGCGTCGTCGAGCCGCAGGGCGCCTTCTACTTCTTCGTCCATACCGGGCAGATGGGCATCAAGTCCATGAACCTCTGCGACAAGCTCCTCTCACGCTACAAGGTCGCCGCCGTTCCCGGCATCGCCTTCGGCTACGACGAGGGTCTCCGCCTCAGCTACTGCACCACGCTCGACGTTCTCAATGAGGGACTCACACGCTTCGAGCAGTTCTGCCGCGAGCACTGAGTTGCCATCTTAGGAAAATGGCGTGTCGGAAATTCCCGGCACGCCTTTTTTTTGCCAAAACCAGCAGGTTTGAATGAGGGTCATTGAATCATTCTCTCCGCCGTCCAGTAGATTCCTGACAGTGCGATCAGACACGAGGCCGGGCGTGCGATCATCCTGCGGTAGGATTCGCGCTTCCACCAAAGTGCGACCATTGTCCACGCGATGGCGACGACGGCAAGCTGCCCCGCTTCGATTCCCAAATTGAAGCTGAAAAGGGCGGGGAGGAATTCCTCCTTTCCGACAAGCGTTTCTTCAAAGGAGTGCGCGAAGCCAAGTCCGTGGATCAGTCCGGAGCCGAAGATGACCCATGGCCGCCAAGGGCTGGGCCTGTCCTTGAAGATGTTTTCACCTGCTACGAAAACGATGCTCAGCGCGATGGCCACCTCCACGACAGGCGTGGGGATCTGCAGGTAACCGTATAGCGAAAGCGCCAGAGTCAATGAGTGGGCCAGAGTGAAAAACGTCAGTTGGAGCAGGAGGTCCGCGAATTTCCGGGTAAGAAAAAACAGTGCGAGAATAAAAAGGATGTGGTCCACCCCATCCGGAAAGATATGCGAAAAACCGATCGCGAAATACTCCGGGATCGCGGCGGCCGCCGAACCAAGGAACATCAATGCTAAAATGAATCCGGACATGGTAGATCGGGTTACGCGCCATTGCTCCGCAATGCGAAGGCCAGTACAAGCAAGGAGATCGCAACGATCCATGAACCCAGAATGCGGATACCGGTCACGGCCCACGGTTTTCCGGTCGCGTTCGAGGTCGCGAGGGTGAGATACAGGATGGTCAGGTTCAGGGAAATCCATGTCCCCGCCATCACTTTCGCGATCGTGACCGGCTCTCCCTTTTCCACTCCGGAATCGAGTCCGAGCGAGACACCCGCCGCAACGCAAAGAAGCAGGATCACCGCGTCCGGCACTCCGTATCCGATGGCGGTGAGCATACCGAGGAAAAGCGCGATCCCCGTCAGAACAGGAATTGGCGCACCCAGGGAAAAACCTGCGAGCGTCAGCCCCAGCCCTATCGCGGAACTCGCGGCAAGGACGATCAGCGGGCCTTTCACCCGGAGCGGAATCTGCCGCCCCAGCAGCAATGCGAGACCTAACAGGACGACGATCTGAGCGGGGTTGAAAAACGGATGGATCGCTCCGTTGGCTATGTCCGACCAGCCCTCCACGGCGACGTGGCCGAGGAGGGTGCTTTTCAGATTGCCGTCGATGCTCATTTTCAGAGGACTTTGAACAGGAACAGGAAGCCGATCACGGCGATGGCAGCTCCGCCGATTCGGATCGCGATGGTTCCCCATGGCCATTTCGTCAGCAGCCCGAAAGCAATGCCACAAAGATGGAGCAGACCGGTCGCGATAACGAATCCGATCGCATACGTGAGCGGACTTGCCGCTTCCGGTAACTCGGTGCCATGCGCGTGTCCGTGGAAAACAGCGAAGATCCCCACGATTACTCCCGCCACCCAGAGTGGAGGGCGAATGGTAAGGGCCACCATCAGCCCGAGAACTACTCCCGAGAGGGCGATTCCCGTCTCCACGAATGGAAGGGGAACGCCCAGGACTGCGACTGCTCCCCCGAGAGCCATGACCATGGGAAAAATAACGGGCAGAGCCCACATCGCTTTTTTTCCGAGAAAGGCTCCCCAAAGCCCTACTGCGACCATGGCGACCACGTGATCGAGGCCGGTGAGCGGGTGCAGGAAACCACTTTCCAAACCGCCAACCGCGCCTTTTTCAGTATGGGCGCTGGCGGTGTTCGCAAGGGCTAGAAAAATTGCCGGAGAGAGGATTTTTCCGGGAAAGCCACCGCTTGGGCATCCGCTTGTTTCTGATTTCGTTTTCATCGTGGAAATGGGGTTCATTTAGAAATGCTTTGTGAGCGAGATGCGGAATGTGCGAGGCTCGGCGGGATGCAGGTGGATATCATTGATTCCGTCGATCTGGCCATCTCCATCCGCGTCAATGCTTGGCTCTCCTGGTAGCAGCGAAGCGTAGAAATATTCCACGTCGTTGTCCTCACGTCCGAGGATGTTAAGCACGTCCACAGAGATTTCCCAATCGTTTTTCCGGTAGCCGAGGCGTCCGTTCACCTGCCATGAGGCACGGGAATCCACGCTGCCGTCCTCAATGAGTGGTCTTTCGCTGAAGAAACGCGAGCGCAGGGTACCGTAGAAGCCTTCCTCGCGGCCAATGGTCACGCCGGAGTTGATGGTGAGTGGCACCGCGCCCGGGATGTCATTGCCATCGGGGCTGTTGAGCAGCACGCCTTTGCTGAGAGTCAGCTCGTTATCCAAAGTGAGCCAGTCCTGCGGCTTCCAGTATGTTGCCCACTCGACTCCGTAGCGCTCCGTGGCATTTCCCGGCTCCGAGGTTCCTGCATCACCGACGTAGAGCAGCTCCGAATCGCTGTGCAGGTAAAATAGTGACACGGTACTGACCACGTTTTCCAACGCCTCCGTCCGCACGCCCAGCTCGTAGCCATAAGTCTGGACCAGCGGATCGGCGGGGGTGGTCGGCAGGCCGGTGGCGGGGTCGATGGTAGTGGTGACGCCGCGCGCGTCGTTCGAGTGGAAGCCTAGGCCTGCGCTCGCGTAGATTTCGGTATCCGCCCAGGGGCCGAACACGAGGTTCAGTTTCGGACTGACGATAGCGTCGTTTTCCGTGCCGGAGTTTCTCGGATCATCGCTGTCCACATCGAAGTGGAACGCATCCGCCCGCAGGCCGGGCTGGACGCGGAACCAGTTGTTCACGACCCAGTTTCCAGTCGCGTAAACGCCCACGTTCGCCTCATACACATCATCCACGCGGACCGCGGCGTTACGGACGCGCCCGGTGGTGTTATACAGTCCGATCCCACTGAGGAAATCATGCCTCGTCTGAAGGCCGACTGTGAGGCTGCTTCCATTTCCCATCTCCCAGAGGCGGTTGACTTCCCCACCCATGAACCATCTGCCGTCCTCCTGCTCGAACTGGTCGCCATTGACTGGATCGTTCAGGAAGTAGGTGAAGTTCGAGAACAGATCCAGATCGTATGCGCCGACGTAAAAATCCGCATGGGTTTTCCCGTTCGCCTCGTCGCGATTCCATTCGCCCATCAGGCTGTAGCGGGAGGATTCCCCGTTGACACTGTTGTCAAAGTTCCCGAGGCGGTTTATGCCACCGGAGTCGATCAGCCGTTTGGGGATCTGGTCCGTTGAGTCCCATTCCGCCTCATAGGCCATCGCCGTCAGGCTGAAGCTGTCGCGGCCGGATTGCTGGAAGTATTTCAGAAAACCGTTTTTGCGTTCGGAATTTCCCTCCCGCACCCATGGGCCGTCGTAGTAGTTGTATTCGAAGGCGTAGGTGAGGGCTCGGAAATCGCCGTTCTCGTTTTTCTCACTGAGGTAAACGGTATCCGCGAGCAGGCCGTGGTAATAGTTGTGCTGACCCACCCCGATGCTTGCGATGCCGCTGGGCAGGGTGTCGAAAAAGTTGAACCTCGCCGCGCCCGCCGTGCTGAGATCGCCAAGCTGGCCGTGGAAAGGGCCTTTCCAGTAATCGACACTCTCGACCAGCTCCGGGATGAGGGGATTGATATCCGCGTAGCCTTGGCCGTGGGCGTGGGTGACGAAGTTGACCGGTTGCCCGTCCATGGAAATGGCGAAGTCAGTGCCATGGTCGAGATTGAAGCCGCGCACGTAATATTGGTTCGCTTTCCCATCACCGGAGTGCTGGGTGATGATGACGCCGGGGACGACTTCGAGGAGCTCGCCACGACGGAGGTAAGGCCTTTCCAGGAGTTCCGCGTAGTTCGCCTGGCCCTTGGAGGCGGTGCCCGCGGTGCCGATCAGGCTTTCGGATTTTCCGGTGACGATTAGGCTGTCAAGCTCGCCGGTGATGGTGTCCTGCGCTGTGGCAGGGAGGTGGGGAAGCGCGATGAGCGCGGGTAGTATATAGGTAAATTTCATTTGTTTTAAAGGGTCTGAATCGTTTCTGGAATCGCGCGATACCGGCGTATGTCCGCATACGGTGCGTCAAGACCGGTGCGGAACACCGGCGTGGGGAAAAGGCGGTGCCAAGAGGCGCCACCTGCGATTTCAAACCAACCTCGGCGGAGGGCCGGGTGGCGCGTTCGGCCACAATGGCGTCCACGTCACCTCATTTTCCGCGACAGACTGGCTTCCGTTCCAGAGAACGTCAGGCGATCCTGCGGGGAAATTCCATGGGAGGGGCATCTGCTTTGCTTTCTCAGGCTTCTTACCGTCACCCTCCTTGCGACCGTTCTTCTCAGGGAGGGAACGCTCCGTCAGAGCGCTTTGGAAGCCCTCCGATTTCCAAGCCTCAATGGCGGCTTTCGCCATGCCGATCCGTGGAGTCTCGTTCAGTGTCAGCTTGCAAAAAACGGTCACCTGCAGCAGCACAAGCGGTCCGCCCACCAACTGGACCAGCGCCAGAAGGTAAAGGAAACGAAGCTTGCGCCATCGGAAAAAACTCATCGCCGATAACAATGCGCGGCGCCGGAGAGTTTGCAAGCGCGATGGATCGATGTTTATCGAACCGCGAGGCCGCTGGCGAAGATTCCCTCCGCCTCTGGGGGAAATTCTTTTCAGGCCACCGTTCGGAACAACCGAGCCGGGATAATCCTGCTCCGTGTCACATGGCGCGCGCAAACTCCATTTCCTCTGCGGGTCGGAAACTGCCTTGGACGACTGTGGGGCGTAGGAGGGAGACGAGGATATCCGGGAGGCAGGATTCATTCTCTGGATCCCAGTAGGTGGATTGGGAATCGGGGTAGGTATCTCTCAGCAGGTCGGCAGTCTGGACATCGGCGATGGAAACGGTTGTCACGACGTGGTCAACCCTCGTCCTCCGCCGCGTGCTTGAAGGCGGCGGCGACGAAGCCGGAGAAGAGCGGGTGGGGGTGGTTCGGCTTGGAGAGGAACTCCGGGTGGAACTGGGCACCGACGTAGAAGGGATGCTCCGGAAGTTCGATGATTTCCACAAGACCCTCGTTGGCTGAGACCGAGGAGATGACAAGTCCGCCTTCCTGGAGCTGATCCTGGTAATCGGAATTCACCTCGTAGCGATGGCGATGGCGCTCGGTGATCCGGTCTCTGCCACCATACAGATCGGATGCTATCGTGCCTGCGAAGAGGATGGACTCGGAGGCGCCCAGACGCATGGTCGCACCCATGTCCTCCACGCCTTTCTGCTCCTCCTGAAGGCAGATGACGGGGTGCGGGGTTTCCTTGTCAAACTCGGTGGAGTTCGCTCCCTCCAAGCCGCACATGTTGCGCGCGTATTCGATGGTGGCGATCTGCATCCCAAGGCAGATTCCGAAATACGGGATGTTGTTTTCCCGGGCGTATTTCGCGGCGAGGATTTTTCCCTCGATCCCGCGATCACCGAAGCCTCCGGGGACGAGAATGCCATCGACGTGGCCGATGACAGCCTCCGCCCCGTGGTCCTCGATCGCCTCCGCCTCGACGCGGACGACCTGCACCTTCGTATCGTGGTGGGCACCCGCGTGGATGAGGGATTCGTAGATGGACTTGTAAGCGTCCTGCAGCTCGATGTATTTTCCGGCGACGGCGATGGTGACCTTGTGCTTCGGGTGGATGACGCGTTGGACGAAATTTTCCCAGTCCTCAAGATTCGGCGTAGGGGTGTGGCCGAGGCCGATCTTGTCCACGACGAGCCGGTCGATCTTGTCGCGGCGGAGATCGAGCGGGCACTCGTAGATGGTGTGTGCGACGTCCCGGAAGGCGACGACGTTCTTCTTCTCCACGTTGCAGAACATGGCGATCTTCTTGCGGTTTTCCTCATCGAGATCCGTCTCGGTGCGGCAGATGATGATGTCCGGCTGGATGCCGAGTTCGCGAAGCTTTGCGACGGATTGCTGGGTCGGCTTGGTCTTGGCTTCCCCCGCCGCCTTGATATATGGCAGTAGGGTGACGTGGATGAAACAGACGTTTTCCTTTCCTACCTCAAGGGCGAACTGGCGCAGAGCCTCGATGAAAAGCAGTCCTTCCATGTCGCCCACGGTGCCGCCGATTTCCGTGATAAGGACATCGGTTTCGGGGTTGTCGTTGGTGACCTTGTGCATCCGGTCCTTGATCTCGTCGGTGACGTGGGGGATGAACTGGACGGTTTTTCCCAGATACTCGCCGCGACGTTCCTTTTTGATCACGGAGTCGAATACCTGGCCGGAGGTGAGGTTGTTCATCCGGGAAAGAACCCCTGAGGTGAAACGCTCATAGTGACCGAGATCGAGATCGGTCTCGGCTCCGTCGTCGAGGACATAGACCTCGCCATGCTGGTAAGGGGACATGGTGCCGGGATCGACGTTGAGATATGGGTCGAACTTCTGCATCAGGGTCTTCAAACCCCGCGCTTCGAGAAGAGTGCCGATGGAGGCGGCAGCGAGGCCCTTGCCGAGTGAGGAGACGACGCCACCGGTGACGAAAATGTATTTCATATTCAGGTTAAAAGTTATTCGTTAAAAGTTATTGGGCAGAGCGGCGGATGGGGATGGGATGGTCACTTGGAACGTTTAACCAATAACTTTTAACAGCCGCTCGACGGCGAGAGCCTGCTCGGGGGTATCGACACCGGGGGAGGTGTCGGTGGTGATGATGACTTGGATGTTGGCTCCGTTTTCGAGGGCGCGGAGTTGTTCGAGGGACTCGGCTTGCTCCAGGGGGGACGGGGGCCAGGTGACGAAGGTTTCCAGGAAATCGCGGCGGTATCCGTAGATGCCTTTGTGGCGGAGAACCTGGAGGCCGGGAACGGGATTTCTGAAAAAGGGTAGGGGAGAGCGGGAGAAGTAGAGGGCGTGGCCATTTTGTTTGAGGACGACTTTGACGACATTGGGATCGGCGATCACAGGGTCGGTATGGTCGAGAGGATTCGCGGCGGTGACCATGTGCAGGCCGGGATCGTCGATGAGGGCTTGGGCGAGTTCGTCGATGAGCGCGGGGTCGATGAGAGGCTCGTCGCCCTGGATATTGAGAACGTGGGTGGCGTGGGGGATCTGGCGGACGGCTTCCGCGAGGCGGTCGGTGCCGGTGGGATGATCGGTGGAGGTCATCACGGCTTTTCCTCCAAAAGCTTCGACTGCCTGGAAAATGCGCTCGTCATCGGTGGCGACGAGGATTTCCGAGAGGAGCTTCGCGGACTGGCAGCGCTCCCAGGCGTGCTGGATGAGGGGCTTTCCGGCGATGGGATGAAGTGGCTTTCCGGGGAAGCGTGTGGAACCCCAGCGGGCGGGAAGGATGCCGATGATGTGCTGGCTGGAGGCTGTTGGTGACACGCAATGGAATAGGTTGCGCCACCCTACCGGATGGGATGCCGGGACGGCAACCTTCAACTTTCAAAATTCAATTTTCAACTTTTGGTGGGGAAAGGGGCTGGGGGAAATGACGAAGAGGAACCACGGATGCGCCCAAGGTCATAAAGACACGGGTGAACGCGGATTTTCTGGACTACTGGAGGCTGTGTGCTTGAGGAAAGATGGGGGCACAAAAGGCACACGGAAGAGGCGTGGTTCATAAGTCACTTTTGGGAACTTTGTCTTCACTGATGCCGGGGTTCCGGAGGACGGATCGGATCAAATTTCTTTCTTGTGCCTTTTGTGATGAATTCTTCCGATGCCCGCGGGAGTTCAATCGCCTCCTCCACCACAGCCGCCACCCCCACCGCAGCCGCTGTCGCCTCCGCTGTGACCGCCACTGCCGCAGCCGCTGTCACCGCCACCGCCACTGCCGCAGCCGCTGCCTCCACCCATCCAGGCTCCGTCTCCTTTTCTGCCGCGACCTTTTCCGCCACCTCCTTTTCCCCCGCCCCCCATGCGGATGGCGACTAGGATGATGACCACAAAGACGGGGATTATGCAGATGAAACCGAGGGGGAAATTGGAACCCGATGCGGCGGCCAGAGTGTTGGCGCAGCTTGCGAGGGCGATGGCGGATGCGGTGAGGATCGCGGCGCTGGCGACGTGGCGTTTCCGAATGATGAAATGGGAGGAGGTGTCGATACGGCGGAAGTCCCGTTTCCCGAAGCGGACGGAGGAGGGCGGCCAGATCTCGCACGGGGCATCGGCGCCGAATGCGGACCGGTAGGAAGCGAGAGTGCGCTCGTACCAGTCGTGGTATTTCGCGCGCTCGGAGGTGCCGCCTTTGGTGGGGCCGTGATGGAGGGGAAAGCGGAGGATGTCTCCGCAGAGATCATCCCAGTAGCTTTGCGTGTAGCAAAGGTGGAGATGCCATGCCTGATCGACGGCATCGGAAGGTGTGACGGGGTGCCCGGCGGTGGCGCAGAGGTAGAGGAATTTCCGATACTCCGCGATGACTCCGGAGCTGTGGGCGGCGCTCCAGCCATTTTCCCGCGCGAGCCGGTCTGAGAAACGGAGGCCGGACGAGGGATCGTCCAGGGGAAATGATTCAAGCTTCTGCCAGAGCGCGGTGTTCATGCGGGGGGATCCAACTTGAATTCGGCAAGGACTTCCGGAGCTTGCTCGGGTTGGAAAATTTCCAGCTCATCTATCACGGGTTTCGGCGATAGCAATTCGATGACTTCCTGCTGGATCTCCTCGACCTGCGCGAGGGGGATGTTGGGGTCTTTGACGATATAAACCTCGCCGGTTTTCCTGTGTTCGTAGATCCGGAGGATGCCGCCGGCGGTGGGTTGGGAGTCGGTTTCCCGGAGGAGCTTCTGGCGCTCCAGCATGACGGCGAGGATATAGCGGGTGTTTTCCGTATGCTCCTGGTCCTCCTCGACCAAGGTGCGGAGCAGCTCCTCGGCAGACTGTTTGGTGACTGCCTGCGGGTTCTCGTTGGCCACGGTGGGCATGAATTTCGTGCGCCAGTGGGAAAAAGATTTCCCGGCTTCCTCACCGAGTTCCTGCCATGCCTTTTCCGCGAAATCCTTGCGCAGGTAGCCGCTGGATTCGGGATCTGGGAACAGGGCGGTGACGATCGGCTGGCCTTCTGTGAAGGCTTCGCCAGTTTCAGCGCAGACGCGGCTTCGGTTGCGGACATGCCAGGTTTCCGGGAGTGCCATGGTTGGGTGGGATCAGTTGTTGACGGTAACGAGGCGCAGGACGGACTGGTAGATGGGCCTCCCCGTGACGCGGCGGTGGTAGAGATACAGTCCGAGCAGACTGAAAATGAAGTTCGGCAACCACGCGGCGAGCAGGGGCGGGACGATGGCCGCCTCACCAAGAGCCAGTGTGATGCTTGAGAAAAACAGCATCAGCATGGACAGGACGATGGCGAGAAAAATACCACTGCCCGCGCCACGCCGGGCGAAATGTATGGAAAGCGGAGCCGCAAGCAGCACGGTGACAAGACAGGTGATGGGAAGCGCCCAACGGTAATGCCAATGGGTGAGATAGGCGGAACGGTTCGAGGTCGGCTGCAGCGCCATCGGGGAGCCAAGCCAGGTGCTGAGTTCCGGGATCCCAAGGTATTCCACTTGAAGCCCGGGCTTGATGATCTGGGCGGGCGTTTCCCCCCAGGTCTTGCGGACCAGCGGCGCGTCCATTTGCTCGAAAACAGGAGCCTCGCCCTCGGTGAAGCGGGCGATGAGAGGATTCTCAAACGTCCACTGGCGGGTGCCGCGGTCGTAGCTGGCGGAAGGGGATGACATGCGGGTCTTGAGTGTCTGGTCCTCACGCATGGTTGTGACTTCCACATTCTCCAGCGGCTCGCCTTTCTCGAAATTTTCCGGAAAGGCCCCGACCATCCACAGGCGGTGGGAGTCCGGATCGCGGTAGAGGACGTTTTTCGCCTGGAGGATGGGCAAGCCTTTCGCCTCTGCGATGAGCGCGTCGCGCATCCCCTCGGCGTGCGGCGCCCAGTGGTAGTTGAGTCCCAGCAGAAGCGCGCTGCACCAGAATCCCGCGAAAATCAGTGGTGCCGAGACCCGGACGATGCCGGCGCCGCTCTGTATCATCGCGATGATCTCATTGCTTTTGGAAAATTTCCCCAACCCGTAGATCAGGGCGAGCAGGAGGGTGTAGGGCAGCAGGACCAGCAGGATGGCAGGGGAGCGGTATAGATAGAATAGCAGGATGGACCGGGTCTTGTTCTCCGCTCCCTTGAAATCGCCGAGGTTGTCATTGAGATCGAGCAGGAGCCAGATGGCGAAAAGGGCGGCGAGGCAGATGAGGAAAATGGATATGAACTGGCGGGCGAGGTAGCGGTCAAAGGTGGTGCCGGACATGTAGGCGAAGGCGGCGATGGCCGGCATGAAGCACAGAAAGCCCAGGATGTAGGGACGGATGCTGTTGGAGAAGATATGCGAGTCCGGGAAGCCGCTGAACTGATCCTGAACCGCCACCTGCTCGCTGGGAAAAAGTATGGAAGCAGCAGTCACCCCGATAACGAAAAGCAGGACGGTTAGCAGCCAGCGGGGGACGTTCGACATGGGACGGGGCGAGATTGGCTGGGCGGAAGGGGGGATGTCGAGGTTTTGATGCGGAGGAGCCGGGGGCATTCAGTCCTCCCAGATCATGTGCTTCAGTCGGAGCTGACGTGCGCGGGTGGAGGCTTCTTCGGAGCGCGGACCTTTGAAGGAAGCGATTTTCTCCGCAATCGCGATCGCAGCCTGCCAGCGCTTGGCGTTTTCCAGGAGGGCGAGGGCACGGAAGCCGCTGCGCTCGAACCATTCCCACTCCGGAGGCGGGGGATCGGTGGGGCGGTCGAGCACGGAGAAATAGGCAGAGAGCGCGTCGCCAAGCCGGGTCTTGGCGGGATCTTCCGCATCGGGGAGTTTCTCCAAAGTCAGGCCGCGCAGATACTGGAGGCGGAAATACTGGGCCGGGTTGCTGGCGGTGAGGCCGATGAGTCCGTTGTAAATCTCCAAGGCTTCCGCGAGGCTGTCCGGATTTGTATCGCCCTGTGCGTAGATCGCCTCGGCGAGCAGCAGACCGGTGGGGAGGCGGGATGGATCGTCCGGCGGCGTGGCTTTGTATGCTGCGGAGAGTGACTCGATGGCGACCGGGAGGCGGTTCAGATCGATGTTGAGGCGGGCTTTCTCCAGGATGGCGAGCGATTTCAGCGGGCCGTTGATCGCGATGGTATTGTCAAAAAGGGCGAGGGCCTCCTCGCGGGATTGAGCCGTGGCGCCGAGAGCGGCGGAGCGTGCGGCGAGGAGCAGGGCCGCCTGGGAGCGCTGGGTGCCTGGATCCTGGGTGGCGAGCTTTTCCAGGACGATGCGCGCCTCGTTGTATTGGCCGGATTGGAACAGCGTTTTGCCAAGGATCAGCGAGGCCTCCGAGGCAGTGGGGGTTTCGGGGAAAGCGGAAATGATTTCCTTGGCGAGCGCGATGGCCATCTCCGTTTCGCCGGACAGATCCGTGAGACGCAGGCGGGCAAGAGCCAGTCTCGGCCGTTGATCGATGGGCAGCGGGGACGCCGCGGCGCCGAGCGTATCGATCTGGGCCTTCGCGTGGGAAAGATCCGGCGGGACCATCGCGAGAGCCGCCTCGACGATCGCGATGCGTGCTTCGCCGGCACGCGGGTGGTCCGGGTGGGCGGTGAGAAAGGCGTCCAGCGCGGACTTCGCCTCCGCGGCTGTCGGGGAAAGGAGAGCCTTTTCAAGCGCAAGATCCGTGTCGAGCTTCGCGGCGGTGGCCGGGTCTTCGTTCTGGATGAGGATGGTGGCTGTCGGATCCTGCTTGAGCCGCGAAAGAGCCGCGTTCAGGGTGGCGGCTTCGCGGTTTTTCCCCTCCAGCAGAATCGCCGCTTCATCGAACAGCTCCGCAGCCATGGTGGAGTCCCCGTTTTCGAAAAGTATCCCGGCCTTGAGGAAAGCGGCCTCTCCCTTCACGGGTGGGGCCTTGGCCGTGGATTGGAGCGCATCGAGGATCGCGAAGGCGCTCTCGTTCTGCTTTTCCGCGATCTTCCACTTCGCGAGAGTCAAGCGGCTGCGGGGAGTGAGAAAGTGCCTTGGGGCGAGCAAGGGGATGCGCTGGAGCAGGCGCAGCGCCTCGGATTTCGCCGCCGGGGTATCGATTCGGTGAAGCCCCTCCGCCTTGGCGAACATCGCGAAAACGGCAAGATCCGGAATCTCCTGACTTGCGGATGGGAACGCGGCAACGGCGGTGACGGAAGAGGTGTTGACCAGCCCGGCTCCGGGCGGCGAGGTATCCGGGAGCCACTCGGAAAGCCGGACCAGAGTCGGATGCGCGGCGGAAAGGATTTTCGTAGGAAACCACCCGATGATGCGGCGGAACATGCCATCGAGCAGCGGCGCTTCCGGGTTCGCCTGGATGAACGCGAGCAGTGAGAGCGTGGCCTCGTCGGCACCTTTCCCGGCCGCGATGGCATCCGCCCTACCAATCGCCGCCTGGTCGTAGCGGATCAGGCTTTGTCCGCGCGGGTTGTCGATCAGGTTGGCGAAAATAAGTTCCGCTTCGGTCGGGCGACCCTCCGCCAGTGCGAGCGAGGCCTCCAGGAATCGGGCTTGGGGAGCGAGCGGCTCCGCGATGTCTTCCGCAGCCGGGAACAGCGCCCGGGCATCCGCCAGCCGCCCCAGATCGAGAAGTATCCCGATGCGTTTGAGCTTTTCCTGCACCACCACCGAGGGATCTTTCGAGCCATCCAGAAGCGCCAGAGTCGCCAGCGCCTCATCCGGCTGGGAAAGGGAAAGCTGGAGACTGGAGGCGGTCAGGACGGCCTCTTTCTGAAAATGGTTCGAAGCATCCTTCGCCACCGACAGCAGCGCGACAATGGCATCCGCATACTTTCCTTTCCCCGCAAGCGCCTGCCCATTCCAGAAAGCCGCATCCGGATGATCCCTCACCGCGGAATCCTCCAGAATCGCCAGCGCCCGGTCCGGCTGGTCCCCCCGCACCAGACTTTCCGCCAGCAGGATCAGGATCTCCGATTGCTCGCCCGGCTTCAGATCCTTTGCCTGCGATGCCTTCCCAAGCTTCAGCGCCGCCACATCCCACAGCCCCGTGTCGATAGCGCGCGTCGCGGATTCCACAAGATCGGGGACCGACTGCGCAGGGCAGAGCTGCACGGAAAGCGCGAGGATGACGGGTAGAAACTTCAACACGCGAATCATGGCGCAAACCACATTCGATAAAAGGAATAAGATGCTCCGGAAAGCGGTTTGTCTTTCCTAGATCCGCGCCGTCCTAGGAGAGCGGTTTACCGGAGCGTAGGCTTCAGCCTACCAAGGGAAAGGGGCTTCAGCCCC
>Ga0105047_10012384_pt1 | contig 13732 bp, 7 predicted proteins | sample MAT04_FD_78384 | JGI IMG/M metagenome (GOLD analysis project Ga0105047, IMG submission 78384) | Freshwater microbial communities from Lake Fryxell liftoff mats and glacier meltwater in Antarctica - MAT-04 (megahit assembly) | ecosystem: Environmental > Aquatic > Freshwater > Ice > Liftoff...
CAGGAATATCCGGAGATGCTGCGTGAGCGCATTCTCGGGGCCGGCGACAGCGACGGCGCGAAGACGAGCGAACTGTGTGAGCTGAATTTTCTCCTGGGCGAAGCCTTCGCCTCGGCGGCCAATGCGCTGATCGACTCGAGCGGTGTGCCGCGCAGCGAGATAGATCTGATCGGCAGCCACGGCCAGACGATCTCGCATCTTCCGCCGCGCACCGAGGCGCACAGTTTTCAATTGGGTTCCACGCTGCAAATTGGCGAGCCGGCGGTGATCGCCGAGCGTACCGGGATCACGGTGATCTCCAATTTCCGGGCGCGCGACATGGCCGCCGGCGGGCAGGGCGCGCCGTTGGTTCCCTTCGTCGATTACCTGCTGTACGCAAGTGCGGATAGCACGCGCGTGGCGCTGAATATGGGCGGCATCTCGAATGTGACGTGGCTTCCGGCGAAGGGCGGACCCGAGCAGACAGTGGCCTACGACACCGGTCCGGGAAATATGATCATCGATGAGATGGTGCGCTACCTGACTCAGGGTGAGCAGAGTTACGATCGCGACGGATCGATCGCCGCATCAGGACGCGTGAACGCCGGATTACTGGAAGAACTTTTAAAGCATCCGTTCCTTAAGAGAGTGCCGCCCAAGAGCACCGGACGGGAGGAGTTCGGAGTCGATTACGCCATTGAGAAATTTGAATATGGCGTCCATCACGGCATCATGCCGCGCGATATCATCGCCACGGCGACGGAATTTACGGCACTTTCAATTGCCAGAAGTTTGAAGGCGTTTCTGCTTTCAAAAGGTTCTATTGATGAGTTGATTGCATCCGGCGGCGGGGTGCTGAATCCGGTGCTGATGGACGCTCTGCGGCGCGATCTTCCGGGAATAAAGATCAGCACCTCGGACGACTACGGCGTGCCGCTGAAGGCGAAGGAAAGTCTTGCTTTTGCGGTTCTAGGACGCGAGACGGCGCTGGGTCGGCCGAGCAATCTGCCCTCAGCAACAGGGGCAAAAGGACCGCGTGTGCTCGGGCAAATCACGCCGGCTTGATAACGATGCGTAAATTATTAAGACGCATGGCGCGTCTATGCACAATGTAGGCGATGCACCGTGCTGCATGTGCGCAATGTGTAGATTGCAATTTGCATAATCGAGAAAAAAGAGTAGGTTGAGGAACTGCGTCGTTTACCTATGAAAAAGGATTAGAAAAACCCAGTATATATTGGGCGCAACATTTGCATTAGGGTTAGTGCCCGTTTTTTTGCAAGTTAGATTTCGCTCGAGGAAGCACACGTGCAGGATAGGGCCGAACAAATCGATCGCGCCGCTAGCGAACTCATTGTTCTGCATGATGTTTCCAGTTGGCGCGAATTCCACGAGCTTGTATTACGCCGTGCGGGATTCGGTCAGGTCATCGCCTTTCCTGCTCAACTTGAATCCCTGCAAAGCCACCTGAGCAACTCCGAAAATCGGCGCGCCGATCTGGTTGTCTTTGGCATTCAGCCCACGTCCGAACATAGCTGGGAAAATTTGCGGCAACTGCGCGGAATGTACACTGGCCCAGTGTTGGCCACGACGGAACATCACGACGATGAAGTAGAGAAACGGGTACAGGATCTCGGGATTCAGGATTATTTGGCGGTTGGCGAATTTGGCGAAGAAGGGCTCGAACTGAAGGTCGAAACAGCTCTCACCGCGCACCGCATCAACACGATGATCCTTGAGAACGACCTGCGCACGCAGCGTCTTTTTGTCAATATTCTGACCGTGATGGTAAAGATCCTGGAATCGAAAGATCCATACACGCGCTTTCATAGTCATTCGGTGGCCAAATGGTCGCGTATGATCGGACGCCGCAAAGGGCTGTGCGAAGAGGATCTCGACCGGCTCGGTCTTGCGGCGGTCTTCCACGACTTCGGCAAAATCGGAGTCCCCGAAGAGATCCTCTGCAAAGCCGGTCCGCTGACCAACGAAGAGTTTGAGATCATGAAGAAGCATCCCACGATCGCGCGGGATCTGCTCTCGTCGCTGGAGCTTCTGACCGATCTGCTTCCGGCGATTACGCACCATCACGAACGCTGGGACGGACGCGGCTATCCCGACGGTCTGATCGAAGAACAGACGCCGCTCTGGGCGCGCATCATCAACCTCGCCGACGCCTACGACACGATGACCAGCCGACGTACCTATAAGGAACCGTTCTCGCCGGACCGCGTTCGGGGTGAGCTGGAGCGCGGGCGCGGAACGCAATTCGACCCCGATCTGGTCGATCACTTCAAAGCCATCCTCGACGAATACGTTAAAACCGTATAGACTAACGGCGGTTTGTAGTTTCGGGTTTGTAGTTTCGGGTTTAACAATTACAAATCAGAATCGTTGTCCGTGTTTTGGGTTAAACCAGAAACCAGAAACTAGAAACCGTCGTTATGGCAGATTCCGCTGGCTTCGGTGATTTTGTAATCGAATCCGTTATCGGTGAAGGCGGGATGGGCCGCGTCTATCGCGCCCGCCAGGTCAACTTGGATCGCTGGGTGGCGCTGAAGGTGCTGCCGCGCGCGCAGGAAAATCCGGCCTTTATCGAACGATTTTATCGCGAAGCCCGCTCGGCGGCGCGCCTGGTTCATCCCAATATCATTCAGATTCACACCGTTGGAGAAGTGCAGGGCATTCCCTACTTCGCCATGGAGTACATCGAAGGCGAAGACCTCGAAAATATTCTGCAGTTCACCCCCGAGCCGCTCAATACCAATGAGCTGGTTGAGATTATGCGATCGGTGGCCAAGGCCCTGACCGTAGCCAGCGAACACGGCATCGTGCATCGCGATATCAAGCCGGCCAACATCATGATCACGCGCAGCGGATTGGTGAAGGTGATGGATTTTGGATTGGCTAAGGGTGTCGATCATTCGCTCACGCAGGCCGGCATGATCGTGGGAACGCCGTCGTATATTTCACCGGAGCAGGGCGCAAGCAAAGCGGTCGATACGCGCTCGGATATCTATTCGCTGGGCTGCGTGCTTTATAAATGCATCGCAGGGCATCCACCTTTCGAAGCCGACAATGTCGCGGCGCTGCTTTATAAGCACATGTACGAAGCCCCCGAGCCGCTTGTCGCTGAAGGCCGCACCGTCGATCCGGCGATCGATCAGGTCTGTATGAAAATGCTGGAGAAGGATCCGGCGCAGCGTTACCAGAATCCAGCCGAGATGCTGGAAGCACTTGCCGCGGTTTACTCCAATTCGGCGCTCGCCGAATTGACTCTTTCCAAGCGCGTCATCGCAGCGCAGCGGGCTCGAAAAGAAAAACAGGTGGTTCCCGGCGCAATGGTTGTGCCCGAGGGACCGGTTGGCGCGGGAGTTAAGACGCCGCCTCCGGCGACACACCCTCCACATCCGCCGCTGCCGCGCACGACTGCGGCTCCGCGCTCGCCGGCACCGTTCAGTCCAACGTCGATGGCCGTCACGCGCCTCGAATCGGGGCTGCATCAGGTCGGCATCACGCCCGTCGTTCCGCAGGCCGAAAAGGCCGACGCAACGCTGGAAGGTCAACGGGTTGATGCGGCCGAAGCGATACTCGATTTACCTCCTCCACCACCGCTACCGCCTGCGCAGCGAGGCACCGGATCAAAGACTGGCGCGCGCAAGCACTCGTTCAGCGAGGTCTTGCCGACGCGCTCCCGCTTGCGCGTCAACGAGGTCTTCGTCAAGCTGCCCGACGGGCGCTGGTCGTACAAACTGGAGCAGGGACGCTGCCTTTTCGTGGAAGGCATCGCCGCCCAATTGCCGCGCACCTCGGCCGGAGCGGATTTCGGCAAGCCCAACGCGACGCCGACGCTGGGCGACTGCCTGCTCTGCAGCAACTGGAATAAGCGCCTGGGCTGCGCGCTGGCTTACAGCCAGGAATTGGAAGTACGCAGCGCGTATAGCGGCCTGAAACTTGTCATCGAGCAGATCATCGGCTGGATCGGCGCGGGGCGCTACGACCGCGCGGTGCTGCAGCTCGAGACCCATATCAAGAACAACCCCAACGATTCGGAAGCCTATCGCGAACTGGCGCGCATCTACGAAAAGCCCGAGTACAAATGCAATGACAAGCGCCGGGCGATCGTGCTGTATCAGCGCTTTGCAGAGCTGGCTCGAAAATCCGGCGGCGTCTCCAATGTTGAAATTCAGCGCGCCGAAGAGCGCGCCAAAGTGCTGATCACCATGCCGGCGGAACGGAAGAGCAGCCTGATCCTGGCCGGCGCGGGCATTGCCTTTCACTGTTTCTATCGCGGACCGGTGGTCTGTTTTTCCTACGGCGTACTCATGAATGACAAGCTGGTCGTTGTACGCGCCGGAGAGGTGGACCCGGAGACCGGCGTGCTCGCCTCGGACATGGGCGGCGCGATGAATAAAGCCTCGACGCTGTTCCGGCGCTTCAAATCCGAACAGGCCAAAAAAGACGAGCAGGCCGGCGTGAAGAAGGAATTGCAGCGCCTGTCGAACCTCTCTCTTGAGGATCTGCAGACCGACAGCGCGAAGGTTCTATTTTTGTTTTGCGAACAGATGAACAGCGTGGATATGAGCGTTGACAATGCGATCGGGACGCGCTGTATCACGATCAAGGCTCAGCAGCAGACGCATCAGCTTCTGTTCAACGAAGACGCAGCCTTCAAAGCAGACCAATGCTACGAGATACTGCGGCGTGTGCTGGCGAAGTAAAATGTAGCGCAGGCTTTCAGCCTGCAACTAGAGCAAATCACGATCGGATGTAGCTGCCTACGAAGCGGAGACTCTGCCAAGCTTTTTTCGCTCGTGCTGTTTCTCGCCGCGGAGCGGCGAGTGACGGAAATCTTCGATCACATGTCTACATTCGACTGTGAATTGCTCTAATGATCTCGCAGGCAGGATGCCTGCGCTATGATTACATCTTTTCCAGGAATGCTCGTCCGGTCACGATTGATGCGGCGACGTCTGGATCTTTGCTCTCATCTTCGATCGCGAACCAGCCGTCGTAGCCGATCTTGGTCAGTGCGGCGAGGTACTCTTTCCAAGGCACGTCGCCCTGCCCCACTGTCGGTTTTCCGGTCTTGGGATTGCGGTCTTTGGCGTGAGTGTGGACGATGTATGGCGCCAGTATTTCAACGCCCTCAACGGTTCCCAGGTCGAGCATGTTGGCCGGATCGTAGTTCACTTTCAGGTTCGGACTGCCGACGTCCTCGATGAACTGGCGCAGCGCCGTGGCGCTCTCCTGTCCGGTCTCCAGCGCGAAAATGCCATGCGAGCGCTCGGCGTCTTTGAGCACGGCGATGACCGATTTCAGGAAGCGCCCGTAAGCGCTGGTGTCGCGGTCTTCGGGGATTGGTCCGATATGCGTGGTCACGATTGGCGCGCCGATATCCACCGCAAGCCGCAGCGCGCGACGTGTTTTTTCCAGACGCAGTTCGAGTCCTTCGTCTTCGCCGAAGCCGCCCATCGTCTTGGGTCCGGCAACCTGAGCGCAGAACGCGCTGATCGCCAGACCGCGCTTTTCGCAGGCCTTGCGAACATTGCTGCGCTGGCCGGGGGTGGCGCAGCGATCCGGATCGAGCGCGCAGACCACATTCCAGCGCTTTTCGTCGACGCACCAGGGTTGCACGGCTTTGACGCCGGTCGCGGCCGCGCGATCAAGGAGGTGTTCGAATTCAGTAAAGTTTGCCGCAGGGCCCAGTGACCAGAGTGCCACGCCGATCTTCAAAGTGCTTCTCCCCGAGTATGAACAGAGTCTGAGCTTGCGCAAAATGTTTACATTGTGCGTTTTAGTCTGTGTTGTTGGAACGGCAAATCCGAAATTCGAAATCCGATTGCCGTTCAGCTCTGCAAGTACGCTTCGGCGCGTTCGAGGAAAAGTTTTTTGGCTTCGGCGAGCGGAAGGTTGATCGTGCAGCCCGATGCCTGGGTGTGGCCGCCGCCGCCGAAGGTTTGAGCGAGCACGCGGACATCCACGCCGCGGCTGGCTCGAAGGCTGCATTTGGTTTTTCGTCCTTCATCGATTTCATAAAAGAAAGCCGAGAGTTGCACGCCTTTGATCGAGCGCGCGATCTGCGCCATGTCTTCGGTGTTCTGCGGGCCCGTGCCGGTTTCGACAAAGTCGGAATAACGGAGCGCAATCGAACAGATGCGGCCGCCGGCGATGCATTGCAGGCTGGCCCGGGCGCGCGCATCCAGCGCCAATTCGGATTCGGTTTTGTTCAAGTAAATGCGCTGCCAGATCGACTCCGGATCGACACCGTGCTCCACGGCCTCGGCAGCCATGCGCAAGACGCGCGGCGTTGTATTGGAGTACGCGAACTGGCCGGTGTCGGTGACCAGCCCGGTGTACAGCGCGTCGAGCGCCAGCTTGGGGGCCTGCCATGCATTGTTGGCAGCAAGCCGCCAGATCAGTTCGGCAGTGGCGGCGGCGCGCGTATCGACCCAGTTTATCGTACCGAAGTTGGGATTGGCCTGATGATGATCGATGTCGATCAACTGCGCTTCGCCAAACTGCGACGGCTGAATGCGAATGCGGCTCAGGTCCGTGGAATCGAGCACGAAGACGAGGTCAGCTTCGAAGATTTCGCCCGGCGCCGCCTGGCGCAATGCTCCGTCTGTATTCAAATAGTCGTATTTGACCGGCACTGCATCGGCGAGAACGCCCGCAGCGGATTTGCCGAGGGCGCGCAGTATCGAACACAACGCGGAGACGCTGCCGATGCAGTCGCCGTCGGGGCGTTCGTGGCCGGTGACAAGTATGCGCCCGGCCTTCTCGACGGCGTGTTTAATCTGAGCGGCGAGCGCTGCGTCTTGCGGGTCGCCCAAAACGGAAAGAAAGACGTTGCTATTCATCGATACATCTTAGAGCAAGCGCTGGAGATTCAAGTTGCATCTGAGCGAACCCATTCGCCAATTCGGCGCCTCAACTTGCAACCTACTGCGGAATCTCTAAAATAGCACGTCATGGGCATTAAAGGCAATCTGTCGACAGTCAATCTGGCCGAAGTGTTTACGACGCTCAACCGTGGAAATTCAACAGGCCTCCTTCGCATTCAAGCGCCTGAAGGACCGCGTTTTGTTGAGCTCCAAAATGGCGCCATCTCCATCGCGGGCCGCTCCGCCGGGCGCATCATGCTCGGAGACCTGCTGATCTCGCGCGGTTTCATCGACGAAGCGCATCTTGAACAGGCGCTGCGCAAGCAGAAAGAGACGAGCAATCTGCTCGGCCAGGTGTTGATCGAAAGCGGGCTGATCACCATTGAGCAACTTGAAGAGGCGCTGCGTTTTCAGATCGAAGAGGAAGTGTGCGAACTCTTCACGCTGCGCGGCGGCGATTTTGATTTTCTTGAGAGCGCCAACCTGGACGCCCGGCTGGCCCCGGCCGGCGGGATGGTCCGCTTCAACCTGGACCTGAATGCACTGCTTCAGGAAGCCGCGCGCCGCGCCGATGAATGGAACGCGATTGAAGAACGCATTCCGTCGCAGGCTTTCCTGTTTGATCTGACGCCGGACGGAAAACGCATTGTCAAAGGCGGCACGGAACTGTCGCCCGAAGGCATGGTTCTGCTGCGCCTGATCGTAATGCATCGCACTGTCGAGGCCATGGTTCAGAAGGCCTGCCTGGGACGCTTCAACACCAACCGCATGCTGCTGGAACTGTGGGATGTCGGCTACATCGAGCCCGTCGCGCTGGCGTCGTACTCCCCGATCGCGCGCGAACATCAGCGCATGAATCGGTATGAAGAAGCCGAACGCATTGTGGCGTTCGTGGTCGAGCACGGAGAAGGCGACATCCAGCAGGAGGCGCGCACACTGCAGAAGGATCTGGAGAAGGCGCGCAAGCCGACGATTTCGAGCGCCATCGCCAAAGTCAGCGCCGATCCTAAAGTGCGCTCTGAGGTCATCAAACGCAACAATCCGGGGCTGATCCTGAAGAAGGATCGCTCGTCGACGCCGTGGGTGATAATGGCCCTGTTGGTTCTCCTCGCCGGCGCCGGTGCGATTTATTACCTGTATGTGGATAAGGGAAAATCCGCGGAGTATACGCGCAGCCGTAAGGAACTTGACGAGCTGTCGAACAAGGCGCGGGAGCTGGTCTCGGAAGGAAAGTATTCGGAGGGGCTGCAGTTATTCAGGGATTTCAAAACGTTCGAGCCTGACGTGAAGAAACTGGCCGACGAGCTTTTCGATCGCCGGCAGGCAGAAGTCGAGTCGCACTTGCGCGCGGCGCTGGAAAAGTTCGACCAGGCTTTCAAGACGGGTAAAGAGGACGAGTGGAAGCCGGCCGCGGCCGTGCTTGAAAAATTCGAAGGCGTGCCGGTGACAAGCATGACGATCGCCGAAGAGCGCAAAAAAGCTGATGAGACTTTAAGCAAGTGGCGCCGCAACCGGAAATTCGCTGAGCTCGACGAAAAATGGAAAGCGGTGCAGGCCGGCGGGAAGAAGGGGGAACTTCGCCTGGTTGCATTCCAGCAGTTGCTCACTGAATCGAACATCGAAGAATTGAACTCAAAAATCCGCGATGAAATCACCCGCCTGCGCCCCGAGCGGCGTGAAGCGCAGGCCCTGATCACACAGGCCACCGCGTACCGGCAGTCCGGAGATATTGAAAGCGCCAAAGCCAGTTTTGAGCGCGCGAAGCAGGTCTGGCCCGACTCTGTTCAGGCGGAGGATGCCGACAAACAGTTGAAGGAGCTGGCCGGCCTTCTTGCGGCAGCGCAGACAGAGTTCGAAAAAATTGAAAGCCTGGTGACGCAGAACAAATCCGAAGAAGCGCGCGTGGAGCTTACACGCATGTTGAAGAACCAGCCCCCGCAAAGCATCTATGTGCGCGGCCTGGAACTGCTGCACAGCGTCAGCGAGATCAAGGAGCCCGAGGCCGATGCGCTGCTGAAGAGTGCGCTCTCGGAGAAAGATCCAGCCGAGGCGCGCAAAAAAACACTCGAACTGATCGAGAAATATCCGCTTTCGCGCGGCGCGACGCAGGCTTCTTTCAAGATTAATTTTAACTCACAGCCTGAAGGCGCGGAAGTCTCGTTGAATGGCAAAGTGGCCGGCAAGACGCCCCTGCCGCTCAAGATTCCGGCGCTCGGGCCGAGCGTCATCCGGGTGAAAAAGAACGGCTACGAGCCTGAAGAAATCATCCGGAACAACCTGCGCGACGAAAATTTGAACGTGGTTCTCAACAAAGTTCCGGTGCTGGTGCGCTATATGCCTGTGGCGGCGTGCGGCGGACTTGCACTTAGCGGCGAGCAGCTTGTCGGGGCCAGCGACAGCGAAGCGCTGGTGATGCGCAAGACGGATTTGCAGGTGCTGAAGCAGGTGCCGTTGCGTCCGCCGGCGGCGAATGCCGGCGCACTGGTGGCGCGTTATCCGCAATTCAGCATCTGGCGCGGCGAAGCGCTTATTCCGACGAATGGCAAATTTGTGTATCGCGTGCCGCTGGGCAATGACAGCCCGTCGACTTATGCGTTGAAGCAAAAGGCCATCGGCATGCCGGTGTTTTTCGATCGGAAGGATGTGCCTGCGAACTCCTTTTTTGCATGGGCCACCGATGACGGGTATGAAAGCTATACGACGGTCGGCACGGCGCATTGCGTGCTTCAATTTCCGGCTGACCCGAACAATACCTCGGGGCTGGCAACAGACGGCGAGAATGTGTTTCTGCCGCGCGGCACAACGGTGCATGCCATCAGCGGCATGGGCGGCGAGAAAAAATGGGAAGCGGAGATCAAGGAAAGGATTGCCGGCACGATCTCGGTTTCGGGCGCAACTCTGGCTGTGAATACAAATACCGGAAAGACGATGAGTTTCGATCTGGGCAAGAAGGGAGAATCGCGCTGGAGTTGGCAGAGCAACAGCACGTTTGTGCTGGGGCCGGTCGCCGTCGCGAAGGGCTTTATCGTGCTGCCTGATAATGGAACGGTGACGATGTTGAACGGCGAAAGCGGGGCAGTGGTCTGGACGCGGGAAATCGGCGGTAAAAATTCGCTGCCGCCGCTGGCCATTCGTGCCGCCGCCGATCCGGTCGTGCGCTTACTGGCCATCGCGACACTTCAGGCAAACGCCCATACACTCGTGACGCTCAACGCCGAAACCGGCGCGGTGCTGTGGCGCACGGCGCTCAATACGGCGCCGCTGGGAATGGCCTCTGACGGCGACAGGCTCTATGTTTCAACAGAGGACGGCGATCTGTCGGTCTTTGAATTGAAGCAGTAACTTGAACGGCATGCGAACTTCGAAATTCGCATTTACATCTTCAAAAGTCGCCGCACTTCTTCGCAGTCTTTATCGCCGCGGCCAGACAGGCAGATCACGATGATTTTCTCGGGGCCCAGTTCCTTCGCCAGCTTGCAGGCGTGCGAGATGGCGTGCGAACTTTCGAGCGCAGGAAGGATGCCTTCCAGGCGCGCCATACGCTGGAATGCGTCGAGCGCTTCGGCGTCGGTGCAACTGGCGTACTCGGCCCGATTCGTATCCTTTAAGTAGGCGTGCTCGGGTCCGACGCCGGGATAATCCAGGCCGGCGGAGACGGAGTGGACTTGAGCGGTCTGGCCGTCGCTATCTTGCAAGACATACGTTTTCATGCCGTGCAAAATTCCGGGCTGGCCCTTGGCCAGCGTGGCGGCGTGCTGCAGCGTGTTGACGCCGTGGCCGGCGGCTTCGACGCCGACGAGGCGCACCTGCGTATCGTTGACGAAGGGATAGAAGATGCCCATGGCGTTGCTGCCGCCGCCGACGCAGGCGACCACGGCATCGGGCAGGCGCTTCTCAAGTTTCATGATCTGTTCTTTGACTTCGTTTCCGATGATGGATTGGAAATCACGGACCATCATGGGGAACGGGTGCGGGCCCATCACCGAGCCGATCACGTAATGGGTGGTGCGGACGGTGCTCATCCAGTCGCGCATCGCTTCGTTGCAGGCGTCTTTCAGCGTCTTCTGGCCGCTCTGCACGGAGACGACTTTGCTGCCCAGCAGTTCCATGCGGAAGACATTGAGCGCCTGGCGGCGCACGTCTTCGGCGCCCATGTAAACGCAGCATTCCATGCCGAAGAGCGCCGCGGCGGTGGCGGTGGCCACGCCATGCTGGCCGGCTCCGGTCTCGGCGATGACGCGTTTTTTGCCCATGCGTTTGGTGAGCAGAATCTGGCCGAGGGTGTTGTTGATCTTGTGCGCGCCGGTGTGATTGAGGTCTTCGCGCTTGAGATAAATCTTCGCGCCGCCAATCGACTCGGTCAGGCGCGCGGCGAAGGTCAGCGGATTGGGGCGGCCGACGTACTCGCTGAGCAGTTTATTGAGTTCGTTGCCGAATGCCGGGTCTTTGCGCGCCTCGGCATAATGGCGTTCCAGATCGGCGCAGGCCGGCATCAACGTTTCGGGAACGTAGCGCCCGCCGAACCCATTCTCGCCGCCGAAATAACCGCGCGCGTCGGGCTGAATGCCGTGCTGCAAAGTCGATGTGCTGATGGTCGTGTTCTCCCGGTCGTTGCGCGTATCTTGCCATGATGAGGAGCGGAATTAAACTCGAAATTCGACAGGTGGTTCCTTGCCCCAAAGGGGCAATGTCCTCCAGCCCGAGGGTTGCCGCGTAGTAGCGGCTACCCTTGGGGTGTTCAGCATATTCCCAAATCAACCCCAACGGGGTTGAGGCGGTGCGTGACACAACCCCGTTGGGGTTGTTCGATTTCAACGTTGTTGACCCAGGGTAGCGCCTGCGGGCGCAACCTTGGGCTGGAGGACATTACCCCTTTGGGGCAAGGCACAGCATTGACGGCCAGAATAGTTATACTTTGTGCTTTGTATTGAATCCAAAATGGTGCCGCCGTTCAATTCATTGGAATGTCTGCCCCACCCAGTTTGCATTTTAAATCCACGTCAGCGGATACTGCGGATCATCCAGCCTCAGCGCGTCCATCGTGATCTCCAGCGGACGTTCGGTGTCGAACATGACGGCCAGTTCTTCGGTGCGCGTGGCGTTCATGCTGGCGGCGATGGTGCCGGGGTGCGGGCCGTGCGGGATGCCGCGTGGGTGGAGCGAGATCGAACCGGGCTCGATGCCTTTGCGGCTGCCGAAATTTCCGCGGACGTAGAAGAGGACCTCGTCGGCTTCGACATTGGAATGAACGTACGGAACCTTGATCGCGTCCGGATGCGTGTCGAGCATGCGCGGGGCGAAGGTGCAGATGACGAAGCCTTTGCATTCGAAGGTCTGCTGCACCGGCGGAGGCTGATGGACCGTGCCGGTGATCGGTTCGAAGTCTTCGACGTTGAAGGTGTACGGATAAATAAAGCCGTCCCAGCCGACGACGTCGAAGGGATGGTTGGCCATGATGTAGCGCGTGAGGCGCGCGCCGTCCTTGATCAGGACTTCGGTGTCTTTGTCGTCGTCGATCATGATCGCTTCGTGCGGGCCGTGGAAGTCGCGTTCGTAGTAGGGCGCGCCGAGCTTGATCTGGCCGTCGCGGTTGAGGTACTTCGGCGGAATGCGCACGGCGCCTTCGGCTTCGAGCACCAGATGATCTTCATCGTTGATGTTCTTCGGAACCACGCGGTAGGTCGTGCCGCGGGGAATGACGATGTAGTCGCCGACTCGATAGTCGAGCTTGCCGTAGGACGATTCCAGAACGCCGCCGCCGGTGTTGACGAAGATGACTTCGTCGGCCGCGCCGTTGCGGTAGAGCGTCGCTTGCGGCATCGAGGGGCGGCAGCGGTAGCAGGTCACGTCGCGGTTGGTCAGGATCGGGACGCGGCCGAGAATGGCGTCGCCGCGCCGGGGCATGTTGGCGGTCTTGAAATGGTAGTGGCGCAGCACCGTCTCGCTGGCTTTCTGAATTTCGAGAAAGCCGGCGGGCTCGACCTTTCGCACACGCGTGGGCGGGCGCAGGTGATACATGATGGAGTAGGCGCGGTTGAAGCCGGCGGTGGTGACGACGTGCTCGAAGGCCATGCCTTCGGCGCTGCTGCGGGCAAGCCGGGTGTGGCGTTTTTTGGGGACGTCGCCGAAGCGAAGATAGTTGGGCATGATGTTCGTAAAACGTAAAACGTGAAACGTAAGGGGCCGCGGTTGAATCTACGTTTCGCGCTGACGTTGATACGCCTCCGATTGAGTTTAGGCTGGCATGGGGCGCGGAATGATCGGGGTGCGCAGCACGCCCAGCCGTTCTATCTCTAATTCTACAACATCGCCGGGCTTAAGCCACCCGCCAGTGTTCTTGGGTCCAAGTTCGAGGATGCATCCGGTGCCGACGGTGCCGCTGCCGAGCAGGTCGCCGGGGAAAAGTTCGGCGTCGCGGCTGGCGTGGGCGATCATCTGCGGCCATGTGAAGTACATGCTCTTTGCGTTGCCGCGCGAGAGTTCTTTGCCGTTGACGCGAGCGGTCATTTCAAGATCGACACGTCCTGCGGCGTCGATGCGATCGGCGAATTCGTCCAGCGTGACCAAGTACGGGCCGACGGCGGTGGCGAAGTCTTTTCCCTTGGCGGGGCCGAGGCCCACCGACATTTCCTTGCGTTGCAAATCGCGTGCGCTGAAATCGTTGATGATGGTGAATCCGGCGACGTGCTCCCAGGCTTTTTCGGGCGGAATGTCCTTGCCGCCTTTGCCGATGACGACGCCCAGTTCGAGCTCGTAATCCAGCTCGTTGCTGCCGAGCGGTGCGTAGACGGGATGATCATGTCCGACCAGCGAACCGGGGTGCGAGAAGTAGAAGACGGGTTGCTCGTACCAGGCGGGGATCATCTCCA
>Ga0105047_10012386_pt1 | contig 13730 bp, 13 predicted proteins | sample MAT04_FD_78384 | JGI IMG/M metagenome (GOLD analysis project Ga0105047, IMG submission 78384) | Freshwater microbial communities from Lake Fryxell liftoff mats and glacier meltwater in Antarctica - MAT-04 (megahit assembly) | ecosystem: Environmental > Aquatic > Freshwater > Ice > Liftoff...
CAGACCGGCTCGTAGGCCACCACCAGCGTGGTGGCGGTGGCGGTGTCGGGGACCGAGCCCGTCAACTGCCGCCCGATCACGTCGAGCGTCTGGCCGGCGTCGCGCTCCGCTTCGGTCTCGCCAAGGCAGACGATGGGAATCAGCCCCGCTGCCTGCGCCGCCATCGCCTTGGCCAGCACCTGCGCATCGGATTCGCCGTGGTCGGTGCGCCGCTCGGAATGGCCGACGATGACGTAGCTTGCCCCGGCATCGTGCAGCATGGCCGCCGAAATGTCGCCGGTATGCGCGCCCGAGGCGTTGGGATGACAGTCCTGTCCGCCAAGGCGCAGCGCCGTGCCCTTGGCCGCCGAGGCCATCTGCGCCAGCAGCGTGGCGGGGGGGCAGAGCAGCATCTCGCACAGCGGAGCCGGATGGGCGCCGCACAGGGCGCCCACTTCGGCCAGCGCGGCCGCGGTCCCGTTCATCTTCCAGTTTCCGGCGGCGAGTTTGCGCATCTGATCCCCCTGACGATGGCCACAGGGGTAACGCGTCACGGACCTCGGGGGAAGGGGTCAGGCGTCGGGATCGTCCTTGAACTTGATCGACTCGCCGCAGCCACAGGCCTCGGCGACGTTGGGGTTGCGGAACCGGAACCCGGCCGACAGAAGCTCGGTCTCGTAGTCAATCTCGGTGCCGATCAGGAACATCTGCGCCATCGGCGCGATCAGCACCCGCGCGCCATCCTGTTCCACGACTTCGTCGAGCGGATTGACGTCCGCCACATAGTCCATCGTGTATTCCATCCCCGCACAGCCGCCCTTCTTGACGCCGATGCGCAGGCCCTTGCTGTCCTGTCTGGACATCAGGCGCGCGATCTGCGCGGCGGCGGTGGGGGTCAGGGTGACGGCGGCTTTGCCGGGAATGCCGAACATTTGGAGGCTCCTTTGCGCATAGCACCAAGATGGGCCGTCATGGCCCGATCTGCAAGATCACATGAAGCCAAGCTCAAGCCGGGCCTCGTCCGACATCATCTCCATCCCCCAGGGGGGATCGAAGGTCATGGCGACCGTCACCCGGCTGACACCGGCCACCGGTTCGACAGCATCCGAAACCCAACCCGGCATCTCGCCCGCCACGGGGCAGCCGGGGGCGGTCAGGGTCATGAAGATGTTCACTTCATTCTCGGTCGAGATGTCAACGGTGTAAACCAGCCCAAGGTCATAGATGTTGACCGGAATTTCGGGGTCATAGACGGTGCGGCACGCCTCGACCACCTGATCATACAAGGGATGGTCGGTGGACGACGGGCGGATCAGCGGCGCCCCTTCGATCTTGTCCTGCGGCTGGTTCATCGGCGGCTCATCTCTTGGGTAGTTGAGCGATTATATAGGGATTTATCCGTCAGGGTCCAGTGGCCGCGCGGTCAGCGTGCCGATTGTGTCGAAAAACAAACGCCCGCGCCGCAGGACCGGCGCGGGTGATATTCGGCAAGACCCTGATATTGCAGCAATCAGAACGGAATTTCATCGTCCATGTCGGTCCGCGATCCGCCGCCAGAGCTGCCACCCGGGCCGCCGCCAGAGCCACCACTGCGCTGCCCGCCGCCACCACCCTGATAGTCATCCGGACCACCGCGGTCTTCATAGGTGCCACCGCCAACACCGCCACCGCCACCACCCTCACGCCCGTCAAGCAGGGTCAGTTCGCCGCGATAGGGCCGCAGCACGACTTCGGTCGTGTATTTCTCTGCCCCCGACTGATCCTGCCATTTGCGGGTTTCAAGCTGGCCCTCGATATACACCTTCGAGCCCTTCTTGAGATACTGTTCGGCAATCTTGGCCAGCGGTTCGTTGAGAATCGACACCCGATGCCATTCGGTGCGCTCCTTGCGTTCGCCGCTCGCCTTGTCGCGCCAGGTTTCCGAGGTGGCGATGTTGAGGTTCACCACCTTGCCGCCGTTCTGAAAGCTGCGCACTTCGGGATCGCGGCCGAGATTGCCGACGATGATCACCTTGTTGACGGATCCGGCCATTTCGCTCTCCCTGATTCCCGCAGTGGGGGCAGGTTCGCCCGAACTGGTTAACAAAAAGTCTATATCGCCCGCGGCATGGCTCTGCAACTCGGGTTGACGGGGAGGCTGCCAGCTGCGGCACGGGCTACGGCGATCGGCAGAACCTTGCCGATGGGCGCAAGGACGGGAACCGGCGCAACGACGGGCTGGAACCGGCCGAGAAAATTACTATAGTCACCGGGTGAAACAAGCAGGGCGGCAGATGCGGGCTTTTCGCAAGATGACGGTGGCGGGGGTCTCGCTGGTTCTGGTTCTTGGACTGGCAGCACCGGGAGACGCCGAAGGATTGATCCTGTCGGGATCGAAGAAGAATCGCAACAACCTGTTCAAGTCGCAGACCAGCCTTCTTGATGGCCGTCTGTCCAAGCAATACGAAGAATCCGTCCGCCTGAAGCCCAAGACCGAGCTTGCCGTCGAGGCGGCCCCGAATGTCCGCTACAAGGGCAGCTACAAGGGCGAATATCTTGAGGTGGCCAAGGCCGCGGCGCGCAAGCATGGGGTGCCCGAAGAGATGTTCCTGCGGTTGGTGCAGCAGGAATCGGGCTGGAACCCCGGGGCGGTGTCGCACAAGGGGGCCACCGGCCTTGCACAGCTGATGCCCGGCACGGCGGCAAATCTGGGGGTGGATGCGGCGAACCCGCACCAGAACCTTGACGGCGGCGCGCGGTATCTGCGCATGATGTATGACAAGTTCGGCACCTGGCGGCTGGCCCTTGCGGCCTACAACGCAGGACCGGGCGCGGTGGAGCGGTATGACGGCATCCCGCCCTACACCGAAACCAAGAACTATGTCGTGGCGATCCTGGGGTAAACCTGATCCGGCTGGCGCCGCCGTAAACCGGGTGACGGCCGGCTATTCGGCCGCCACCGTCTGGATCACCGGCTCCATCTGCAACAGCACCGCATCGGGAAGATGACACTTGATCTGGTGGCCGCCCGCAAGCGTGCGCACCGGCGGCATCTCGCGGTCGCACAGGCCGGCGGGGATCACCTGCGATTTCCAGCGGCAACGGGTCTGGAACGGGCAGCCGGGGGGCGGGTTCATCGCCGACGGAATGTCACCCTCCAGCACGATGCGCTTGCGGATCACCTTGGTGTCGGCAATCGGCACGGCAGACAGCAGCGCCTCGGTATAGGGGTGGTAGGGCGGCTGGAACACCTGATCGGTGGTGCCGGTTTCCACAACGTGGCCCAGATACATCACCAGCACCCGGTCCGAGAGATACCGCACGATGCTGAGGTCATGGCTGATGAACAACAGGGTCGTCTTGTTCTCGCGCTGGATGTCCATCAACAGGTCGGTCACGGCGGCCTGCACCGACACGTCGAGCGCCGACACCGGCTCGTCCGCCACCACCACCTTGGCCCCGCCGGCAAAGGCCCGCGCGATGCCGACGCGCTGTTTCTGCCCGCCCGACAACTGGCGCGGCATCCGTTCGGCAAACGCGCGGGGCAGTTTCACCAGGTCAAGCAGTTGCAGCATGCGGTCGGTTCGGTCCTGATCGGACTTGCCCTGCTTGAAGATCTCGAGCGCGCGAATGATCTGGCGGCCGACGTTCATCGACGGGTTCAGCGTGTCGAACGGGTTCTGGAACACCATCTGGACCGAGGACACGGTGTCGGTGTTGCGTTTCTGGATCGGGGTCGACTGCACGTTTTCGTCAAACAGCATGATGCTGCCGGAGGTCGCGGTTTCCAGCCCCATCAGCACCTTGGCGAAGGTGGATTTGCCACAACCGCTTTCCCCGACGATGGCAAGCGTTTCGCCCTCGCGCGCCTCGAACGACAGGCTTTCGTTGGCCTTGACCACCTTCCTGGTGCCACCGCCAAAGGCTCCGCCCGAGATCGAATAGTATTTCTGCAGATCCTCCATCTTGAGCACGACCTGCCCGATCGGGGTCTTTTCCTTTTGCACGCGGGCCTTGATCGGCGCGTGCCAGTCGATTTCTGTCCAGCGCAGGCACCGGGTGGCGTGGCGGTCATCCTCGGGGACGTCGAACATCGGAATGGCGGCGGCATCGCAGCGGCCGGCCTGAAAATAGTCGCAGCGCGGGCCAAAGTTGCAGCCGGGCGGGCGTTCATGCGGCAGCGGGAAGTTGCCGGGAATGGCGACCAGCGGATGGGTGTTCTTGTCGGCCCCGGGCAGCGGAATCGAGCGGAACAGCGCCTGCGTGTAGGGGTGGCGCATCTTGTCGAACACCTTCACCACGTTGCCGGTCTCGACCGCCTCGCCGGAATACATCACGCAAAGCCGGTCGCAGACATCGAGGATCAGGCCGAGGTTGTGCGAAATGAACAGCATCGAGGTGCCGTATTTCTGACCGAGCGCCTTGACCAGATCGACGATGCCCGCCTCGACGGTGACGTCCAGCGCGGTGGTGGGCTCGTCAAGGATCAGCAGCGCGGGTTTGCTCATCAGCGCCATGGCGATGACGATGCGCTGCTGCTGGCCGCCTGACAATTGATGCGGATAGGCGTTGAGGATGCGGTCGGGGTCGGGCAGGCGGACGTCGGCGACGATCTGGCGGGCCAGCGCCCAGGCCTCGGCCTGCGGCATGGCGCGGTGGATCATCGGCACTTCGGCCAGTTGCGCGCCGATCTTCATCGCCGGGTTCAGCGAGGCCATCGGCTCTTGATAGATCATCGCGATTTCCGAGCCGCGGATGTGGCGCAGCCCTTCCTCGGTCATGTGGGTCAGATCGCGGCCCTTGAACTTGATGGAGCCCGCGACGATCCGGCCGTTCTTGCCAAGGTCGCGCATGACGGCGAGGGCCACGGTGGACTTGCCGCAGCCGGATTCGCCCACCAGCCCCATCGATTCGCCCGCCATCACCGTGCAGGAGAAATCCATCACGGCGGGAATTTCGCGAAGGCGGGTGAAGAACGAGATCGACAGGTGGTCGATTTCGAGGATCGGCTTGGAAGGGTCCCAGTCTTGCTCGGAAATCGTGGCTGTCATGGTGTTCTCGCTTTTGAGGTCAGGACCGGGGGCCAGCCCCCGGACCCCCGGGATATTTGCGTCAGAATGAAAGGGTTCAGTCCTTGAGGCTTTCTTCGCGGAGGCCGTCGGCGAGGAGGTTCAGGCCGAGCACAAGGCTCATCAGGGCGAGGGCGGGGACGACGGCGGGGTGGGGGAACAGGGTGAGGAGTTTGCGGCCCGAGTTGATCGTGCTGCCCCAGTCGGGGGATTCAGGGCTGACGCCGAGGCCGAAGAAGCCGAGGGTGCCGAGAAGGATCGTGGTGTAGCCGATGCGCAGGCAGAAATCGACGATCAGCGGGCCGCGGGCGTTGGGCAGAATTTCCCAAAGCATGATATACCACGGGCCTTCGCCGCGGGTCTGGCCGGCGGCCACGTAATCGCGCGCCTTGAGGTCCATCACGATGCCGCGGACGATGCGGAACACGGTCGGGGCGTTGACGAACACCACCGAGACGAACACGTTCAAGAGGTTGGGGTCCATCGAGAAGATGCCGGTCGGGTCAAGGTTGAAGGCGAGGCCGGAATAGGCCCAGAACCCGATCACCAGCGTCACGCCGACGTAGAGGTTGCGCTGTTTCGGATTGGTGAAATACCGCGAGTTCCACAAGATCGTCAGGAAGATGATCGGGAACAGGAACAGCACCGCGGCCAGCGCGACCGGAATGCCGGTGACCCGGATCTCGGGGGTGACCAGCAGGTAGAACAGCAAGATCACCGGGAAGGCCAGCACGAGGTTGGCAATGAACGACAGGATCGTGTCGAGCTTGCCGCCGAAGTAGCCGGCAGGCAGGCCCAGCGTGATGCCGACCATGAAGGCGAACAGGGTGGCAGCCGGAGCGATGGCCAGAACGCGCCGCGCGCCCATCACCACGCGCGAGAACACATCGCGCGCCAGCGCATCGCCGCCGAGCAGGTAGTGGCTGTAAAGCGTGCCATCCCTGGTATCCTGCAACGCAGATCCGGGAACCGCGTTTTTCAGGCCCGACAACTGCCCCAGCGGGTCATGGGTGATGATGATGTCGGCGAACAGCGCTGTGAACACCCAGAACATCACGAGGCCGAAGCCGAGCATGCCGACGGGGCTGTCGAACAGCTTGCCATACAGACCAAGGCGGCGGCGGAAGTTTATCGACACGGCGTAGGTGACGATCAGCGCGATCCAGGTCGGCAGGAACTGCACGACGACGCGGACAAATATGGCGCCCCAAGACAGTTCGGTTTCCATGTTGGCTCCTCAGCTCAGCCGGATGCGGGGGTTGAGGAAGACATAGCCGATGTCGGAAATCAGCTGTGTGACCAGAACGACAAAGACGGCGACGACCGAGCAGCCGAGCAGCAGGGCAATGTCGTTGTTGCCGGCGGCCTGCACCAGCGTCCAGCCGAAACCCTTGTAGTTGAACAGGGTTTCGACGATGACCACTCCGTTCAGCAGCCAGGGGAACTGCAGCATGATCACGGTGAACGGCGCGATCAGCGCGTTGCGCAGGGCGTGGCGGATCACCACCTGACGAAAGCCGACGCCCTTGAGCCGGGCGGTGCGGATGTATTGCTGGGTCATCACCTCGGTCATCGAGGCGCGCGTCATCCGGGCGATATAGCCAATGCCGTAAAGGGCGATGGTCAGCACCGGCAGGGTGAAGTTCCAGAAGGTGATGTTATCGGTGGCCGAGGTCGCTGTGCCTTGAAACAGCGTGTTGCCGGAAATCCAGCCCCATTCCTTGAGAATCGGTGAAATACCGGTGGTGGCCGAGGCGAAGATGGCCACCAGAATGACGCCCGACACATATTCGGGCGTGGCCGTGGTGGCGATGGCGACCGAGGACAGGGCCCGGTCGGTGCGCGAGCCTTCGCGCATGCCCGACAGCACGCCAAGCAGCAGCGACGTCGGCACCATCACCAGCATGACCGCCAGCATCAACCAGCCGGTGGAGCCCAGCTTTTCGGCCAGAACGGTCAGCACGGGGTCCTTGAATACGGTGGAAAAGCCCCAGTTGCCCTGCAGCACACCGCAATACCGCGGGGCCGTTTCGGCCGGCGCGTTAAGGTTGACACACAGCCCGCGCGCCACCCCCTTGTCATCGGTGCGGGTCCAGCCTTGCTTGACCCCCAGCCATTCGGCGTAGCGGCCAAAGACCGATCCGCCGTGGCCGTTCTCGTTGATCCAGTTCGCAACCGATTCATCGGTCATCCGCACCGAGCCTTCGGTGCGGGCAAGTTTTTCAAGGTTCGGGGGCAGGTTGGTCAGGTAGAAGACCACAAACGTCAGCGCTAGCGCAGTCAAAATCATTACGCCCAATCGGCGCGCCACGAACTTCACCATCTCTGGCACTCCCCTCGGTCATCGTGGCCTGGGTCTCTGCTGGTGCAGGTCCGACCGTTTTGGGGGCGCGCCTGTTGCGGCGCGCCCGGAATCGCGGGGTTTACGCGACGGACCACTTGTAGTGGTGGTGTTCCAGCGACGGGTGCATGTCGATGGTCACGCCTTCACGGGAATGGCGGAACAGCGAGCGCCAGAACGGCTGGATGATATAGCCTTCGTCCTGAAGGATGGTCTCCAGCGTCACCATGACTTCGCGCCGCGCATCGGCATCGGCCAACGCCAGCGCCTCGGTCATCGCGGCGTCGAATTCGGGCGACGCCATGCCGGTTTCGTTCCACGAGCCCGCCGAGGTATAGGCCAGCGACATGTTCTGCACGGCCAGCGGACGGTGGTTCCAGGTGGTCGAGGAGAACGGGTATTTCTGCCAGTCGTTCCAGAAGGTCGAGCCCGGCATCACCGTGCGCTTGATGGTGGCCCCGGCGTCGCGCAGCTGGGCTGCCACGGCGTCGGTCGTCGCGGCTTCCCAGCCATCATCCAGCGAGATGATCTCGAACTCGGTCCCCGCCAGACCAGCGGCCTCCAGCGCAGGCATCAGCGCTGCCGGATCAACGGTCTGCGCCGGGATCTGCGCATATTCCGGGTGGACCGGGCAGACATGGTGGTTCTCGGCGGTTTTGCCCAGACCGTTGTAGCCGAGTTCAAGCACGACATTCAGATCGACCGCCTTCTGGATCGCCTGACGCACGGCCTTGTCCTTGTAAAGATCGCCGTTGGCCGAGTTCATCCGCACGACGATGGTCGCGGCGGTGACTGCTTCAAACTTTTTCCAGCCCATGCCATCAAGGATGCCGATGTAATCGCCGGTGGATTCGTAGTTGCAGTCGATCTCGTCGGACCCCGCCAACGCCACCATGGCGGAGGGGTCGGTGCCAAAGTCGATGTAGTGAATTTCGTCCAGCGGGGCGGTGCCGCCCCACCACGTGTGGTTCGGCGCGCGGACCAGCGTCATCTTCTGCCCGACCGAGATTTCGCCCGGAACGTAAGGCCCGGTGCCGATCGGGTTGTCCGAGGGGTCGGACCCGTCGACATAGGACGAATGCACGACAGCGGCAGGATAGTCGGCCAGGTTCGGCACCACGGCCACGTCCGAGGCCGACAGTTTCAGCACCACGGTCATGTCGTCGGTTTTGACCACGGCATCAGCGCGCATCATCTTGGTCGCCTCGTCCACCAGCCCCGGGAAGCGCGATGCCATCGCGTTGCCGTCGACCGTGCCGTCGGTCCAACGGCCGAACATGCGGACCACGTCATCGGCGGTGAACGCATCGCCGTTGTTCCAGGTCACGCCCGGGCGCACTTTCAGTGTGTATTCAGTGGCGTCGGCGTTGGCCTCGTAGCTTTCCAGCAGGCGGCCTTCAAAGCTGCCGTCGGGGTTGTATTGCACCAGATATTCCAGCCAGCCGCGATAGACGTTGGCAATCTGCGGCCAGTCGGCGGTGCGAGGGTCTTTCTGCGCCTTGGTTTCCATGCCGACGCGGAGAATGCCGCCGACCTTGGCCTCTTGCGCCTGAACCGGAGCCTTCAGCCCCAGCAGGCCATAGGCGGCCATGGCCGACACGCCGAGTGCGGTGGTGCGGCTGAGGAATTCGCGGCGGCTGAGTTTGCCGGCCTTGTGCTCTTCGACATACATCCCGGCAGCGGGGTGCAATGCCTCGAGGTTGGTGGTGTGGATCATCTTGGTCTCCCTGTCGGGCCTCGCCCGGTCATGTTTATGGGTGGCGACTGCCACCTTCAGCCCCCAGGTGCCGGGGCTGGGCCAGGACTGGCAACACCCTCCGGGACGCGCCGGGGCGGCGGGTCTCACGCCTGTATTGCGCATCTTTTCCGGCCTTGCGTCAACGTCTGGATTCGTCGGACCGTGTATCGTTTGCGACATGCGGCCGCCGCAATTGCGCCAAGCCGGCCCCGGTATCGGGCGCGCAGGCCGCAACAATCGGTAACCGCTGCCCCGTCGGGGTGGCAAGGCGGCGATTCGGGGTCAGGTTACTGGGTGCGCCGAAACGCGGTGGGCGAGGACCCGGTCAGATGCTGGAACGCCCGGGTGAAATACGCGGGCGAGGTGAACCCGAGGCTTTCGCCGATGCGGCCCACCGCCAGGTCGGTTTCCGACAGCAACCGCCGCGCCTCGAAGATCCGGCGGTCCTGCAGGATCGCCAGCGCCGAGCGGCCGCAGGCCTGACGGCAGCAGCGCGTCAGGTGCGTGGGGGTCACGCCCAAGGCTTCGGCCATCTCTCCCACGCCCGCCCCGCTGCGAAACTCGCGCTCCATCAGGTCGGTATACCGGGTGACAAGCCGCCGGGCGGCATCCAGCCGGGGGGTCTCGGCGGCCACCTTGGCCGCCTGCCGCTCCAGCCAGACGCCCAGCAACCCCAGATGGTGCCGTGCGGCCCGGTCATGCGCGGGGCTGGCGCTGTCCATTTCCCGCTGGATGGCGTCGAGCGTGATGTTCAGCTCCTGCTGGGCATGCACCTCGCGGATGCGCAGATGCAGGGACAGGGTGGGCAGGGTCACATCGGTGTTGCGGCCGAAAAATACGGCGGTGCCAAAGACCTGCGCCCCGACCTCGAACCCGTGCATCACGCCTGCGGGAATGAAGATGGCATTATGGGCGGTGTAGCCGCGCGTCACGCCCGAAATGGTGATACGGCCTTGCCCCTTGGTGAACCACAACAGGCACGGCTCAGAGATCGACCGCATCGCCTCCACACGCCAGCGGCCGCCCGCCGCAAGACGGGGGATCGCCACAAGGCGCATCTGCGAGGAATCAGGCTGAATCTGCATGGTCGCTGCTGTTGCTCCGGACTTTCAGATAACCAGTCCTTGGCGCACAACCCAAGCGAAAAAGCGGCGCGGGTGCGACATCGCCTGCGGCCTGTGCGGAATGCTGTGGACAACTGCGTGGATGGATCAGTCCGGCACCACGGCCCGCCACTCCGCCATGCGAGAGCGGAACCAGGTGCGCTGCCTCTTGGCATAGCGGCGGGTGGCAAGACAGGCCTCGGACACGGCCTGCGCCAGGGGCATGTCGCCGGCCAGATGCGCCATCAGCTCCGGCGCGCCGATCGCCCGGGCCGAGGCGCGCGCAGGCTCCCAGTGCGGCCGCTCCGCCGCCACCTCGTCCAGCGCGCCGTCCGCGATCATCCGGTCGAACCGGGCGTCGATCCGGGCGTTCAGCCAGGGCACCCCGGGGCGCAGCACCACCGCCTCGCAATCCGCCAGCGGCAGCAGCGGCGGCCCGGTCTCGGCCTGCCAGTCGGCCAGCCCCCGGCCGGTGGCGCGCAGCACCTCCCAGGCCCGCTGCACCCGCATCGGATTGGCGCAGTCGATCCGGGCGGCGGTGCCGTTGTCGACCCCGGCCAGCAGCGCCGCGATTCCGCCCGACAGCCGCAGCCCGTCCGCCTCGGCGCGCACCGCGGGCGGCACCTCCGGCACCACCGCCAGACCGTCGGTCAGCGCGGTGAAATACAGCCCCGTGCCGCCGACGATCACCAGGGGGCGGTCCAGCCATCCCGCCACCTCGCGCAGCCAGTGCCCGACCGAATAGGCCTGCGCCCTCCCGACATGGCCATAAAGCGCGTGCGGCAGCGCCGCCTCCTCCGCCACCGTCGGCCGCGCCGTCAGCACCCGCCAGCAGCCATAGACCTGCAGCGCGTCGGCATTGACCACCACCCGCCCGTCGCGCGCCGCAAGCGCCATCGCCAGCTGCGATTTGCCGCTGGCCGTGGGCCCCGCGATCAACACCGGCGCCTCGCGTGATATGCCCGACAGGCCCTGCACCCTTGCCGATCCTCTCTGCCCAAATATCCCGGGGGTGCGGGGGCTGGCCCCCGCGTCCTGACGCCGGTCCGGCGCCGATCCGGGTTGAACCGGTCCGCGTTTTCCACCATTTTGCGCCTCAGTCAAAGCACCAAAGCCATTTGCCGGGAACCAGCCATGTCGATTCCACCCGAACCCGCCCGATCCGACCCCGCCCGCTCCGACCCCGCCCGATCCGACCCCGCCCGATCCGACCCCGCTGGCACCTACAGCCGCGTCATGCTCAAGATCTCCGGCGAGGCGCTGATGGGCGACCAGGGCTATGGTCTGCACCCGCCCACGGTGGAGCGTATCGCCCGCGAGGTCAAATCGGTGCGCGACATGGGGGTCGAAATCTGCATGGTGATCGGCGGCGGCAACATCTTCCGCGGGCTGCAGGGCAGCGCCCAGGGGATGGAGCGGACAACCGCCGACTACATGGGCATGCTCGCCACGGTGATGAACGCGCTGGCGATGCAGGCGGCGCTTGAACAACTGGGTGTGTTCACCCGCGTGATCAGCGCCATCCCGATGGATCAGGTGTGCGAACCCTACATCCGCCGCCGCGCCGTGCGCCACCTTGAAAAAAAGCGGGTCTGCATCTTTGCCGCCGGCACCGGCAACCCGTATTTCACCACCGACACGGCCGCCACCCTGCGGGCCAACGAAATGGCCTGTCAGGCCATCTTCAAGGGCACCAAGGTCGACGGGGTCTATGACAAGGACCCAAAGAAGCACCCCGATGCCAAACGCTACGACACCGTCACCTATGACGAGGTGCTGCAAAAACATCTGGGCGTGATGGATGCCAGCGCCATCGCGCTGGCCCGTGACAACGACCTGCCGATCATCGTGTTCAGCCTGGACGAGCCGGGCGGGTTCAAGGGCATCCTGTCGGGGCAGGGCACCTATACGCGGGTCGAGGGCTAGACCAAGGGTCCGCGGCCGGCCGGGGCCTGACGGCGCCGGTTTCCGATTCCGGCCTACCCCCTGTTCCCGGCGGCGGACTTGCTGATATAACGCCGCGAACCGCGCCTTCCGGGGCGAAGCAGCAATGAGGACGACATGGCCCAAGACGATCTGGAGATTGACCTCGACGCAATCGAACGCCGCATGGACGGGGCGATGACCGCGCTGAAGTCGGAATTCGGCAGCTTGCGCACGGGGCGGGCCTCGGCGTCGATCCTCGATCCGATCATGGCCGATGCCTATGGCCAGATGACGCCGATCAACCAGCTTGGCACCGTCAACGTGCCAGAACCGCGGATGGTGGTGATCAACGTCTGGGACAAGGGCATGATCGCCAAGGTCGAAAAGGCGATCCGCGAAAGCGGCATCGGCATCAACCCGGTCAGCGACGGCCCGCTGATCCGCCTGCCGATCCCCGAGCTGAACGAGGAGCGGCGCAAGCAGTTGTCCAAGGTCGCGGCGGGCTATGCCGAAGCGGCCAAGGTGTCGATCCGCAACGTGCGGCGCGACGGGATGGACCAGATCAAGAAGGCCAAGGCAGCCGGCATGTCTGAAGACGATCAAAAGATGTGGGCCGACGAGGTGCAGGCGCTGACCGACAAGGCGATTGCCGCCGTCGACCGCGCGCTGGAGTACAAGCAGGCCGAGATCATGCAGGTCTAGGCCGGGGCTGCAAGAGTTTTGCAAATCCGGTCGCGACCGGACAGACGAGTGACGAGGCAGACCGTGGGCGCAGGCGATCCATCCGACAGCAAGGCCACCCGTCCGGCGGAACATGTGGCCATCATCATGGACGGCAACGGGCGGTGGGCCACCAACCGTGGCTGGCCGCGACTGGTGGGGCATCGCAAAGGGGCCGAACGCGTCAAGGAGATCGTGCGCTGCGCCCCCGATCTGGGCATCCGCTGGCTGACGATCTATGCGTTCTCGACCGAGAACTGGAAACGCTCGACGGAAGAGGTGCTTGGCCTCATGTCGATCTTCGCGCGCTACATCGAACGCGAGGCTGACCGGTTGGCGGCCGATTCGGTGCGGATGCGGTTTATCGGTGACCGGAGCCGTCTGGACCCCAAGCTGCAACGGCTGATGGCGGGCATCGAGGCGCGCACCGCGCCGTTCAGCAGGCTGCACCTGACGGTGGCCATCAACTATGGCGGGCGGGACGAGTTGACCCGCGCCACCCGCGCCATCGCGGCGGAGGTGGCGGCGGGGACGCTGGCACCCGGCGACGTGACCGATGCGTTGATCTCGTCCCGAATGGATACCGCCGATCTGCCCGACCCCGATCTGGTGATCCGCACCAGCGGCGAGACCCGCACCTCGAACTTCCTGCCCTGGCAGGCGGCTTATGCCGAATACGAATTCACCCAAACGCTGTGGCCGGATTTCGCCCCGGCAGAACTGGCCAGCATCGTTGCCCGCTTTGGCAACCGCGAGCGGCGGTTCGGCGGCGTGGCCACGGCATGAGCGTGCCCCGACGAGTGTTGCCCGACGAGTGGTGCCCGACGAGTGTTGCCCGACGAGTGTTGCCCGACGAGTGTTGCCCGACGAGTGTC
>Ga0105047_10012387_pt1 | contig 13730 bp, 9 predicted proteins | sample MAT04_FD_78384 | JGI IMG/M metagenome (GOLD analysis project Ga0105047, IMG submission 78384) | Freshwater microbial communities from Lake Fryxell liftoff mats and glacier meltwater in Antarctica - MAT-04 (megahit assembly) | ecosystem: Environmental > Aquatic > Freshwater > Ice > Liftoff...
GCTGCCATCTGGTACATCCTTTATTTCAATATGATACATCCCTTCACACGCTCGGGTCGAAGATACATCCAAACGGTGAACGCAGCCCTCAGGGACCGTCACGCCGATTAAACCGGGATCCAAGCTTTCAGGAAATCGTCCAGCGTTTCAAAGGGCTGACCATCAGCCGGCGATGCCAGCGATGCCGGCGATGCCAGCGGTTTGGATGACGCTGCACCGATCTTCGTAGCTTGTGCGATGTCGACTATCGATGCGCTGGCCTCCCCTTCGGAACTAAACGAGCAGCATGCGGGGCAACCACAACGATCTGGACCAGTCACTTCGCGGCGACCTCGGGTCGTGCTGCTTTCGATGATCCACGTCGTTGGCAAAGCAGCTTGTAAATCCATCACAAAGGAGGTGAAAGGGACCGCGGAAGACGGGGATGGGGACGCGTCGAAAACCGACGTTAGCAAAGTCTCCCCCTCACCGTTGCCGGACCGGCCTCGGCTGTTGATGTAGTTGATCACTTGGAGAACGTCGAGCGGTCCCAGATTGCGATCGCCATTGACGTCGAGATAGGGTGGAGCCGTGAGTCCCGACCCGTCGAGAGGGCGAGAACCATTGCGATTGATCTCGTTGATGAGAATCAAGACGTCGATTGGATCGACGGTTCCAAGATTGTTGACATCTTCGTTGATCGTCGGATTCTGCCATGGGCTCGGTACCCGTTTGACACCAAAATCCGCGTGGGTAACGATGCTAGCTGCTGCTAGAAAGACGGTTTGGATTCCGCTGGATGGATTCGTGAACTCGAATCCTGGAATACTGGATTGACTGCGGAGTCGGTGGCTGCCCGCCGGAAGATAGGGTAGGACGTAGCTCCCATCGCTCGCCGTGGTGGCTGACGTCTTGGGACCGAAGCGGAAGTTATCCAGTTTCACGAACGAACCGTCAAAGCCTCGCGCCACAATGGAAGCGATGATGGCCGTGTCGACTCCCACCTCCATGGTCACTTTCTGGCCAGCCAGCATCCCCTTGCGTTCGAAGCGCTTGATAACGGTCCCGTCGGCAGCGAGCGCGTCCAACCGTACGTCGGTATTGTCACCGACGGCTGTGGCGTCGATCGAGACGTAGGTAGTCGGATTGTTGAATCGGGCGCGAAACTGCTGACTAGTCCCACGAAATGCTTCGACGTAGTTGCCTGCGGAAAACGAATAGGGTTTGAAAATCTTCGACCCATTCGAGTTCGTCGATTCTGGAAACACGCCTATCACGCCCGACGCATCATCACCGATGACGTCGATTCGGACGCCAGGAACGGTATTGTTGTACATGCCCGTGGGAAGGTTGTCGGGCTCGACAACGGTCTGCAAGTTCACTGGCTGATTATTGATGTCTACGATCGAAACGGAAATGCCTGCTTGGCCGATTTCGGAAGACTCCCAGGTGCTGTTTCCGTTAGCATCATTCCAAACGAAACCCTGGATCCCCGCTTGCGTCGTCGTATCGGGGATGGCGCCGATCTGACCTGTGAACACATTGCTCGTGATACCAATGCGTGGATCGGTGGTTCGGATTTGGATCTGTCCCTGTGAAACCGACAGAGGAATATTGAGATCGAGGGCAGTCGTGTAAGTATTCGGCGTAGAGATCGTGATCCATGGACCGTTGCCGATACGGTATTCGACTCTCCCTATTTTGTTGAGCGTGATGTCGTTCTGAGTGCCCGAAGTATTGAGATTGGGCAATGTTTGGACGGACGAGCGTCCGACAAAACGATAGGAATTACTCGATGGGTTGTAGCGTCCGGTTCCCTCCAACAGCAACGGGACATCGAGAACGTCAAATATTCCATCTTGATCGGAGTCCTTCCAGCCGATTTGAGCCAACGTGGCTTCGGCCGAGACCGTGGTATCAAAGGCTGTTTGAAGGTTCGAGCCAGCCGACATGATGCTCAGCGCTTGCTGAAAGTTCGGCGTTGGGTTGAGATCGAGTGCGTTGGTGTTTTGAGCGTTGTAATAGCCCCGGCGTTGAAAATAGTTTCCTCCGCCAGAGTACTCGTCGCGGGCCCAGAACATGTGGCCGGTTTCATGAGTGAAAGTGGATGCGGGGCGAGTGGACGGGACCACTTCGAACAGTCCGCCGGCAAAGGCGAAAGCTCGGGAGAACGAGCCACCCGGGGCAAAGCTGCCATCTCCATCGTTTTGGGAATTGACTACGAAGATGGTAAACGACCAATCGGTGTCTAGTTTCTCTCGCTGCGAGTTGTTGAACGCCCGGATATTTTCTTCTAAGACCGAACTGGACGAAAAGCCGACGTCCGAAAGAAACTCAGAAACCCACAAGGAATAAGCATTGGAGTTGCGAGCAATCGGCTCGTAGGGAGTGGGCGTGATGTTGGTGGTGTAGGTCGTGTCGATGACCCATTCAAGCGTGTGGACGGAGCTTTTGGTCGCTAAGAGCCGGTTCCACCAATTCAGTCCGGTCTGAATATTATTGAGAACTTGATTGATATGGCCTGTGGTCCAGTTCTCCGTGCTCGCGTCGATGGAGCCGTCGCTTTCGAGAAAAACTGGGGTTACGGCAATCCGACCAAGCATGAACTCGCCCGTATCGTCAGGTTCGGCACCGTAGGGCAATGTCGCCATTACCCGCCTGGATTCGAGCGTTTCGATGGCTAGCTTTCGGATTTTCCTTTTCTTTTTGCTGTTCGACATGCAAACCCCTTCGCTCGAATTCGACTGGCCAATGGTACCTTAGATGATAGTTTGCCGAAAAGATTCCCTTGCCTTCCAATACGAATTCTAACTTTTCTTGTCGGGCGAGAACGTCATGGTATTCCTGAAATTCCGATTGTGCCGTGAAAAGCGAGCCATGATTTATTGGATGACGCATCAACCACCCAACCCGTGCAAACCGCAAACCCGTGCGACACCACCGCTGCTCTGGTCGGATCCTGACGCGATCGAAAGAAACCTTAATGTTCACTTCAGAATTTGTTCTTACGATAGATGCTTTAGCGAGCGGCGAGCGGATTTGGTTCAGTGGCGCAGGCTGCGTCGCTGTTTGCGTTGCTGATTGCCATCCAAAGAAAGACCTCCATGCGACTTTTGGTCGTCGAAGACGAAATCGATCTTCAAGAATCATTGGTTCAAGCTCTGCGCGAAGATGGGTACGCCGTCGATACCGCTGACAACGGAGACGACGGCTTGTTTAAAGCAAAGGCTTGGGATTACGACGCGATTATTCTCGATTGGATGCTCCCTCAACTAAGCGGGCTAGAACTGCTGCGAAGATTGCGGCGCGATAAAAAGACGCCTGTGCTGTTGCTGACCGCCCGAGACGCGGTCTCGGACCGCGTCGCAGGACTTGACCAAGGTGCAGATGACTATTTGGTCAAACCGTATAGTTTGAGCAAATTGCTAGCCCGAGTGAGGGCGCTCATTCGTCGTTCCTCTGGTCACGCGTCCAATCGCATCGCAATCGGCTCGCTCGAGATCGATTTGGCCAGTAAAACCGTTCAGGACTCCGGCAATCCTATTGAATTGACCGCCCGCGAATACGCGATGCTGGAACTGCTAGCCATCCACGCGGGCAAACTGGTCAGTCGAACCATGATTTACAACCACATTTTCGACGAGAAAGATGATTCTCTTTCGAATCTCGTGGATGTTCATATTTCGCACTTGAGAAAGAAGCTAGGTAGGGACTTCATCGAGACTAGGCGTGGACAAGGGTACATCTTGAATGTTTAGCTGGAAGCTATTCCATTCGTTGCGCTGGCGTCTCCAAGCTTGGCATGGACTCATCTTATTGCTGGCCATTGCTGGTTTTGGAGGGATGCTACATTGGGAGTTGACCAAATCGCATTGGGACAGAATTGACGAGGAATTGCTGGGTGCGGCACGGATCCTGGAAGGCTCCATGAACGCAGTGCCAGGACCGATTTTAGAGGCACTATCGAAAGACATAATCTCTAGACCTGGGCCACGCCGACGACCTCCGCCATCGGGGGATCGCCCCTTTCGCGATCCGCCTAGAAATCCAGGCCCGTTCGGGCCGCCGCAGCTATCGCCCGGAAAGCCTAGGCCGGGCGTTCAATGGGAATTCTCAAAAGGACTCATCGTAGATCGGCCCGACATGACTCCGGAAGAATGGGAAGCTTCGTTCGAGCTTCCGCAGCAGTTGCCTGATCAGTTGGGACGAGCCGAGGGGCCCGCGTTTTTCGTCATTTGGCGGGCCGACGGTTCGACGCTCATGCAGTCGAAGCTACCTGAATCCGGCCCAGTACCGAACTTGCAAATCGCAAACGCCGTGGATCGAAACCGCTATGCCAGACAGCTGCGAGGGCCTTTTCGTGAAATATTTGTTCGAGGTCCGCATCGCACTCTGATCTGCGTTGGACGTCCAATCCTCGGCGACCAAGCCAGAATGACGACGATGACATGGACCATGATTGTGACTGGCATCACGGTTATGTGCATTGGGCTTGTCGGCGGCTGGTGGTCGAGCAAGCGGGCCATCGAGCCCATCGAACGGATGGGGCAGACGGCACAGCGGATCAGCGGCCATTCTCTTTCGGAAAGAGTCGAACTGGCTGGATTCGATGCCGAGTTAAAATCCCTTGGCCTGGCCCTTAATACGATGCTGGATAGACTCAGTCGTTCTTTTGAGCAGCAGAGGCAGTTCACCGCAGACGCCTCCCATGAACTCCGAACGCCCCTGGCCGTAATGCTCGCGGCCAGCGAACTGGCGCTTTCGAAACCTCGAACCGCTGAAGAGTATCGCGAGCAATTGGTCAAATGCCAGCGAGCTGCTAGCCGAATGCGCGAGCTTGGCGATTCGATGCTGACGCTCGCCCGCTTGGATGCCAATCCAGTGCTTGAGATGCAACCTTTCGAGCTGGCGTCTCTCGTCGAGGATGCTGTCGACACGATTCGCCCGCTGGCCGAAGAGAAGTCCGTTCGAATCGAACTGGAATTGGAATCTTGCAAACTGCCGGGCAACCGTTCCATGCTTCGCCAAGCGATCGACAACCTACTTTCCAACGCAATCAAATACAATGTTGTCGATGGGACGGTTTCGGTTCGTGTAAAGCGCAGTGAGGAACGCGTCACCATCGAAGTTACAGACACCGGCGTCGGCATTCCAGCGGCTGCGATTCCATTATTGTTTGATCGCTTCTATCGCGTCGACGAGTCACGATCTCGAACCGCGGGTGGATCTGGCCTCGGTCTGTCGATCGCCAAACGCATCGTCGAATGCCACCAGGGCACCCTGTCGGTGACTTCGAACCTTGGCTCGGGAAGTACCTTTCTGATTGAATTGCAAGCTCCGGAAAAAGTGCCGGACCCGCCAACGTAGAGTGGGCATTCTACAGTGGGCATATGTGCACTCCGCGTCACTTTCTCGCATCGGCCAGTCGCCACAGATACCATGCGCCTATGCTTCGGTAGGGAGCCCATTGGTTGGTCCAAAGTGCGAAATCCGCTTTCTTAGGTACAGTTTCCAAACTGTACAAATGAGTGAGCCCGGCCCTCACGCCAAAGTCATCCATCGGCATGATGTCCAAACGGCCCATTGTAAAAATCAGCAGCATCTCGACCGTCCAAGTTCCAATGCCTCGCAATTCGGTCAACTTCGCGATCAGTTGTGCATCGGTCATTCCGTTGGCGTCGGCCCGGCTGGGGACACATCCGGCGACTTGCCCCTTTGCAATGCCGCGAATTGCTTCGGTCTTAGCGGCCGAAAAACCGCATGCGCGTAAAGTGGGAGTTCGCATTCGCGATAGCTGTTGCGGGGTTGGGAAGGTTTGCATCGGATATCTAGCGACTAAGCGTCCTAGGATCGACTCGGCTGCTTTGCCGTGCAATTGCTGGTGGGCCACAGCGCGAACCAGGGATTCGACGGGTTCTCGCGACCATTCTGGTGTCAGGCTGCATTTGCCACTCTCTGCGATCCATTCCCGTAGTTTAGGACACGCCGATTTCAAGTGCCGTTCCGCGAGCCTGAGCTTCTTGTCGTAAGTTGTTTGCATGAGTTTCGAAGTTACTTCAACCGGGGTGCGATTCCTGAAAATCTCAACTATACTTTACCATTGGCCGTCGCAGGACTTTAGGATTGGCCGCCGCAGGGGAGTTCCATTCGAAACAGGAGTGTTGGGCATGTTGCTGGTCCGAAATTGTTCTTTTTGTCTCGTGTGCGTTGTCTTCTGCTGTTTCTCGGCCGCAACCGCTTTGGCTCAAGAATCGCAGTCCAAACCGCTTCGATTCAATCAAGATGTCCGTCCATTGCTTTCGAGCGTATGCTATCGCTGCCACGGCTTGGACGAAAAAACCCGTGAGGCCGATCTTCGTCTAGATACGCCAGAGGGCGCATTTGCCAGCCGAGAAGGTGGGCTCAAAGCGATAGTGCCCGGTAAGCTGGATGAGAGCCTAGTATGGAAGCGCATCCAATCGACCGATCCCGAATCAGTGATGCCTCCACCGTCCGCCAACCACCAGCTATCCGTCGCTGAAAAGCAAGTTATCGCCCAATGGATTGAACAGGGGGCAGAGTACGAAAAGCACTGGTCATTCGAAGCGATTGCACCTCCGAACGTAGCGAACCTATCTATCGACTCCATGCTGGATCGGGAACGAAAAGCCAAAGGACTTGCCGTTCAAGGTGCCGCAGATCCAATCACTCAAGTTCGAAGACTAGCGTTTACCCTCACTGGACTTCCGCCGAACTTGAACGATGTAGATTCGTTCGCTGCCAATCCAACCGATTCAAACTACTTGAAACTGGCCGATTTCTATCTCACCTCATCCCATTATGGCGAAGAGATGGCAAAAAACTGGCTGGATGTCGCTCGGTACGGGGATACCCACGGAATGCATCTGGACAACGAGCGACAGGCCTGGGCATACCGCGACTGGGTCGTCGATGCATTCAACCGCAACTTGCCGTTCTCACAGTTCACGATCGAGCAACTGGCTGGCGATCTTCTGCCGAATCCCACAGTGGAACAGCAGGTCGCAACGGGCTTCAATCGATGCAATGTCACCACCGGCGAGGGTGGGGCAATCGATGATGAGTTCCTGTTTCGGTACGCCGTAGATCGCACCAGCACCACCATTCAGACTTGGTTGGGACTGACTGGCGGATGCGCCGTTTGCCACGATCACAAATACGATCCGATCAGCACCCGCGAGTTCTACTCGATGTACTCCTTCTTTTACAGCGCAGCAGATCCCGCTATGGATGGGAATGTCGAATTGACGCGACCGTTTTTGCCGCTGCCCACTCCTGAACAAATAGTTGCGCTGGAGTCTGCTAAAAAGAAAGAAGCCGAGACGCTTTCCCTCCTCACAAAGCTTGCAGCGGACAAAGAGCAAATCGCTATCGAAACAGAGTACAAGCTGCCGACGTCAGGCCAAAGCACCCGCGTTTGGATGGATGATGACTTTCCATTCGGAGCTGCGGTGCGAAACACTTCGCGTAACGAAGCTCGCTGGTCCGGCGACGTTGCGGCTCCGATGGGGCGACGGGCGTTGAGACAAGAGTTTGGGCACAAGTACGAGCAGACCATTACGGGAGGCCTAGCCCCCATGTGGATCCCCGAGCAAGGAAGTGTTCGCGTTTGGGTAATGACCGACCGATTGGAACCGCCCAAGGCTCTATTCTTGGAGATCAAGGCGGACAAGAAGACGACCCGATGGTCTTGGTGCGATGATGCAGAAACAGCAAAATCGGTTGGGTCAAGTGCGGATAAGGTCTTGGGTAAACTGCCGTTACCCGGCCGCTGGACGGAATTGACCGTACCGATGACCGACATGGCCGTTGGGGCCAAAGTCAGCGAGATCAAGCTCGGGCTTTTCGGCGGTATTTGCTTTTGGGACGGACTTGCGTGTACCGGGATCCAACGAGATGAAGACAAACTCTGCTCGGACGTTGGGACATGGTGGAAATCGGTCAAGGGAACCGCGGTGCCGCTTTCTACCGACGATGTTGCCAAAGCGATTAAAGAAGGGCCTGACAGCGAGATCGGCAAACAGAGTACAGATCAGGTCACTCAGTTCTTCCGGACCTTTGTTTCGGATGTCGCTGCTCCGGCTGTCATCGAAGCTCGCCGCAAATGGCTTGTCGCACGCGTGGATACCTCCATGATCGAAAGTCAGATCCCCAGCACCATCATTTTCAATGATCGGTCCAAACCCCGTGAAGCTTTCATCATGAAGCGCGGACAGTACGATCAAAAGGGGGATTCGGTTGCGCCGGGAACGCCGGCAGTATTGCCGGCTCTTTCGAAACCGGTCGAGCAGGAACGACTGACCCGACTCGATCTGGCCAAATGGTTAGTCTCGGGAAAGAACCCACTCACCGCACGTGTTACCGTGAACCGACTATGGCAACAGGTGTTCGGCATTGGTCTGGTGAAAACGAGCGATGATTTCGGTTCGCAAGGTTCTCCTCCGTCCCACCCAGAACTGTTGGATGCGCTCGCACATCGTTTTCAGACCAACGGTTGGGACGTGAAGCAGCTCATGCGAGACATGGTTCTGACCGCAGCCTTCCGGCAGTCAGCCGTACTTACGCCAGAGACGCTCGCCGTAGATCCGGAGAATCGCTACCTAGCTCGAGGTCCGCGTATTCGTTTGGACGCGGAGCAGATTCGCGATAATGTTTTGGCGGCCTGTGGTCTGTTGAATCGGACGGTTGGCGGCCCAGGCTTCAAGGGCTATCAACCGCCCACCATTTGGGAGCCCGTTGGATATGGCGACTCCAATACTCGCTATTACATCCAAGACCATGGCGACGCGATCTACCGTCGAAGCCTATATGGATTCATCAAGCGAACCGCTCCGCCGCCGTTCTTGAGCAATTTCGATGCCCCAAGTCGCGAGCAGTTTTGTACTCGACGGGAACGCAGCAATACACCGCTGCAGGCCCTGCAGTTGATGAATGACGTGCAGTACATCGAAGCGGCTAGAGTGCTCGCCGAGAACACGTTGCGGAATGTCGCTGTTCATCCATCCGAACGCGCCTCCGCCATTTTTCAGCAAGCCCTCTCACGAAAACCTAATAGTTTCGAACTTAAGGCCCTCGAACACGCGATGGGACAATTCCAAGTTCGGCTGGCTGCAAGTCCGGAGGATGCGAAAAAGCTAGTATCTATGGGAGAAAAGCCAACGGATGCCTCGTTGCCACCAGTAGATCTAGCGGTCTGCACCCTCCTAGCCAACTTGGTCCTAAACCTCGACGAGTCGGTCAATCGGAATTGAGGAAGAAGGGTCATGCCTTACGATCGCGGCTTACGATCGCGGCTGGCAAGCGACTCGAATCATTTCGATGAGCTCCATACGGCTCTGGACGCCCAATTTGTCGACCAAGGCCTGCTTGCGATAGTGAAAAGTTCGCACGCTTATATCCAAAGAAACGCTGATTTCCTTTGCTCTGAGCCCTCGAACAATGAGTCGCAGAAGCCTGGTTTCCTCAACCGTGAGTCTTTCCAAGATGGCACCCGGGATGGCATTCTGCAGTTCTAGAGGCCGTTTCGGATCGCAAGTCAGCGCCTGCTTTATAGCGTTAGTTAGCTCGCTACCGCTCGTCGGAAACTCGCAAACATCCATGGCTCCCAGCTTGATTGCCTTTACTGCCGTTGCAACTTGCCATTGATCGCTGAATGCAATGACCTGCATTCGCTGTTGCCGTGCTCGTATCGACGCGATTGTCTGAAGCTCATCTGCGGGATTCGTGGATACATCCACTAGGATGCAACCCGCTTCGATATCATTCAACGTTTCAAAGTACTGTTGCTCGTCCGTAAGCGGAATCAACTCCATGGGTTCCGAACCGAGCTCCTTCGAAATCATTTCCTGTGCCGCCGACCGATGCGCAATAACGTAGATTTTTGGAAATGCTTGTGAAGACATTATGCGGAACGTCGCTCGATTTGCTTTCGGGGATTTACCGTAAAACACTACCTCTCCCTATCGAACGTTCTCGAGTGATCTAGCCAGCCAGAAAGCCCGTTGGGCAACGATAACTACTAAGGAAATCCCTAGCTCAACTAGACCAGGGGTCGAAGAATGTGCGCCGACCACTCTAAGCCATCGAACCGCTTCCGCCCGTCGCATTTCGCAGTCGCCGCTATATATGTCGTGCCGTTCAAGACGAACGTACCGGAATAGGTTTGCCCAGCCGACAACTGGAAGTGCTCGTCGGCCAACGGTATGAATTCCTGAATCTTGACCGCGGAGCTATTGGTGGATTCCAAGACGATCTGGTCGCGATTTGTGAAAAACGCAACCGCACCTTGTACCGGTCGCCCTATCGATGATTTTGGCAAGCAGGAGTTGAGGATTTCGACCGCTTCGGTTTGCCAGTCAAACAAACAAGCGAGTACGCCGATCGGGCTGGAATCTTCTTTTTCGCCTGGAACTGCCAATGCAAAGACTAGCGATGCAAACTTGGAGTTATCCAGTTCGCCAACTCGCCCCTCCGATACCATCGTGTGGTCGTTGGAACTGGAGCGAATTGCTTTCATGAACCAAACCTGGTCGGCGACCGACATGCCATCGCACTCCGCCAGCCGTTTCGGCCTCGAACTGGCCTTGATCTCTCCGCGATTGTTGAGCAGCAAGATATTTCGATAAACTGGGTAGTCATCGTTGATCATTCGCAGCAAGCCGGTGACGTCTGCAGCTGGATCGTCTGTAGTGTTCAAAAGAGAGGACCGAAGGCTATTCGTTCGAGCCCATAGGCGGAGTGCGAGTGACCGTTCGTAGATTTTCTGCGACATCAAGTCGACCGCTTGGCGGGCCAAGGTCTCCTGCAGATGCAGGTTGAGTCCGATTTCGGAACCAGCCATTTCGTACAACAACGACTCCATTCGGCTTGTTGCGGAATCGCCTGTTGCCGTAATCTTGTCGAAAACCGGAGCCAATGCTGCTCCGCGTTTTCCTAACTGAGAAGCAAACAGTATCCCGTTGAGTGAAATGAGTTTAATCGCTTGACGGTCCTCTTGAAGCGCGGCGTAGGTCAATTTACTAATCTCCGGAATCAGCTTGGATTCCATTAGCTGATGATGTCCTAGGTTCAGTTTTGTCGATTGCGTTTCCGCTTGCATGATATCGCACACAGGGGCCACCAAATGCGATACCCAGCCGCTGCCCCCTATCGATTTGGAACCGGTCGAGCATGCGGAAAAGACGATGCTTTCACGTCCCTTGAAAACGATATGGCTCCAATAGGACTCACCCCGGTCGAGTGTTCGGTGGGAGCGTGGAAGGTCGCAGTGCGATCCGGGGAGAATGGCTCCGGGGTCGTTGGCGCAGATAACAATACCGCGATCATCCGTAAAGAATGAGAACCATCCGTCCTTTGGCCGACCATCCTTTTCCGTCGGCAAGTAGTTATCCAACAGCGACTGCGTTTCGCTTTGGAAATCGCAGAACACACTGATCGATCCGAGGATGCCTGCTTGGCGGTCCTCTGGGTCTTTGATAGCCGTCGAGAACACGATCGCCGGATGAGATTCTTCTTTGAGTTGTGCTCGTTCGATATGCGTATGATTGGAAGAGCCTTTCAAGGACTTCTGACACCAACTTTCGTGAGCTACGCTCTTGGCATGAAGTTCCGCTCTTCGGTCTGGGCGAGCATTCGCAAGTACAACACCTTGGTCATCCGTAACCACGATTTCAAAGAGGCTTGGATAGGTGGATCGAATCATCTCCAATTGTTGGCATGCACCTTGAATATGTTTCTCGCACCCAGCGAGTTTACTGAGGAGTTTGCCGGCAAACTTGATCGTACCTTCTTGACCATCCCCTCCTTTGAGAAAGTCGGTAAAGTCCGTTAGGATTTTTTCGAACTGCGCGCGAATCGCGGGATTGAACATCAACTCCCGTTTTCTGGGAAAGAACGCGATAATCTCCTTGACGCGGTCCGTGAGGTCCATCGAGGTCCAACCGGAAGAAACGCTCGGGATCCTGAACGTTGCAATCGCCCCCTCCAAGAACGCGGACATTTCCTCGAAATCGGATGTGAGACTCTTGCTGGTCTTCTTCATGGCGCTCACGCAATTCGCCAGAATCGGTTCTTTGGACCACCAACGGACGTCCGTCGATCGATCGAGTAGCGTTCGATCGACGAGATTGACTTTGATTTCGGCTGTCGTCGTGTATGCGGCACCGCAGAATCGGCCTCTCTCGCGATAGTATTGCGAGAATAGGTCGGTAACGTTCTCCGAAAGATGCGTGCAGAGCTGCTCGACCTTTTGCATGAGATCGGTAATCTGCTGTTGTTCGGTTACATTGTCGCTGATGTCCGCCGCCGTGCATTTGCCTTGATTGCAGATAGGCAGAATACCGTTGAGGTCGGCGACGATTCGATCGTGGAAGCGACGATGCGCTTCGATCATGAATTTGCGATAGTTGGGTTCTTTATCGAATTCGTTCTTCGTTTCGATCATCGGTCGGCCTTTTTAAGATCATGGATTAAACACTCGATGAGCTTTGAAAACTCTAGCAGGATCAAGTCCCCGCTCTCCATTTCAAAGACGCCTCGATAGAATTCTTCGGTCAGATGGGCAGGAGTCGCATGCAAATCATCGGTGTCTACATCGAGAATGCCCCCAAGTCGATCGATTTCAAGAACGATCGGCTCTTCGTAGGTCCGTAAATTGTTTTGGCGACCCTCTTCACAGATTTGATCTTGAGACAGAACGAAGACTCGATCTTTCTTGATCGGCTCAGTCGTCTCCGTTGTTGTTCCCAAGACTCTCCGCATATCGAGTACAACCGCGGTGGTACCACGAACATGGGCAACACCAGGGATACGGCTATCACCAACCTCGACGGGGGTGACTTGCATCAGTGGGCAAAACTCACCCACCAATAGCAACGGCAACCCGTAGATTTGCTCGCCGACCCAAAAAGTAAATATTCTTTCATTCATAATGCGATGCGTAGGTTACCGGCTAAAGTTAAGTGTGGGAGGGAGCTACTACCTCAGGAACCAAAGCTTCTTCGACGCACTTCCGCAAGGCGAATTTATTGATCTTCCCCACGTAGCGGCTAAAGCCAACCTCAAATCCTCGCGAGCGACTTTGGTCATCGACCTGAGTTGTCAAAGCCAGCATCGGCATGTTGTTGAATCTAGAATCCGACCGAACACGCTCCGCCAACTCGAAGCCATTCATTTCTGGCATATTGATGTCCGAGATCAATAGATCGAAGGTTTCGGTAGACTTGTGCAAGATGTCCCATGCTTCCCGTCCATTGCCTACAACGGTGATTTCCCACTCGGGTCGATTCAAGTATTGATGTAGCAATCGTTGGAAAAAGGCGCTGTCCTCAGCGCACAGAATTTTAGCCGGTTTGACCTGCACAGAAGCGTTGACCGCAAGCTGATCGGGCGCATGCATCTCGACCAGTCGGTACAAATCCAACAACGTGACGAGCCTGCCTTCCAACTCAAAAAGACCAACCGAGCAGGTATCCGTTTCAGACTTGGAACGAAAACATCCAGACAAGTCGTGGACCCGAATGTCATCACCGCAAGCGATCGCAACATCGACGTCGAAATTGGCTGGCAAGATGACTGACGATGGCGTATTGGAGTTCTTGAGCGGCTTGACCCGGAGGTACTGATCCAAATACAGCAGGGTTACCATTTTGTCTTGCACCGGATAGTAGCAAGTATTGCCAACTTGACGCAGCTGTTCCGGCTTGACTGCCTGGACCAGCGAAGCAATCTCCAGC
>Ga0105047_10012388_pt1 | contig 13727 bp, 8 predicted proteins | sample MAT04_FD_78384 | JGI IMG/M metagenome (GOLD analysis project Ga0105047, IMG submission 78384) | Freshwater microbial communities from Lake Fryxell liftoff mats and glacier meltwater in Antarctica - MAT-04 (megahit assembly) | ecosystem: Environmental > Aquatic > Freshwater > Ice > Liftoff...
CCCGCACCCGTCAGCACTACCGGCTGGCCGCTCGAGGTGTCGTTGCCGATCACCGTCGGCACCACACCACCCGTCGCCGGCACCGCCGTCGGACCATCGTCCACCGCGTCAATCGACACCACCGGCGTCGTAACCTCACTGCTACAGCGAGCGGCAACCGGACAACCTGCGTCACCGCCTCCGCTCACCGTTGCCGTGTTGGTAACACTGGGGACTGCGCTGGCAGTAGGAGTCACCGGAATCACAAACGTTGCGGTGCCGTTAACGGCCAAGCCCAATGCAATCGTACATACGACTGTCTGGCTCGCCGGCGGGTTCAGTACGCAGCCGGCCGGAAGTGTGCCGATCGTCAGGCCCGCCGGAATTGTGTCGGTGATGACAGCATCCGCCGTCGTCGAGGCGGTGCCCGAATTGGTCACCTCCAGCGTGTACGTCGCTGAGATTCCCACCGTAAAGGTCAACGCACTCGCCGTCTTGACCAGCGTAAGGCTGGCAACTAAGACGTCATCGGTGTCGGTCGACGTATTGTTCAGCGTATCGATTTCGACTATCCCAGCCGGCGCGGTAATGACAGCCGTGTTGCTGACGGTGGTCTGCGCGTATGCGAACTGCGCCATGAATACGAGCAGCAACGCCGTGCCGACACGGGCGGGGATGCTCAAGGATGTGTGCTTCATGGCGTTGTATCCGGGGTAGTCATTCATGGCGCGATGCTCAGAGGCCGGTCGCGGTGACGAGTGCGGTGACAGTGAAAGTGACGCTTCCGCCTGCAGGCAGAGTCGGAATGACGATGCCGGCGCCAGTCAGCGCAGCAACAGTGAGCAGGCCGGCGGGGCAGACGGCTCCGCCCGCCGCTGAGCCGCAGGTAACTGACTGCAGACTGAGGCCAGCCGAAGGTATGTCGGTAATTACGGCACCATCGGCGGCAAACGTACCTAGATTGGTAACGGTCAGCGTGTAGCTGGTGGTCGCGCCTGACTCCAGGGTGCCTGTCGAGTTTGTTTTCACTACCCGCAGGTCGGTCGAACCGACCAGGGTGACATCTTCATTCGTGGTGCTCGCCGCCGCGTAATTGCTGCCGGGCACGGCTCCAACGACTGTCGCATACGCCCCGCCCGGAGTCGCCGTCTGCTGCCCGGTGGCAAGCCGGCTGGGGTCGCTGTAGCTGACGTTAGCCGGGTTCTGATAAGTGCCGACGCCCGCACCATTGAGGTTCACGGGGGCGGTGAACTGCACCGACCCGCCAGGCAGGATTCGGTAGCTGTTCGCCACCGTGCCACCCGCCGTGCCAATGATAAGCGTGGCCGTGCCCGATGCAGGGGCCGGATTTGGGCCAACCGCACCAGTCAGCGCAGCGGAAACCGCGCCCCCCGCGTACTGGAATGGCACCGGCAACAGGTCACTCACTGCGACGCCACTGGCTGCGCCGCCACCAGATGCATTGCTAACCGTGATCACGTACTGCGCCGTGGTGTCGGCGGGCAGCACTCGCGAGGGGGTCGTAGTGCTCTTGGTGACTGTGAGCGCCGGGTAGCAGCTGCTGGGATTCGGGAATTCCCCTCCGGCGAATGGCACGTCGGCGACGCCACCCAGGCCCGCCGACGCACCAAACGTATTCTGGCGGTTTGCCACTGGCTGATTGATGCCAGGAATGCCGCCGGCGATATTCGAACTGCCGATCGTTAGTCCAGGCGACAGCAGCACCGCGCCACCGCCGCCGCCGCCGCCGGTGCCTTGGGTTTCATTGCTCCGCAGAGGCTCACCGGAGTTGCCACCGTTGCCACCGCGAGCGTCGGCGGTCAAGCCGGGGATCGAGGCCGACTCGGTAATGACGACAACGGTACCGCCGGCTCCGCCGCCGCCGCCACCGTCGCGGCCCGCCGGGAGCCCCGCTTGACCCACTGCCGATAGAGTGCCCGTGCCGGCGATGGTGCGTGCACGCACGAAGATCAGCCCGCCGCCGTTGCCGCCCGCGTTCTGCGCAACGGCATTGTTGTCGTTGCTATTGTTGGAGTCGCCGGCACCGCCACCGCCGCCGAGGAAAATGCGCGCGCCGCTGGGCGGTGAAATGCCGAAACCGCCGTAGCCCCCAACATCACGCGAGCCGTCACCGCCGCATGAGAAGTAGGTAACACCCCCGCCGATGATAGATACCAGCGAAATGCAAGTGGGCCCGGTGTTGGTCGCGCTGAAGACGCCGAAACTGCGACCACCGCGACCGCCAGCCCCGACGTTGCCGCCGCCGCCACCGCCAGAATTGTGCTGGGTACCGCCGCCGCCAGCATTGCCGGGTGCGCCACGCGCCAGATCGAAAATGCTTGGGTAACCGGAAGTGACCAGATCCAAGCCCGAGTAGGGGTTGTTTACCGCACGAATGAATCTGGGCGTTCCGGCGATGCCTTCGCCCTTGGCGGCACCGAGATTGGCCGCCGGCGTGCCCGCTGCCTGCGCGGCTCGGAAGCTGAGCTGGTTGGAACCGCTGATGACGGTCGTTTCCTGGCCGCCGCCGCCGCGAAAACCAACGACATCGGCGTTGACCGTCGTGCTGTTAAGGTCCAATCCGGCCGACACATCCAGCGCGAACACGCCGCCGGTACTGCCATCCCACGTCGTGACGTTGAGCGTGCCGCCGGGCAAGGTCAGCGTGGCGAACTGCGGCACACGGATGACCTGGAAGCGGCGCACACCGTTGTTTGCGTCTGCACCAGCCTGCGTGTAAGAAAACGCCAGCGGCGTAGCAAAGGTGACGCTGCCCGCAGCAATGCCAGTGACCAGCTTGTATTCGTAGCGACCGGCGCTGCGCAGGTCGGTTGATCCGTTTGCCACGCCGCCGGCGATGCCATCGCCATAGGCGTCGGTGTCCGTATTGTTGATCTGCGCGTCCTGCATCTGGATGATCAGGGCAAGGTCGCCCAGCGCGAAGTCGGTGGTCGAGGCGTTCGCATCCACTCGGGCCGCACCGATGGTCACGGTCGATGCACCAGCCGCCACTGAGGCTGCACCCGGGAAGTAGGTGTTGCGCGCAAAGCTCGTGCCATCGGCACCCGGCGTGGCGCATACCTGCGCACTCAGGTCGGATGCGGCCAGCAGCATGCCTCCAGCTACCAGAGGCAGCCAGAAGGCAGCGAGCCGCTTGCTGAAAGTTCTAAGGAGATCCCGTCGCTGTGACATTGGCTACAACCTGAAAAGTGACCGTGGATCCTGCTGGCAGGATAGGTATGGCAACGCCGCCACCAAGCAGATTGGCGACGCTCAAAGCAGGCAGAACGGGGCAGATCGCGCCACCGGATACGCCGGTGCAGGCCACCGAAATAGGCACCAAGCCTGCCGAGGGCGTGTCGGTCAGCACGGCACCATTGGCATTGCCGGGGCCATTGTTGGTTACCGTCAATGTGTAAGTCGTGTTGCCACCGGCGATCACACTCGTGCCCGAGTTGCTCTTGGTGATTGCAAGGTCAGCGTTGAGCGGAATGGTATCGATGGCGCAGCCCAACGACGGGGAAGCGTTTGCGCTGCAAAGCGCCGCTGAGGCAGCCGTCGGTGTGGTGCCATTCTGCGGGTCGCCTCCACCGCCGACCTGGGCGCGGTTTATCAGGCTGGGGGGAACCGTAGCGTCGACCACCACGTTGAAGGTAATGGTCGCACTGGCGGCTGCCGCCAGTGCGGTGACGCGCACGCAGGTGACGAAGCCTGGTACTGGCAGCGTGGTCACCGTGCAATCGAACCCATCGCTGGTGAACGCGCTGGTTGAACTGAAGCTCAACCCTGCCGGTAGAACGTCAACCACCGTGATGTTGCCGGTCGACGCAACCCCACCCGAATTCATGACCAGCAGATTGAAAGCAAAGACGTCGCCGGGACTGCGTGACTGCGGGTTCGGATGCGACTTGGCGAGCCGGATCTGGGCGGCGTTCTGACCGGTATTGATATCAAGCGCACAACCAGGGGCGACGTTGTTACCAGTGCATCCTGTGACGTTGACATCCGTCAGCGGACCAACGAGAAGGTCGGGGTCGCCGCCACCAGCGATGCGCGCACGGTTGGTGTAGAGCGTTCCGTTGGTGAGGATGGCATTGGCATCGACGATAAGACTGAATGTGCTGCTGCCGCCTGCCGGAATTACGGTGGACGAACTGCAGGTCGCCGTGTCGGCGTCGTCGCGCGTACAGGCCCATGCGGCGGCGTTTGGGCCGCCGACAGTGAGGGTCACTGGAAACGTCAGCGGCGACGGCAACTCGTCGCGGAAGATGATCGTCCCGACTGAGGCTGCATCACCGCTGTTGCTGACTGTGAACTGGTAGGTTGTCTGTCCGTTCTGGGGCATGAAGTTCTGCCCATCGGACTTGGCCAGCGAGAGGTCCATGCGGCGCACGGGACTGCTGACCGACGCGCAACCGGTCAAATCGTTGGATGCCGACGTTGCCGGCGGGGTTGGTGCCGGGCAGGTTGACGTACCGCTGCCATCGGTCGCTGGAAGGGTAGGCTTCACTGGATCACCGCCGCCCCCCACGCGAGCGCGGTTGACAACGGCACTGGGGGCACCTGCCGCTACGTTGACATTGATCGTTATGGTCGCGTTGCCGCCCACCGGAATCACCGTCGAACTCTCGCAGACGACGTTAGGCGCGCTGTGGACGCAGGTGAATCCGCTCGGTGAAGAAAAGCTGCTGAAGGTGACAAAGGTCGGCAGCACGTCGACCACCCGGATGGTGCCCGTAGTGGGCATCGAGCCCATATTCATGAGGGTCAGGGTGTAGGAGCCCGCATTGCCCGCCACCAGGTCTGAGGACGACTTGAGCAGACCCAAGAAGGGCGCGTTGGTAACGTCAGCGTCGATCGCGCAACCGATGGGTGTGTGGTCGCCCGTGCAGATCGTGGTGTTTCCTGCCGTGGGCGTCGGATTGTCGGGATCACCGCCGCCACCGACGCGAGCGCGGTTGATGATCGCGTCGCCATCGGCCGCAGAGACCATCGCGCTGAAGGCGATACTGCTGTTGCTCAACGCGGGGATGACGGTCGCGGAAGTACAGGTGACGACGTTGCTCAGCGCGTTGCACGTCCAGTCGGCCGCTTGCGAACCCGAGAGCGGGACCAAACCATTGGTGATGCTGAGTTGGGTAGGCAGGACGTCGACCACCGTGATGGTGCCGACCGTCGGGGTCGAGGCCACATTGGAGACGGTCAGCGAGTAGGTGGTTGTTCCCGACGTCAACTGGACATCGAGTCCGTTGGTCTTGCTCAACCGCAGGTCAGGCACGCACAGCGCGCCGGGCACGATCCCCGGCGTATCGGGGGTCAGGAAGGTGCTCAGGCCGCCGTTAAAACCGTTGGCCTCGTAGGTGTCACTCGCACCATTGGTCGACCGGCCCGGCGAGCCGCCACTCAAATTCGCGCTGACACTGAGCGAGGCCGGGCTGAAGGCGACGAATCCGCCGCCGCCGCCGCCGCCGGGGCCATGCCGGCAGGACACGTTCGCACCGCCGATGCCGCCGCCGCACACGCTGCCGCCGGACGCCCGGCCAGCCCACGCGTTGCCGCCATCACCACCGGCCGCACTGATGTCAGCACTGCCGCCATCGATGACATGCAGCACGACCGCTCCCGCCGCACCACCGCCACCGCCCGAGTCGTTGGCCACGTTGTAGCCGTGTGCACCACGTACGTCGATGATGCCGGCCCCGCTTACCGAGCGCGCACGCAGGATTGCGATGCCGCCGCCAGCGCCGCCTGACGAGCACTTGGCACCCGGCGAGTTGCCGCTGGGGCCGCTGGAGATGTTGCAGGCAATCGCGTCGTTCTCGTAGGCCGCATTCTCGGTGGTCGCGTTATTTGTACTGCCGCCGCCACCGCCGCCACCCAGAAATACCCGACCAAAGGTGAGCACGCCGGCGTAGCCGTCGCCACCGCGGCCGTTGGTGTCGATCAGCGGACGATCAAAAGGTCGCCCACCGATGCCTCCGCGCGCATGGTTGCCGCCGCCGCCGCCGCCCGCGTTGAACTGGTTGTTAGTGGACCCACCATCCACGCCGCCGCCACCGGCGTTGCCCGGTGCACCCTTGGCACGGTCGCCGCTTGGGTAGCCGTCCGCACCGTTGTCGATACGCGTGAGGGTGGCATCGGTGGCACTACCGGTGGTCCGAAAGCCCCAGCCATCGGTTTTGAAGGCGACGAAGCGAGGCGTGCCGGCGATGCCCTCGGCCTTGCCGCCGTGCGCCTGGCTGGTGGCATCGGAAAACACCCACGGGTTGTTCTGACTGGTAGCCGTCGAACCGAAACCAGCTGCGCCGCGGAAACCCTTGCCGCCGAGAAAGATCGCACGGCCTGTCTGACCCTCGACGGTGCCGCTGCCCAGCGCAATCGCTTGGCTGGAGTCCACCGCCACCACACCGCCAGCCAGACCGTTCCAGGCAGGTGCGGTCACACCTTGCAGAGTGACGTCTGCATATTGCGGCACGCGGATGACTTGGTAGCGGCGCTGCCCGTTGGCGCCGCTTGCGGCCGCCTGGGTGTAGCTGTTGGTGAGCGCAGGTGAGAAGGTGATCGCATTGCCGGCGCCGGACGGCCCAGCGTTGGTTACCCTGATGTATTCGTACAAGCCCGCACTGCCTGCGCTGGTGGTGCCGCGTCCGTTGCCAGCGCCGCTACCGTAATTCGCGTCGTTGGACGAACTGATCGACCCATCCTGCATCTGCATGACGATCAGCAGGTCTCCTTGCGAGACCGTCGTCGTCGCACTGCCCGACCGGACGCCGCCAAGGGTCAGCGACGTCGCGCCGCCCGCAAGGCTGGCCTGATTGGACCCATCAAAGTAGGTGTTGACGATTCCGGACGCGGTCGACGTGGGATCACTGCCAGGCAAGGCACAGAAGGCTTGCGACCACGCGGCTTGCGACATCAACCCCAGCGCGAGCAACAGCAGTGTCGACGCCAGCCATCGCCCCCTGCGCTCAAACGTAGCGGGAGGACTCACTCCGCTTGGCGGGGCCGCGCACAAACTGCCGGAAACTGAAATCAATGGAACCTCTCGAAGAACCTGACTGTCGACCGCTCAATCGCTAGCTGCTTTATTCCTGCCGGACCAGCAGCTCTCCGCGAGAATCTGACCCTCTGCAGCAGGCCCCTGCCTGCCCACCATCCCGCTCCCAGCTCAGGGCACTTGCACGGATCCCTGAACCGCCTGCACTCGGGCGTCCGCTTGAACTCGACTCATGCCCATGAACACCACAGCACCCCTGTCGCTCCACCACTCCCTCGCGCCGTCATTGCGTAATGGCGGCGAGTCGCAGACCCAATTACCAGCGACTCTGGAATGTCTGGAAATTCCGCACACCCTGCCCTGAAACACGCGCACCGTCACATGGAAATCTGCGTGCTCATGTACCCAACCCTGGACCGCACCCCTTGGCGCCGCGACTGTAGTCTAAAACCAAGAACATTCAGAACCTTCGTGACAAAACTTCACGACCTCGAAAGCTTTCACGCCGCCGAAACAGAAGTGAAGAAGGCGCTGAGCGCAGGCTCGGTCTGCGCATCGGCGAGGCGGTAGGCAAGCTTGAACTGGGAGCTGTCGGGACGGATCTTCAGGCCCGACCGTAGACATCCTCCAGCCGGACAATATCGTCCTCACCGAAATAGTCACCGCATTGCACTTCAATCAGATGAATCGGCGCGCTGCCTGGGTTTTCCAGCCGGTGCAGGGTGTCGGTTGGGATGTAAGTGGATTGGTTACGCTCCAGCAGGAACTCGCGCTCGCCGACACGAATCTTGGCGGTGCCGTGGACGACGGTCCAGTGTTCGCTACGTCGATAGTGCTTTTGTAGCGACAAGATGCCGCCCGCATTGACGGTCAAACGTTTGACTTTGCAGTCGTCGGCATCTTCGAGCACGGTGTAGCTGCCCCAGGGGCGATACACCGTGGCACCGTGTTGTGCGGCCGGATGCTGGCGGCTGCGTAGGTGCTCGACCACCTGTTTGACCGCTTGGCTGTGCGCCCGATCCGTCACCAGTACCGCATCGCCGGCATCCACAATGACGAGATCGCGCACGCCGACGGTGGCGACAAGGCGCTGGTCTGCCTGCACGTAGCAGTTCTCGGAATCGATGCTGACCACCTCGCCAAACAGCCGATTGCCGGCGGCATCGGCATCGCCCAAGTCAGCGATGGCTTGCCACGAGCCGATGTCGCTCCAGTCAAAGCGCGCGGGCACCACGGCGCGGCGCTTGGCGGGTTCCATCAGCGCGTAGTCGATGGAAATATCCGGCTGCGCGGCGAAAAGGCTGGGATCGAAATTGCGCGGCTCGGCACTGGACTCGCCTGCGCCGTAACAGGCCCGCGCGGCGGCCAACACGTCGGAACAGCTTTGTGCCGCTTGGGCGAGCACCGCTTCCACCGAGAAACAGAACATGCCAGCGTTCCAGTAGTGATGCCCCGAGGCCACAAACGCTTCTGCGCGCACACGTTCGGGCTTTTCTACAAAGGCCTGTAAAACGCGACCACCGAGTGCACCGATGGCCTCACCGGCGTCGATATAGCCGAAGCCGGTTTCCGGCTGCGTGGGCAAGATGCCGAACGTGGTGAGGTAGCCGTCGGCGGCGAGCGCTTGCGCAATCGCCACGTCGGCGCGAAAGCCATCGATGTCGGCAATCAAATGGTCGGCCGGCAACACCAGCATCTGCGCCGTGGGACCATACCTGACTTCAATATCGAGGGCGGCAAGCAGGATTGCCGGCGCGGTATTGCGACCCGCCGGTTCGAGCAGAAAGCGCGATCGCAGGTCGCCCAGCAACGGCGCATAAGTCTCGCGGGTAAGACCGTGGTAGTCGCGGCCCGTCACGGTCAGTACTTCACCGGCATCAGCCACCGCTGCGGCGCGTTGAAACGTCTGCGCCAACAGCGATTGCTGCCCGCCCAAACGCATGAATGGCTTGGGATAGCCGCGCCGTGAAGCCGGCCACAAACGCGTGCCGGCACCGCCGGAGAGGATGACAGGAATGAGCATATTGTTTAGTCGAGAAGAGGTAGCGAGTTGACCATTGTAGGAGCGCCAGAAGGCGCGATGGCGCGATGGCGCGCGATCAAAGTTGACGCATACGCCCCTGCGGGCGCTCCGAGCCTGGCCTTTTCATGAATGCGTACGATGATCGCGCCGGATCCTGATCGCACAGGGGATTCTCTGCAGGAGCGGCGTATCGGGCCATACGGCCGACTGAAGAGAATTCCCTGTGCGGTCAGGAGATATCGGGGCGGAAGCCCCGCGTGGCGGCGAAGCCGCCGAACGAGGGCGTGCGCGATTCATGAAAAGTCCGGGCTAGACGGGGCGAATTGGTGAGGCGATGACCAGCTCGCCGATGACCTGGTCCAGGCCGAGTTGCCAGTCGGGCAAGCCGATTGCGTACACGGCGCGGAGTCGGCTGTTGTCGAGCTGCGAATAAGCGGGGCGTCGTGCTGGTGTTGGGTAATCCGCAGTGCTGATCGGGGTCACCTGCGGAAGCTGGCTGATCAAACCCGCGCTTTGCGCGCGCAACATAATCGCCTCGGCAAAACCATGCCAAGTCGTGTGCCCGGCGGCGCTTAGATGGAACGTGCCGAGCTCGCTTGCTTGCGGCTCGCGATCAGTGAGCTTCGCCAACAAGGCAGCCGTTGCAGCCGCGATCCAGCGTGCAGGCGTGGGCGCGCCCAGCTGGTCGGCCACCACCCGCACTTCATCGCGCTCGCCCGCCAGCCGCAGCATGCTGCGCAAAAAGTTGCTGCCTCGCGCGGCGTACACCCAAGCGGTGCGCAGAATCAGGTGACGGGCACCGCTCGCGCGTATCGCCAGCTCACCATCGCGCTTGGTTTCTCCGTAAATGCCGAGCGGCGCCGTCGCTGCGTCTTCGCTCCAGGGCACGCTGGCGTCGCCGTTGAACACATAGTCGGTTGAGTAGTGAATCAACAGAGCGTTGTTGGCCGCGCACCACTGTGCAAGCTGCGCGACCGCCTCGACGTTGATGGCAGCAGCCAGCGCTGGTTCCGACTGCGCGCGATCCACTGCGGTATAGGCCGCCGGATTGACCACCACGCGAGGCTGCAATCGATCCAGCAGCGGCGCGATGCTGGCCGGCTCAGCCAAGTTCAGTCGCTCGCAAGTCGCGCCACCAGGTAGGTGGCCGTCGCGGGTCGCGCAGACAACCTGCCCGAGAGGAGCGAGCGCACGCTGCAGCTCAAACCCCACTTGGCCGGTGGTGCCGGTCAGCAACAGTCGTTGCATCGGCCTAACCGGCATAAACCGGCAGCCGCTCGGCGGCGATGTCAGCCAAAAATGGAGCACGCGCATCCTTGTCCGAAAGCAGCGGCTCAGCGACCGGCCAATCGATGGCAAAAGCCGCATCGTTCCACCGCAGGCTCGCATCGGCCTCACGCACATAGGGTGCCGTGCACAGGTAATGAAACACGGCGCGCTCGGAGGTCACCACAAAACCGTGTGCAAAGCCTTCCGGCACCCAGAACTGGCGGCGGTTTTCCGCACTCAGGATCGCCGCCGCCCAATGCCCAAATGTTGGCGAACCGCGACGAATATCGACGGCGACGTCATACACCTCGCCCACCAATACGCTGACCAACTTGCCCTGCGGTTGCGGCCATTGGTAGTGCAACCCGCGCAGCACGCCGCGCGCCGATTCCGAGACGTTGCTTTGCACGAACGTGGCGTCGAGCCCGGCCTCCCGATAGCGCTCGGCATTCCACTGCTCAAAAAAGCTGCCACGGCTGTCGGCAAACACCTGCGGCTCGATCAGCAGGCATTCCGGCAAGCGACTTTTGCTGACGCGCATCGTCAACATGCTCAAGCGACTCGACCTTGTCGCAACAACTGCATCAGATACTCGCCGTAACCACTTTTCAGCAGTGGCGCGGCCAGTGCCTCCAATTGGTTGGCGTTGATCCAGCCATTGGCAAAGGCAATCTCTTCCGGACAGCAGACACGCAGTCCCTGTCGCTCCTCGATCGTCTCAATGAAATTGCTGGCTTGCAGCAGCGACTCGTGAGTGCCGGTATCCAGCCATGCATAGCCGCGGCCCAACTTTTCCAAGCGCAACGTGCCGTCGTTCAAGTAGCAGCGATTGAGATCGGTGATCTCCAGCTCGCCGCGCGGCGAAGGCTTTAGGTGCGCAGCAAACTCGGTGACGCGGTGGTCGTAGAAATATAGCCCTGTGACTGCATAGTTGGACTTCGGTTGCAACGGCTTTTCTTCTAGTCCCACCACCCGGCCATCGGCATCAAACTCGGCGACGCCATAACGTTCGGGATCTTTGACCCAGTAGCCGAACACAGTTGCCCCATCGACATGGGTCGCCGCACGACGCAGTTGCTCGCTGAAGCCGTGGCCGTAAAAAATGTTGTCACCCAGTACAAGACAGCTGGGCCCATCGGCGACAAACTCGCGACCAATGATGAAGGCTTGCGCCAATCCGTCCGGGCTCGGCTGCGCCGCGTATTCGATGCGCATCCCCCACTGCGAACCGTCGCCGAGCAAATGCCTGAACATCGGCTGCTCATGCGGCGTATTGATGATGAGCACGTCGCGAATACCGGCCAGCATCAGCGTGCTGAGCGGGTAGTAGATCATTGGCTTATCGTAGATCGGCAGCAGCTGCTTGCTGATCGCACGTGTGATCGGATACAGCCGGGTACCGGAACCTCCGGCAAGCACGATGCCTTTGCAAATCATTGGACGTTGGCTCTAGTCAGGTCGGGATGTTGCTGTGGTATCAGTCAATGCCGCCAATTCGTTGCAGCCGATAGCTGCCGTCGAGAACGCCGGCCACCCAGTCCTGATGATCGAGATACCAGTCGATGGTGCGCGCGATGCCAGTCTCGAAATTGAGGCTCGGCCGCCAGCCCAACTCACCCTTCAGCTTGCTGGCGTCGACGGCGTAGCGACGATCATGCCCAGGACGATCAGCGACAAAGGCAATCTGGGCAGCGCGAGACACCCCATCGGCGCGCGGACGACGCTGATCCAGCAGCGCGCAAATTGCCTTGACGACATCGATATTCTGCCGTTCGGCATCGCCGCCAACGTTGTAGACCTCACCGACTCGCCCCGCATGAAGCACTGCTCGAATCGCGGTGCAGTGATCACCCACGTAAAGCCAATCGCGCACGTTGCTGCCATCACCGTAGACCGGCAATGCTTCACCCGCCAAAGCGCGCGCGATGATCAGCGGGATCAACTTCTCAGGAAACTGGAACGGGCCGTAATTGTTGGAGCAATTGGTGGTGAGCGTTGGCAACCCATAGGTGTGATGAAAGGCTCTTACCAAGTGATCGGATGCCGCTTTCGATGCCGAATACGGCGAATTGGGCGCATACGGCGTGGACTCGGTGAACGCGCCGGTGGCACCTAGTGAGCCATATACCTCATCGGTCGACACATGCAGAAAGCGAAACGCCGCGCGCGCAGCCTCATCGAGCCCGCGCCAGTGATTTCTGGTTGCCTCCAGCAGGCTCAAGGTGGCAACGACGTTGGTTTGTACAAATGCCGCCGGACCATCGATAGACCGATCAACGTGGCTCTCGGCGGCAAAATTGATCACTGCCGACGGCTGATGCTCAGCCAACAGCGCCTTGACCAATTCGGCATCGCCGATATCGCCGTGCACGAATACGTGATCGGCATTGCCGGTAACCCGCGCCAAGGTATGCCGGTTACCGGCATAGGTCAGCGCGTCGAGATTGATCACCCGCGCCGCGCCGTCAGCAATCGCTTGCAGGACAAAATTGCCGCCAATAAAGCCAGCGCCGCCCGTGACCAGCCACGTCGGTTGGCTCATGTCAGCAGCACTCGCAATGAAAATCTGTTTCGCATCTGTTTCAACGCCTTAGAAAACCGGTGTTCGCCAACCAATTCTGTCTAAAACGGAATCTCGTCGTCAGGCACATCGATAGCAGAAGGAGCCTGTCGCGGAGGGGCTGAGCCGCGGTTCATCGGTGCATCACGACTGCCGCCGTCGAAGTTGCCTGATCCCTGCGAACGCTCGTTGCCACGGTCGTAGCTGCTCGAGCCCTGCGAGCGCTCGTTGCTACGCTCACCACCGCGCGAAGCGCCACCACCCTCGCCGCCTGCCCCGCCCAGCATCTGCATTTCGTTCGCGATGATATCGGTGCTGTAACGCTCGACGCCTTCCTTGTCTGTGTACTTGTCAGTGCGAATGCTGCCTTCGATATAGACCTGCTTGCCCTTGCGCAGGTATTCAGCGGCGACCTCGGCCAAGCGACCGAAAAACTTGACGCGGTGCCACTCGGTGCGCTCCTGATTTTCGCCAGTTTGTTTGTCTTTCCATGATTCAGAGGTGGCAACCTTGATGGTGGTGACGCTGCCGCCATTAGTGAGGGTGCGCGATTCGGGATCGGCTCCAAGATTGCCAACCAAGATGACTTTATTTACGCCGCGGGCCATGACGAAGAAGATTCCTGTTGAGTGAAGAAGGGCCAACCAAGCTGGCTGGGATGCCACAGCAGACTAGTATATCGGCCACCCGGCTGCAGTCAGACAAGGCCGGCTCGCAGGGTAGGAAAATTCCTCACCGTGGGCGGGCTTGGCGTGTAACGCGGCCCGTATAATCCGCCAGCGATGACTACCCATACCGCTGAAGCAAACCCTTTTCCGATGGCAGCCATGCCGCTAGCGGACATCCATGCGCTGGTCGCTGACGACATGCGCGGCGTCGATGCATTGATTCGGCGACGG
>Ga0105047_10012391_pt1 | contig 13725 bp, 9 predicted proteins | sample MAT04_FD_78384 | JGI IMG/M metagenome (GOLD analysis project Ga0105047, IMG submission 78384) | Freshwater microbial communities from Lake Fryxell liftoff mats and glacier meltwater in Antarctica - MAT-04 (megahit assembly) | ecosystem: Environmental > Aquatic > Freshwater > Ice > Liftoff...
CGATGGCCCCGATGAGCACGACCAGCGCCGCAGCGGCGATGCTGAAGCGGGCTCCGTCGTTGTCACGCAGGCTGATGATGGCCGGCAGGATCAACAGCGAGACCAGGTTCATCACCTTGATCAACGGGTTGAGGGCCGGGCCGGCCGTGTCCTTGAATGGGTCGCCAACGGTGTCGGCGATGACTGCCGCACGATACGGGTCGCTGCCCTTGCCACCGTGGTGGCCGTCTTCGATGTACTTCTTGGCGTTGTCCCATGCGCCACCAGCGTTCGACAGGTAGTTGGCCATCAGCTGGCCGACCAGGATGACTGCGGCCAGGAATGCCCCGAGTGCAAGGAAGTTGATACCGAAGCCGATGACCACGGGCGTGAGCACTGCCAGCAGAGCAGGCGTTGCGAGTTCGCGCAGCGAGGCCTCGGTGCAGATGTCGATGACGGGGCCGTACTCGGGCAGCTTCTCGCCCTTCATGATCTTGCCGTCGGCGAACTGCTTGCGCACTTCCTGCACGACCACGCCAGCGGTGCGGCCAACGGCGCGAATTGCGAGGGCGCTGAACAGGAACGGCACGGCGCCACCGATGAGAAGACCGATGAAGATCTTCGGGTCGGCAACGTTGATCTGCAACTGAGGAAGGTCGAACACGCCACGGAGGGGGTCGGTGAGTTTTGCCAACCCGAGCTCGGCGCCAGCGGTCTCGATGAAGCTGGCGAACAAGGCGACTGCGGCGATGACGGCGGAGCCGATGGCGAAGCCCTTCGTGACGGCCTTGGTGGTGTTACCAACGGCGTCGAGGCTGACCATGATCTTCTGCGGCTCGCCGTGGAACTCGCCCGACATTTCGGCGATGCCGGCAGCGTTGTCGCTGACGGGGCCGAAGGTGTCTTCCGAGACGATGATCCCGGTGGTGGCCAACATGCCCATGCCGCACAGTGCGACGAGGTAGAAGGAGAACTGCAGGTTGCCGCCGCCCAGGGTCATCGCCGCAGCAATGGCGATGGCGATGGCGATGACTGCGTAGACGGCGCTCTCCATACCGCTGGCGGTGCCGGCGAGGATGGTGGTGGCTGGGCCGGTCTCAGCGGCGCCTGCGATTTCCTGCACCGGCTTGTGGTGCGTGGCGGTGTAGTACTCGGTGAGGCGGCTGATTCCCTGCGCCAACACGAGGCCGATGAAGACGGCGCCGAAGCACTTCCAGCCGGCGTTGTCCTTGTCGTTGCCGACGTAGGCCAGCGAGAGGATGAGCGTGCCGATCGTGGTGAGAATGCCGGCGACGAGGAAGCCCTTGTTGATGGGCTTCAAGGCGTTGGTCTCGCCCTCCTTGGCCTTCACGAAGAAGATGCCGATGATGGAGGCGACCACGCCGATGGCGCGGGCAGCGAGTGGGAAGATGAGGCCGAGGGCGGGGTTGGCGCCGATCGAGTTGAATGCAGCCACGCCGAGGATGATGGAGGCAACGAGGGTGACCTCGTAGCTCTCGAACAGGTCGGCGGCCATGCCGGCGCAGTCGCCGACGTTGTCGCCCACGTTGTCGGCGATGGTGGCCGGGTTGCGGGGGTCGTCTTCGGGGATGCCCGCCTCGACCTTGCCGACCAGGTCGGCGCCGACGTCGGCTGCCTTGGTGAAGATGCCGCCGCCGACGCGCAGGAACAGCGCAAGCAGCGAACCACCGAAGCCGAAGCCGATGAGGATGACCGAGCTGGTGTTCTGGAACACCATGATGATGGCGGTGGCGCCCAGCAGGCCGAGGCCGACGGTGAACATGCCGGCGACGCCACCGGTGCGGAACGCCACGGTGAGGGCACGAGGCATGCTGTTGGTGAGTGCAGCGGCGGCTGTGCGGACGTTGCCGCGGGTGGCCAACGTCATACCGATGTAACCGGTGAAACCGGAGGCAAGACAGCCGAGGATGAAGGCGAGCGTGCGGAACGCACCGGACTGTGCAAACGACAGTGCAACCTCACCATTGGGCTTGATGATCTCAGTGCTCGTCAGGAAGACGATGATCGCCAACGGAACGAGGATGACGGCGATCGTCTTGAACTGACGCTTCAGGTAGGCGGCAGCGCCTTCCTGAATGGCCTTCGCGATCTCCTGCATCTTGGGCGAGCCTTCGTCCTCGGCCATCACCAACTTGGCGAGGAAGAGTCCGACTGCAATGGCAATGAGGGCGGCTGCGGCGGAGAGCAGCAGGACTGCCCACTCGCCCCCTTTGAGTGTGAACTCCTGAAAGCCGCCTTCGGCGATAAGTGCTGGCACCGCTGATCTCCGGGGTATCTCGGGCGCGACGACGAAGCCACGCTGGTTGGGCAAACGTGCTGAGTGTATTGACTCCGGACGATTCCGGCGAACTTTGAGTGCCCTCGGTCACATCGGGCCTGCCGTTGACCTCGCAAGCAACCCGGTCTTTACTTGCGGAAAGACTCGATGACGCCAGTAAAAGTTACTATGCTTGCGCATGTGGACGCCACCGATGGAGGAGTAGGAGCAGCGCAACGCCGCGGTCGCGGCGTTCCAAAACGCGCGCCCGAAACGTTGAAGCCCGTCGCCACGTTCCCAGCGCTGAGCCACGAGGCGCAGGTGTGGGAGTGGGCGCAGCGGCCCAGCGGCCGAGCCGATCGCGAGTTCAAGCACTACGAGTCGTCTGTACCGCCCAGCATCGCCAACGTCGACCTGCACCTCGATCGCGACACGCTGGTGGCCCTCAACGACGCGATCGCGGCAGTCACGGATCTCGAGCGTGATCCGAATGTCCACTACGCCGGAATCGCTGGAGCGTTGCTTCGGTCAGAGTCAGTGGCCTCATCCAAGATCGAGCGTCTCGACGTTGACGCTCGCTCGCTCGGCATGGCGGCGATCGATGAGTTGCGGCCCAAGTCCGACGCAGCACAGGTGTGGGCAAACGTCACTGCAATGACGGTTGCGATCAACGCGGCCACCACCGACGGGATCGCTCCTGAGACGTTCAACATGATCCATCTCGCCCTCATGCGCGACGACCCGTTCGAGGGTCAATGGGCAGGTCGGTTACGCGACATGCCGAGCTGGATCGGCGGCTCGGATGCGTGCCCTCGCGACGCGGTCCACATTCCACCAACGGCTCATCGGTTGCCCGCGCTCATGGCCGACCTCTCGACGTGGTGTGAGCGCGCCGACATCACACCGTTGACGCGTGCTGCCATCGCCCACGCCCAGTTCGAGACCATTCACCCGTACACCGACGGCAACGGACGCACTGGGCGGGCAATCATCCACACCATTCTCCGACGAGGAGGCACGGCTACGTTCTCGATCGTGCCGACGTCGTCGGCGCTGCTGGCTGATGTCGACGGCTACTTCAACTCGTTGGAGTCGTATCGGCAAGGTGACGTCGACACGTTCCTGCGGCACTTCGCGTCCGCGACCACACGCGCCTCGCGTGAGGCCCAACTCCTCGGCGCCGAGCTCAGGGAGATCTCGCTGGAGATGGGCGCCTCTGGTGCCTTTCGCCCTGGTTCGATTGCGGCGACAATCGTGTCGGGTTTGGTGCAGCAACCGGTGATCTCCGCGACTCGAAACGCAGCCACAACGGCAGGCCGTGCAGAGCCCTCGACGATCTATCGAGCGATCGAGAGCCTGGAGTCGGCGGGGATTCTCACGGAGATCACCGACGGCAAACGGAACCGTGTGTGGATAGCCCTCTCAGTCACAGCCGCTCTCGACGAGTTCGGTCGACGTCTCGGTCGAAGACAACCCGGCTGGTAAGCGTCTGCTCAGTCGTCTCGTAGGACGACCAGCGCTTGACTCGTTCGCTGCGTCAATGCTGCGATGCTCAGGCCAAGCAGCGCCGACGCTGCGGCGACTGCGCCTGCCCGCAGCGCTATGAGGGTGGAGAGCCGGGAGCTGAGGTCTGGCTCCAGCAGCCGTGTCCCGACCACCGTGACCGAAGCAGCTGCGAGCAGGAGCGGAAGTGCTTCGACAATCAGCAGCAGCAAGCGGGAGGGCCGCCCGAACCCACAGAACGCGAGCACTGTCAGCTCTCGCCGCCGCAACCGAAACGAGACAAGTCCGGTGAGAAAGCACACAAATCCGGCGACCGCCAGCGGGCGGGTCGGTGACTCCTCCTCGAGACGCTCATTGAGGTCGATGACACGATCGATCGGTACTCCGCTCAGCGTCCCGATCGAAACGTTCCTTCCCGCGCCGACGTCGAGAGCGAGAACGATGGAATAGGCATCACGCGGCTTGATTCTCTCGAAGTCCACGATGCAGGTGTCGAAGTGCCCGGTGGACGGAACAACAGTCTGTATAGATCGAGTCAGTTCTGGAATTCTCTCGGTGCCGTTTGCGACTGCATCGACCGGCCACATCGTCGCCGCTTCGACAACGGCAACTTCCTGAAGCGCGCCGATCTCGCCCGCCAGGCCAGCACCCATCAGCACTCGCAGGCTCGCTGGTGGCGGCCAGACGCGCGTCTCGACCATTCCGGCTGTGATCTCGAAAACCGGCACGGGATCGTTCGGTTGTTGCACTAGCCCTGATCAGTCATGAGAATTCGGGTGGCGGGGTAGGGGTGATTGTTTCGGTGTGATCGACTGGGTCGCTGTGCCGGGGTGGTGCTGTCGGGGCTCGGTGGTCGCTGACTGCGCCGATGTAGGCAGTCGCGTCGGTGCTGGGGCGCGGGCGGTGAGGGTGGTCGGCGTGAACGGCGGCTGGCGCTGCGGTCAGCTGATGGCGGTGATGTGTTGGTGCGCTTTGAGGAGATCTGCGGTGGTGGGCCAGCCGTCGATGATGCGGATGATGTCTCGTCCGGCGCGGCGGACGATGCGTGCGGGTGTGTGCAACAGGGTCCAGCGCAGCCGTTTCGGTTCGGCGGTGGCGAGGTGACCGGTGCAGCACAGGTGTTGGAACCAGCGCACGAGATCGGCTGCGAGGCAGACGAGTTGCATCCAGGCGCGGTTGGCGTCGAGGTTGGTGAACGGGAACCGTTCGAGGCCGGAGTCCTTCAACCGTTTGATGTGGTCTTCGACGTGGGCGTGGTCACGCATGTGTGCGTCCAGTTCGACAGGGTTGCCGATGTTGTCGGTGTAGTGACCCCAGTATCTGTATTGCAGCGATGGGAACAGCGAGCGTTGCGCCCCTTCGTGGAGGTGCTCGCGGCGAACGATCAGGCGGGTCCCTGCCGGCCAACGCGACAGGTCAACGAGGTCGGTGATCTCGGCGACATGGGAACGTTGCGCGCTGTCACCGGTGCGCCGCTGTGCTGGCAGCCAACGGCTCTCGTCGTGTTGGATGCGGCTGATTCCCTTGTGGATGCTGGCGTTCGAGCGGGCCACCACCGCGAACCCGATGTTACGAGAACGGCACCCGGTGGCGAATCGTGTCGAGCAACCAGCCGAGTCGGTGCGGACCTGCACCCGCCTTCGAACCGTTGTGGCGTCATCGCCGGCGTGGTGGCCGGCGGCGATCTCGACTGGCAACTGGGCGACCGCAGCGTCGAGCACGGTGAAGTGATCGGCCAGCGTGTTCGCCCCGGCGCTGCCCGGACGCAACACCGCCGCGAGTGCTTCGCCGGTCGCGTCAGCGAAGCAGAACAACGGATGGAACCCGAACCCGCCCTTGTAGTTCGGGCCGGTGCCGGCCTTGTTCTCCGAGTGGATCTGGATCAGCGACGCGTCGATATCCAATACCACCATCGCAGAGCCGGTCGTCGCGGCCATCCGTCGCCACACCTGAGCGCGTGTCGCCGCGGCCTGTGTGGTGAGATCGGCGAGCACGCTCGGGGTGATCGCGCGCATCGTTCGATAGAGCGTCGAGTCCGACGCCACCTGCCCGAACAGCCGTTGTTGTGGGACGAGGAACTCGATGTCCGAACACGCTTCACCACCGGCGGCGAGCATCAACATCGCGTGGGTCAACACGACTCCACGATCGTGCATCGGGGCCCGTTCGCCAGCCCACGGGATCGCTGCCGACAGCGTCGGGCCGAGCCCGATCCGATCGGCGAAACGGCCGAGCGCGTGCAGCCCAGCGTGGGCAACGACCTGGGTTCCGCCGGCTTCCACACCGACGTTCATCACACTGTTACGGTTCACTTCGCGAGTGCCCTCCTGGTCGGTCTTCTTGAACTGTCGCAAGGACAAGAAAAGCAGGTCAGGAGGGCCATTCCGCGGATACGCGAACTACACCCAACTCAGACTCGTGAACGATCAGCGTTAGCGGATGAGGGTCCGACCACGCCGGCTTGGTTCGAGGACCACTGGATCGATCTGGCGGTCGATTGGGAGGACGCAATTGCATGCAGCATCACGCCTGAAGTGGCGGAATGCTTCCGAACCGAAGCAGAAATGGGTGATGCGTTGGCCGCGGATCGGTCGTCAATCGTAGTGCCGTTGGCGGCCTGCGCATCGTCTCTGAGACTGTACGACGGCACGTCCTACACCGGCACCACGATCAGCTTTTCGACGCGGCTGAGCTATCTCAACCTGTCGGCCTACAGCTTCGACAATCTCACGTCGAGCTACAGAGTGGGCGCCTGCGACGTAGACCTGTTCCTCAACGTCTCAGGCACAGGTTCTGTCTATCCGGTCGCCACCACAGCCAACTCACAGTCCGCGTCGATGATCAGCGGCTGGAACAACGTCGTTTCATCGGTCTACATGTATTAGCGCTTGGTCGCCTCGATGGCGCGACGGATGTCCACCAGTTCGTGACGACCGCTGACGCGTTGTCCTTGCGCCAAAGTTCGTCCTCGGGGGTCGACGGGGCTACCGTTCGATGTGTCAACCCCGTTCACCCGGAAAGGCCGTCACGCGATGGCACAGGCAATCCAGTCACGCGAGCCGGTCAGCGGCACCGCACTGACACCGAAGAAGCGCAAGAAGTTCTTCCTGCTCGACCTCTACAGCACCGCCGTTGGCAAGAAGTATGCCATGGCACTCAGCGGCATTGCGCTGATCGGGTTCGTGGTTGCGCACATGGTCGGTAACTTGAAGATGTACCTCGGCATGGAGGACTTCAACCACTACGCCGAGTTCCTGCGCGAGCTACTTGTACCCATCTTGCCGCGTACCGTTGCCCTGTGGCTGATGCGCTTCGGCCTCATCGGCGCCGTTGCGCTGCACGTGCACGCGGCCTACAGCCTCACCCGTCTCAACCACGCTGCTCGCTCGGTGAAGTACCAGAGCCCGCGCGACTATCAAGTCGCGTCGTTCGCCAGCCGTACCATGCGCTGGACCGGCATCATCGTGCTGCTCTTCCTGGCCTGGCACCTGGCCGACCTCACGTGGGGCTTCGCCAACAACGTGGGCGTCAGTGCCGCTGACGGCGAGTTCGTGCGCGGCGATGCCTACGGCAACGTCGTGCGCAGCTTCGAACGCGTACCGGTCGCGGTGCTCTACATCGTGGCCAACATTGCACTCGGCACGCACCTGTTCCACGGTGTGTGGAGCCTCTTCCAGTCGATGGGTTGGAACAACCCTCACTTCAAGATGTGGCGTAAGTACATCGCAATCGGCATCGCCACCCTCGTGGTGGTCGGGAACGTGTCGTTCCCCATTGCCGTGCTGGCCGGGATCGTAGGGAAGTGACTGACATGACTGATTCGCTATTGCAGAGCAAGGTTCCCCAAGGCGCCATTGGCGACAAGTGGGACAATTACAAGGCCGACATGAAGTTGGTCAACCCCAACAACAAGCGCAAGTTCAAGGTGATCGTGGTTGGTAGTGGCCTTGCGGGAGCGTCGGCGGCGGCCACCATGGCCGAACTCGGCTACGACGTCGAGGTCTTCACGTTCCACGACTCGCCGCGGCGTGCACACAGCATCGCGGCGCAGGGTGGCATCAACGCTGCGAAGAACTATCGCGGCGATGGCGACAGCGTGCACCGACTGTTCTACGACACCGTCAAGGGTGGCGACTTCCGTTCCCGTGAAAGCAACGTGCACCGCCTCGCGCAGGTCAGCCTCAACATCATCGACCAGATGGTGGCCCAGGGCGTGCCCTTCGCACGCGAGTACGGCGGCATGCTCGACACGCGCAGCTTTGGTGGTTCGCAGCTGCAGCGCACGTTCTACGCCCGTGGCCAGACCGGCCAGCAGCTGCTGCTGGGCGCATACCAGCAGTTGGCTCGTCAGATCGGCCTGGGCACCGTCAAGCTGTGGAACCGCGTCGAGTTGGTCGACACGGTCCTCGTCGATGGTCGCTGCGCCGGCATCGTCACCCGCGACCTCGTCACCGGCGAGGTCCGCTCGCACGCCGCGCACGCCACAGTGATGTGCACGGGCGGCTACGGCAACGCGTTCTTCCTGTCCACCAACGCAATGAACTGCAACGTGACCGCGGCGTGGCGTGCGCACCGCAAGGGCGCCTACTTCGCCAACCCGTGCTACACGCAGATCCACCCCACCTGCATTCCCCAGGCCGACGACACGCAGTCGAAGCTGACGCTGATGAGCGAGTCGCTGCGCAACGATGGGCGGGTGTGGGTACCGCTCAACGCCGGCGACGAGCGCCCGGCGGCGCAGATCCCCGAGGCTGAGCGCGACTACTACCTCGAGCGTCTCTACCCCAGCTTCGGCAACCTGGCCCCGCGCGACATCTCGTCGCGTGCCGCCAAGCGTGCCGTCGATAGCGGCCGCGGTGTCGGCCCGCTGAAGAACGGTGTCAACCTCGACTTCAAGGACGCCATCGCCCGCCTCGGCGCCGACATCGTCAAGGAACGCTACGGCAACCTGTTCGAGATGTACGAGCGCATCACCGGCGAGAACCCCTACGCCGAGCCGATGCGCATCTACCCGGCCAGTCACTACACGATGGGTGGCCTATGGGTGGACTACGAACTGATGACCACCATCCCTGGCCTCTACGCCGCCGGTGAGGCCAACTTCTCCGACCACGGCGCCAACCGGCTGGGCGCCTCGGCGCTCATGCAGGGCCTGGCCGACGGCTACTTCGTGTTGCCGTACACCATCGGCAACTACCTGGCACCCATGCTGGGCAAGTCCATCCCCGGCGTAGACCACCCCGAGTTCAAGGCCGCCGAGCAGGCTGCCCACCGGCGCTTCCAAGGCTTCCTCGATATCGGTGGCACCCGGTCACCGGATCACTTCCACCGTGAGCTGGGCAAGATCATTTGGGACTACTGCGGTATGGAACGAACCGAGGAGGGCCTCAACAAGGCGCTCAGCGAACTGCCTGCACTGTACGAAGAGTTCAAGACCGACCTGCGGGTCACCGGCGATGGTGCCAGCGTCAACCAGACGCTGGAAAAGGCCGGCCGCGTGGAGGACTTCTTCGAGCTGGGCATGGTGATGTGCCGCGACGCATTGGAACGCCGCGAAAGCTGCGGGGCCCACTTCCGTGCGGAATACCAAGACGCAGAAGGTGAGGCCCAGCGCAACGACGAGGACTTCGCTCACGTCGCGGCATGGGAATACACCGGTGACCCGATGCAGTCGGTGCGCCACAAGGAAGAGCTCGAGTTCGAGACCATTCACCTCGCCAAGCGGAGCTACAAGTGAGCAACCATCTGGAAAACCTCACCCTCAAGATCTGGCGCCAGGACGGCCCCGCCGACACTGGTCGTTTCGAGGGCTACCGCATCGACAGCATCAGCGACGAGGCATCGTTCCTGGAGATGCTCGACGTGCTCAACGAGAAGCTGATCGGCGAAGGCAAGGAAGCCATCACGTTCGACCACGACTGTCGTGAAGGCATCTGCGGCACCTGTTCACTGATGATCGATGGGCAAGCACATGGTCCGCAGCGCGGCACCGCCACCTGTCAGCTGCACATGCGCAAGTTCAACAGCGGCGACACCATCGTCGTCGAGCCGTTCCGCGCCACGGCGTTCCCGATCCTCAAGGACCTGATGGTCGACCGGGCACCGCTCGACCGCATCATCGAGGCCGGTGGCTTCATCACCGCCGCCACCGGCGGCGCACAAGACGCGAACATCATCCCGGTGCCCAAGCCGGTTGCCGACGGGGCGATGGACGCAGCCGAGTGCATCGGCTGCGGCGCCTGTGTCGCCGCCTGCCCCAATGGTGCCGCCAACCTCTTCACAGCTGCCAAGGTCAGCCACCTCAACCTGCTGCCGCAAGGCCAGGCCGAGCGCTGGAGCCGGGTCGAGGCAATGGTGGAAACCATGGACCAGTACTTCGGTTCGTGCACCAACCATGGCGAGTGCGAAGCCGCATGCCCGAAGGGCATCAGCATCGACTTCATTGCGCTGATGAACAAGGACTTCCGCCGGGCAAAGGTCAAGAACCGCAAACTGATCAGCCAGATCTGACGTGGTTCGCCGGGAAGCCTCGGCTAATTTCTACGTCATGCACGAAGTCCCTTTCACTTTCTTCCGCGGGTTCACCATGGGTGCGGCCGACGTCGTGCCAGGGGTCTCAGGTGGCACCGTGGCGCTGGTGTTCGGCATCTACCACCGGCTGATCGAAGCAATCCGCACCGGTTCGCGAGCGCTGGGTCGGCTACTGAAGTTCGATGTGTCCGGCGCGGTCGCGCTGCTGCGCGAGGTGGAGTGGAAGTTCCTGCTGCCGCTGTTCGCCGGCGTGCTCACCGCCGTCGCCGTGCTCTCAGGCATCGTCAAGCATCTGCTCGAGAACAACCCCGTCGAGATGGCCGGCCTGTTCCTCGGGCTGGTGGCCGGGTCGGTGGTGGTGGCCTGGCAGCTGCTCGATCGGCGCGACACGCTTCGGGTGATCGTGCTCCTCGCAGTCAGCGCGGCCACCTTCGTGCTGCTTGGTCTGCGCAAGGGCACGTCGGAAGAAAGCGTTGACCAGATCGACAACCCTGCGTTGTGGGCCTACTTCCTGTCTGGCGCGGTGGCCATCTGCGCCATGATCCTGCCTGGCATCAGCGGCTCGTTCATCCTGGTCACCCTCGGCATGTACGGGGCGGTGCTGGGCTCGGTGAACGATCGCGACCTGCTCGCCGTCGGCGCGGTGGCACTTGGCTGTGTGGTCGGTCTTGCGCTGTTCTCGCAGGTGCTGCACTGGGCGCTGAGCCGGCACTACTCCACCGTCATGGCAGTGCTCATCGGTCTAATGCTGGGTTCTCTGCGGGTGCTGTGGCCCTGGCCGGCCGGTGTCGACAGTACCGCCATCGAGGCGCCGTCCGCCCCCGTGACGCTGCCGGTGATCCTCGCCCTCGTCGGCTTCGTGGTGGTCGTGGCCGTCGACGTCGTGGGTAAGAAGTTTGAGCACCGCTCCACCACGGACGAGGCCGATGAACTGCGCTCGGTGTAGTCGTTCACCGTCCGGTCACCAACCGGTCGCCTAGGAGCGATAGGAAGTGGCCATGCGCATTCTGGTGACCAACGACGACGGTATCGACTCCATCGGATTGCACGTCCTGGCTCGAGCCATGCGCGCCCACGGCGAGGTGGTGATTGCTGCCCCTGACCGTGAGTACTCGGGCGCCGGAGCCGCAGTCGGCGCGCTGCATCTCATGCAGCCCGAGACCCGACGCGAGGATGTCGACGGCGTCGACGAGGCATGGTCGGTCACCGGTCCACCGGCTTTGTGTGTGATGTTCGCCACGCTTGGCCTGTTCGGCGAACCGTTCGACCTCGTCGTCGCCGGCATCAACCCCGGCGCCAACGTGGGCCGCAGCGTCTACCACTCCGGCACCGTCGGCGCCGCGCTCACGGCACGGTCGCGGGGTATCAGCGGTGTCGCAGTGAGCCAGTCTGTCACCGGCTTCGGTGTCGAGGGCCAGGGTTGGGACGAGATGCTCATCGGTCAGCAGTGGGACACAGCAGCGACCGTCGCCGACGTGGTGGTCGGCGGCCTCATCGCGCAGCTTCCAGCCGAACCGGTGGTCTTGAACCTCAACGTGCCCAACGTGGCGACAGACCAGATCGTTGGTTGGCGACGGACCGAAGTCGGGACGCTTCCGCAGCGCGCGATGGCGGTTGCCCGCATGGAACCGATGGTCGGCCATGAAGCGGCCTTCTCGGTGAAGATGACGTGGGGTGAAGCCGTTGAACTGCCGATCAGCACCGACGTTGGTGCAGTGGATGCCGGCGAGGTGTCGGTCACGTACATCACCCGCCTGGAGGCGCACCCGATTCCCGGTCCCACCGAGGCGGAAGCCCATCTCGACCGTTGGTTGCAGTTGCGCTGAGTTGCTCGGCTACGCCTGCGTGCCGAGGTCGTTGCGCCTGTGCACGGTGGACGTGTATCTGTTGGTGACCGTCGTTGCGGAATGCTCGAGTGTGAGATCCAGCCATAGCTCGCCAGCCACTTCTGGAACCACGAACTGGGCAGTTCCTACGCGTACGCAGCTGTCGGGCGGTACGTCGCCGCTCCATGACCATTCGTGGCTGCCGCCCGGCCAGCGCAGCGTGGCGGTGCACTGCACGTCTTCCAGCAGCGTGCGCAGGTCGCTGACCACGTGCACGTCGAGTGCGATGGCCTCTCCCGTGATCAGCGAATCGCGAAGGCGATCGGCGACGACGATGACCGGGTGACAGGCTTCGATGACCGCCTGGTAGGCCAGCTTCGGGCGTCGTTCGTGGTCGAGCACACCCCAGGAGACGGACGGTGACGGGTCGTTCAGACTCAGGAAACAGAAGCCGCCCGTCGGCCGATACTTCAGCCGGCGGAAGGTCTCGATCTGATGCCGTAGTAGTTCGGCCTGATACCGCTGCGTGGCTTCCCGCCATGAGTCGAACGTTGCGTACGACCCCGGCGGTACGTGTTGCTCGAAGGGGTCGATCTGTAGACCGTGGTGCTCGGCAAGGTGATGCCAATCGAGTGCGGGCCAGCGCTCGGGCTGCATGAACTCAGCGCTGTTCGGAACCGACTGCGCGCCGAACTCGCTGACGAAGCGCACCATGCGCGGAACGGCTGCGGCGAAGCCGTCGACGTGGGCGCCCTCACCGTGGAACCAACCGAAGAAGAGATGGCTGTCGGTGCCGTCCAGTTGCGGAATGTGGGGAGCGACACCGCTGTGTGCAATGACGCTGCGCGTCTCGTCGGCGGCTTCGAATGCGCGCTTCACCCATCGATCGAGAATGGACTTGTTCCAAGTTGGCCGCTGTTGCTGCAGCACGTTGCGCACGATGGAGGAACCCAGTGCCTTGCCGCGAGCATCGTGGGCTGCGATTGGTTCGTTGTGTGCGCACCACACGGCGATGCTGGGGTGATGGCCCAGAAGGTCGACCGCCTCGCGAGCCTGGCGCACGGCTTCCTTGCGGATGGTACGGGCGTAGCCCCATTGCAGCGGGAAGTCCTGCCATACGAGCATGCCGAGTTCGTCGGCGGCGTCGTACACCTCGGGTCGCGCGATGTGCCCATTGACGCGCACGAGGTCGAGGCCAGCGTCGCGTGCCAGTTCCACATCACGACGCACTTCGGCCGGCGTTGCCTTCGCGAGTGCTGCGCGGGTTGGTGCGAGGTTGGCGCCTTTTACGAACAGCCGCTCGCCGTTGACCGAGAAGGTCCAGTCCTGCAGTGCGACTTCACGCAGGCCGGTGCGGACGCTGCGTTGGTCGCTGGCCTGGCCATCGACGAGCACCTCCACGTGTACTTGGGTGAGGTGCTGCTCGCCGAGACTCCACGGCCACCACAGCTTCGGCTCCTTGACATCCAGCGTCCAGTCGACCTCGTTGAGACCCTTGGCAAGCGACTGTGTGTGCTCAGCGAGCACCAGCCCGTCAACCGAAGTGCGCACCAGCACGATCTGCGAACGGTCGGCGTCGAGTCGCGCGTGTAGCCGCAGGTGGGCCCG